>Ga0100377_1000282_pt1 | contig 42270 bp, 35 predicted proteins | sample CryGeymeta201501_FD_83664 | JGI IMG/M metagenome (GOLD analysis project Ga0100377, IMG submission 83664) | Groundwater microbial communities from Crystal Geyser aquifers in Utah, USA - Crystal Geyser metaG 2015-01 | ecosystem: Environmental > Aquatic > Deep subsurface > Groundwater | place: USA... | reverse complement strand
TGCCGCTGAGCGTCTGCGACGGGAGCCGCGCGAGGTCCAGCTCGGCCACGACCTCCCACCCAGGGCTCGCTGGGGGCCAGACGCGCGCGGCGGCAGCGGAGGGCCAAGGCATGAGGGGGCTCCGGTTCATGAGAGCGCACGGCTTCGCGCCGATACAACGCAGCGACACCAACCATCAACGCTAGGTTCTACGTAGGCTTAGCGAGGCATGTGGTGGGGCTGGCAAATTAGAATTAGCGGAGCCCCGTGATGCAGCCGTGGTGGCCGATCGACGGCGAGCGCCGACGCTCAACTCAGCGCCGACGCCAGCGCGACGACGAACGACGCCGTCCAGTCGGGTCCGCCAAGGGATGGGAGCGCCGCAGGCGGTTCGCGTCGGGCACCCTTCGCGCAGCCCGGCGCCGCACCGCCTGGCGGGAACGCCCAAGCCCCGGCGGGTACCGCCGCCGACGCCCAAGTCAGCGCCGACGCCCAAGTCAGCGCCGACGGCAGGGCACCGAGGCCTACAGCGCGCGAATGCCCGCTGAGACCGCGTGGCCCTCGACGTCCCAGGCTCGCGCTTCGACGCCGTCGGGCGCGGGTGCGAGGTGGAGCGTGCGCGTGAGGGTCTCGGTCTGCAGGTGCTTTCCGAAGCGCTCGAGCGCCGCCATCACGTCGGCGTCGGTGGAGAGCCACAGCTCGATGCGCTGCGTGTAGCCCAGGTCGAGCTCCTTGCGCACGCCCGCGACGCGGTTGACGAGCTCGCGCACGACGCCCTCGGCCTTGAGGTCGTCGTCGAGGTGCGTGGAGAGCACGACGACGCCCTCGGGGGCGCTGGCGGCTTCGTACTCGCCCTTGGCGACGACCGAGATCTGCACGTCCTCGCCGTTGAGCAGGACCTCGCGGTCGTCGAGCTGGACGCGGATGCCGCCCGCGTCAAGCTGGGCCTTGAGGTCCGCGCCGGTGCGCTTGCCGAGCTCGCCGGCGACGCGCTTCATATCCTTGCCGAGGGCGGCGCCGAGCTTCTTGAAGTTCGGCTTCACCTGGTAGGAGACGTAGGCGTCGGCGTCGGCGGCGAAGCGCACCTCGCGCACGTTGAGCTCGTCGCAGAGCAGGTCGCTCATGCGCTCGACCGCCGCCCGCTTGCTGAGATCGGCGAGCACGACGGTGATGGCCGACAGCGGCTGGCGCACCTTGATGCGCGAGGCCGTGCGGGCCGACAGGCCGAGGGAGGCGATGGTGCGCACGATGGCCATGTCGCTCGCGAGCTCGGGGTCGAGGAGCGCGGGGTCGACCTGGGGCCAGGCTTGCAGGTGGACCGAGTCGGGGTCGGCCTCGGGCGAGAGCGCCTGGAACATGGCCTCAGCGGTGAAGGGCACGAAGGGCGCGATCATGCGGGCGGTGTCGAGGAGCACGGTGTGGAGCGTCCAGAGCGCGTCTTGAAGCTCGGAGCCCTCGCTCCAGAAGCGCGCGCGCGACCGGCGCACATACCAGTTGGAGAGCGCGTCCACGAAGCGGATGAGCTCGCGCGAGGCGTCGTAGATGCGCAGCTCGTCGAGCTGAGCGGTCATCCGCTGCAAGGTGGCGTGCTGCTCGTGGAGGATCCAGCGGTCCAGCAGGCTGCGCTGCGCGGGCGTGCTAGGCGCTTGGCCCTCGGGGCGGAAGGAGCCGCTCTCGTGCGCGATGTTGGCGTAGATCGTGAAGAACTGCACCACGTTGCGCAGGCGGATGAGGAACTCGCGCTGGCCCTCGCGAATGGCGCGCAGGGACAAGCGGGTGTTCGACCAGGCCGGGCTCGCCGAGCAGAACAGCCAGCGGAAGGCGTCGGCGCCGGGCGGATCGATCGGGATGCGGAACCAGCCCACGCCGCCGGCGGGCAAGCCGATGGCCGCGAGGTCGTCCGGGTGGACGTGGATGGTGTCCTTGGCCTTGACCACCGCCGGGACCATGGGGCCGGTGACGACCGGGCCGCTGTCCGACAAGAAGATCGAGACGTGCTCGCTCGGCGTGAGGTCGAGGGAGGTGATCTGGTCCTTCATCAGGCCGATCGTCCCTGGCTTTAGCGAGGGATCGGCGACGAAGTTCAGGCGGCTCTTGCCGCGCAGCACCAGGTTGGGCGACGTGTAGTTGCCCTTGGACTTGGACTCCTTGCGGCCGTCCATGTCGCAGACGTGCCCGAGCACCACGCAGCTGCGGTAGGGGCGCGGGAAGCCGACCGGCTTGAGGCCGTACTCAGCGCAGGTGTCGTCGTCGAAGAGCATGGTGGAGATCATCAGCAGGCTGTAGAACCAGCCGCGCGTCTGATCGATGGCCTCGGAGATGAAGTCCGCGGGGAAGGAGGTGCGGAAGTCGTCCTGGCCCTGGTGCGGGAAGCCCCACTGGGCGAAGGGCATGCAGCCCGAGTCGAACCAGCAGTCGATGACCTCGGTGACGCGCTGCATGGAGCCGCCGCACTGCTCGCAGGGGCAGACGATGCGGTCGACCCAGGGGCGGTGGATCTGCATATGCTCGTCGACCGACTCGTCGAAGCCGGTGGCGCCGCGGTCCTTGAGCGCTTGAATGGAGGGCGCGGCGACGCGGTGTCCGCAGCTGCACTCCCAGATCGGCAGCGGGGTGCCCCAGAAGCGCTCGCGGGAGAGGGCCCAGTCGACGTTGTTGCGCAAGAAGTCGCCGAAGCGGCCCTCTTGGATGTGCTCCGGGGTCCAGGTGACGCCGGCGTTGTTCTTGAGCGCGTCCTCGACGAAGTCGGTGGTGCGGATGAACCACGCGGGGCGGGCGTACTGGATGAGCGGGTCGCTGTCGGCGCGCCAGCAGAAGGGGTAGTCGTGGCGGTAGCTCTCGCGCTTGAACAGCAGGCCGCGGCTGTCCAGCTCGTGGATGATGGGCTTGTCGGCGTCCTTGCAGAACATCCCCGCGACGAAGCCGCAGTGCTTGGGGAAGCGCCCGTCGGGCTCAATCCACTGCAGCAGGCCGAGGCCGTGCTCGCGCGCGACGACCATGTCATCCTCGCCGAAGGCGGGCGCTGTGTGCACGATGCCGGTGCCGGCGTCGGTGGTGACGTGGTGGGCCGTCACGATGACGAAGGTGTCACCGCCTTCGGCGGGGCCGAAGTCGTAGAGCGGCACGTAGCGACGGCCGACGAGCTCGGCGCCGAGCACGGTGCGCTTGGGCGTGAGGCCGAGGCTCTCCGCGAGGGCCTCGGCGACGACGACCTCGCCGCCAGCGGGATCGTCACAGAAGGCGTAGCGGACCTTGTGCGAAACCGCGAGGGCGACGTTGGACGGCAGCGTCCACGGGGTGGTCGTCCACGCGAGGTAGGAGAGGTTCGCGTCGTCCGCGTCGCGAAAGCGCACGGTGATCGCCGGGTCATCGACGGTGCGGTAGCCCATGCCGACCTCGCCCGCCGAGAGCGTGGTGCCGCCCTGAGGCCACCACCACACGACCTTGTGGCCCTGGTAGAGCAGGCCGCGGTCGAACAAGCGCGCGAGCGCCCACCACACCGACTCCACGTAGGAGCGGTGGAAGGTGACGTAGGCCTGGGGGAGGTCGACCCAGAAGCCGATCTGCTCGGTGAGCTGCTCCCACTCGTCCACATAGGTGAAGACGCTCTCGACGCAGCGCTGCGAGAAGCGGTCGAGCCCGTAAGCCTCGATCGCCTCACGGCCGTGGATGTTGAGGGTCTTCTCGACCTCGACCTCGACCGGCAGGCCGTGGGTGTCCCAGCCGCCCTTGCGGTGAACGAGGTAGCCGCGCATGGACTTGTAGCGCGGGATGACGTCCTTCACGACGCGGGTGAGCACGTGCCCGTTGTGCGGCGTGCCGTTGGCGGTCGGGGGGCCCTCGTAAAAGACGAAGGTGGGACGGTCCTTGGCGGCCTCGAGGCTACGGGCGAAGACGTTGCGCTCCTTCCAGAACGCGAGGACCTCGTCCTCCAGCTCGACGGGTCCACTCAGGCGCTTGAACATCGGTCCTCCAGGCGCGGGCCCCTATCCGCCCGATCCTACCCTCGCACCCCGTCTCCAAGGACGACGAAGGGGTGGGGCACGGACGCCCCACCCCTTCGGTGAGTCACGCGAGCGTTGCGGGTCTAAGCGACGGCGACCTCGCCTTCGCCCTTCTTGAGGCCGTCGGTCTCGCCCTTCTTGAGGCCGTCGGTCTCGCCCTTCTTGAGGCCGTCGGTCTCGCCCTTCTTGAGCGCGACCTGCTCCGTGTCCGTGTCGCCCTTCTTGAGGCCGTCGGTCTGGGCTTCGGTGACGCACAGGAGTGACCCGATGAGGACGAGAGCGGCGGTTGAGAGCATGGAGCGGAGCATGTTGACCTCGGCGTGATGCTTAGGTCTAAAGCAAACGCCATGCCAAGCCTCAGACGCCCGAGAGCGGGGGCCCTCGCTGCGGGTGCGGCATTTCTACCGCGATCCCGTGGTCCACTGGGGCACCCGCGCCCCCTATGGGACTGACAGCCACTCGCTGAGCTCGGGGATGATCTGGCCCTCCAACGCGGTCAATAGCCCTGCGGGCGTCGGCGCGGACGCGATGAGCCCGCGGTGCAGCGGCCGCACAAATCCTTCGCTCGAAGCGCGATCGACCCAGGCCAGCAGCGGATCATAGAAGCCATCGAGGTTCAGGACGCCCACGGGCTTGCGGTGGTAGTTGAGCTGCGCCCACGTCACCATCTCGAACAGCTCCTCCATGGTGCCAAAGCCGCCCGGAAGCGCCATAAAGCCGTCCGAGAGCTGCGCCATCATCATCTTTCGGGCGTGCATGCCGTCGACGACGAAGAGCTCGGTGCACCCTCGGTGCCCCAGCTCCAAGCCCATGAGCTTCTGCGGGATGACGCCGTACACGTTGCCGCCGGCCTCCAAGGCGCCGTCGGCCACCTGGCCCATCAGGCCGACCCGCCCCCCGCCAAAGACGACGCTGATCCCGCGCTCAGCGAGCAAGCGACCGACCTGGCGCGCGGCGGCCAAGTACTTGGGATCCACCGTGTCGCTTGAGCCACAATAGACGCAGATCCTACGAAACTCTCGCAATTGAACTCCTTGAACGCCGGCGCCCCGAGCGCATCTCAGTGGCGATTGGCATAAAACATGCACTACACTGAAGCATGGTTCACCCGCTCGCGACTCAATGCACCAGCGCCCGAAGCTTGAGCTTCAGGTCCGTGCGGTGCCGCGCGAGCGTCCACCAGCCCCCTAAGTTGAGCGGCTTCGGGTCACCGTCCAGGGCAGAGCGCACCGTCTCGGTGGCCTGGGCCACCTCGCGCCCCTCCGCGTCCATGAGCGCCTGCCAGTGCCACCACCTGCAGTCGGTCCACTCCAAGAAGGTGATCGCCAACGGGATCGCGGGCCCCGGCCCACGCTGGGCGCCCACCACGCCGATCACGCCCACGGCCTCGACCTCGGTGTCGTCGTCGCGCAGGTCCATGCGCGTCAGCGCTGCGAGCAGCAGCTTCACGGGGATGTCGCGCGTCGTGTCCCCGCCCATCGCCACGAAGTCCACGCGATCGCTGCGCACAACCAGCGCGGCGGGCCCAGCGGTTCTGCGGGCGATGGCCGTGTGGCAGAGCGCCACCAAGTGCTCGCCCAGCGCGTCATCGGTGGTCAAGCCGTCCGGGCGCGGTGCCGACTGGATCTGGAAGGTGAGCGTTGTCATCAGACCGCGCTTTACCCCATCGCGCCCGCGCGCGCGCACCCTTTTTGTAGTACGTTCCCTCGCCGCGCTCAGTGCGCCCCGATCCTGACTCACACGGCCGTCTTGGCACCGTCGGAGCACCAATGTCCCTTCGAATCCTCGCACTTTCGCTCCTGTTCGCGCTGCCCATGGCCTGCACCCCGGACTATGTGATCGGCGACGGCGACAGCCCCTACACGGGCTCCTCGGACACCGGCGGGATCTCGGGTCGCGTCTGCGCCCCCAACGAGTCCACCTGGCTCGCGGGCGCCACCGTCTGGATTCAGGCCGGCGACCGCCGCATCGAAGCCACCACCGACGCCGACGGCTACTACACGCTCAACGACGTGCCGATCGGCACTTGGTCCGTGCACGTCGAGAAGGGCTCCTTCTCCACCGAGTTCGTCGTCGAGGTCACCCAAGGCGAGCTCACCGTGGTGGAAGAGCAGACCTGCGTCTCCGACGCGGAGCTCAACATCGCGGTCGTCACCGGCGCCTTCGACTCCATCGAGCACGTGCTCGATCGCTTGGGCATCGCCTACACGCTCATCGACGGCGAGGACGGCTACTCCCTTAGCAACTTCCTCACCGATCCCTCCGCCATGGAGCAGTACGACATCCTGTTCTTCGACTGCGGCATGACGAGAGCTGGATCTGGCTGAACGAGACCGCGGTCGGCAACAACCTCCGCGACTTCGTCAACAACGGCGGCTCGCTCTACGCGTCGGACTGGGCCTACTACACCGTCGAGGCCTCCTTCCCGAACATGATCGACTTCATGGGGGACGACTACGACTCCGAGGCCGCCAAGATCGGCGTCGCAGGCGTGGTCAACGCCACCATCCGCGACCCAGCCATGGCCTCGGCCCTCGGCTCCAACAGCGCCACGCTCAACTACGACCTGGACGTTTGGGTGACGATGCAGGGCGTGTCGGACCCGAGCTACACGCTGGTCGAAGGCCCCTTCCAGACCGCGGACTGGTTCGACTACACCAACGAGTACGGCCCCCTCGCCGCCAAGATGAGCGTCGGAAACGGTCGCGTGCTCTTCACGACCTTCCACAACGAGTCCCAGTCCACCGCGGACATGGACACCATCCTGCAAGAGATCATCTTCCACCTGTAGGGGTGGAGCGGGTCAGCGCCAGTTCGCTGGGCGTTGGCCGCGCGCGCGCGCCTCGGCCTCGGCCTCGGCCGCTGCCGCGCCTTGCAGCCTGACGCCCAAGATCGCCATGAGCACGAACGTTGCCGTAGCCAGCGCGTACTCGACCGCTTCGAGCGTTCCGAACTGGGTGCTCAGGTGCTGTAGCAGCGGATCGCTCTCGAACGCGGCCAGCAGCGCGCGCGTCACGTCATTGGACGGCGCCGCCACGATCAACGTGAACACCAAGCCCGACACGCCAGCGAGCACGCCCGCCGCGAGGGGCGCCACCACGAAGGTCTTGGCGTCTTCGTGCTGCGACTGCCACACCGCGAGCAGGGCACCGGCGATGACCGTGGCCAGGTGGGTGAGCAGAGCCACGCGGTGCAGGTCCATGCTCACGCGCAGCGCGGTCATGACGCGGTCGTGGGGGAGCGTGCTCCAAGCGCTCAAGAGCGGTCCCACGTCGTCCATGAGCGGGAGGGCAGCGTACCCCACCAGCCCAAGGACGAACACGATTCGAAAGGTCGCCGGAGCGAGGCTACTGGATGGAGGTGTCGGTGCCATGGCTCAGTGTACAGCGCGCGCGAGCGCGGTCCACGCTTGGAGCTGCGCGTCGTCTTGCGCCCACGCGTCGCGGCGGCAGCGCTCGTGGGGATGGGGGCGCGCAAACGCGAGGAGTAGCCTTCGGCCAATCAGTACAATCCGCTCAAGCATCATGTGCTGCATGAGCTCCTGTTCGCGCTCCTGGGGGATGACAAACACCGCCAAACCGTCCGGCGTCAGACAGCGCGTGGCCGTCGCGGCGAAGTCCCGCAGGGTCGCGGTCGACTCTGTTCGAGCGGCCGCCTTCCACGGGTCGGCGCTCTGTGGACCGCTCGCCGCTGGAAAGTAGGGCGGGTTGCAGACGACGAGGTCCACCTGCGCCGTCACGTCGCGCACGTCCGCCCGCTCAAACCGAATCGGCAGCCCGCTGCGGCTGTCGCGCAGGCTACGCGACCACGCCACCGACCACTCGGGGCGCACATCGACGCCGACCGCGTCAACGCCGTGCGCGGCGAGCAAGAGCGCCATCACGCCCGAGCCCGTGCCGAGGTCGAGCGCCGCGCGTGGGCGACGCCAAGCCAAGGCCGCGCCGACGACCCAAAATGCCTCGGAGCCGTAGCGAAAGCCGCGCTTGGGTTGATGGACAACCAAGCCCTCAGCGGGAAACGCGGGCTCGAGCTCATGCCCCATAGGGCAGCCCGATGTCCGACCGACGCTGGTGCCCCGCGAAGCCCCAGCGCTCAGCGAGCTCGTAGGCCGCTGCCCTCGCGCCGGTGAGCTCGTCGCCGACGCCCACGAGCGAGAGCGCCCGCCCGCCGACGACCTGCAGCGCCCCATCCGCTGTGCGCGCGAGCCCAGAGCACAGGACCCCCTCGCCCATCGGCTGCGCCAGGAGCCGCACCGCGTCGCCGAGCGCCCCTGGGTAGCCGGCCGACGCGAGCACCACGCACACGGCGACCCGCTCCGAAAAGCGAGGAGCCCCGTCGGGCAAGCGCCCGACCGCCGCGCCATAAAGCCACGGCAGAGGGTCATCCTGCCAGAGCGCGAGCAGCGCCTGGGCCTCGGGGTCGCCGAAGCGCACGTTGAACTCCAGCACCTGCGGCTGCCCATTGTGCACGATCACGCCCGCGTAGAGCACACCACGAAAGGGTGTTCCAGCGGCGGAAAGCGCTGAGACGACCGGCTGATGCACCTGCGCGACGATCTGCTCCGCGACGCTCGCCGCGACGCGCTCCGTTGGGCAGACCGCCCCCATTCCGCCCGTGTTGGGCCCCTGATCGCCGTCGAGCAAGCGCTTGTAGTCGTGGCACGCCGGCAATGGCACAGCACGCACGCCATCGCACAGCGCGAACACGCTGATCTCGGGGCCTACGAGCCTGTCCTCCAGCAAGAAGGTGTCGCCAGCAGCGCCCAGCCCGCCGTCCCACACCCAGCGCAGCGCCGAGAGCGCCTCGTCCGCCGTCGCGCACACGAAGCTTCCTTTGCCCGCAGCGAGGCCATCCGCCTTCACGACGACGTCGCCGCGCTCGCAGCGCGCGACCGCTTGCTCCCACGCCGCCGGGTCGCCGCGCTGCACGACGATGGCGGGCGGGGTGGGGACCGCGAGGCGGGTGAGCCACGCCTTCGCCCAAGCCTTGGACGTCTCAAGTTGAGCAGCCGCTTGCGTCGGTCCAAAGCATGGGATCCCGAAGCTGTGCAGGCGATCTGCGAGCCCCTCGGCGAGGGGCGCCTCCGGCCCGACCACCACGAGATCGGCGCCGACCGCGAGCATGGCGTGCACGGGATCGCCCATGTCGGGCAGGTGCTTGGCGCTGGGCGGCCAGCCCGGGTTGTCACCGCCGACCCAGAGCTCGGTCACGGTCGGCGACGCCGCGAGGGCCCGCGCCAACGCGAGCTCGCGCCCCCCTCGCCCGACGAGCACGACGCGCATGCTCACTCCGCCGCGAACAGCGGGCGGTAGTACACAACGACCGCAGCGCGCGTGTCCTCGAGGTAGCCCTCCAGCAGGACCGGGCGCCCAATCCACGGCGTCAACGCGTCGGTGGCCTCCGTTTGAAGCGCGAGGGGCTCACCCGAACGCGCGTCGAGCAACGCCAATCGCCCGTCGTCGCCGCGCTGTAGCAGGCCCCACCACGCCTGAAGCCCGTGCGCGCCCTCGTCCACCCACCAGCCGCTGACGCGCAGGCCGCCGATCCCGCGCTTCCCGGTCACGTCGAGCAAGAGCCCGCGTGCGAACTCGATCTCAGGCGACACGGCGGGGTCGACGCGCAGGCGGACCGTCGCCCCGTTGGGGGCCTCCAGCGCGTAGCCCGCTTCGGGCAGGATACCGCGCACATGCGCTTGGCAACCGACGAGCAAGCTCAGCAACATCCCGGCGCAGCGCTTCATGCCCCCTCCCCTTGGTAGGTACCGCAGCGCCATCCGCCCAGCAACGCTGGGCGAGCACAAGGCGCCCGGAGCGGGCCTTCGCTGCCAATTCACAGTCAATAGTCAGCAGAGGGCTCCCGGTTCGCGGTAGAGAGGACGGGCAGCTTTGCCCGCCACCCCTTCAGGAGACACCGCGAATGACGCCTCTTCCTCGGAAGACAGGTCCGGTCACGCTGATGCGTCGCTTGGGTGGTGGCGCCGTGACCGAACAGTTCGCTGCCATCCTCGACGAACCGGCGGGCACCAAGGTCCACGCCCGCGTCGTCAACCCGTTGGTGGCATCCGATCCCGTCCTCGGCCCCCAGCTGCGCGCGCGCCTCGCCGACATCGCGCACCTGCGCGCGCCGAACTTGGCCGTGGTGCTGCCACCTCCGACCGCGCCCGACCTCATGCTGCTGGAGCTGGACCCAGGCGGGATCACGCTGGAGCAGGTGCTCGCCGCGTGCAAGCAGCGGCAGATTCGGATGCCCGCGCACCTGTTCCTGCATGTCGCCGTCGAGGTCTGCAACGCCCTCGCCACGCTCCACGCGCAGCCCGACAGCGCTTGGCAAGGGGCGTCGATGTTGCACGCGCGGCTCACCCCCGCCACCGTGCACCTCGTCCCCGGAGGCCGCGTCGTGCTCGGCGGCTATGCCCTGCTGCGCTCGCCGCTGGATGTGCCCGCAGGCGCAACGCAAGCGCCCCCCGAGCTCGCGCGCTTCCTTTGCCCCGAGCAGGTGCAGAGCGGCGTCCCGCTCACGCCCGCCTCCGACCTGTTCTCCCTCGGGTCCCTGCTCTACGAGTGCCTCACCCTAGAGCCGCTGTTTGGCGGCCAGTCCGAGCTTGACGCGATCTTCCAGCTCCGCCACGCCGACGTGAAGCTCGCGCTCGCCCGCGCGGGGCAGCTCCTGCCGGGCGTCGACCGCGTGCTTGGCCGCGCCCTCACCCAAGAGCCGCCGCGACGCTACCAGCAAGCCTTCGTGCTGCGCGAAGACCTGCGCGGCCTCATGGCCCGCTACAGCTTCGCGAACATCGAGGCCGCTTTAGACGCTTGGCTCGCACCATTCCTCGGTCCGAGCGCCGGCTTGGCGACCTACGACGCCTCCGTGCTCGACCCGCCCCCCGGCCCTTCGGACACTGGCAGCTTGCTCGCGAGCAGCGTACAGCCGGCGCGCGTTGGTGGTGACACGCTCGCCCCACCCGAGGACCTGCCCGAGCGACCCCGCATGTCCGTCATGCCGCCGCTGCCGCCAGCACCTCCCGCACCACCAGCGCCCAAACGTGCAGACGCGACCTACCTGCCACCGGAAGACGACCTCGACGACGCGCCGCCGGAGCCGCTACGAGCAGCGCCCCCTCAACCCATCGACGAGCAACGAATGCGACCCGACGACGACTCGGACCTCGAGCCGAGCGGCTCCGGGGTCACTCAAGGCTTGATCGCCGCCACGGGCGTCGCACTCGTCGTCGGCGCGCTGATCTGTGCGGTCGGTGGTGGCGGATTGTGGTGGTACACCTCGTCGCGCCCCGCGCCGCCGAGCCTGCGAGTTGTCGCCACGCAGCCGCAGCCCACCCAGGCCCCCGCCGAGGTCGTGCCCACGGAGGACCCCGCCGAGGTCGTGCCCGCAGAGCAGCCCGCCAAGCACGCGGCGCCTGGGGTGGCCAGCCACCGAACGCCGGCGCCAAGCACGGCTTCCACCGAATCACCGTCTGCGCCGAGCTACACCACCACGCCGCGCGTGACCACCACGAGCCCCTCCTTCAGCCCGCGCGCCACTACGCAGAATCTGGGGCCATCCTCGTCCTACCTCGATGATCTCGCGCCTCCGCCGCTGGAGCCACTCGACAACGCCGTCGTCATGGAGAGCCGCCTAGAGGGCGACGACCTCGCCGCCATGATCGCCCGCGCCGAGACCGGCAAGCTGACCCCCGATGACCGCTCCAGCCTGGAGGCGGTGCCGATCACGCACGCGGACTTCACGCCGGCGAACCTAGCGCTCTATCAAGACGCCAAGGCGCGCGACGATCAGCGGGGCCGCGCCCGCTACCTCGCGCAGATCATGAGCTCGCCGGAGAATCAATACAACCCGATGCTCCTGGTCGAGGACGCCGAACTGCTCATTCGCCGCAAGCGCTATGCGCAAGCGCTGGCGCAGGCGGACCTGGCGGAGCGCTATTGGGCGCGCCTGCCGAGCGAGCACATCTTCTCGCGCAAAGCCATGATCTACGAGATTCAGGCCGGCGCCCACCAGGGGCTCTTCTACGAGTCCGGCGGCGAGAACATGGCCGAGCTCGACGCCGCGCTCGCCGGGTGGGAGCGCTACCGTCGGCACGCCGAGACCAAGAGCCGCACAGACCTAGCAGTAAAGGCAGACGCGCAGATCACCCGCCTGTCCGATATGAAGCGACGGCTCGGGGGATGATCATGCGACACCTGCTGCTGCTCTCGGTCCTCCTAGGATCCACCTCGGCCTTCGCCGGACAACGCGCGCTGGTCGGGCAAGTGCTCGACCGCAACGGCGAGCCCGTCGCGCGCGCTGTGGTCAGCGTGACGCCCGGAAATGTCGAGCTCGTGACCGACACCGACGGCCGCTTCACGATCGACTACCTGCGCGACGACGACGGCGCGCGCATCCGCCTCAAGAAGCGCACGCAGTACCGCGTCGAGATCTTTAAGCCCGGCTTTCACCCTGCGAGCGACGACGTCTTCTTCCCGAAGGGGCTGCTCTCGCTGAGCACCTTTACGCTGACCGAAGACACGATCCGCGTCGAAGACGACGACGTGCTGCTCGACCCGGACGGCACCGAGCGCAGCACCCACTCCTCCGGCGCCACCTACGAGGGTCAATGATGCTCGCGCTCCTCGCGCTCCTCGCCTGCTCGTCCACGCCCACCGCAGCGCCGCAGCCCAAGCAGGAGCTGTGGCTCCAGCGCGTCGCCCAGACGCCCGACGCCTTCCAGGCGCTCATGGAGGCCCCAGCCGGGGGCGTGTCGTCGCGCGACGGCTGGCTCGCCCTCGCCAACGGCGAGCCACGCGCCGCGCTCGCCGACTTCACCGCCGCGGGGAACCACCTCGGAGAGCTCCGCGCGAAGCTCGACATCGGACTGCTGACCTCAGACCTCAACCGCCTGGAGCGGCGCATCGTCGCGCGCGTCAAGGAGCGCCTCGCGGAGCGCCCAGCCGGCTCGTCGGCGGCGCTCGAGCAGACCGTCGCCGTGGGCAAGGACTGCGCCGTAGCGCTCGCGACCCCTCCCGCCGCCTTCGCCGCGCGGGCCGCGAGCCACTCCGCCCCGTGGTCCCTCGGCGCCGAGCCCTTCGCGACCGAGCAAGCGGAGGACTACGTCCGTCGCACCTGGGATCCCTGTGTCGCCTACAGCCTCGCCCAGGTCACCTCCCCCGACGGCACCGCCGCCGCCCTCGAGCTGCAGGGCCTCGCCGACGACGATCCGCTCGGCGCCTCGCTCTTTGCGGCGTGGCCCACGGCAGCCAAGGCCGCCAGCGCGTCGTCGGACCTGCTCGGCGCGGCGCCCCCCACCGCCGCCGCCGACGATCCCCAGGCCGCGCTCGACCATATTCGCTCCTTCGACACGGCCCTGCAGGCGCTCAGCACCTCCATGGACGGGCAGCCCGGCGCCGGCCTCGTTCGCGACGCGCTGCTCGCCAACCGGCTGGAGCAGGCCTGGCTCCTCGCGCAGGCACGCGTCGCGCTCAACGCCAACCGCCCGCACCAAGCGCTGGTGTATGCCAACCGCGCGCTCAACCCGGGTGCTGGCGCCGACGCGCCCCCGCCTCCACTCGATGCCCTCGTCCTGCACGCCGACGCCGCGCTCGCCTCCGGGCGCACGCGCGAAGCCCTCGACAGCCTCTTGCAGCTGGCGCGCCGGGGCCCCCCCGTCGCCACCGGCCTCCACGAGCTCACCTCCGACCTCGCCGTCCTCGAAGGCCTCGGGCGCCAGGGCGACAGCCGCGAGGACTGATCCTCGCCACAAGGAACGCTCATGTCTCGACGCCTCGCCCTCACCGCCCTGCTCGCCGCCAGCGCCCTCGCCTTTGCGGCGCCGGTTCGCTACGCCGAGGATCGCGCGCCCGCCATCGTGAACCCGCTCTTCGCCACGTCCATGTCCGAAGCACGCCTCAATGAGCTCGTGTTTGAGGGCCTGTTCGCGGACGACCAAGACCTGCGCTCCACCCCCAAGCTCGCGCTCGCGTGGGAGCTGGCCGAGGACCGCATGTCCATGCGAGTTCGGCTGCGACAAGGCGTGCTTTGGCACGATGGCGAGCCCTTCACCGCCGACGACGTGCTCTTCACGATCAACGCGATGCGCAACCCCACCACAGCCTCCACCGAAGCGGGTCGCGTCGCTTGGATTCGCAGCGCCACCAAGGTCTCCGAGCTCGAGCTGGACCTGACCTTCGTGGCGCCCGAGTACAGCCCGCAGGACAAGCTGCACTTCAAGATCGTGCCGGCGCACGCCTTTAAGAGCACCGCCGTGTCGCGCACCGACGCCTTCCGCACGTCGCCGATCGGCACGGGCCCCTACCGCGTCGCCAAGTTCAACGACGACAACTCCATCAGCATGGACCGCTGGGGCGGCTACTGGGGCACCAGCTACGTCGACACCTTCGTGCTGCGCGAGGTGGCCGACCCCAACTACCAGGCCAAGCTGCTGTCCTACGACTCGCTCGAGTCCTTGGTCCGCGTGCTGCCGCGCGACCTGGCCACCCTGCGCGCCGATCGCCGCGTCGAGCTCTACCCCTACCAGACGAACTCGTGGTGGTACATCGGCTTCAACCAGCGCAAAGCGAACCTACAAGAGCCGGAGGTGCGCAAGGCGCTGTCGCTCATGGTCGACGCCAGCTCGCTGCTCGCGCCCATCGGCACCGGCGAGCTGCTCTCCGGGCCCTTCGTGCGGTCGTCGCCCTTCTACAACCACGACGTGCCTGTGTCCCAAGCGGACCCCGAGCGCGCCGCCGCGCTCCTCACCGAGGCCGGCTACCAGCGCACGGCCTCAAGCTGGGTGCGCAACGGAGAGCCGCTCACGCTGCAGATCGTCACCCAGCAGAACCTGGAGACCGCGCAGGACGTCGTCATCAACCTGCAGGCGCAGCTTCAGCGCCAAGGCGTCGAGGTCAAGCCCGTCTTCTTGACCCCCGCCGACTGGAAGCAGCGCGTGTGGCGCGAGGGCGACTTCGACCTCGTGCTCTCGCAGTGGTCCTTCGACCGCAACGAGGACATCTACGAGCAGTTCCACTCCAAGGGCTCGCGCAACTTCGTGCACTTCAAGGAAGAAGCGGTCGATACCCTGCTCGACCAAGCCCGCGAGGCGGCCGACCCGCAGCGCAAGAAGGCCTTGATGCGCCAGGTTCACGCGCACATCGCGCAGGACAACCCGATGATCTTCTTGTGGACCCTCGACAGCTACTCGGCGGTGTCCACGCGCATTCAGCACGTCGTCATTCACCCGTTCTACTACTTCACCTGGGCGAATGAGTGGACCACGAACTGACTAGGACGGGCTGCGAACGTTGACTGACGCTGCCGCCAGCAGCGGAGCCCCGCAGGCGCTGGGACGCGCCCTGTTGCGCGTCGTCGGCTTCGCGCTGACCATCGCTGGCGCGGCGCTGTTGCTGCTCACGCTCATGCACGCGGCCCCGGGCGACGCCATCGATCAGCTGCCCAACGGCGACGCGCTGCGCCCCGTGCTCGAGCGCGAGTGGCTCCTCGATCGTCCGCTCTGGGAGCAGGTCCTCGCGCACTTCAGCCGCGCGGCCCAAGGCGATCTCGGCGTCAGCTTGGTGGTGCGCCCTGGGGCGACGGTCCTCGAGGTCATGAGCGCGCCGCTGCTGCGCTCGGCCACCTGGGTCGCGGCCTCCATCGCGCTGAGCTTGGCCTGGGGAGCGACCCTCGCGGCGGCCACCTCGCGGCGCTCACGAGCGGCGGGGCGCTTCGTCGAGATCGCCTCGGTTCCCCCCGTCTTCTTGGTCGCCCACCTCGCGGTGAACGGCCTCAACGCGGGCGCTTGGCGCCTCATGCAGGCGGACCTCATCACCCGCCCAAGCTGGTTCGCCCTGCCCGACGAAGCGAGCTGGCTGCGCACCACGCTCGCCATCGTCGTGCTCGCGCTCGGGTCGGGCGCGCTCAGCCGCACCCACCTCGCCGTACGCACGGCGCTGCTGGAGCTTCGCCACGCCTCCTTCATCGACGCCGCCCGCGCCCGCGGCGAGGACACGCGGCCGCTCATCGCCCGCCACCTCATCGCGCCGCTCGCGCACCTCACCGCTGAGCGCGTCGCAGCGCACGTCGCTGGGCTCATCATCTTGGAGCGCGTACTCCTGCTGAACGGCGCTGGCTCGCTGTTTTGGCGCGCTTCCTTGGAGCGCGACTGGCCGCTCGCCCTCGGCCTGGCCCTCGCCGCGGCCACCGGCGTCGCCGCCACCCGCCTCGCATGCGACGGGGTGCGCGTGCTCGCCGATCCGCGCGAACGCGAGGTGAGCGGATGAGGCTCTCCCTAGCCCAGCGCTTTGGCGCGGTCGTGCTCGCGGTCGTCGTGCTCGCGGCCGTGTGGAGCCAGCTCGCTGGCTTCGACCCCGTGCTCGGCGTAGCCCCGCAAGCCGCGAACTTGGGCCCGTCGCTGGCGCACCCGCTCGGCACCGATCACCTCGGGCGCGAGGTCATCACCCGCCTCGCTGCGGCGTGCGGCGCCTTCGTCTTCCCGGGGCTGCTCGCCGTCACGCTCTGCGGCGCCTTGGCCGTGCCCCTCGGCGCCCTCGCGGGCTGGGCCGGCGGCAGCGTCGAGCGCTTCGTGCGGGCGATGCTCGGCACCGTCGCGTCCATCCCCCCCCTCGTGCTCGCGCTCCTGCTGTGCAGCGCTTGGGGGAACAGCCACACCCACCTCGCCCTCGCCGCGGCCATCGCCTACATGCCCACCTTCGCCGAGGCCGTGTTCGCGCGCATCGCCACGCTGCGCCAGGCCGAGTTCTTGGTCGCCGCCCGCGCCTACGGCCTGTCCGAGTGGCGCATCGTGTGGCGGCACCTCATCGTCGCCGCGTGCGGACCCACCATCGCGCGCCAAGGGCTGCTGTTGTTCAGCGAATACCTGGTGCTGGAGACCACGCTCTCCTACCTCGGCGGCTTTGGCGTGCAAGAGCCCATGCCCTCCTGGGGCAATATGATCACCTTCGAGTGGGGGCGCGGGAACCTCGCTCCGCTGGCGGCCCCGGTGATCGCCTTGTGGCTCACGCTGCTCGCGCTGGCCTGGCTCGCGCACGGCGCCGCCGAGGAGCGCAGCCATGTGTGAGCGCCTGGTCGCGACCGGCCTCGAGGTCCGCATCGGCGCGCGCCAAGTGCTCGTCAACGGCGCGATCGCGCTGCAGCCGGGCGAGGTCGTCGCGCTCGTGGGCTCCAGCGGCTCGGGCAAGACGCTGCTCGCGCGCTCGCTGCTCGGGCTCGTCGATCTGCACCCCGGCATCGTCGCCGGCGAGGTGACGCTGCACAGCGCGCACCACCCGCCCACCACCTGGCGCGCGCCGACCACCCGCGCCGCGCGCGAGGCCGCCTTCCAACCGATTCGCCGCGACGCCGTCGGCTGGCTGCCGCAAGACGCGCAACAAGCGCTCGACCCCTTCTCCACCGTCGAGCGGCAGGTTGGCCGGGCTGCGCGCGGGGATGTCGACGTCGACGCGCTGCTCGTGCGCGCGGGCTTCTCGACCCCCGGCGCGGTGCGCCACCGCTACCCGCACCAGCTCTCCGGCGGCATGGCCCAGCGCGTCGGCATCGCGGTCGCCCTCGCGCGCAAGACCTGCTTCTTCATCGCCGACGAGCCCACCACGGGCCTCGACCCGGTCGTCGCGGGGCAGGTTCACGAGGCCCTGCGCGCCCTCGCCGAAGCCGGCGTCGGCGTGCTGTGGATCACCCACGACCTGCGCGCCGTCCGCGGCATCGCGCACCGGGTCATCGTGCTCGACGCGGGCCACATCGTGGAGCGCTGCAGCCCCGATGATCTGGTCCACGAGCGGCTCGCAAGCGATGCCGGCCGCTCGCTCTTAGACGCCACGCGGCGCATCGCCGGCGGGGTGCTCGGATGACCACCCCTGTTTGGGAGCTCGACCGCGTCACGGTGAAGTACCCCCACCCCTGGTGGCAGGCTCCCGCGCCGCCCGTGCTTCGCGAGGCCTCGTTTAGCGTCGCCGCGGGCGAGCGCGTGGGCGTCGTCGGCACCTCGGGCTCGGGCAAGACCACCCTCGCGCGCGTCGGCTTGGGGCTGCTGCAGCCCGAGGCCGGCACCGTACGTCTGCTCGGCGAGGACACCTCGCGCTGGTCTGCGAGCCGATGGCGCGCGGCCCGCCGAGACGCGCAGCTGCTCTTTCAGTCGCCGCGCGCGATGCTCAACCCCGGAATGACGCTCCACCAGCTGCTCAGCGAGGGGCTGCAGCTCCATCAGCCCGCCGCCGACGCGCCCGCGGCCATCGCCGACGCCCTCCAGCGCGTGGGGCTCGCGGGGCGTGGGGACGCCTACCCGCACCAGCTCTCGGGGGGCGAGCGCCGACGCGCCGGCCTCGCGCGCGTGCTGGTGGCGCGGCCGCGCGTGCTGGTCGCCGACGAGCCCACCACCGGCTTGGACGCCGCCCGCAAGGCCTCGGCGGTGGAGCACATCCTCGACGCCGTCGGTCCCGAGTGCGCGGTGGTGCTCATCTCGCACGACCTGCCGCTGCTCATGTGGTGCTGCACGCGCATCGTCACCGTGGCGGGTGGCGAGGTCGTCGACACCTTCACCCCGGCGCAAGCGCTTAGCGACGAGCGGCCCCAAGCCACCCGAGCGCTGCTCACCGCCGCAGGAGTCCGACCATGACGCCCCTCCTGCTGTTGGCCTCGTCGGCCTTCGCCACCCCGGACGCAGCGAGCCACATCGCGCAGGCCAAGTTCTTCCTAAGAAAAGGCTGGACGCAAGACGCGCGTCTGGAGCTCGAGGCCGCGGTCGCGCAGCCCGACGGCGCCACCGACGCCACCGCGTGGTCCATGCTCGCCACGGTCCGCTACCAGCTCCTCGACGTGCCGGGCGCTGCCGCGGCCTCGCTCCAAGCCGCTGAGCACGCGCAGGAGCCGGGCGCACAAGCGCAGGCGGCCGAGCTCGCGCGCTTCTTGTCCACGAGCTTCGCGCCGGTCGCGCTCACGGCGCCGCGCGAGGGGCTGCGCGCCCGCGTCCCCCTCACCCGCACCAGCCTGCTGCTCGACGCCGACCTCGCCGCCTACCTGCAGACCGTGCAAGAGCACGGCGCGACGCCCACGCTCATGCCCCGCACGCTGTGGCTCCCCGTCGGCGCCTACGAGCTCGCAGGTGCGCCCATCGAGCTCGCGCCCTGCCAGGAGCTCACCACCTGTTCGCCCGTCGCCGTCTCGCTCAGCGCGAGCGAGGTCGCCGGCGGCCCGGCCCTTGTGGCGCTGCACGGCACGCGCTTCGAGCTCAGCGCGGGCACGCTGACATGGGGCGGCGCGGAGCTGGCCGAGCACACCCCCGGCACGCGCGTGGAGCTCGCTGTGGACCGCGCCATCGGCCCGGTGTGGATCGGCGCGACCGCGGCGCTCGGCGCGAGCGGCTACCGAACGCCGGTCGGCAAGGCGCACGTACGCGGCTTGGACGCGGTCGGCGCGCGCATCAGCGCCACCGCCTACCGCTACGATCCGCTCCAACTCGATGTCTTCGCCGGGTATCGCAACCGCGACGTGCCCGGGCACGCGCTCAGCTGCGGCGCCGCGCCGAGCCTGAGCTGCGACACCTCCAGCCCAGGCGACACCACGCTCTACACCAGCGATCGCGCGCACGCGCCCTGGGTGGGCCTCTCGCTCAGCGCCGGGACGCCCGAGCTCCCCCTGAGGGTTGGACTTAGCGCCTCTGTCGAGCGCGCCTTTGGAAAGCTCCCCGACGCGCTCATCTTGGGGTCGGGCTACCACCTGACCCGCGTCCCCATCGTCGATCCGCGCTCGTGGTCCGCCACCGGCGGCGCCGTGTCGCTCACCCTCTCCGCCGCGCTATGAGGCCCCCCATGCTCTCCGCTCTACTCGCCCTGTCGACCCTCGCCCTCGCCGCGCCCGTCGAGGTCGCCAGCCACCCTGGCGCCAATATTCAGCGCCCGCTCTGGTCGCCCGACGGCAAGCTCTTAGCTTACGAGGCAAACTTTCACGAGCAGCAGCGCATCGAGCTCTACGCCGGCACCGCCAAACCCCAGGGCTTCCAGCGCGTCAAGCCGGCGAGCCGAGGCCTCGATGCGCGCGCCGCCGGCTTCGGCTCATCCAGCGCCGCCGACACCCGCGTCGCGCACGAGCTCTGCTGGGCGCCGCCGAGCGTGTCGGGCTTCGCTTACTCGGCGGTCAACAGCGATCAGGACTTCGAGGTCTTCGTGGCGTCCGGCACCGCGATCGCCATCGGACCGGGCACCGATGGAGGGCCTGCGTGGTCGGCGGACGGCCGCTGGCTCGCGTTCACCAGCGCCCGCACCGGCCAGGGCGACGTCTACCTCGCGGACCTCACCCAGCTCAGCACGCCGCCGCGGCGGCTCTCGTCGGACCCCACCTCGGCTGAGCTGTTCTTGGATTGGTCGCCCGCAGCTCCAGCCCTCGTCTGGGTCGGGCACTCCGAGGACGCCGGCGACGACCTCTGGCTGCTCTCCGATCTGCAAGGAGCCGCTGTCCGCCTGACCACCAGCGGCGCCGCCACGCGCCCGAGCTTCAGCCCGGACGGGCGAAGCATCGCCTACTACAGCGCAGCCCACGTCGACGGTGGCACGCGCTGGGACCTGTACATCGTGCAGGCACACGCCGGCGCTCCGCCCCAAAAGCTGGCCGAGGGCGTCGTGCCCAACTCGGCGGGCCCGGTGTGGTACCCCGACAGCAGCGCGCTGCTCACCGTGTTGGACGATGACGCGGCCTACGACCCCATCGCCAAGGTCGGCCTGCAGGCGCTCCAGCCCACCCGCCTCGACATCGGCACCGTCGGCAACGGCGACCTCGACCTGGTCCAGGGCGCCGACGGCAAGCTCCGGGTCGCGGTCGTGGCGCAGGGCCGCGCTCAGGACACCGAGCGAAGCTTTAAGCGGCTCTTTGTCGCCGAGCTGTAGCGCGTCACTCCCAGCCGCACTGGCGGTCGCGGTTCTGCTCTTTCAGCCAGGCCATGAGCGGCTCGAAGTAGTCCACCATCGGCTGAGCGTCCATTTGGCGCGCGCCGGTGATGGCCTCCAACGCGTCGGGCCAGGGCTTGCTGGCGCCCAAGGCGAGCGTGGCTTGTAGGCGCTCGCCGGCTTCTTTGCTGCCGTAGATCGAGCACTCGTGGAGCAAGCCCTCTTGACCGGCGGCCTCGCACAGCGACTTGTGGAACTGGAACTGGAGCACCGCCGCCAAGAAGTACCGTGTGTACGGCGTGTTTGCAGGGATATGGTACTTAGCGCCAGGATCAAACGCGTCCGCGGGGCGCGGGCCGGGGGCGCCGACGCCTTGGTACTCCGCGCGCAGCTCCCACCAGCGCGTGTTGTAGTCCTCGGGCTTCACGCGACCCGAGAAGACCTCCCAGCGCCACTGGTCGATCATGCGACCGAAGGGCAAGAAGGCGATCTTGGCGAGGGCGAGCTGCATCTGCTGGTTGATGACAGCCTCGTCCGAGGTGGAAGCGGACTGGAGCAGGCCGACCTTTTGCAGGTGCGAGGGCGTGATCGACAGCGCGATGGCGTCGCCGATGGCCTCGTGGAAGCCGTCGTTAGCGCCCTGCTGGTAGAGCACCGGCAGCATGTAGTAGTAGTGATAGTAGTAGTCGTGCCCGAGCTCGTGGTGGATGGTGGTGTAGTCATCCATGGTCGGGCGAATGCACATCTTGATGCGCAGGTCGTTGTTGAGGCCCGGATCCCACGCGCTCGCGTGACACACGACCTTGCGGTCCTCGGGCTGCTCAAACATCGAGCGCTCCCAGAAGGTCTCAGGGAGCGGATCGAGGCCGAGCGACGTGAAGAAGGACTCGCCCGCCTTCACCATCTCCACCGGCGTGTACGGCTTCTCTTGCAGGGTGGCGGTCACGTCGATGGAGGGCTGGCCGCGGTAGGGCTCGACGAGCGGGTAGAGGTTCTCCCAGCTCTGCGCCCACATATTGCCGGTGATGTGCGCCGGGATGCGCCCGTGCGGCGGCACGCGCGTGTCTCCGTACTCCTCGTTGAGCTTGGCGCGCACATGGCAGTGGAGCTGCTCGTACAGAGGCTTGAGCTGCGCCCAGAGGCGATCGACCTCGACCTCGAAGTCCTGGGGCGGCATGTCGTAGCCACCGCGCCAGAGGTCGCCCATGTCGGCGAAGCCGATCTCGCGGGTGCCCTCGTTGCCCAGCTCGACGAAGCGCTCGTAGAGCGGCTTCATGGGGGGCGAGACCGTGCGCCAAGCCTCCCATGCCTCGAGCTGCGCGTCCCAGTCGCGGCTGGTGGCGAGGACCTCCTCCAGGTCGCCGAGATCCCGGCACTTTCCTGCATCATCGCAGACCTCGCCCTTGCCGTACAAGCTGGACAAGCGCGTGGTGACGTTGGCGAGCTCGGCGCGGCGCTCGGCGTCTGCGGGCGCTGGCAGCACCGTGGCGCGCTTGAGCAGCTCGAGCTGCCGGGCGACGTCTGGGGCGAGGCCCTGCACGCCGTCAAAGCGGGCGGCGGCGGGGATGGCGGTGGAGAGGTAGGCCATGGTGGCCTCGGAGGCCGCGGAGGCGATGGCCTCGTTCTCGTCCGTGAGGTTGGTCTGGTGGTCCCAGGCCGTGAGGCCCTCAGCGACCCAGACCTTGCGCAGATCCTTGTCGACCTGCGCGACGAAGGCGCTCGCCTCGGCCGGCGTGGCCGGGCCAGCGGCGACGGTCTCCACGGGCGAGGAGGCGGGGTGAGTGCATGCGGCGAGGGCGACCGCGAGGACGACTGAGAGGTTGCTGTTCATGCCTCGCCGACTATCGCACTTGCCGCTGCTCGCACCACCCGCGCTCAGCGCGTCGGGAGTGTCAGCGCGCACCGGGGCGAGGCGCGGAACCGTATCTGCTGCGGGCCCGCGGCGGGCACGCGCTCGAACACGTCGGCGTCGGCGCCAGCGACCGACAAACGCAGCCCCCACCCAGCGTCGAGCTCAAACGCGACGGGCCGCAGGCGAACGCTCGCAGGCCCCGTCTCGACGCGTAGCTCGCCCTCGGTCAGCAGCCGTACGCGACCGTTCGGTTGCACCGCCTCGACGTAAACGTGAAGGGCCGCCTCGGGCGCCGTGAGCTCCACCGCGCACTCAAAAACCCCAGGGCCGAAGACCCGAAGCGGCTGGTCGAGCGCCGGAAGCTGCCAGGAGATGAGGCCAGGAGCGTCGCCGCGATCGGGCGCGGGAACAGGCCGCGTGAGGCCCGCTGTCCAGCGCTGGTCCGGCCCAACGGTCGCCGCGAAGTCCACGTCCAAGCTGCGGTCGAGGGAGGCGTCTGCGGCACCGAGCGTGCCATCCCCGCGCAAATCCAAGGTTGTCAGCGTTGTCTCAGGCCACGACGCGCCCTCCTCCCAGACCTCTGGACCCGTTACGAACCATCGGCGGACCTTCGGTGCCCCAGCTCCGTCGTCGCGCAGGTGCGTGTCGAAGAAGCGGATGACCTCGGCCAGGTCCACGGCGCTGTGGCCGTCGCCTCCCGAGCCGAGCGGGCTCGCGCTGCCGTTGCCCTCGTGGTTCCAGCCCCCCACCCGTGCATCGACGATGGGCATGGCGTCATCGGCGCGGAACACGGCGTCCGCGGTAGCGCCGTCCCACCAGCCGCCCCACAACCCGACCGCAACGGGGGTGTCCGCGAGGGCGCTCAAGTGCCCCAGCGGACCCACGTCGGCGACCGCCGGCCCCCCCACCCCGAAGGGATCTGTGGGCGCGCGCGCGGTGGCCACGGCGGCGGCGACGTCAGCCACCTCGCGGCGCTCCACCCGCTGCGCTTGCAGCGCGCCGTCCAGATCATCATCCGTCCAGCGCACGCCCTTCACGAAGTTCTTGGCGATTGAGCGTCCAAAGAGCTCGGGCCACTCGTCGCGATCGAGGGCAGCTACCGAGCGTCCCCAGACGTCGATAAAGGAGAGGTTCTTCACGCCACCTGGTGCGACCAGCTCGTCGGCGAGGTCCCACTCGATCTCGCGCACGAGCACGGCGCGCAGCTCCGGGCGACCGCTCGTGACCGTAAGCATCGCCGTCGTGCCCTCGTAGGAGAGCCCGTAGGCGCCAACGCGGCCGTTGCTCCAGGGCTGCCCTGCGATCCAGCTGACGAGCGTCCCCTCGTCGGCGACCTCGGCGTCGCTCCACGGCCGCACCCACGATCCATCGGAGGCCCCCGTGCCGCGCACGTCTGCGACCACGACCGCGTACCCAGCGTCTAGGAGCGCCTCCGCGATGGGCTCACGCGGCGCAGGCGGCAAGCGCTTGGCTGGGCCCCCGCGGGGGCCGGTCTGCAGGGAGCGCCAGTAGCGTGACTGAATCAGCACGGTCGGAGCGCCCTGACTCTCAGCGCTGTCAGGCAGGTACACGTCCAGCGCGAGCTCGATGCCGTCCGCCATGGGGACACGCGGCGCGAGCACCGTCGCCTTCTGTGCACATCCACCCAAGGCGAGCGCTACACCCGCCAACACTCTCCACTGCATAGGCGCTCCCCCCTATAGGTGTCATGTCACCTAGTAGGCAACGCACCTATACGAGACGGCTCCGCCGTTGTCAACGCCGCGTTAGGCGCGAAGCATGTCCTTGCGCCACGCCATCCTCGGCTTCTTGTCCTTCGAGCCCATGTCGGGCTACGACCTAAAGCGCGCGTTTGATTCCTCGGTCCGCAACTTTTGGGCCGCAGACAAGGCGGCCATCTACCGAGCGCTCGCTGTGCTCGGCCAAGAAGGCCTCGTCACGGTGCACCACGTCGTGCAGCACGGGCGCCCTGATCGCCACGAGCAGCACCTCTCCGACGCCGGTCGCGCTGAGCTGCAGCGCTGGCTCGTCGCCGAGACGGACGCGCCCCCCCGCCGCGAGCCCTTCCTGCTCAAGCTCTTCTTCTCCGATCAGCTCAACGACGAAGCGGTTGGGCAGCTGTTCGACGAGGAGCTCGGCAGGAACGCGCGCGAGCTCGCCACGCTGCGCGGCATCCTGAGCTCCCTGGCCGAGTCCCCGAACGCGACGCCGCGCGGTCCAATGTTGAGCCTCGAAGCCGGGCTCGTGACCTGCGAGGCGTGGGGCGACTGGCTGGAGCGCGTACGCGCGGAGAGGCTCAGCCCTCCCACACCCGGTGCGGAACCAAGCTGATCTCCCAGTCGGGCTCCAGGAACTGCTCGTCCGGCTCGCTGATCCCCTTGGTGTCGGTGACGTGAAAGACGACGACGTCGGGGTCGACGGCGAGCAGGCGCTCGACCTTGCCCGCGGGGATGAGCACGTAGTCGTCGACCAAGTCCGGCACGGCGGTGCTGCGCAGCGCGGCGATGGCGGCCTGCCCCGAGCGCAGCGCCGAGGCCGCGCGGAAGGAGACGCGCAAGAAGTCGATGTGCACGCGATCAAAGCAGCGAAAGTGGAACTTGAGCGGCCCCTTTGAACGCACCGTGCTGTCCTGGATCATGCGACGGGCGCGCCACAGCCGCTCGTGGGCCTCGCGCTCGAGCTCGGCCGCCTTGCGCTGCTGCGCCCGCTTGAGCAGCCGCTCCTCGCGCTCACGCGCCTCGGCCGCGAGGCGCTCCGCCTCGACGATGCGCTTGCGGTCGCGGTTCCCCTGCTCGGCCTTGCGCTTCGCCTTTGCCTCGCGGTCGATCTTGGCGGCGTCCTTCTTGGACGCGATGCCCTTGGCCAACAGCTGATCACGAAGCGACACGGACCCCTCCACGCGGTGCAGCTAACCGGCTCGCGGCGGAACAGGCTTCAGCGCAGCGCTACCACTCGTCGACGTCGAAGACCGGCGCGCGACGCTTCCCGGACTCCTCGGCCTCGCTGCGGTCTTGGCGCGTCGGGCCGGGCGCAGGTGCGGGCGGCTCCTCGGGCGCGACAGGCACCGCCTCCGGCACGAGCTGCGCGCTGGACTTGAGGTCCCAGCAGACCAAGAACCACTCGCGGCTCTCCTTGCGAACAGCGTCCGGGCGCATGCGCTTTACGCGCTTGAACGCGAGGTTTGCAGCAGCCTGCAAGCCTGAGGCTTCTTCGCCTTCGAAGATCTTGCAGATGAAGCCGCCGCCCGGGCGCAGCACCATTCGCGCCACCTCAAGCGCGCGGCGCGCCAGATCGGCTTGGGCGTAGTGGTCGCCGTCGCGGGTGCCGGTGGTGTTGGGCGCCATGTCCGAGAGCACGACGTCCGCGAGGCCGCCGAGCGCCTCGATCAGCTCGCCGCTCTGCACCTCGTAGATGGAGCGCGGGATCCAGTGCGCGCCGATGACCTCGGGCGCCTTGAGGTCCACGCCGACGAGGCGCCCCTTGGGGCCGATGCGCTCCAAGGCGAGCTGCGACCAAGAGCCGGGGAAGCAGCCGAGGTCGACGACCTTGGCCCCCCCGCGCAGCATGTGCGCGCGCTCCTCGATGGCCTCGAGCTTGTAGACGGAGCGCGCCATATAACCCTCGGACTTCGCCATTTTGGTGAAGTGATCGGGCTTACGGTAGCTGTTTTGTCGCTTCTTCCAACCAGACATGGCCCGGTGGATAACCCGCTGCGCGCTACTCGGGCGCGCTCTTCCCGCCGCAAGCCGCTTCGATCGCGTCCCACACCAGGTTCTTGCCCTCGCCCGTGACCGAGCTGAACGGGATGCACTGGTCGCCGCGCAGGTGAAACTCTTTGCGCAGCGCCGCGATGCTCGCCCGGCGCTCGTTCGCTTTGAGCTTGTCCACCTTGGTGGCGACGACGAGGGTGGGGATGTGCGCCTCGGTGAGACCGTAGAGCAGCTGCCCGTCCATCTCTTGCGGCTCGCGCCGCGCATCGACGAGCACGACCACGAGCTTGAGCTCCTCGCGGTTGGAGAAGTAGTCCTCGACCATCTCCTTCCACTGGGCCTGCATGGCCGGCGGCACCTTGGCGAAGCCGTAGCCGGGGAGGTCCGCGAAGGCGCAGGCTCTTCCTAGCTGAAAGAGGTTGATGGCCTGGGTGCGACCGGGGGTCGAGGACACGCGGGCGGCCTTGAAGTTGTTCAACAAGCGGTTGAGCGCGCTGGACTTGCCCACGTTCGAGCGCCCGGCGAAGGCGATCTCGGGCAGCCCAAGCACGGGCCACCCCGTCGGGAAGCTCCCGATGAAGCTGACGTTTCCTGCCTGGTTGCGCATAGTAGGTCTCCTGCCGGCGGTGCCGTTAGTCCCCCGTCTAACGGAGGTACGCTCTGCAGACCGGCTGGAACCGTCCCCCAACCATCGAGACCATCGACGCCGACCAGCTCGTGTGGTTCATCAGCGATCTGCACCTCGGCGATGGAACGCCCTCCGACGTCTTCTTTGGCAAGGACCGCCACCTGCTCGCGCTGCTGCGCAAGGTCACGCGCTTGGGCGCCACGCTCGTCGTCGGCGGCGACGCCATGGACTTCCACCAAGCGCTCAGCTTCACGCGCATCCTTCGGGCCCACGGCGAGGTCCTCGATGCGCTCAGCCAGCTCGCTCGCGCAGGTCGGCTCTACTACATCGTCGGCAACCACGACTACGACATCGGCTTGTACAAGGAGATCATGCAGTTCCGCGTGTGCGATGAGCTGCGCCTCGGCGCCAAGGTGCGCGTCACTCACGGGTACGAGCACGACCCCTTTCACGCGGCCCAAGATCTCGCTAAAGCCCAGTGGGGAACAAAGATTCACCACTTCGTCGAGCGCTACCTCGACACCTGGATTCGCATCCCGCTGGGCGAGTACTACACGCTGCCGAACCGCTTCACCTTCTGGATGTTCTACAACCTCGGCACCATCGCGCACGCGTGGGCTACCGTCATGGGCTGGCTCGGCTACACGCGCAGCTTGGAGGCGATTGATCGCACCCTCGACTTCTGGGCGCGCAGCAACATGGGCGACCCGATGTGCATGTTTCAGAGCGTGTGGAGCGAGCTCGACGACACGCCCTTCGACTTCATCGTGTGCGGCCACAGCCACCTGCCAGGCCTCGTCCGAAAGGGTGCCAAGACCTACGTGAACACCGGGAGCTGGACCTTCTCCTCCAGCCAGTACGCGGTGTGGGACGGCGCGGACTTCCGGTCGAGCGATTGGATCACGAGCATCGACTATGGCGCGGACCTCTACCAGCCGCTGATCCGCGGGGCGATCGACGAGAAGAACTTCTGGCAGTGGTGGCGCGAGAACTACATGGGGCTGCTGCGCTTCCGCGAGGGCGAAGAGCGCGCCGGGCGCCTGCGCGGCTGGGAGTCCTATGTGCGCGACTACCAGCGGCACTCGCGGCAACACCAAGCGCGCCCGCCCCGCGCGCTCCCCCCGGAAGAGCGCGCGTGACCGAGCCCGAACGGGTCGAGCTCGAGTACACCCTCAGCCTCGCCGAGCGGCGCGCGCTGCTGCGGCGAACCTATTGGCTGGTGCGCCCGTCGCGTTGGCCGCGGGTCGGGCTCGCCGTGCTGCTCGGTCTCGCGATGAGCGTCGTGTCGGCCACGATCCACCCGCTCGCGCTCGCCGTGTGGTGGCCGGTGGCCCTCCTCGCCGTCCTCCTCGGCACGCCCGAGCTGCGCGTTCGCCGCGCCGCCAAGGCCCAAGCGGCCACGCAGAAGGACGCCAGCACTCGGCTGGTGCTGGACCGCGACGGGCTCCTCGCTGGCACGGCGTCTGAGCCAGGTACGACGCGCGTTCGCTGGCGGGCTTCGACTTCGGTCGTTCGCTGGCGGCACTTCACGCTGCTCCACCTCGATCGCGTGCACGCCATCGGCGTCCCCGACCGCGCCTTCGCCAACGCGGCCGAGCGCGAGCGCGTCATCGCGTGGCTGCGGGGCGCGCTCGCCGAAGCGCACGCCCCCGCCGAGCCCCAAGCGCCGCCACCGGGCTTTGATGAGCGCGTCTACGAGCGGCTCCTCACCCTGCAGGACCACATCGACCTGATGCGCTGGAGCTGGCTGAGGGGCGCCAAACGCCGGGCCGCCGTCTACCTCGGCGCGGCGATGATCGGCTTCGCGTTTGGCGGTGTCGCCGCGTTCGCGGCCCTCAACGGCGACGCCGGGGTCGCTGCGGCGATGTTCACCGCGTCCACCGCGCTCCTCCTCCTCGCGAGCCTGCCCGTCTGGTACCCGCTGCGCTTGCCCGCGCTCGTGCGCCAGTTCGCGGCGCGCCAGCCCGACCTCTACCCCACCGGCCTCACCCGCTTCGGCCTCGGCCCCAAGGGCGTGCACCTCGCCTCCGAGCACGGCGAGTCCACGCTCCCTCGCGCCGCGATCGTCGGCCTGCACGGCACTGAGACGGGCCTGTACCTGGAGCTCACCGGCTCGCGCTTCGCGATCCTCCCGGACCACGCCACCGTGCCCGAGAGCTGGGGGCTCCAAGCGCCCGTGGGCCGGGGACAAGCGCAAGCGACGGGGAACCCGTTCGAAGCGCCGCGCTGAGCGTCGCGCGCGCCGAGCGATGACGCGTCGGGCGCTTGCGCGCCGGGCCCACGAGCAGTACGCCCTGTGCACCGCCTCATCTAAACAGCGGACACCCTCGACGCACCCAGCGTCGATCTACGGAGAGCTCATGCGTTCATTCCTTCTGTTCGGCGCCGTGCTGACCGCGACCCTCACTGGCTGCGCCACCGAGGAGACCGACCCGGTCTTCGGCGAGTCTCCCGCTGGCGGCGTCACAGCCGACCAGGTGAGCCGATGGGACCAAGCCTACGACTGGGGCGACCACGCGGCGGCAGGCTACGCCACCCAGGCCGAGCTCGCGGCCTACGCCCTCGCCGCCGACCTGCAGGACTACGCCAAGACCGCGGATCTGGCCGCGTACGCCCTGACCTCAGACCTCGACGCCTACGCCAAGGCCTCGGATCTGCTCGCCTACGCCACCACCTCCGAGCTCGCGAGCTACGCGACCACCTCCGAGCTCGCGAGCTACGCGCTCAAGTCGGACCTGAGCGGCTACCTCACCGCCGAGTCCGATCCCGCCTTCTCCGCCTCAGTCGCGTCCGCCATCACCAACGACGACCTCGCCGCCTGGGACCAAGCGGCCGCCTGGGGCGATCACGCCGCCGCGGGCTACCTCGTACCTGGCGCCGCCATCAGCGCCCCCGACATCACCCTCACCGCGGACGGCGGCGCGACGCAGCGCACCCGCATGTTCGCTGGCGCGGGCGTCATGAACGTCGGCAGCACCTTTGACGTGCCGCTCATCACGGGCATGGGCAGCCACCGCTCCGCGCGCGTGACCGTCGAGTTCTTCGCCTTCGACAGCAACTCCAACACCAACCAGCGCGCGTTCAAGCAGGAGTACCTCTTCAACCGCAGCTGGACCAACGCGCCCGTCCGCGTCGTGCTCGCCACGCCCTTTGACCACACGACCGGCAACGGCTTCGCGGTGGACGTGCACGCTGTGGACAACGACATCATCGCGACCGTGACCCAGACCAGCGGCGGCGGCTCGCACACCAACTACCGCCTGATCGCGACGACCATGGTCAACTAGCGCACCGTCGCTGAGACGCTGTACTACAGCGCCTCAGCTCGCCTTCGGCCTCGGCACGCCCACGATCTGACCGTCGCGCAGGTAGTGAATCGTGTCCGGCGGCAGGTGCTCGGGGATGCGGCGGTAGATGCGGGTGGGGTCGACGACCAAGAAGGCGTCGCTCGGCACCGCCTCGCCGTAGTTGAGGATGACGTGCGGGCCGATGCGCGCCCGGTGGCCGAGGCAGCAGCCGAGGAAGTGCGTGCCCGAGGAGACGCGCTCGCCCCGGTGCCAAACCTTCACGGGCCCCCCGAAGGAGAGGTCGAAGAAGGTGGCGCCGATCGCCACAAAGCTCTGCTCGCCGAAGACACAGGCCTGGTGACCGAAGCCGTTCGAGACGAAGGCGCCTGGCAGCAAGAGGCTCAGGTTCACCGTGGCCGTGCGCCCGATCTCGGCGCCCGCGTGCGCGATGGTGAGGTTCACCTCGGCGTGCTCGCCGATCTTGACGCCGTCGCCGAGCCAGCTCCCGCGAACCACCGCGTGGGGGCCGATCTTGACGCCGTCGCCGAGCCAGCTCGCCTCCACGGTGGCGGTGGGGTGGACCTCGCAGCCCTTGCCCCGCGGGCCGATGGCCGCCGCGAGGTCCCACTTGGAGCGCGGGCGCGCCTTGAGCAGCAGCCGCAAGCCCTCCCACAGCTTCTTGTACCAGGGCTGGGCGTCGAAGCGGCGCTTCTCGCCGACCGCCGTGGCCACCAGCGCCATGAGGTTGACGCGGTGCAGGTGCGTCCAGTGATCGACGCGATGGGCGACGACGTCGGTGACGGGCATGGGGCGCTGCGCGTGGTCGAAGGCTGGGTGGCGAATATCCGAGGGGTGCTCGGTCACCTCGGCGTCGACGCGCAGCTCCGGGAGCGCCGCGAGGTCCGCCAGGCTGTCGGCCACAGCGCCCGCGGGCACCAGCGCGACGGGGAGCCGCGCCGCGCCGTCGACGATGTCGAGGCCCTGAAGCGGCGCGATGTGCTCCAGCAGCAGGCCGTCGAGGACCAGGCAGCCGCCCGCCGCGCTCGCCGCCGCGTAGAGCTTGCGCAGCAGCTCTGACGTGACGAAGGTGTCGTCGCCGAGCACGAGCGTGAGCCCGTGAGGCGGTGGACCGGCCGCAGCAAAGGCGAGGCGCTGAGTTTCGCCCAGCGCCACCCCGAGGATGGGGAGGTCGGAAGGGTGGTCCCCGAAGGGCTCCACCGATTGTCCAAGCGAGAGCAGGCGCAGTGTCACCGCCAAAGGTTACACCACGGCGCTTCTGTCTATGAGGTCCGAATGCTGAGCACGCCCCTCGTCCTTCCTCTTCGCGGCACCGTGATCTTTCCGGGCACGCTGCGCGCGGTGCCCGTGCTGCGCCCGATCGTCGCCGCCACCGTCCGCCAGCACCTTGAGCAGGGCCTCCCCCTCGTGCTGCTCACCCAGCTGGAAGCGGATCACGAGGACCCCGTCAGCGCCCGCTACGCGCGCGTCGGCGTCCTCGCTCGCGTGCTGCGCTCCACCGAGCTGCCCGACGGCACCATGCGGCTCTTGGTCGAGGGCGGTGAGCGCGTGCGCGTGCGCAGCGGCGTGACCATCGTCGAGGGCGGCCTGCACGCCGACGTCAGCATGATCCCCGTGGTCACCTCAGACCCCAAGCGCCTCACCACGCTCGCGGCCGAGGTCGCCGACCTCTTCGACACCTGGCTCGCGGGCCAGGGCCTCCACCCGCACGAAGCGGACGTGCTCGAAGCGCCCTCGGACGCGCCAGATCGGCTCGCCGACCAGATCGCAGGGCAGCTCGACCTGGAGACGCCAGCGCACCTCGAGCTCCTAGAGACCGCCGACCTCGATCGCCGCATGGCGCTCATCCTCGACCACCTCGCGGTGGCGCGGGGCCGTCAGCAGCTCAAGGCCGACATCGAGGCCAAGGTGCAGGGCGCGATGGACCAGAAGAACCGCGACTACCAGCTCCGGGAGCAGCTCAACCAGCTGCGCGAAGAGCTGGGCGATCGCGCCGGCCCCGACGCTGACGCCGACGCCTTCGCCGAGCGCCTGCGCGGCCTGGGCATGCCCGACGAGCAGCTCGAAGAGGCGCTGCGCGAGGTCGATCGCCTGCGCCGCGTGCACGTCGACGCCGCCGAGTTCACCATCATCCGCACCTGGCTAGAGACGCTCTGCGACCTGCCCTGGAGCACCTACACCGTCGATCGCACCGACCTGCGCGCCGCGCGCGACGTCCTCGACGGCGACCACTATGGCCTGGAGCCCATCAAGGAGCGCATCCTCGACTACCTCGCCGTGCGCCAGCTCAACCCCGACTCGCGCGGGAACATCCTGTGCTTTGTCGGCCCCCCCGGCGTCGGCAAGACCTCCCTCGGCCGCTCCATCGCCGAGGCCGTGGGCCGCAAGTTCGCGCGCATCGCCCTGGGCGGCGTGAAGGACGAGACCGAGATCCGCGGCCACCGCCGCACCTACATCGGCGCGCTGCCCGGCCGCATCGTGCGCGCCCTCACCCGCGCCGGCTCGGCCAACCCGGTCCTGCTGCTCGACGAATTGGACAAGGTCGGCACCGATCCGCATCGGGGCGACCCGGCCTCCGCCCTGCTGGAGGTCCTCGACGCCGAGCAGAACTCGGCCTTCGTCGACCACTATGTCGACCTGCCCATCGACCTCTCGCAGGTGCTGTTCATCGCCACCGCGAACCTCGAAGCCCCCATCCCCCCAGCCCTGCACGACCGCTTGGAGATCATCGAGCTCCGCGGCTACACAGAAGAGGAGAAGGTCGCCATCTCCACGCAGCACCTGCTGCCCCGCCTCGCCAAGAACCACGGGCTCAACGACAGCGAGCTCAAGATCTCCCGCGCAGCGCTCCAGCACATCATCCGCGACTACTCCCGCGAGGCCGGCGTGCGCGACCTCGAGCGCTCGCTCGCCAAGCTGCACCGCAAGGTCGCGCGCAAGATCGTCGAGGGCAAGCTCAAGCGCACGTCCATCGGGCCGTCGGACATCAAAGCCTACCTTGGACCGCCCAAGTTCTTCTTAGACGCGCTTGAGACCGAGGCCCAGGTCGGCGTCGTCGTCGGCCTCGCTTGGACCTCCGCTGGCGGCGACATCTTGTTCATCGAGGCCGCCAAGATGCCGGGCAAGCACGCGCTCAAGCTCACCGGCAGCCTCGGTGACGTGATGAAGGAGTCCGCCGAGGCCGCTATGACCTGGCTGCGCAGCCACGCCTCCGAGCTCGGCATCGCGGACGACGCCTTCGAAGCCCAGTTTCACCTGCACGTCCCCGCAGGCGCCATCCCCAAGGACGGCCCCAGCGCCGGCGTGACCATGGTCACCGCCCTCGCCAGCCTGCTCACCGGTCGCCGCGTCCGCCACCGCCTCGCCATGACCGGCGAGATCACGCTGCGCGGTCGCGTCCTCGCCATCGGCGGCACCAAGGAGAAGGTCCTCGCCGCCCGCCGCGCCGGCGTCGACACCATCCTCCTCCCCGCTCGCAACGAGAGCGACCTCGAGGACATCCCCGCCGGCCTGCGCCGCGACCTCACCTTCCACTTCGTCGAGAACGTCATCGACGTCCTGGACCTCGCCCTCGAGCCCGCCGACGCCCAAGGCTAGGGTGCGCGCCCGTACGGCGTGCCCGACCAGTCGAAGAGCACCGTGACGAGCACGCTCTCGCGCAGGAGGTCGACTTGTGCGGCCTCGCCTTGGAGGAGGTCTTGCACGTCGGCCGGGGCGCTGACCGGGCGGCCGCCGACGGCGCGCACGCGATCGCCGACCGCGACGCCAGCGCGCTCGGCGCGGCTGCGGGGGCGCACCGCGAGGACGCGACCGCCAGAGCCAGGCTCGGCCGCGAGGGTCATGCCCGCGACGACTACCGGCGTGACCGCCCAGTCGCCGAGCTGCACCGTGAGCGGGAGCGTGTCGCCAGCGCGCCGCGCGAGCACGTCGATGGGGGCGTTCGCGGGCAAGCGATCGAGGAGCGCGCGCAGGGCCTCCGGCGTGGTCACCGCCTCGCCCTGCACCGCCTTGAGCACGTCACCAACGCGAAGTCCAGCTTGATCGCCGGGTCCGCGGGGGCTTAGCGCGGTGAGCACGAGCTCGCCATCGCGCGCCTCGGCGGTGACCCCCAAGAAGGCGCGCGTGAGCTGCGCGCCAGCGGTGAGCTGCGGCAGCGTGTCCACGAGGGTCTCGACGGGGAGCGCGAAGGCGATCGCCTGCCCCTGCGCGTGAACGCCGGTGAGCACGCCGACCACCTCGCCTCGCTCGTCGAAGACCGGCCCGCCCGAGTTGCCGGGGTTGGCCGGCAGGGTGAGCTGCAGGTAGTCGAGCGTTGGGCCGTCCTGGAGGCGGCGACCGCGGCTGCCCACCACGCCGACCGCGAGCGAGTGGCCCAGGCCGTAGGGGTTGCCGATGGCGAGCACCGTGTCACCGACGCTCAACCGGCCGGAGCGGCCGAGCGTGGCGGGAGCGAGGCTGCCCGTCTCGAGCTCCAGCAGCGCGAGGTCCGAGCGCGCGTCGGTGCCGATCACCCGCGCTGGCAGCGACTCTCCGCCGGCCGTGCGCACCGTGGCCCAGGTGGCGCCGACCACTAAGTGACGCGCGGTGATGACGCGCTCCTCGCTCACCGCAAAGCCGCTGCCCAAGCGCGCCTCGGGCTGATCGAGGCTGACGTTGACTACCTGGGGAGACACCTTGGCGTACACGCTCGCGTAGGACACCCAGGGCGCCGGGCTCTGCGCGACGGGCGCGCGCGAGCTGATGACGAGCCCCAGCGCAAAGGCCGCGATGACCCAGCCGAGCGGCCCAGTGCGACGCCACAGCGTGCTCAAGTGTGATACCCCCCCCCAATCGACAGATCGCACCGAGAAAGCGGGGCCCGCGTGCAGTTCCCATCGGCCTTTGGAAAGTACGAGCTTCTCGAGCGCATCGCAACAGGCGGGATGGCGGAGGTCTTCCTGGCGCGCTCTTTCGGCGTCGCGGGCTTCGAGAAGCGCCTCGTCATCAAGCGCATTCGCCCCGAGCTTGCGCAGGATCCGCGCTTCGTCAGCCTGTTCATCAACGAGGCGAAGATCGGCGTCCAGCTCAACCACCCCAACGTGGTGCAGGTCTACGACCTCGGACGCGTCGGAAGCAGCTGGTACATGGCGATGGAGCACCTGCACGGCCGCGATCTCACGCGCCTCGTCAAGACGCTCCGCGCCAATGACGCGCGCCTCCCCGCCCCCGACGCCGTCGCGATCATGGCGCGCGTCTGCCGCGGCCTCGCCTACGCCCACGCCCTCACGGACGCGGCGGGCGAGCGCCTGGGCCTCGTGCACCGCGACGTGTCGCCGCACAACATCGTCGTCTGCTTCGACGGCGAGGTGAAGGTCGTCGACTTCGGCGTCGCGCGCCTCATGAACACCACCGAGGCCGCCGCCGCCGAGCGCGAACCCGGCCGTCCGGGGGGCGGCAAGTACGCCTATATGAGCCCCGAGCAAGCGAGCGGGGGCGTCGTCGATCACCGCACCGACATCTTCTCCGCGGGCATCGTGCTCTGGGAGCTGCTCGTCGGGCATCGCCTCTTTCAGAGCGACGACGCCGCCGAGAAGCTGCGCCGCGTGACCGAAGCGATCGTGCCGCACCCGAGCACCGAGGGCGTCGACATCGACCAGGACCTGTGGCGCATCCTGCAGCGCGCCCTCGCTCGCGAGCCTGCGGAGCGGTACGCCTCGGCGTCGCTGTTTGAAGAGGACCTTCGCGCCTGGCTCTTCGAGCGCAACCTGCGCGTCGGGCGCGACGAGATCGCCCTGCAAATGAAGGCGGCCTTCCCCGCCGAGGCCGCCCACCACCCGATGGAGCTCGACCTCGCGCGCATGGTGGCCGACCTCGACCGCTTGGAGGCACCCGACGGCACGCAAGGCTCCGCGACGCCGCGACAGCAGGACGACGAGTCCTTGCCTGGGCGCCTACGCCCGTCTGACGGCGAGCGAAAGATGGTCGCGGTCTTGGTCATCGACATCGACGGCCTCACCGATCTGTCCGCCCGCGTCGACCCGGAGACGCTGTTCAAGCGCCGTTTTCAGCTCCTAAAGTGGATTCGCCTCACCACGCTGCGCTTCGGAGGCGAGGTCACGAGCGCCGTGGACGACCACGTCGTCGTGCTCTTTGGCGTGCCGCGCACCCAGATCGATGACCTGCACCGCGCGCTGCGCTGCGCCCTCGACCTGCACCGAAACGTCGGCGACCTGCGCCAGCGCGGGCTGAACGTCGTGCTCGCCATCGGCGTCCACGTCGGCGAGGTCACCGTCTCGATCGGGCCGCGCCGCCTGCGCTACGTCGCGCGCGGCGACACCACGCGGCTCGCTCGAAGGCTCTCAGCCGTCGCCGACCACGGCGAGGTGCTCGCCTCTGAGCGGGTCCTGCTCGGCGCGGAGTCCTCCTTCTTGTTCCGGCGCGGCGTCGACGTCGCCAACCGCGGCGGCCGGCAGCCCATCCCCGCCTACCGCCTGCTGGAGCCGCGACGGGGGCTGCGCATCGCGAACCGCGGCAGCTGGCTGCGGCGCGGCGCGGAGCTCGACGTCATCCGCGCGGCGCTCGTCGGCTTGGGCCTCGGCACCGGTCGCGTCATCGCCCTCTCCGGCGACACCGGCACTGGAAAGTCGCGGTTGCTCTCGGAGATTCGCGACCGGGCGCACCGCCGCGGCCTGCCATTCTACCTCGGTCGCTGCTCGCCCTTCGGCGAAGACCCGCCGCTGGAGCCCTTCCGCGACCTGCTTCGCGAGGTGCTCGGGCTCAACGAGGACGCCACCCCCGCGATGGTGCAGGCGCAGATCGGCTCGCTGAGCTTGCTTGGCCTCACCGACCGCCAGCGCGACACCCTCGGCTCGCTCCTCGGCCTGCGCGCTCCGGTGCACACGCGCGACCAGACCTGGGTCGCCCTCGCCGACCTCATCGCGGGCTTGGGGCGCGAAGGCCCCGTCATCATCGCCCTCGAGGACGTGCACCTCCTCCGCGAGGCCGAGCGCCACCGCCTCGCCGCGCTGCTCGCCGCCTCGCGAACGCAGCCCGTCCTCTTCCTGCTCACCTCCTTGCCCCCCACGCCCATGACGCTGGAGTTTGACGACGTCGTCAACTTGGAGCCCTTCAACCGCGCGGCCCAAGAGCTGCTGATTCAGAGCCTCTTGGAGACGACGGACGTCCAGCCCGCGCTCTTGGACTACGTGGTGCGCACCTGCGAGGGCAACCCCCTCTACCTCGAGCATATGGTCAAGTACCTGCAGCAGGACGGCACGCTCACCACCCGCGGCGGCGAGGCGGTGCTCACGCGCGGCCTCCCCGAGGCGCCAGCGGGCCTCATCGGCCTCGTCGCCGCCCGCATCGACGCCCTCGACGCCGCCGCCAAGGGCGCGCTCCAGCTCGCGGCGGTCATCGGCCTCACCTTCCATCAGGGCGTGCTCGCCGAGGCCGCAGGCATCGTCGACCTCACGCCGCTTGCGTCCAACCTGGCGAACCACGGGCTCATCCGACGGGCCGACACCTCGGGCGACAGCTGGACCTTCTCCTCTGAGCTCGTGCGTCAGGCGGCGCTTCGCGGCATCCTCGGCGTACAACAGCGCGACTACCACCGCCTCGTCGCGGCGGCGATTGAGAAGCTCTACCCGACCGAGCTCGACGTGTGGGCCGAGACCCTCGCGAACCACTGCGCGCAGGCGGGCCGCACCATCGACGCCACCCGGTACGCCCTACAGGCAGCCACCCGAATGCGGCGCGAGCAGCTGCTGGAGCAGGCCCGCGACCTGCTCGAGCGCGCGCTCAAGTGGATCGTCACCGTGCCCGAGGCCGAGGACACCTGGGACGCGCGGGTACAGGGCGAAGCCACGCTGCGATATCGCCACGGCGTCGTCTGCGTGCTGCTCGGCGACGTCTCAGCGGGCGAGCGCAGCCTGAGCCTCGCGCTCGACATCGCCGCCGACGCGGACCTCCCCTGGATTGAGCTGCGCGCGCACACCGCGCTCGGAAAGAGCCAGCTCGAGCAGGGCAACCTGGACCTCGCCTCCGCCCACCTCGCGCAGGCCCGGTCGATGCTTCAGTTCGAGGACGACCGCGAGCTGGAGATCGACGTGCTCGAAGCGAGCGCGAACCTGGCCTATACGCAGGGCTTGACCGCCGAAGCCGAGGACATGTGGCACGACGTGCTGCAGCTCGCGCAGGGCGACGCCCAGGTCGAGGCCCGCTGCATCCTCGGCCTCGCGAACCGCCACATTCACGAGGGCGACACGGACGTCGCGCGCAAGCTGCTGGAGCGCGCCCTCGACGCCGCGCAGCGCGCTGGAGACCGCATCCTCATTGGGCGGGTGCTGAACAACATCGGCCTGCTGCACTCGAACCACGGGGAGCACGAGGAGGCCATCACCTGGTTCCGCGAGGCGCTCCTGGTGCGCCAGGGCATCGGCTACACCCGCGGCGTCGCCATCAACCACCACAACATCGGCGACGCCAACTTCCACCTCGGGCGCTGGGCGCGCGCCTACGTCGCCTTCGAGCAGAGCCGCGACCTCGCCGTGGACATGAGCTGGGCGCAGGGACGCCTGCTGAACGAGGTCTATATGGGCGCGATCGACGCGATGCTCGGCGACGACTCCGGCGGGCTCGCGCTCCTCGACCGCGCCGTCGAAGAGGCGCTCGCGCTCGGCGCCGTGCAGATCGCGACAACCGGCTTGTGGCTCAGCGGCCAGTGGTTGGCCACGCACGGGCGCGAAGCCGAGGGGCACGACCGCCTGCAGCGCGCCCTCGACGCCGCGAAGCGCCACGACCTGCGGGTGATGACCGAGGCCATCGAGGCCGTGTTGGCGCAGTTCGCAGAAGCCGCCGCTACTTCGGAGGATTAAGCTCCCCAAAGCGGCGGATCAGCGCGATGGACTCGTCGTCGAGGTCGCGCGGGACCACGATGCGCGCGCGCAAGAAGAGGTCGCCGCCGTCGTGCGCGCGCCCGCGCAGGCGCAAGCGCGTGCCGCCGCTGGTCCCCGCCGGGATGTTGATGCGCACCCGGCCGCGAGGCGTCTCCACCGAGACCTGCCCGCCCAGGAGCGCCTCCACCACGGTCAGGTCGAAGGTCTCATCTTCGAGCTCCGGCTCCGGCTCGTCGCTCGCGGGCGACTCCGGCGCCGCGGCTTCGACCGCAGACTGTGGCTGGGGTTCGGGCTCCGGCTCCGGCGGCGCGTAGCGCGAGGCCGCAGGGGGTGGCGCTTCGACCTCGGGGAGCACACGCACGCGCACCACGAGCGCGCCGTAGGGCCCGCCAAAGGGGCCGGCGTCGCCACCGCCGAGGTTCCGCAGCGAGTCGCCGTCGGTGTGCCTGGTAGGACGCGAATGTCGGCGATGTCCTGCACGCGCGCCACGCCCGGATCGGGCGAGCCCGGCCGCCAGGAGTCGGTGCGCTGCCTCCGGAAGTAGACGGCGGTGACGGTGCCGCCCTCGCGAGCGACGAAGGCGGGCACGTCAACCTCGATGTGCACGTCCTCGCCCAGGGTTGGGGTTGGGCGCGTCGCGGCGGTGGGTCCGCCACGACGCGTACCGCGCGCTTGTCCGAAGTCGCTGAACAGGTCGTCGAGGTTGAGATCGTTCTTGGCGCCGCGCGAGCCCCAGCTCGATGAGTGGCCTCCCGCGTCGTGGGCGCCGTAGCTGGGCTTCGGACGCGCGCCCGGCGGCGCGGGGTTCGCCGTCGGTTGCTCGCCGAAGCTGCCGCTGACGTGGTTGTAGAACGCGTCGAAGAAGGAGCCGCCGCGCGGGCCTCTTCGCTCGTTCCGTCGATCGTAGCGAGCGCGCGTCACCGGATCCATCAGGATCTCGTATGCTTTTCGCGCCGCCTTAAAACGATCGTGCAGCGCCGGGTCGTCGCCCGCGACGTCGGGGTGGCACTCTCGGGCGATCGCCCGAAAGGCGCGCTTGATCTCTTGGTCGGCCGCATCTTGGGCGACCCCGAGGAGCTGATAGTAGTCTTGAGACATCGGCGTCCAAGCAATTGCGGCTGGAGCGACTTGCATCCAGGCGTGGTGAACAGCGTACCCCAAAGTTACGTTGAAGTTCCGTGCGTGTCGGCGCGACCACGCATCCCCTAGAGGCATCCTCAATGACCAAGTACACCAATCCCGCGGGGCTCTCCTGCTCGTTCTGCCACAAGCCGCAGCGCGAGGTCGAGAAGATCGTCGCGGGCCCCAACGTCTACGTTTGCTCCGAGTGCATTCGCCTCTGCTTGGACATCATCCGGGACAACTCCCAGCACAAGCCAGTGTCGTGGGGCGACTCGTCGCTGCCCTCGCCCGCCAAGATCAAGGCCTTTATGGACCAGTACATCGTCGGTCAGGAGCTCGCTAAGAAGAAGCTCTCGGTCGCCGTGTACAACCACTACAAGCGCCTAAAAGCGAACAGCACCAACAAACAGACCGGCGACGTCGAGGTGCAGAAGAGCAATGTGCTGCTCATCGGCCCCACCGGCACCGGCAAGACGCTCATCGCGCAGACGCTCGCGCGCTTCTTGGACGTGCCCTTCATCATCGCCGACGCCACCTCGCTCACCGAGGCCGGCTACGTCGGCGAAGACGTCGAGAACATCGTGATGCACCTCTACCAGGCCGCGTCCAACAACCTCGACCGCACGCTCAAGGGCATCATCTACCTGGACGAAGTCGACAAGATCACCAAGAAGAACTTCAGCTCTTCGGTGAGCCGCGACGTCTCAGGCGAGGGCGTTCAGCAGGCGCTGCTCAAGATCATCGAGGGCACCGTCGCCAACGTGCAGATCAAGGGCAACAAGCGCACCCCCAGCCAAGAGACGGTGCAGATCGACACCTCAAACATCCTGTTCATCTGCGGCGGCAGCTTTGAAGGTCTGGACAAGGTGATCGAGCAGCGGCTCGGCAAGCGCAGCGTCGGCTTCAAGAAGGACGAGACCACGGTCGACCCCATCACCAACCGCGCCGAGATCCTGCAGAAGGTCACCACCGAAGACCTCGAGCAGTTCGGGTTGATCCCCGAGTTCTTGGGGCGCCTCCCCGTCATCGCCGTCATGAATCCGCTCGGCGTCGACGATCTGGTGCACGTGCTCACCGAGCCAAAGAACGCGCTCATCAAGCAGTACCAGAAGCTCCTGAAGTTCGAGAAGGTGAAGCTCAACTTCGAAGAAGACGCGATCCGCGCCATCGCCGAGCGCGCCATCTCCCGCCGCTCTGGCGCTCGGGGCTTGCGGGCGATCATCGAGTCCGTCATGCTTGAGGTGATGTACGACGTGCCCTCCATGGACGGCTTGTCGGAGATCACGGTCACGCAAGCGGCCGTAAACGGCGAGGGCGAGCCGATCTTCGTCCGCGCGGAAGAGATGGGAGTACCTAGCTGACGTGACGCCCTCCCTGCTCATCGCCTCCCCCCTGCTCGCGGACCCGAACTTCACGCGGACCGTCATCCTGCTGTGGCACTACGACGACGAGGGCGCCATCGGCGTCATCCTCAACCGCAACGTGGACGAGCCCATTCAAGAGCTGTTGGAAGACAAACTCGTGGACGCGTACACACCACACCTGCTCAACCGCGTCTCGTGGGGCGGCCCCGTGGAGCAGCAGGCGGGCACGGCCATCACGCGCGGCCACGTCAGCGACGAGGAGGGCTGGAACCTGCCCTGCGGCATCTCCGTCACGCGCAGCGCCGAGGCGCTGGCTCGCCTGCTGCGCGGCGGCGACCCGGTCGTGCTCTGCCTCGGCTACGCGGGCTGGGCCCCTGGCCAGCTGGAAGAGGAGCTCGAGGCCGGGAGCTGGCTCTACCTAGACCTCGACGCCACCATGGTCTTCGTGGACGCAGACCTCACCGACACGCTCTACGAGCGCGCGCTCGCGGCGCTCGGCCTCGATGAGAGCGCGTTTTGGGGGCCGTCGATCGGCGAGTAGCGCGACCGCCTAGCGCGCGTC
>Ga0100377_1000279_pt1 | contig 42569 bp, 35 predicted proteins | sample CryGeymeta201501_FD_83664 | JGI IMG/M metagenome (GOLD analysis project Ga0100377, IMG submission 83664) | Groundwater microbial communities from Crystal Geyser aquifers in Utah, USA - Crystal Geyser metaG 2015-01 | ecosystem: Environmental > Aquatic > Deep subsurface > Groundwater | place: USA... | reverse complement strand
TTGTCGTCCCATGAGTCGTCCTCCTCTTCAATGGGTACGACGACGACCCTACACCCCGGCCAAACACGATTCATGCGCAGTTGCCGACGGGACACGAACAACGCGCGCGGGCAAGACCGGACGCCCCCCTTGCCCCACCCCGCCCTCCGAGGCAAACTCGCCTGACCGTTCGCGCGCCGCTGCGCCACGCACCCAGCCAAGGAGAGACCATGGCCCTGAGCGACAAAGCCGTCGTGACCTGCGCCCTGACGGGCGTCCTGACCGATCCGAGCCAGCACCCGGTGCCGGTGACGCCTGCGGAGATGGCGAAGGCCGCGCGCGACGCCTACGACGCTGGCGCCACGGCGATGCACATCCACTTCCGGGCCCAGGAGGCTGGCATGGGGCGGATGCCGACGTGGGACCCCGAGGTCGCCGCCGCCATCACGGACGCCATCCGCGCCGAGATCCCCGGGATCTTGATCAACATGACGACGGGCGTGGTGGGCGACGACATCCGCGGCCCCGTGGCCTGCCTCGAGCGCACGAAGCCCGAGCTGGCGGCGATGAACGCTGGCTCGCTGAACTACCTGCGCACCCGCAGCGGCGGTCGTTGGGCGTGGCCGCCGATGCTGTTCGACAACACGGTGTCGAAGATCGAGAAGATGCTGGCCGTGATGAAGACGCTCGACGTGGTGCCCGAGTGCGAGTGCTTCGACACCGGGATCGTGCGGTCCATCTCGATGTTCCACGAGGTGGGGATCCTGCCGCGGCCGGCGAATGTGTCGTTCGTGATGGGCGTCGCCAGCGGCATGCCCGCGCGGCCGGACCTGCTGCCGATCCTCATCGACGAGGCGCCCGAGGGGTGCCGGTGGCAGGCGATCGTGATCGGTCAGAGGGAGGTCTGGGACGTCCACCGGCGCGTGGCGGAGCTGGGCGGGCACATGCGGACCGGCGTTGAGGACACGTTCTACCTGCCGAACGGCGACAAGGTCAGCGGCAACGGCCCGCTCATCGAGGCGCTCGTCAAGACCCTTCGGGACGCGGGCCGCGAGCCGGCGACGCTGGAGGAGGCCCGGGCGATCGTGCTCGGCCGCTGACCAGCCGCCAGAGACAGCAAAGCCCCACGGCGCGACGCGCCGCAGGGCTGCTGAGGTCGGGCCAGGCCGCGACGAGATGACCTGTCGCAGCCAGCCCGCCTCTCCGACACCCCCGTTGTGGACTCTGGCGAGGGCGCCGGTGTGCGGTGCGGCTCAGCCCTTCTTGAAGTTGAGCTCGAGCTGCAGGGCGACGTCGTCCTTGATCAGGTCGTCGGGCTTGCCGGCGTAGACGATCCCGAAGTCCTTGCGGTTGATCTTGAAGTCGGCCTTCGCCGACGCCGTGTCGCCCTCGGCCTTGAGGGTGGCCGGGAAGGAGATCTGCTTCTTGATCCCGTGCATGTCGAGCTCGCCGCTCACCACGTGCGTCGTCCCGCCCTCACCGGCCTGGTCCTTGATCTCGGTCAGGTTGAAGGAGGCCTTCGGAAACTTCTCGACGTCGAAGAAGTCGGGCGACATCAGGTGACCGGTCAGCTTCTCGGTGTCGGTGAAGATGGAGCTGGTCTCGACGTTGATCATCAGCTTCGTCAGCTTGCCGCCGGCCATCTCGGCCGTTCCGTCGAACTTGTTGAAGCCGCCCTTGTGGTCGCCGGTGACCTTGGCGCCGATGAAGCCGATCTTGCTGGTGGTGGCTTCGAGCGTCATGGTCGTAGCCATGGCAGCCGCATCGCCCTTCTTGTCGTCCATGGCCTTGTCGTCCATGGCCTTGTCGTCTTTCTTGTCGTCCATGGCCTTGTCATCGGCCTTGACGTCGGAGACGGTGGCGGCGGGCTTGTCGTCGATCTCGCTCTTGCAGGCGACGCCGAAGCTGACGGCGCCGAGGATCGAGGACACGAGCAGGAGGCGGAAGATGAGCTTGTTCATGGTTGAATCTCTCCGTGTGGTTGAGCGCCAGCTCGGGGCGCCGTGTTCGGCAGCGCTTGAGGCGCGAAGTTCTACGAGTGCGGTGGGTGCAGAACGGCGTGGAAGATAATGTTTCCAGAACCGGCTGACACCCTGAAGGTTTGGGAAACGTTGTTCACGAGGGGGAACAATCGAGGCGTCGGGGCGATCAGCGCTCCAGTCCGGGCTGACCGGTCACTCAAGGCGACACCGCCTCGCGCCTCCACGGATCCACGACGCCCCAGACCTCCACGCCGACCATGACCCAGAGCTGGGCCTCCCACTGGGCCCAGACGGACATGGTGGTCAGCAGACCTCCGGCGAGGCTGGGCTCGTAGTCCCAGGTGGCGCGGGCGTGGGGGTCGCGGTCGATGGACTGCCAGGTGCCGCGGAGCTCGATCGGAATGCGGATGTTCTTGACCTCGATGTTCGCGCCGAGGCTGCCGGTCAACATGGTGTAGTTGCGGGTCTCGGGAGGGACGAGCTCGGTGGTGACGTCGGCGTCTACGGTCCAGGAGGCGTCGGTCTGGAAGACGAACGTGGCGCCGAAGGTCGCGAACGGCTGGACGTAGCGCAGCGGGAGCTGGCCTCGGAGCAGCAGGGGGATCTGGATCTCGCGGGAGGCGAGTTCCTGGTCGATGGAGTAGTACTGGCCCTGCGCGGTCACGAAGGTGTACCGGCCGCGGCCGGTCGCCGAGACCGTCCAGAACTCCAGGCCGAGGCCGACGTAATCGCCGTAGAGCGCCTGCAGCGCCACGCCCACGCCGCCGCCGCTGCCGAGGAAGGCCGGGATGGGCGGGTTGGGCTCGGCGATGATGAGCGGCGGCGTCAAGAGGCTGGCGTTGACGCCCATCTTGCCGCCAGCCCCCCAATGGACGACGTCCTGAGCCTCAGCCGCCTGGCCGGCGAGCGCCAGCGTGAGCGCCACGAACAGGCCTGCGCCCCAGAGCTGTCCAACCTGACCACCGCGCATCCACCCTCCTCTCCCCCCCCGGACCGGCCCACGCACGAAAGACGATAGCGCAGCGCCGTATCCGAGACAAACCCGGGCTTGACATGCGATCCTGGCTCCCATACCCCACTGTGGCACCCGTTCCACGGCAGGAGGCTCCATGCCCACAAACCACGCTCTCGCCACCCTCATCCGCCGCCTCGGCACCATGCTCGAGCTCGACGGACAGGCTCGCTCTCGCAACCGAAACCTGCGCGCCGCAGCCGACGCCATCGACGCCCTCGACCACCCGGTCACGCTCGCCGACCTCGCCGAAGGCGGCGCGCTCAACCTCGGCGAGGAGCCGGCGGAGGTCCTCGACGAGCTGCTCCGGACAGGGGCGAGCAAGCTCCAGCACAAGCTCGCCATGCGCTACCCCGAGGGGCTGGTCGAGATCGTCGAGGTGCCCGGCATCGGCGCCGCCCGGGCCCTTCTGATGTGGGAGGACCTCGGCATCGGCTCCCTGGAGGAGCTCGTCGAGGTCGGCCAGACCGGACGGCTGACCGAGGTCAAGGGCATCGGCGCAAAGAGCGCCGAGAAGATCCTCGACGCCGCGCGCGAGATGCTCGCCGCGCGCGCCGACGCCGCTGCGAAGGCGCTCGCTGACGAGCCCGCCCCGCCCGCCGAAGCGGGAAAGGTCCCCGCTGAGGAGGCCACCGCCGAGGACGAGGCTCAGCCGACCCACGAGGCGCCCGAGGCCGCCACGGAGGCCGCCGCGGAGCCTGAAGCCGCCGTGCCGGCAGCGGCGGCGCCCACCACCGCCGCCATCCCAGCGATGCCCGCCGCAACGCTCCCGCTGGCCGACGTCATCGCCGAGTTCATGGCCGAGGAGCGGAGCCGCCAGAGCCCGCCCGAGGCGCGCTCTTCAAACCCCCTCGACGACGTGGCGGACGAGACCCCGAGCGACCTCGACGACTACGAGGCGCTCAGCGAGAGCGTCGAGCGCGGGGAGCTGGACGCGAAGACGCGTGCGCTGCGCATCATCCACACCTTGAGCGACGGCGGCGGGCAGGGGCCTGTGACGGAGGCGCCGAAGGTGGCTGCGGCGCCGGCGCCCGTGGCGCTGGATGGCGCCGCGGCGTTCTGGCACACGCTGCGGTGCGCGGCCTGCCAGCACGTCGGGATGGAGGAGCGGGGGGGGGAGGCGGTGTGCCCGAGCTGTGGGCGGCGCTTCCCGGCGCGGGAGGGGATCCTCGACTTCGTGGGGTCGCGGCCGAGCCATCGGAGCTTGTTCCAGCGTTTGATGGAGTTCGGGCCGTACTCGACCATCTACGAGCGGTTCAGCCGGCCGGCGTTCACGCGGGCCCTGGCGCGACGGTCGCTGGAGAACGAGATCGCCCTGTCGGGCGAGCTGCTCGGGCTGACGCCGGGCATGAAGGTGCTGGACGTGGCCTGTGGGCCGGGCACCTTCACGCGCGCCTTCGCCGAGCAGCTCGACGGCCATCGCGAGAGCCTCGTGGTGGGGCTGGACCTGTCGTGGCCAATGCTGGAGCAGGCCGTGGGGGACACGCGGCGGCACGGCTTCTCGCGCGTGCGGTTCGTGCGCGGGGACGCGACGCGGCTGCCGTTCGGGGACGGGACCTTCGAGGGGCTGCACTGCGGCGCGGCGCTGCACCTGATGCCGGACATCGACGCCGTGTTGGCCGAGTTCGGACGGGTGATCGTGCCGGGTGGGCGGGTGGTCATCGGGACCTTCCTCCAGGGGCGGAACGTGGCGGCGCGCACGGTGCGCAAGGTGGCCGGCCGGGTCACGGGGATGCACTGGTTCGGCACGGCGGAGCTTCGGCAGCGGCTGAGCGTGGCCGGGCTGGTCGTCGTGGACGAGTCGATCAGCGGCGACGCCATCACCATCGCCGCCACGCGGAGCGCATGATGAGAATCCCGGTGGACCCCGAGGTGGCCGAGCGGCTCGCGCGACTCGAGACCGACTTCAACGCGCTGGGGCTGGACGAGTTCGGCGTGAGCCGGCCGCACATGGCCCAGTTCTACACGCTGCTGGCGTGGTTCTATCGCAACTACTTTCGGGTGCGGACCTACGGCATCGAGAACGTACCGGCGCGGGGGCGGGTGATGTTGATCGGCAACCACTCGGGCGGCCTGCCCGTGGACGGCGGCATGTTGATCGCGTCGCTGCTGCTGGATCACGAACCGCCGAGGCTGCTGCACGGCATGGTCGAGAAGTTCGCCCAGACGTGGCCGTACGTCTCGACGTGGTTCTCGCGGGTCGGTCAGCTGCCGGGCCTGCCCGAGCACGCGGTGCGGCTGCTGGAGGCCGAGCGGGCGCTGCTGGTGTTCCCGGAAGGCGCCCGTGGCACAGGGAAGCTCTACAAGGACCGGTACACGCTGGAGCGGTTCGGGACGGGGTTCGTGCGGCTGGCGATGCAGACGGGGTCGCCGATCGTGCCGTTCGCGTTCGTGGGTGGGGAGGAGGCTCTGCAGACGATCTACCACGCGAAGTTCCTGGCGAAGCTGACGGGAGCGCCGTACTGGCCGGTGCCGCCGCACATCGTACCGGTGCCGCTGCCGGTGCGATGCGCCATCCACTACGGCGAGCCGCTGACCTTCGAGGGCGACGGCACCGAGTCGGACGAGATCATCCAGGGACACGTCGATCAGGTGAAGGCGACGATCCGCGCGCTGATCGAGCGGGGCCGCGACGTCCGCCGCGAGCGGGTGAGCGGGCAGCGCGCGGAGGAGTCGGCATGAAGGTGCTCATCACGGGGATCGCGGGGCCGATGGGGCGGCTGGTGGCGAGGATGCTGTTGCACGCCGGACACGAGGTGGTCGGCATCGACCGGCGCCCGTGGCCGGACGCGCCGCGGGGGGTTCCGGTCTACCAGGCGGACATCCGCAAGCGGCCGGCCGAGGACGTGTTCCGCTCGCACTGCCCCGACGCGGCGGTGCACATGGCGACGGTGACCCACTTCACGGCGCGGTTCGAGGAACGGTACCGGATCAACCTCCAGGGGACGCGGGCGGTGTTCGACCACTGCCACAACTACAAGGTCAAGCGAGTGGTCTTTGTCGGCCGCCACACGGTGTACGGGGCCGCGCCAGACAGCCCGCTCTACCACAGCGAAGACGACCCGCCCATGGCCGTCTCGACCTTCCCCGAGCTGGCCGACCTCGTGGCGGCGGACATGTACGCCGGGAGCGCGCTGTGGCGCTACCCGGAGATCGCCACGGCGGTGCTGCGGGTGGTCTACACGCTCGGCCCGAACCGCTACGGCACCCTGGCGACCTTCCTCAAGGGCACGCGGGTGCCGATGGTGATGGGCTTCGACCCGCTCTACCACTTCATGCACGAGCGCGACGCCGCGCGGGCAATCAGCGTCGCGGCCACGACGGCCGAGCGGGGCATCTACAACGTGACGGGGCCGCGACCGGTGCCGCTGTCGGTCTTGTGCAAGGCGACCGGCCGGCAGGCGGTCTCGGTCCCCGAGGCGCTCTACGGCTACACGACGGGTCGGTTCGGCTTCCCCGACCTGCCCGTGGGCGCGACCAACCACGTGAAGTACCCGATCGTCGTCGACGGGGCGCGGTTCCGCGACGCGACGGGGTTCGAGCACGAGTTCGACGAGATCCAGACGATGGAGTCGTTCCGATGGAGCTGAGGAGCGCCTCATGCGACCGCTGAGCCCGATCGAGGCGACGCTGTTCACGCTCGACCGGGCGCGCTCGCTCAACTTCGCCGCGATCGCCTCGCTGCGCGGCCCGCTGAGTGAGGCTGCGCTCCGGCGCGGCCTCGACGCCGCCGCCCGGCGCCACCCCATGCTGCGGGTCCGCATCGCCTTCAGCCCACCCGAGGTGCCTGCGCCGCGGTTTGAGGCCGAGGGCGTGGGGCCGATCCCGCTGGCGACCATGGACCTCGACGCGAGCGAAGCCGAGGGTCTGCGCGACGTGATCGAGGCCGAGCTCAACACCCCCATCCCCGCCGCTGCGGGCCCGCTGGTGCGGGCGCGATGGGTGCGCCACGGCGCCGAGGCGCACCACCTGCTGGTCACCTTCCACCACGTCGTCGGCGACGGTCTGTCGGGGGTGTTGCTGCTCCGGGACATCCTGCGCGCGGCCGCCGCGCACGCCGTCGAGGAGCCCGCAGAGGCGCTGGCGAAGCTCGCCGACGTGACGCCGCTCGACGATCGGTTGGGGGAGGCGGTGCGGGGCGTCGGCGGGATGTGGCGCAGGGCGGCCTTCATGGCGCGGGAGGTGGGCTCGGCGCTCTGGAGCGGCCAGCCGCTCGGCGTGGTGCCCGAGGTCATGGCGCCGCCGCACGAGCGGCGCGTTCAGGTCCATCAGCGCGTGCTGTCGGCCGAGCAGGTCGAGCGACTCCGGGTTCGGGCGCGGCAGGAGCGCACGACCATCCACGGCGCGCTGTCGGCGGCGATGGCGCTGGCGATCGTGCACGAGCGCCCGCGCGGGGCGCGCGGCACCATCGCGCTCGGCTCGCCGGTCAACCTGCGCGACCGGATCGTGCCGGCGCCGGGCGAGGCCGTGGGGCTGTACGTCGGGCTGGCGGAGTACCGGCGGCCGCATCGGCGGCACCCGGAGCTGTGGGACCTGGCCCGGGCGATCCGGGACGACCTGCAGGCCGATCTCGACGCCGGGCAGCCGGAGCTGGTCTTGTCGGCGATGGACGGCCTTCACCGGGCGCTCGGCGGGCTGCGCGTGGCGCCGGAGCGGTTCGGGGTCCGGTACGCGGCGTTGGCGCCGAACACGACGGGGCTGACCAACCTCGGGCGGCTGGAGCTGGAGGCGACGATCGGCGAGGTGGAGGTCGCGGCCATCCACTTCGCCGTCTCGCCGTCGGCGCTCGGTACGTTCGTGGCCACGGCGACGGGGTGGGGCGGCGGTATCCTGTGGAACTTCTGCAGCCAGGCGCCGCTGATGTCGAGGGCGCGGGCCGAGGCGCTGGTGGACGCGGTGGTGGAGCGGGTGGAGGCGTGCGTGAGGGCTTGACTCGGGGGGGCAGGTCGGTGACGCTGAGGGGGCTGCTCGATCATGCCCTCGCGTCTCCATGGAGTGCCCCATGTCCCTCTTCGGCCGGCCGGACGGTGAGCTCGTCAAGGATGTCTCGACCTTGCGCAGGATGATGCCCTTCCTGATGCGCAGCCGCAACGAGGCAGCTGTGTACTTCGAACAGGACATCGACGTCACTCACACGCTGGCCTTCCTCGACCGCATCAACGGCGAAGCCCGCAGGGAGAACCAGATCACGTTCTTCCACACGATGCTGGCCGCCTACGTGCGTGTTCTGGGTGAGCGCCCTCGCCTCAATCGGTTCGTCGTAGGCAAGCGGCTCTACCAGCGCACGACCATCGACCTGGGCTTCGCCGTCAAGAAGGCCTACGCCGACGACGGCGGCATGACGGCCGTCAAGGTGCGCTTCGAGGCCGACGACACGCTCGAGCGCGTCGCCCAGCGGGTCGACGCCCAGCTCCTCGTCGGGCGCGGCACCGCCGAGACCTCCTCCGAGCAGGAGATGCGCTGGCTCAACCACCTGCCGCGGTCCGCGCTGGCCGGCGCCGTCAGCCTGCAGCGGGCGCTCGATCACTTCAACCTCCTGCCGGCGGCCATGATCGACCCCGATCCGCTCTACTCCTCGATGTTCCTGGCCAACCTCGGCAGCATCGGCCTCGACGCGGCGTTCCACCACCTCTATGAGTACGGCACGACGCCGATCTTCGTCGTCATCGGCCAGGTCAAGAAGACCCCCGTGGTGCGCGAGGACGGCCGCATCGAGGCCCGTGACCTTGTGCTGGTGCGCTACACGCTGGATGAGCGCATCGAGGACGGCTACTACTGCGCCCGCAGCCTGGAGCGGTTCAAGGCGCTGCTGACCCGCCCCGAGGCGCTCGAGGGCGCCAGTCCGCGGCGGCCGCCGCACCTCCGGGTGGCGACGGGCGAGTAGCCCGTCTGGTGGCGCTCAGTCGCGCAGGAACACGCCGTAGGCCCGGTAGGCCTCCCACAGATCTGCTCGCGAGATCACCTCGAAGGGCGCGTGCATGCTCAGCAGCGGGATGCCCAGGTCCATGGCGTTCATGCCCGTACGGGACAGGTAGGGCAGCACCGTGCCGTCCTCGGTGCGCGGTCCGTTGGCGCGGCCAAACTCGCCGGTCTGGAAGGTGATGTCGGCTCGCTCGAGCCGCTCGGCGATCGCCGCCATGAACTCGGCGTGCACGCCGCTCTGGTCCATCACCGGTCCGGCGCCGATCAGGCCGACGTTGCGCGGATCGACCACGCCGGGATAGAGGGGGTTGGCCGCCAGCGTCGCGTCGGCCGACAGGGCCTCGGAGCGCCGAAACGCCCGCCGCAGCCGCTGCTCGGTGAACGGCCCCTGGGCCTCGATGAGCTCCCCGACCACGCGGGCCAGCAGATCGCTCTGGGCGCCGGTGTTGCCGGTCGAGCCGATCTCCTCCTTGTCCACCCACACCACCACCGAGGTCACATCCGGCACCGGCCCGTCCAGCAGCGCCCGCATCGCGGCGAAGGCGCACGCCCGGTCATCCTGGCCGTAGCCGCCGATCATAGAGCGGTCGAGGCCCACGTCCACGGCCGGGCCGGCGGGCACCAGGGTCAGCTCCGCCGTCCTGAGCTCCGCCTCCCCGAAGCCGTACCGCGACGCCAGCAGCTCGACGATGGCCTGCCGCACGCTCGGGGTCACCGGCTCACTCACCTCCTCGCCCTCCTCCACGCGCGGCCGGCTGCCCATGATGGGATCGAGCGACTCGCCGGCCACCTGCTCCCCCTCCTCGGCGTCCACCTGCGCTGACAGGTGGGCCAGGAGGTCGGGGATCACCAGCACGGGCTCATCGGGCCCATCCCCGATCCGCACATCGATGCGCCGGCCCCCGGCCAGCACCACGGCGCCGCGGAGCGACATCGGCCGAGACAGCCACTGGTACTTCTTGAGGCCGCCGTAGTAGTGGGTCTGGGCCAGCGCCAGGTTGCCGTCCTCGTAGAGGGGGTTCTGCTTGAGGTCGATGCGCACAGCGTCGATGTGGGCGGCTAGCACGCGCACGCCCTCGGCGGCCGGACGGCGCCCGACGCGCACGGCCACCAGCGCCTTGCCCCGCTCCACCCAGTAGAGCCCGTCGCCGGGCCGGGCGGCCTTGAGGCCCACCGGCGGCACGCGGCGGAAGCCCGCGGCGTCCAGCGTGGCCGTGCCCCACTGCACCACCTCGCGCTCGGTCTTGTGGGCCGAGAGGAACGCCCGGTACTCGCCAGCGAACGCATCGATCCGCGGCCGCTGGACCTCGATGTCCGCGCGCTCCCACACGGTGCGGCGAGCGCCGATGGCGTCCTGCGCCGAGGCCGTGCCCCCGAGCAGCAGTCCGCTCAGCACACACGCCGCCACCCCTGCACCCGCTCGCTTCCCCATGGCCGTTCGCCCTCGTCGTGATCCGTTCAAAAGCTGCGCTCAACGGTTGCTCTATGCCCCGCGTGGGGCTATAGCCCATAGTGGCAACACCCGATAGCGTGGTGCTGCGATACCACGACCAGAGCGGCAGGACAACGCGCCACGGCCGCTCCCCAGGGAGTCTCCCCCATGACATCCGATCACGCGACGTCGGCGCGCGCCGTGAACTCGACCGAGGAGCTGGTCGAGTGGTTCAAGAAGGGCAATGAGCGGCCGGAGCACCGCCGCGTCGGGACCGAGCACGAGAAGATCCTGCTCCGCAAGGAGGATCTCGGGCCGGTCCCCTACGAGGGCCCCCGCGGCATCGGCGTCCTGCTCGACACCCTGGCCGAGCGGTTCAACTACCTGCCCATCGTCGAGAAGGGCCTGCCCATCGGCCTCTACCGCATGACCCCCGACGGGGTCGAGAGCATCAGCCTCGAGCCGGGCGGCCAGTTTGAGCTGAGCGGCGCCCCGTTCCGCCTGGCCTCCCAGACCGAGGCCGAGCTCGACCGCCACCTCTCCGAGGTCGCCGGCGTGCTCGACGAGCTCGACCTGATGATGGTGTCCGCCAGCTTCAACCCCCTGCACGGCCTCGACGACGTGCCGGCCATGCCGAAGGGCCGCTACAAGATCATGCGGGGGTACATGCCGCGGGTCGGCAGCCTCGGCCTGTGGATGATGAAGGGGACCTGTACCATCCAGGCCAACCTCGACTTCACCAGCGAGGCCGACGCCGTCGACATGATCCGCACGGCTATGTGGCTGACCCCGATCGTCTCGGCCATGTTCGCCAACTCGCCCCTCTGGCAGGGCAAGCCCTCGGGCTTCATGAGCACCCGCTGCCACATCTGGACCGACACCGACAACGAGCGCGCAGGCTTCCCCACGTTCATGCTATCCGGTGAGGACTTCGGCTTCAGCGACTACGTCGAGTGGGCGCTGGATGTGCCCATGTACCTGCTCTACCGCGAGGGCCACTACCTCGATCTGACCACCGAGCGCCTCACCTTCCGCGACTTCATGCGCCGCGGCTCCCACGGCCACCAGCCCACGCTGGACGACTTCGAGACCCACATCTCGACGCTGTTCCCCGAGGTGCGCCTCAAGCGCAAGTACATCGAGACCCGCGGCGCCGACATGGGCCCCCGCGAGAACATCCTGGCGCTGCCGGCCCTGTGGAAGGGCATCCTCTACGACACCGCCGCCCGCGCCGAGGCCCGCGCCCTGCTCGACGACCTCGACCCCGAGCAGCGCAAGCTCCTCTTCGACAGCGTGACCCGCTGGTCCCTCGACGCCCCCGTCCCCGGCCGCGTCAACGGCGCCAGCGCCACCGTCCGCGATCTCGCCCGCGAGCTCGTCCGCATCGCCTCAGAGGGCCTCGACCGCCTCGCGATCCCCGACCCCGAGGCCCCCGACGTCCCCCCCATCGCCTCGCCCGACGAGGCCCACTACCTCCAGCCCCTGCTCGACGACCTGAACCACCCCGATGGCTCCCGCGCAACCCGCCTCCTGGCGCGCTGGCGTGAGCTCGGCGGTGACACCGTCGCCTGGCTGCGTGAACAGGCCATTGTCCCTCCGCCCCGCTGACCCCAACTTCACACTTCGCGAGTGACGCGCTGCCTCATGCCCCCTACTGTACGACTTGTCAGACCTCAGTCCGCCGTCGTCCCCTATCGATTCGTCGAGGGCGGGCTCGAGTTCCTGTTGATCACTTCGATGCGCAAGAAGAAGTGGATCATCCCCAAGGGACTCGTCGAGTTCGGCCTCTCCGCCCAGGAGTCCGCCGCGAGGGAGGCGTACGAGGAAGCCGGGGTGATGGGTTCCGTAGAACCCCAGATGCTCGGCGTCTACGAATACATGAAGTGGGGTGGCTACTGCCGCGTCGAGGTCTACCTCATGGAGGTCGACTCCGTCCTGCGCGACTGGCCCGAGAAGGACGACCGCAAGCGGCGCTGGTTCCCCGCCCGCAAGGCGATCAAGCAGATCCACAATGAAGCGCTGCGGGAGATTCTGGAATACGGCCGGAAGGTGCTGTTCAAGAAGCTGATGCCGTAGGCTCGCCTCCGCAACCGGAGAGCGGAGCTGCGCGGTTGTGGCCGCGGGTGAGCTGCGCTACGCCTCCGCCGCCTCCGGCGCCTTCTTCGAGAACAGCAACTCCTCGCCGTCATCGTCGACGTCGACCCAGATGGTGTCGCCGGGGCCGTAGGCGCCCTCGAGGATGTCGAGGGCGAGGGGGTCCTGGATGAAGGTGAGGATGGCGCGCTTGAGAGGGCGTGCGCCGTACTCGGGCTCGTAGCCCTCCTTGGCGAGGTAGGCGCGGGCGTCGTCGGAGATCTCGATGTCGAGCTTCTGCTCGCTGAGGATGCGGCGGAGCTTCTTGATCTGGATGTCGGCGATGAGGCGGATGGCGCGCAGATCGAGGCCGTTGAAGACGACGATGTCGTCGATGCGGTTGAGGAACTCGGGCTTGAAGTGCTCCTTGAGGATGTTCTTGATCTCGATCTCCATCTCGTCGTTGGACAGCTTGCCGGTCATGTCGAGGATCTGGCGGCTGCCGACGTTGGAGGTCATGATCACGATGGTGTTGGTGAAGTCGACCTCGAGGCCCTGGCTGTCGGTGAGGCGACCCTCGTCCATGACCTGGAGGAGGAGATCGAAGACCTTGGGGTGGGCCTTTTCGGCCTCGTCGAACAGGACGACCGAGTAGGGCTTGGCGCGGACCTGCTCGGTGAGGATGCCGCCCTTCTCGCTGCCGACGTAGCCGCGGGCGGAGCCGATGAGGGTGTTGACCTTGGCCTGCTCCTGGTACTCGCTCATGTCGATGCGGATGAGCGCGTCCTCGCTGTCGAACAGGAACTCGGCCAGCGCCTTGGCGAGCTCGGTCTTGCCGACGCCGGTGGGACCGACGAAGAAGAAGTTGCCGATGGGCCTGTTCGGGTCGCTGACGCCGGCGCGGCTGCGGCGCACGGCGGCGGCGATGGCGTGGATGGCCTCGTCCTGGCCGACGACGCGCTCAGAGAGGCGCTCGGTCATCTTGAGGAGCTTGTCGCGCTCGCCCTCGAGCATCTTGGTGACGGGGATGCCGGTGATGTCGGAGATGACGTCGGCGATGTCGCCGATCTCGACGTCCTGCTTCAGCAGGCGGACGCCGCCCTGGATGCCGGCCAGCGCCTTGCTCTCCTCGTCGATCTGGGCCACGAGCTTGGCGCGGACGGAGTGGGTGAGCTCGGCGACGCGGAACCGGTCGCCGTCGCGCTGAGCCTTCTCGATGTTCTGGTCGGTCGCCTGGAGAGTCTCGTTCAGGTCGACGATGCGGTCGAGGATGGCCTTCTCGTCCTTCCAGTGGGTCGCCAGGGACTCCATGCGAACGCTGGAGCGGTCGATCTCGGCCTGGAGCTTCTCGCGGGCCTCCTTGGCGTCCGCGGTGGACTCGTCCGCCAGCGCGGCCTTCTGGATCTCGAGGGACTGGACGCGGCGCTCGAGGATGTCGACCTCGGTGGGCTTGCTGTCGATCTCCAGGCGGAGGCGCGCGGCGGCCTCGTCGATGAGGTCGATGGCCTTGTCGGGCAGGTAGCGGTCGGTGATGTAGCGCTGGCCGAACCGGCAGGCGGCCACCAGGGCGGCGTCGGTGATGCGGACCCGGTGGTGGATCTCGTACCGCTGCTTGACGCCGCGCAGGATGGCGATGGCCTGCTCCACGGTCGGCTCGTTGACTGCGATCTTCTGGAAGCGGCGGACGAGGGCCTTATCCTCCTCGATATATTCCTTGTATTCCTCTTGAGTCGTCGTGCCGATGCAGCGGATCTCGCCGCGGGCCAGGGCCGGCTTGAGGAGGTTGGCGGCGTTGTTGGAGCTGTCGCCGCCGCCGGTGCCGACCATGGTGTGGATCTCGTCGATGTAGACGATGATGCGGCCGTTGCTCGCGCGGATCTCGTCGACGATGCCCTTGAGACGCTCCTCGAACTGGCCGCGCAGGCTGGTGCCGGCCACGAGGCTGCCCATCTCGAGCGAGTAGACCCGGACGCCGCTCAGGCCCTTCGGCACGTCGCCCTCGACCAGACGCATCGACAGGGCCTCGACCACCGCCGTCTTGCCGACGCCGGGGGGCCCGATGAGCACGGGGTTGTTCTTGCCGCGGCGGGTCAAGACCTGCATCAGGCGGCGGATCTCCTCCTCGCGGCCGATCACCGGATCGAGCAGGCCCTGCTCGGCCATGGCCGTGATGTCGCGGCCATACTGGTTGAGCAGGTCCGCCTTGACCGGGCCGCTGGTGGGGATGGGCGCCGAGCCGGGGCCCTTGCGCGCTGGCGTCGGGCCGTTGCCCGCCGCGGGCGCCGGGCCGGACGCCGCCACGCCGAGCGCCGCGCGGATCGTGTCCGGCGTCACGCCGCTCTGCGACAGCAGCCGCCCGCCCACCCCGCGATCCGACGACGCGATGGCCAGCAGGATGTGCTCGGGCTCCACCGTGGCAGAGTTGACGCCGCGCGCCTGCGCCCTGGCAGATTCGATGTCCTGCACCAGCGCGTGGCTGAGTTCCACGCTGTCCTTGGCACCGTAGCTGCGAGGCAGCAGGCCCAGCTCATCTTGCAGCTTGACCAGCAGGTTGTCCGTGTTGGCGCCGCAGGTCTTGAGGATCGACGGGACCTTCCCCTGGTCGACGAGCAGCAGGCTCACCAGCGCGTGCAGCGGCTCGATCTGACGGTGACGGCGCTTACGCGCCAGGTTCTGCGCGCGATCCAGCACCGACCGCGAGGTGTTCGAAAAGTTGTCGAGGTTCAGGGTGGTCATCCGCACGCTCCCATGCGCTGCAGGTTGGGTCTGTCCAGAGGGGCGACGGGGTGGCTCTGCCGATGGCGACATCCGAGGTCGGCGGCGCCGCAGCCCACTGCCGTGCACGAAGCGAGGGGCCCCGGGCGACAGGACGCCCGAGCGTGACCTGCGTCGCGCTCGCGTGACCCCGGGTCCAGGGAACCGCTTCGGGTGGGCTGGGATACTAGAACAACTGCGCCACCGTGTGAAGCGGCGCCACGCGACAACCCCTCAGCCCCGGCGCACCTGCCCCAACCGCAACGCGCTATTGTCCATCAGACCCGATGAGCGGTATGAATGAGCGTCCTGATGCGCCCAGAGGCAAACCGGTTGAACGAGCCCGATCACACATCCCACGAACCCACCGAGAGTGACGACGCCCTGCTCGCCGCCGCCCGTGCCGATGTGCCCGGCGACCCCGCCCTCGCCGGTCCCGCCGGCCCCCCTGCCCTCCCCCTGGCCGACCACGCCCCGCTGGCCTCCCCCGAGGAGCCGCTCGAGCCCCTGACCGAGGGCGAGCCAGCCGACGGAAAGGACGACAACAACGAACCCGACGAGGACGACGACGACGAACCCGACGCGTCGATCCCCCCGAACGACAAGATCGTCCGCCGCACCTCGACCACCGCCGTGCACAAAGCGGCCGCCGCCTTCGCGCGCCACCAGCTCCCGCAGCGCGGCGCCATGGCACGCAAGCTGAGCTGGCTGGTCACGACGGTGCTCGGCTGGGTGTTCACGCGCGTGGACTTCGGGGAGCGGCCGCAGGAGACGATCAAGGCCGCCAGCGACGCGGGGCAGATCGTGTACGTGTTCCACACGCGGTCTGCGCTCGACTACATCTATTTCAACTGGGCGCTCATCCAGCACAAGCTGCCGCTGTCGTCGTTCGTCAACGACCTGTCGATGATGGTGCTGCATCCGGTGCGGGTGTACATCCGGCATCTGCTGCACCGGCGGAGCCGGCGTCAGCGGGACTATCAGCTGGCGGCGTTCGACTACCACCTGGGGTGCGGCGACCCGCTGGGCATCTTCCTGAACAAGCCGCGGAGCGACACGGACGAGAACCTCCAGTTCTCGCAGTCCTACCTCGTGCGGCTGATGGAGGTGCATCAGCGCACGGAGAAGCCGGTGCTGGTGCTGCCGCTGCTGGTCGTGTGGGACAAGCGTCCGGACAGCAGCCAGCCGACGTTGGTGGACGAGTTCTTCGGCAGCAGCCAGAGCCCGGGGTTCTTCCGCAAGGCGTTCCAGTTCCTGAACATGAGCTGGCAGAGCTTCTTTGTGTTCGGCACGCCGATCGTGACCGTGGGGGAGCCGGTCCAACTCAACGAGTTCCGCACGGAGTATCCCGAGGCGGACATGGCCGAGGCGGCGGAGCTGCTTCGGGACCGGCTGGAGAGCGCGATCGCCCAGGAGCGGCAGGTGATCATGGGTCCGCCGCTCAAGCAGAACCGGGCGATCAAGGCCGAGGTGATGCGCAAGCCGGATCTTGTGGACCAGATGCGCGAGGTGGCGTCGCAGGAGGGGGTCTCGGAGCTGGAGATCCGACGCCGGGGCGCCGAGCAGCTGGACGAGATCGCGGCGGACTTCAACCTGCTGGGGATCAAGACGCTGGGCGCGATCCTGTCGCCGATCTTCTACCTGATCTATCGAGGCTTCCACGTCGACGAGGAGGGTCTGCATCGGCTGCGGGCCACAGCGAGGGACAGCCGGGTGATCCTGGTCCCAAGCCACAAGAGTTATATCGATTTCCTGGTGCTCTCCTACGTTTTCTATCAACGCGGACTGATCCCACCGCACATCGCCGCGGGCGTAAACCTGTCGTTCTGGCCGCTGGGGCCGTTGTTCCGGCGCTGTGGGGCGTTCTTCTTGCGGCGTTCGTTCAAGGGGGACCCGATCTACGGGTCGATCTTCAAGACGTACGTGGTGAAGCTGCTCGAAGAGGGCTTCATGATCGAGTTCTTCCCCGAGGGGACGCGGTCGCGCACGGGCAAGCTGATCAAGCCGCGGTACGGCATGGTGCGGATGATCATCGACGCGTTTGTGGCGGGTCGGTTTGAGAAGCTGGTGTTTCAGCCGATCTCGATCGGCTACGAGAAGATCATCGAGGGCGGCAGCTACGCCAAGGAGGCGATGGGGGCCGGAGAGAAGAAGCAGGAGAGCGCGACGGCGCTGATCAAGGCCTCGACGGTGCTGACGAGCAACTACGGCCGGGTCTACATCGAGTTCGCCGAGCCGCTGAGCCTGACCGACTACATGGCCCGCTACCAGGTGGACCGGGACGCGCCTCAGGAGGAGGCGCTGCAGCGGCTGACGGTGCGGCTGGCCCACCGGATCATGTACGACATCGCCGAGGTGACGCCGGTGACGCCGAGCGCGCTGGCGGCGCTGGTGTTGCTCGTAGCGCCGGGGCGCGGCATCGGCGCGCAGCGGATGCTGGTCGAGACGGGCTTCCTGCTCCGGTTCCTGCTGGGACCGGGCTCGGGCGCGCGGCTGACCACGCCGTTGAACGAGGCGCTGGCGCACAACGTGGAGGCGGAGCTGCTGCAGGGGCTTCGCTCGGGCACGCTCCCGATGCCCGCCACCCCCGAGGCGCGTCAGGAGGAGCAGATCATCCTGGGCCGGGCGATCGAGCACGTCATCCACCAGACCTTGCTGCTGCTCAAGCAGAACAACCTGGTGGAGATTCGGGAGGTGCACGACGAGAAGTTCTACGGGCTGAGCGACAAGCAGCGCCTCGACCTGAACTACTATCGCAACAACATCGTGCACTTCTTCGTGCAGCAGGGGATCCTGGCGGCGGCGATCGTCCGGGAGTCGGAGGCGATCTTCGAGCTGACGATGGAGGAGGCCAAGGAGCGGTCGCTCTTCGTCTCCAAGCTGTTCAAGTTCGAGTTCTTCTACAAGGAGCGCTCGATCACGGAGGTGGAGCAGACGCAGTTCCAGTCGTCGTTCGGTCAGGCGGTCGAGGCGTTCGTGGCCAACGGCTGGATCGAGGTGGACGAGGAGGCCGGGGTGATCCGGATCCCGGACCCGGTGCCTGCGGGGCTGGAGTACATGCGGACGATCATGCTGCCGTACCTTGAGCCGTATCACTTCGTGGCGCGGCACATGGACATGATCGCCAACCTCGACGAAAAGTCTGATGGCTACGATCAAAAGGAGTTCATCAAGGAGCTCCTCAAGCGGGGAGAGCTCGCCCACCTCCAGGGCGAGGTGCAATACAACGAGCTGCTGTCGCGGCCGTCGTTCGAGAACGTGCTGACGTTGATCCTCGACCTTGGCCTGCTGGAGCCCCGGCGCAAAGAGGGCAAGCGCGGCAAGTCCACGACATTCCTGACCATGCCGGCCGCGCTGCGCGAGGACGCCCACTACCGTCAGTTCGCCGACCAGATCGAGCCCTTCTGCGGCCGAAACCGCCGACGCCTGGACCGGATGCTGTGACCGGGTCAACCGCCAGAATGACGGTCAAGGAGGTCATCGTCGTCGAGGGCCAGGACGACATCGCCGCGGTCAAGCGCGCGGTGGACGCCGAGGTCATCGCCACCGGCGGCTTCGGCTTCCAACGCGACGCCATGGCGCGGATCGCGGCGGCGCGCCAGCGGCGCGGGATCATCGTGCTGACGGACCCGGACAGCGCCGGCGAGAAGATCCGGCGCAGAGCCGTGGCCGCGGTGGGCCCGTGCAAGCACGCCCACATCCCGCGCCACCTGTGTGAGCGCGCAGGCGACATCGGCGTGGAGAACGCCTCCGCGGAGGCCATCCGGGCGGCGCTGCTCGGGGCGCACGTCGAGCTGATGGAGCCCGCGCGCGCGTTCGGGGTCGAGGAGCTCTGGCGGCACGGCCTGACCGGGTGCGACGGGGCCGCCGAGCGCCGACGCTGGCTGGGTGAGCGCCTCGGCCTCGGCTACGCCAACGCGCGCCAGCTCCTGCAGCGGCTCAACGGCTACGGCGTCAGCCGCGAGGAGCTCGAGGCCGCCATCGCCGAGCTGGATCGCGAGACCGACGCATCCTCGTAGAGCGCGAGAGCCGCCGCCTGACCCACTGAAACAAAAGGCACAATGCACACCTCACCCGAGGCACTCACCGCCGGGTGAAGTCCTCGACGAGCGCACGCCACTCCTGGGGGCGCTCGATGGGTACGGTGTGTCCGCTCCGGGGCAGCACCTCCACGCGGCACGCCTCGAACGCCGCGCTCAGCTCGCGCACGGCGTCCACGCCGACGAGCGGATCGTCGTCGCCGAGGATGATCAGCGTCTCCGCCAGAACCTCGCGGGCGTCGGCGTAGATGTCGCCGAAACGCGTGAGCACGTCCAGCAGCTCGCGGATGCCCTCGGGGTGGTTGCGGTGCAGCGTCGCGCGGACGAACTGGATCATCTGCCGCTCGTACCGCGCGATGAAGTCACGGCCGAAGATGTGCGGCAGCGCGCACCACGTCATCGCCTCCAGCCCCCCCCGCTCCAGCACCTCCCGCCACGACCGGATGATCAGCCGCGGCTGCGCGTCCTCGCCGATCCCCAGGCTCGTCAGGATCAGCCGGTCGACGCGCGTCGGGCAGCGCGCCGCGAAGGCCAACGCCAGCCTCGCGCCAAACGAGAAGCCGCAGATGTGCGCCCTCGGCAGACCGAGCGTGTTCATCAGCCGCTCCAGATCGGACACCATCGTGTCCGGGAGCAGCGGCGTCCGCCCCAGCGGCGTGCGACCCTGACCGCGCGCGTCGAAGCAGACCACCGTGAACGTCTCGGCCAGGCGGCGAGACTGGGTGAGCCAGTTCGTCGTGGTCTGGCTGAGCCCGTTGATGAGGATGATGGCCGGTCCGCGGCCGCTCACCTCGTAAAACAGCGGCACGTCGACGTCGACCTGAAGGGTGGGCATAGACGGTGTTCCAGCGACGGAGAGGCCTCTCAGCGATCACCCTCCTCGCTCAGCTTGGCGAGGTTGAGGCCGCCGGTGAAGGCGTAGCTGACGAAGTCGTCGTAGGCGTAGACGATCAGGCCGAACGGCGAGTCGCCGACGATGGTGTGGGGGCCGTCCGCGAGCGGGATGTGCACCCGGAGGTAGTTCTGGCTGGGGATGAGGTCGTACTCGTAATCGTCGAACACGAGCCGGCGGCCGTCCAGCGTGAGGCTGCTGCCGTTGGGCACGATCACCGTGGCGTAGTCCAGGGCGTAGGTCGCCGGCGTCAGGAAGGCGTAGTCCGTGCGGAACTGCTCCTGGGGCGGCAGCAGGAAGAAGGCGGGGTCGCCGGCCTGATTGCCGAACTGGAGGTTACCCGTGGACTCCTGGCCGCTCATGAAGGCGCCGTAGAGGATGGGCTGGGTGGCGTTGACGGCGTAGCCCGTCTGGGTGCCGAACTCGCAGAACTCGTTGGCGTTCAGCAGCAACGTGTCGTTGCGGATCAGCTTGTCGCCGCAGTACGGGACGCCCGCCGCAGACTGCCGCAGCGGGCTCAGGTCGTTGAACGGCTGATCGAACACCACCTCGGTGCCGTCCCGGCGGGCCAGGATCTTCCAGTAGGTGCCCTCGCGGGTGCGGCGGCCATCCCCTCGGAGCTTGAGCGGCGCCGCCACGTAGTTCTGGCCCCACGTCTCGCTCGGGAAGAGCTGCTGCTCGACATGGTCACAGGCCGACAGGCTGATGGGGATGTTCGTGCAGGTGTGCCCGCCGTACACCGCCACAGGCTTCGAGGCGGCCACCACCGAGCCGGTGAGGTCGACCTCCGGCACGTCCGCTGCGCTCTCGATGTTGAGCACCTCCTGCGCGTTCATCGTGACCGTGAGGACGCCGTCGGCATCGGGCACGACGCCCTGCATGCTCGGCCGGATGCGCGGGTCGCGCAGGCGCACCTCCACCTGCGTGTCGTCCTCGATGGCGACGATGGTCAGGGTGGACGGGTAGGAGGTGGTCGTCGACGGGTTCCAGGTCGGGTAGGTGAGCGCGACGTAGTTCTCGGTGAGCGCGCCCTTGGGCAGCAGGATCGAGGCGTCGTTGGTGAAGCTGTAGTTGCAGCAGATCGGGTTGAACTGGTAGGCCACGACGGGCCGGTTGGACTGGATGTGCCAGGCGATGCGCGTCAGCGAGGTCTCGAACGGAGGCGGCTCGTTGCGCGGGAACAGCACCTGGAGCTGACCGCCCGGCGGGACCACGACGCCGCTCATCTCCCCCTCCACCGGATCGCCGACCCGGTTGCCGGTGATGTCGATGACCTCGGTGTAGACGGTCGTCGAGGTGAACCGGGGGTCGACGAGGCCGACCGGGATGTAGATCTCGGGGATGGCGACGTGGACCGAGCCGTCGGGCGCGAACACGGTCACCCGCGCAGGATCAGCGCCCGGATTGGCGATGACGACGGCGAACGGCGCGTCCGGCGTGGAGGTCTCGTCCTCGTCAAAGAGCAGATGATTGTCCAACTCGACCGGCCAGTAGTCGCACCCGATGTAGCTCCGACTCTGCTCGGCGACGTCGCACGGGTCGAGGCAGGAGCCCTCGGAGCAGATCGCACCCTCCTCGCAGGTGGGCTGCGGCTCGTAGGCGCTGCCGTCGTCATTGCAGCGCACCGGCGTGAGGTCGTCCTGGCAGAACCGCAGGCCGGGGATGCAGGTGACCGGCACGCAGACCGCGTCACGACAGACGGCGGTGCCGTCGCACTCGGCCTGGAAGATGTCGTTGCCCCGGAAGTTGCACTTCTCGATGGCCTTGGAGTTCTCGATGACGCAGCGGATGATCGCGTTCGGCTCGCAGACCACCGTGGTGTCCTCGACCACATCGGCCTCGACGTCCGGCGTATCGGAGACGTCCTCGGCGGCGTCGGTGTCCACGTCGGAGGCGTCCGGGTCGAGGTTGTTGACGTTGTTGGCGTTGTTGGTCGCGTTGTTGGTCGACGGGGCTGGCCCCGCCGGGTCGCTGCAGCCCGAGGCGACCGCCAGTGCGACGAGGAGACAGGAGAGGAGCGAGGCGATTTGGCGTCTCATGAGGGCCCTGGGTCCAGTGGTGACAGCGTGTAGGGTGGTCCACAGGCGACCGCTGTGAATGGTCGCATGCTAGCGGACACGTGGGGCAGGGGCAAGGGTCAGGAGGGTGGCGCACGGGCCTGACCTTGGGGAGTTACGTATGGGGCTGGTGTGCGCTATGTTCTCCATAGGGCCTGGGCCGTGTGAGGTCACGAAAGCAGAGCGTCGGCAGCCGTGGCCAGCAAAGTGACCACTTGAACGGAAACGGGAACGAGAATGGTCTGGAACTGGATGAGACTGTAAGAGGATACAAATAATCCTCGGATTATCACTCAGCTTCACGCGTTTGGATGTGGGGCGGCCTGTGTGGTCATGCTGCTGGCCGATAGGGGCATTCATCTCGACCAGCTCGTCGTGCAATCCCGGCTCCCTCTACCGTCCACCGCAGCTCAGAAGCCATTCGGAAAATAGATGCCGATGGATCCGACGTAGATTCTGTTTCCAGGTGGCGTCTGATGTGAGGGAGTGGGCCCAGAGGCCCATGACCGAGCAGAAGACCCACATGGGGACAGAAGATACGAGGAAACGAGGCATATATTTTCCGAACGGCTTCTGAGCTATCACGACAACTCAACGCGTTGTCCATGCCCCCTCACCGCTGGGAAGGGGGCCAACTGGATCTCGATCCCCCCATCACAGCGCGTCTTGTGAAGGCGCTGAGCCGAAACGGCACATGGGCCGCGCAGCTCATCCCCGAGGGCTATCGCGACGGTCACTGGGTGGTCGTTGACGGCCCGTTCGACGGCGAAACGGTCGGCGTTCGCGATCCTGCGGGATCGAGCTACCATATGCCACTGCAAGAATTTGGCGTGCTCCTTCGTAATATGGTGGTCGTATTTGAAACAGGAGAATAGCAATGAAAATCCAACTTGAGAGCATCCGTTCACATGACAAGCGCGCCGTGGACCAGCTGGCGCGTGGAGAGGTGGTCGAGCATGAAGTCGAGGTGACCGTGGACGGCCATCGTCGCACGTTCGTGGTCTACTTCAAGGCGAACGTCCTGCCCAGCTTCGACGCCGGCCTGCTCTATGGCGATGAGCTCCTCGAAGAGCTGCTTCGGTTCGAGCCTGAAGCCCTGTCCACGCTCTACTCGGCCGTGGGCAAGCACCAGCGCGGTGTCCTGGCATCGCTGCCACTGCTCCTCGTCGATGGGGACGACGCCGACACCTCGGCGCGCTTGTCAGGGTAGACGCCCACGCCGTGCTGCTCATCCCCCTTCGGATGTTCAGAGGCCGAGGGCGGCGGTGACGTCCTTGACGAGCTGAAGCTCGTAGGGGCTCAGCTTGCCATCGGCGAGCGCGGCGCGCACGAGCAGCTCGACGACCTCGCGCCGTTCGGCTTCGGGCAGCGCGCGGGCCTCGGCGACGACGTCCTCGTCGGGGTCGATGGCCAGCACACGGTCTCGCTCCTCGTCGGTGAGCTCGAGGCTGTCCATGCAATCGCGCAGGAAGGCCTTCTCGTCGGCGGTCATCATGCCATCGGCGATGAGCATGTGCGCGATGATCTTGCAGCGCAGGACGCGGTTGTCCATCAGGGGCCTCCGGGCAGGTCGAGGGTCAGCAGCGCCACGGTCTCCACGTGGGCGGTCTGGGGAAACATGTCGACGGGCTGGAGCCGCTCAAGGCGGTAGCCGGCCCGCTTGAGGTCCACGAGGTCGCGCCCGAGCGCGGTCGGGTTGCACGAGACGTAGACCAATCGCGGCGCCCCGATGGCCCGAATGTGCTGCCGGGCCTTCGGCATGAGCCCCGACCGCGGCGGATCCACCACCACCAGATCCACACCCACCAGCGTCCCGCTCAGCTCTCCTCCCAGCACCTCGCCGACGTCCCCCGCCAGGAAGGTGGCGTTGAGGATGCCGTTGTCGGCGGCGTTCCGACGGGCGTTCTCCACCGCATCGGGCTGCAGCTCCACGCCCACCACGGCCTCCGCCTGCCCGGCCAGGCACAGCCCGATCGTGCCCGTGCCGCAGTACAGATCGCACACCGTGCGCGCCCGCCCGGCGAGCAGCCCCGACAACTCCAGCACCGTCCGGTAAAGCAGCTCCGCGCCGAGCGTGTTCGGCTGGAAGAACGCCCTCGGGTGAACCTCGAACCGCAGCGGCTGCTCCGCCACGACACACAGCTCCTCGTCCAGCGTCCCGCGCCCCGTCAAGGTGTGGTGGACAAACCGGGTCCGCTGGCCGCGCACGGCGTGGTGCTGCGTCCAGACCACGCTCGTCACCCGCTCCCCCAGCTCGGCCTCCACGGCGACGCCGAACAGCGCGGCGATCTCCCCCACGTCGCGCTCCACGCCACCGCACACCGCGGTGGCCGCGCCGGTGGTGGTCAGCTCGACGAGCCGCTGCCCCGTCCGCTTGCCCTCCCGCACCGTGAGCGTCCTCAGCCACCCCTCGTCCTGCCGCGGCCGATACGGCGCCAGCCCCAGCTCCCGCGCCCACCGCCGGGCCACCTCCAGCACCCCGGCGACCTCCCCCGACTCCAGATGGCACTCCGTCAGATCGAGGATGTCGTACTTCCGCCCGGCCGGATGGAGCCCCAGCGCAAAGTCCCCCGCCTCACTGTAGCCAAACGAGAACTCCATCTTATTGCGATAGTTCCAGCTCATCGGCGAACCGAGCACGGCCGGCACATCCTCCGGCTGAACGCCCGCCCCCGCCAGCGCCCGCACCACGATCTCCCGCTTGAGCGCGAGCTGCCCCTCGTACCCGGCCCACTGCATCGAGCAGCCCCCACAACCCCGCCCCGCCTCCTTCCGGCTCCCGAAGTGCCGACACGTCGCCGGCTCCCGCAGAGGCGACTCCGCCAGCACCTCGTCCACCACCGCCGTCACCACGTTCCGATGGCAATCCAGCACCCGCACCCGCAGCCGATCGCCCGGCGCCGCGCCCCGCACCTCGAACCGAAGGGTCACCTCCTGCGCCTGAGGCCCCACAGCGGCGGCCATCGTCGTCCATGAGGTCCCGTCGACCTCGATCGCTTCGAGCTCAATCTCGAACAGCTCGCCGCGGCGAGGCTTGTGGGAGAGGATCTGCACGTGGGTTGGCTCCGTGATGGGGTGGAGGCGGTGGCCGCCGGGGAGGGTTGGGTATCACAGGTGGGGCTGAGATGGAAACGGCCCTCACCCCCCGGCCCCCTCTCCCGTAGGACGGGAGAGGGGGAGGCCCTCACCCCCCGGCCCCCTCTCCCCTCATAGGGGAGAGGGGGAGGCCCTCACCCCCCAGCCCCCTCTCCCCTATGAGGGGAGAGGGGGAGCCGGACCCGTAAGCTGTTGCTTTATAAGTAGAAATCTTGCTCTACCCCCCCTCTACCCGTCGAGGGGAGAGGGGGCTGGGGGGTGAGGGCCTCCCCCTCTCCCGTCATACGGGAGAGGGGGGAGGGGGGTGAGGGCCGTCGCCAAACTTGTATTGCAATCCACCTCCCGCTAGTGTCCCGGCCAGGTCGATCCGAGGCCTTTGTGTACCCGACCGCTCTACCGTCCGACCGAGGTAACCCCACATGCGTACCCCCTTGAAACCCCTCAAGTCCATGACGATCACTTTGCTGCTGGTGCTAGGCCTCTCGGCGATGGCGGGCTGTGGAGATGACCCGAAGCCACGGGACAGCAACAACGTCAGTAACAACGGCAACAACGTCACGAACAACGGCAACAACGTCACGAACAACGGCAACAACGTCACGAACAACGGCAACAACGTCACGAACAACGGCAACAACGTCACGAACAATGGTAGCAATAACGCCACCAACAACGGGACGAACAACGCCACCAACAACGGGACGAACAACGCCACCAACAACGGGACGAACAACGCCACCAACAACGGGACGGGCGAGCACTTCGTGCCGCCGACCGAGGTGTGCGAGGTGTTGACGCCGCTGGCGAGCGGGGTGTGCGAGACGAGCGGCACGGGGGCGAACGTGCTGATCAAGGGCATCGTGCTGACGCCGGAGAAGGTCTTTGAGGGCGGGCAGGTGCTGTACAACGGCAGCGGGGAGATCACGTGCGTGGGGTGCAACTGCGCAGCCGACGCGGCCGCGGCCAACGCCGTGACGGTGACGTGCCCGCAGGGCGTGGTGTCACCGGGGCTCATCAACGGCCATGACCATGTGGGCTGGACGCACCAGGCGCCGGCGCGGTGGGGCGATGAGCGGTATGAGCACCGGCACGACTGGCGGCGCGGGCTGCGCGGGCACACCGAGATCAACAGCTCGGGCGGCGCGAGCGCCGAGCAGAAGATGTGGGGCGAGCTGCGGCAGGCGATGGTCGGCACGACGTCGCTGTCGGGCGCAGGCAGCGCGGCGGGGTTCATCCGCAACCTCGACCGGAGCCAGGACAACGAGGCGCTGGGGCAGCCGCAGGTGGAGCTGAGCACCTTCCCGCTCGGCGATACGGGCGGGCAGCTCCGGTCCTCGGGGTGCAGCTATCCGGATCTTCCGCCGGCGTCGGTGTCGAACTACGACAGCTGGTCGCCGCACATCAGTGAGGGGATCGACGCCGAGGCGCGCAACGAGTTCCTGTGCCTGGCCTCGCAGTCCAACGGCGGCATCGACGTCGTGGGCGGCAACACGGCGCTGATCCATGGCATCGCGCTGCTGCCGCCAGAGGGCTCGTACCTGGCCCAGGTCGCCGCGGCGCTGGTCTGGTCGCCGCGCAGCAACGTGTCGCTGTATGGGAACACGGCGTCGGTGACGATGCTGCACCGCCAGGGCGTGCTGATCGGCCTGGGGACGGACTGGACGCCCAGCGGCTCGGTGCAGATGGCCCGCGAGCTGGCCTGCGCCGACGCGCTCAACCAGAACAACTACGACAACTACTTCACCGACTACGACCTCTGGCTGATGGCGACGCTGAACAACGCCATCGCCTTCTCGGTCGAGGACGCCATCGGCGCGCTGGCGCCGGGGCTCGACGCCGACATCGCGATCTACGACCTGAAGAACGCCGCGACGCCGTGGCGCTCGATCATCGAGGCGACCGCGGGCACGACGGCGCTAGTGCTGCGCGGCGGCAAGCCGATCTTCGGTGACTCGGCGCTCGTGTCGGCGATCCCGCTCGGCGACATGACCTGCGACACCATCCCCGGTGGCGCCTGCGACGTGGCCAAGACCGCCTGCATGCAGCGCACGAGCGGCGCGGATCTGCGGTTCTCCGAGCTGATGGCCGCCAACACGAACGCCTACGACCTGTTCTTCTGCGGCGTGCCGGCTGGCGAGCCCTCGTGTGTGCCCTTCCGCAACACGGAGTACGACGGCCTGTCGATCGATGGCGACGCCGACGGCGACGGCATCGGCGACAACGATGACAACTGCCCGCGCATCTTCAACCCGATCCGACCGGTCGACGGCGAGCTCCAGGCCGACTTTGACGGTGACGGCGAGGGCGACGTGTGCGACCCGTGCCCGATGAACGCGGACACGACCACGTGCACCGTGCCGAACATCTACGATCCGGACGGCGACGAGGTGATCGGCGCGGCGGACAACTGCCCCGTGGTCGCCAACGCCGACCAGCTCGACACCGACAACGACGGCAAGGGCGACGCCTGCGACGCCTGCCCGATGGAGTCGAACCCGGGCTCGGCCGGCTGCACGGTGACGATCTACGCGCTGAAGCAGGGCACGGTGCCCTCGGACACCAACGTGGGCTTTGAGGGCGTCGTGACGGCGGTCGGCGGCAACCGATTCTTCGTGCAGGTGCCCGAGGCGGAGCACGACGTGACGCTGGGGTACACCTACAGCGGCGTGTTCGTCTATGTGCCGAGCGGCAACCCCTCGATGCTGACCATTCCGGTGCCGGGCAACCGTGTGCGCGTCGATGGCGTGATCGCCGACTACTTCGGCGAGCTGCAGGTCTCCAACGTGTCGGCGGTGCAGGTCCTCGAGGCGTCGGTCACCATCCCGACGCCGGTCGAGCGGACGCCGGCGGAGCTGGCCCGGACCGGCGCGACGGCGGAGCCCTATGAGGGCGTGCTGGTCCACGTGAGCGGAGCGGTCACGGCGGTCAACCCGACCGCCGGCCCCGGCGAGATGGACCCGACCAACGCCTACATCCTGGCCGACTCGGCCCAGATCGACGACTACCTCTACGCCACCGAGCCCTTCCCGCAGATCGGCGACGAGCTCGACGTGACCGGCGTGCTGCGGTTCGCCAACGATGTCTACAAGGTGGAGCCCCGCGATTTTGACGACGTCCTGTTCCTGAACGCCGCTGAGGCGGGCCTCGAGGCGTTCGCGCCGGGGACGGCCTTCATCGAGGTCGGGGCGACGGCCGCGGCCACGGTGCCGGAGCTGGCCCTGCTGCTCGACCGCCCGGTGGTTGGCGATCAGCTCATCATCCCTGTCACCAGCAGCGACGAGAACGTGCTGACGGTGGTCGACGGCGGCGTGACCATCCTGCACCGCGCCCAGAGCGGCGCGATCCTCGTCAACGCCCTGGCCGTCGGCACCGCGACGCTCACCGCGAGCCTCGATGGGACGATGGTGACGGCGACCGTGCAGGTCATTGACCCGGCGCGGACGCCTGGCGTGGCGACCGTCGCCCCCGAGACGGTGACCGTCTCGGTCGGCACGCGGGCCCAGGTGACGGTGACGCTCGACGCCCCGGCGCCCGCTGGCGGCGTCACGGTGACGCTGGCGGATGAGGCCGACGGCAACGTCACGCTGCCTGAGACCACCGTCGTGATCCCTGCCTGGGAGCTGTCAGGCACCTTTGATATCGAAGGCGCCGCGGTCGGCACCGACACGGTGACGGCGACGGCGAACGGGGTGAGCGCGGCGGTCACGGTGGAGGTCAGCGACCGGCCCATGCTGGGCTTCATCATCAGCGAGGTGCTGTACGATGTGCCGTCGACGGACGACATGCTGGAGTGGGTGGAGCTGTACAACGGCACCGCCGACACGATCGACCTCTCGGGCTACGCCCTGAGCTGGGGCGGCACGGCCTACGGCGCCGACAAGCTCCAGCTCGCTGGCTCCATCGCCCCGGGCCAGTGCTTCGTGGTGGGCGGGCCGACGAGCTCGGCGGTCAACTTCAGCCCGGTGTTCGATCAGTCGGTCGACTTCAACAGCGACATCCAGAACGCTGACGGAGCGCGCACGGCGGACGGGATCGCGCTGTTCGCCAGCCCGGCCTCGGGCGTCACGAACATGAGCGTGCCCATCGACGCGGTGATCTACGGCGGCATCAACGACAGCGAGCTCATCGACTCGACAGGCTCGGCGCCTGCTCCGATGGTGGCTGACACGTCGTCGGGCAGCATCGAGCGCACGGCGTCGGGCTGGCGGGTCCAGGCGGCGCCGACGCCCAACGACTGCAACGCGCTGTTCGTGACCGAGTGAGGTCGCCGTCGCGCGACGGGAGCGAGCGCCCATGGAGCTCATCCATCAGTTTGGCTACGGCTCGCTGATCTTCGCGCCCGAGCTGCCCGACCGTCTCCTCGGTCGGGCGCTCGCGACGCTGCCTGGCTACCGGCGGAGCTTCAACAAGCGGAGCCGGGCCAGGGCCTGCCCACGCGCCCTGTCCTTCGATGCCTTCCCCGACGTGGTGCCCGCGGCGTTCTGCCAGGATGGCCAGCACCTGTCCCTGGCGCTGGGCACGGTGCCCGACCCCACGGCCTCGCTCACCGGCGTGCTGCTGAGCTACCCGACGGAGGTCGAGGCGGAGCTGACAGCGCGGAGCGACGCGCGGGAGGGCTACGTGCCGGGGCGCGCGCGCCGACTGAACGGCTATCTGCCGGCGCAGCTCGGCGTGCTCCGCGCCGACACCGGCGCCGAGGTGACGGCCACCGTCTACCTCTCCAACCCCGACCCCGACGGGATCTATCGGGTCGGGGAGGAGGTGGACCTGCGGACCCGCGCCATGATCCTGATCAACGCCACGCCGAGGGGCGCCGAGGACGCCGACGCCACCGCGGTGCGCGGCCTGCACTACCTCGAGGGGGTGCGGCGGGACCTGCGGACGCTGGGCATCGTGGATGGGGCGCTCGAGGCGATCGCGGCGGCGGTGCTTGCGCTGCCGGGGCCGTGGACGGCGCTCGTGGCCGCCCCGGAGCGCGCAACCTTCTGAGAAGCCGTTCGAAAAATATATGCCTCGTTTCCTCGTATCCTCTGTCCCCAGGTGGGTCTTCTGCTCGGTCATGGGCCTCTGGGCCCACTCCCTCACATCAGACGCCACCTGGAGACAGAATCTACGTCGGATCCATCGGCATCTATTTTCCGAATGGCTTCTGACTCCAAAGAGAAATTCTACTCCTCCCCCTCGGGGGCGCGGTAGACCTTGCCGCGGTACTCGTCGCCGTCGTGCGGCACAGGCACGACGTGCGTCGTGATGACCGGGCGGTCGAGGTTGGCGAAGGCGTGGAAGCGCCAGGTCGGCTCGGGCAGCGCCTGGGCCCGCACGACCTCGACCCGCCGCAGGCCCGGCTCGTCCATCAGCCCGAGCTCGAGGGCGGCGGCCCTGGTGGCCTCGTAGACCTCGTCGTCGAGCTGGAGCAGGACGGCGGCGGTGCGCTTGCGACGGGCGCGGGGATCCCTGTCCTCAGCGATCGAGGCCAGACGCTCAAGGGTGGAGGTGACGGTGTGGGCTCCGCTCCAGGACGTCATCTTGGCCTCCATGGCGCGATCCTTGCGCGACTCGCCGAGCTGCAGGCGAGGCGCTGATCGGTGTGGGTCGTGTGCGATGCGCTACAGCTCCATCCCGCCATCGGGGGCTCCGGCGTCGGCGTCCTGGCGAGGGACCGGGGTCGAGGGAGGGGCCTGAGGCTCGGCCGGGGCAGCTCCGGCGCCACGCTCGGGGGGCGCGATGTCGACGCGGGGCGCCGCGCCGCGCGGAGTGGGCCTGTACGGAACCGGGAGGCCGTCCCCGACGCCGGGACGGCCGACGCCCGCGCGCTCCAGCTCTTGAAGCATCGCGCTCACCATCTTCAGGCGTTGCTCGGCGTCGCGGAACGAGCGGGCGTCCATGGCGCGGGCGCGGTAGAAGTGATCCTGGGCCTCGGTGAGGAGGTCGGAGACCGCCTCGAGCTTGCTCAGCCCCTTGACGTACTGCTCGTCGCCCTGAAGCTCCAGCATCAGCTCGCGGTTCTGGGCGCCGGAGAGCTTGACGGCCTGCGCGATCAGCTCGCCGGCCTCCCGCATGTTCTCTCGCCGGGCCAGGAGGCGCCGCGCCTGGGCGGCCACGACGTCGAACAGGCGGCTCTCGCAATCGGCGAGGTCGGCGCAATCGCCCGCGCGGACCGGGACGTCGGCGTCGATGGTTACGGGCTTGAAGGCCTCGGTCGGACGGTAGGTGTCCCAGCCGAACGGGGCGTACAGGCCGCGCTCAACACGAACGGTCGCGCCGTCGCGCACGACGCGCAGCCCCTCGCTGTGCACGGCGGCCAGGGCGATGTAGCCGCCGACCACGGCCACCACGGTCAACGCGACGACGACGTAGATCAACCACGGGCGCGCCTCGCCCACCTCCACTTCCGCCATCAGCGATCTCCTGCGGGGCGGCCACGCGGGCCGCCCGAACGCAGCGCCCGGCCCACACGACCCGACGCTCACACGACGAGGATACGGGCTCGCGCGGCAATGCGCAAAGCGAGGCTCACGCCGGCAGGTCCTCGAAGTGCATGACGCCGATGTGGTGGAGCTGCCGGTAGCGCTCGTCGTAGTCGAGCCCATAGCCGACCACGAACTTGTCGTCGATGGTGAAGCCGACGTAGTCCATCGGGACCTCGACCTGCTTGCCCGCGGGCTTGTGCAGCAGCGTGCAGACCTTGATCGACGCCGGCCGGCGGGTCCGGAAGTTGTCGAGGAGGTACTGCATGGTCAGGCCGGTGTCGACGATGTCCTCGACGACGAGCAGGTGCTTGCCCTCGATCGGCCGGGACAGATCGGAGGTGAGCCGCACGACGCCGCTGCTGGCGGTGCGGCTGCCGTAGCTCGACATGCCGAGGAAGTCGACGTTGAGGCGCGAGATGCTGAGGGACCGGATCAGGTCGGAGAAGAACAAGATCGAGCCCTTGAGCACGCACACGGCCACGACGGGCTGGTCGCCGTAGTCCGCCGAGATCTCGGCGGCCAGCTCCTTGATGCGCGCCTGGATCTCCTCCGACGAGATCAGGGGCGAGATGCGCTCGATGCGCCCATCCACCTCGGTCACAATGTCCACGGTCTCTCCTGTCAGGTTGAGGGTCGAGCGAGGCCGCCCTGTATTCCATATCAACGGTGCGGGGAGAACTCATATGTACACCCCGACAGATACATGCTCAGCAATACGCTCACCAGCACCGCTGCACGCCATGGCATGCAGGACGGCGGTATTCAAATCCACGCGTTGTTCATGATCTCACCGAAGCCACCGCCGCCCGGAACGATGTAGCCGTGGCCGTTGAGCCAGCACTCCTCATCCCACCGCGAGCCCGGGATGGAGGTCAGCACGTCGGCAGAGCTCATGCCCCGGTCGAGGCGCAGCGCGTACATGATCACCTCGGGGTGGTCGGCCTTGATGCGACGGATGAACTCGGGGGTGAAGATCAGGTTGAGCGTGATGAGCTTGAGCGCCTGACCGCCGTAGGCGTTCTTGTAGTACTGAATGGCGGTCGACAGGCTGCTGCCGGTCGCGCCCATGGGGTCGGGGAACAGGACGATGCGACCGTCGATGGGCCCGCCGATCTTGTCGCCAGCGATGTGCGCGCCGACCACCTCGTCGCTGGCGTTGACCGCCCGGCTGACGATCAGATGGTCCTGCCGGACGTGCCGCGGGTCGAGCATCCGGTTGAGGATCTCGTAGCAGGTCAGGCTCGGCAGGATGCCCGCGCGGGCGATGTCCACGGTCACCACCGGGGTGGACTGGTCGAGCATGACCGCCTCGATGAGGCCACGGCCCGGATCGTCCCCGTCCCGCTCGAGCACCTCGCACATGCGCGAGCGCACCGAGCGGCGCACCTTCGGCAGCTCCTGGTTGATCACGTGGCCGAGGAGGCTGCGGTAGAGCTCCTTGACCAGATCGTTGATCGTCGGCTGAAGGGTCTCCTCCGAGCACAGGGTGGCGAGCTGGCTGAGCGCCATCGGACTGGCGACGATGTGCACGTTGTCCCCATACCGATGTTCCACCTCGGTGGGGGCGTAGCGTTCGATGCTGTGTTGTGAGTCGAGCATGGTCCACCTCTCCAATGTCCAGACGGAGGGCGCCGGTCACACGACCTGCGCGGCATCTTGGGTCCGCGCTATGGATAAACCATCGCGCTCCCTGCCACAATGCGTGCGGTCGGTTCTGCCGAGATGCGTCATCCGCCGCTCACCGGCTCACTCGATCGCCGTCAGGGTGAGCGCCGAGTGGAGCTGGCGCTGCTTGACCCGCCCCTGGCTCGACTCCATATAACACCGTCGACACCGGGCCTCGTAGTGGTCGTGGGCGCCGACGATGACCTGGGCCTCCTCGTCGGTGAGGCGGTAGGAGCGGTTGGCCGGGTTGCCGCAGCGGGTGCAGATGGCGAGCGTCTTGGTGACGTACTCGGCGATCGCCATCAGGCGCGGCATCGGCCCGAACGGCTCCCCCTTGTAGTCGAGATCGAGGCCCGCGCAGATCACCCGGCGACCCGCGTTGGCGAGCCGCTCGACCACGTTGACCACGCCCTCGTCGAAGAACTGGATCTCGTCGATGGCGACGACCTCGGTGTCCTCGGTCACGCCGGCGAGTATCTCGCCCGAGCGCACGACGTTGTGGCTGGCCAGGCTGACGCCGAGGTGGGTGACGATGGCGCCCTCGGCGTAGCGGTCGTCCGTGGCGGGCTTGAAGACCTGCACCTTCTGTCGGGCGATGACCACCCGGCGGATACGACGGATGAGCTCCTCGGTCTTGCCGGAGAACATCGGTCCGCAGACCACTTCGATCCAACCGGTGTGGGACGGTTGCAGGTTCATGCTCGACCTCCGTGTCGTGCGCTGGCGCCATCCAGACCGCTCGTGCCGCGCGCCGAGTCCGTGGCAGCAGGCGTGGAGGGCCGTCTCGGCGAGTGGGCGATCGGGCGCGGCGGCGCGCCGTGCTCGTCTGAACGTCGAGGGCAGTATAGGCGGAAGCGGGGGGCAGCGTAGTTTTTACAGGCAGCTGTCAAACCGGTGGCCTCTGCCGCCTTGCGCGCGGGGTGGGTTGATCCCTGCCTCAACGACCGCCAGGCCGCTACCAGAGCGTGCGCATGGGGTCGTCGGGGTGCTGGCGGATCCACGAGTCGGGCGGGACACCGCCGGCGTACACGAAGCTGGCGGCGCCGGTCATCGCGATGGGACCGGACGTGGGCTCGGGGCCACCGCCCGACGGCTCGAGGGCGATCCAGAGCCGCCCGCCCGGCAGGTCCACGGCCACCTCGCGGCTCAGATCCACCAGCCCGGCGCGGTGCGCGACCGCCACCGCGGCGCAGGCGCCGGTGCCGCACGCCATGGTCAGGCCCGAGCCTCGCTCATAGACGACGAGCTCGAGGCCGTCCGGGGACTGGCGGATCCACTCCACGTTGACGCCCCGGCTGAACGCCGCGTGGGTGCTGATCCGGCGCCCGAACGCCCGGGCGGCGGCGTCGAGGTCGACGAGCGGATCACGCACGATGCAGACCGCGTGGGGGTTGCCCATCGAGGCCAGCCGCAGCACGATGCGCTCTCCCGACATCACCACCTCGACCGGATCGAGGCTGTTGCCGCCGCCGAAGTCGGGCGGCACCAGGCAGGCCTCCCGACGAAAGTCCGCCCGGCCCATGTTGACCGTGACGACCACCTGGCCGTCCCGCTCCCCCATGTCGCAGTAGCGCACGCCCGCGTCCGTGTCGATGACGAAGGTGCGCCGCGGGCCGAGCGTCCGCTGCAGGTGCAGCGCGAAGCACCGGATGCCGTTGCCGCACATCTCCGGACGCGACCCGTCGCTGTTCATGACGATCATGCGGGCGTCGGCGTGCTCGGCGTCGGCCCAGATGAGCAGCCCGTCGGCCCCGACGCCGAAGTGGCGATCGCACATCCGGCGCGCCAGCAGGTCCAGCGGCACCTCCGGCGGCAGATCCGGCCCGTGGAGCACGATGAAGTCATTGCCGAGGCCGTGATATTTCAGAAAGTGCAGCGTCATGCCAGCCGTCCGCTCCTGGGAGATCCACCGTCAGGCCCCATCGGGAGGGGCGTCCCATCCGAGCCACGGGCGCCGCGCGTCGCCAGGCTCTGCCGGTGCGCCAGCACCTTCATGACGAACTACGCGCTAGAGCGCAAGCACCCGCTCGATGTCGCGGAAGACCTGGGTGCGCCACTTCACCAGCGGGCTGGTGCCCTCCAGAAGCCGAGCCGTCTCGGCCAGGACCGCCTCGAGGTCGACGATCCAGCAGTAGGGATCGTGGCTGGACCGGCGTCCGACGCTCTCGGGGATCTCGGCCGGCAGCATCCAGCCGATCATCTTGCGCGACTCGCCCGCCAGCAGCGCCCGCACCCCGACATGGGCCAGCCGCGAGGCCATCAGGCGGTCGAACGCCGACGGGCGACCGCCGCGCACCACGTGGCCGAGCACGGTCACCCGCGTCTCGATCAACGGCGAGCCCGGACCGAGCTCCGCGATGAGGCGCTCGTCCACGCGGGCCTTGATCTCATCGTTGGTCATCTCGACCCCCTCGGCCTTGATGACGATCACGCGCCGGGTGCGACGATCGCGGCGTCGGGCGCCCACCACGGCGTCGACCACCGAGGTGATCATCTCGTCGTCGGTCTTGTCGGCCTCGGGGAAGAGCACCGCGTCAGCCGCGCCGGCGATGGCGGCGGTCATGGCGAGGTAGCCACAGCTGCGCCCCATCACCTCCACGATGAACGTGCGGTCGTGGGCCGCGGCGGTGTCGGAGATCTTGTCGATCGCGTCGACGATGGTGTTCATCGCCGTGTCCACGCCGATCGACAGGCCGGTCAGCCCGAGGTCGTTGTCGATGGAGGCGGGGATGCCCACCACGGTGCCGGCAAACTCGCCGCGCTCGGCGTCGTCTACAAGGCGCAGCGCGCCGGTCAGCGAGCCGTTGCCCCCGACGACGAGCAGGCCCTCGATGTTCTGCTCGATCAGCCGGCGCCGCGCGATGTCCCTGCCCTCGCGGGTCATGAACGCCTTGCTGCGGGCGCTGCCGAGCATGGTGCCCCCGTCGCGGATGATGGAGGCCACGTCTGCGGGGACGAGCGGTCGGAACCAGCCCTCGACGAGGCCCTGGTAGCCGGACTCTACCCCCACGACCTCGCAGTCCTCGGCCACCAGCACCATCGTGGCGGCGCGGATGGCCGCGTTCATCCCGGGCGCATCGCCGCCGCTGGTCAAGATGCCGAAACGCCGCTTCGTCTCTCCCATGTTCGCTCCCAAGGCTGAGGGCAACCCGCAGCGGCCCGCCCGCCGAACGGTTCGCGCGGCCATGGCCCCGCTGTCGCCGTGAAGGACACCGCCACGGCCGATTGTCCTCCAATCGTCCGCCCAGCGCAATCGACGCGACCGAGCCGCGGTACCGGCCGCACGCGGATGGCGACGCCGTATTCCAGCTCAGGGCTCGTCTAGAAGTTCAAGCGAATCGTGCCGGCGTTCGGGTCCGGCTTGGGACCGGCGGCCACAGGCGCAGCCTCATCATCCAGCGCCAGCACCAGGCCCACCGTGCCACCCACCAGCACCGCAGCCCCGACCCCCGTCCAGAACCACCACGTATTCAGGAACGACGCCACTCCCCCATCCTCATCGTCGCCCTGCGCCGCCACGAGCGCACGCTCCTGCGCCGCGAGCAGCTCCTCCATCAGCGTCGCCACCACCCTGCCGTACTCCGTGCCCGTGTCCAGCCGCACCGGCAGGTCCACCGCCCCGAGCAGCTGGTCCGACCTCAGATCGTACAGGTACGCCTCCAGCACCGACTGCCCGCTCTCATCGGCCGGCAGCACCCGCAAGGCCACCACCTGGTCCACCACCAGCAGCGCCCGCAGATCCCCCAGCGCCGTGCCCGCGCGCGGCGCGCCGATCTCTGACGGCAACCGCTCCAGGGTCTGCGTGTAGGCCGTGTAGCCCTGCGCCCGGTCCAGCGTGAACGCCTGCGTGTTGGTGTCCTCCGGCGAGACGGCCACCACGCGCGACTGCGGCACATACCCCGACCGCCGCACCCGGACCAGGTGCTCACCCGCCGGCACCGCCCCGAGCTTGAGCGGCGTCACCCCGGCGAACCCGCCGTCGATGTACACCTCGCACGGGTCGGTCGCGCACCGCAGCTCCAGGCCACCCTTCTGCTCGGTCAGCCGACCGCTGATCGCCTCCAGCCGGTCAACCTGGGGTCCGGGCCGCAGCTTCTCCCGCCACGTCTCCCGGATCGACGGCACGAAGTTCAACAGCCGCACCGCCGTCTCGTCCGCGCGCCACGCGTCCCGAGGCTTCAGCAACGCCATCTGCGCCGCCATCAGGTCGAGCAGCGCCGTCGCCAGCTGATCCCGGTCCGCCAGCCACGGGTCGAGCACGATGAACGCCTCCGCAGCCTCCTCGTGCAGCCGAAGTCCCTTCTTGCGATCGCCCGCGCTGTACTCCGCCCGCGCCGCCTCCAACAGCTCCTCGGCCTGCCTCACCGCCACCACCGGATCGAAGTCCCCGCCCGTCGCCAGCGCCTGATCCACCGGCGCCAACGCCCAGCGCTCCGAGGCGTCCAGCCAGAGCGCGAGACGACCACACAGCTCCGCCGGCACCGACGCGTTCGACTGGTCCTGGTCCAGGCACACCGCCGCCACCGCCGGCGCACGCCCCGCCTCCCCCTGCGCCGACGCCGACGAGACCCACAGCGCACCGCACGACGCCACCAGCGCCCCGATCATCCAGTGCTCGACGCGCGCCCGTCGCCTCACCCCTGGCCCCCCATCCGGCGCTCCAGCGCCTCCCCCAGCAGCTCCTCCACCTCGAGGAACAGGTACGGGTCCGAGGTCAGCGCCTCGCGCACATCCTCGGTCATCCGACCCCGCGCCTCCGGCGCCAACCCCTCAAAGCGCCGGTCCACCAGCCGCTGCACCACCTCGCCGAACGCCTCGGCCGGGCCGCCGATGCGCCCTGCCATCAGCTCCGTCACCACCTCGTCGACGATCGCGTCGAGCTGAGCGGTGGCGACAGCGGCCGGCTCTTCGGCCCGCGCGACGGCCTCGGCGAACGAAGGCCCCCGCAGCTCGCCCGCCTCGGCCAGCTCGGAGGTGTGAGAGACGACCTCGGCGCCCGTGGCGCCAGGTCCTGTGGGCCCGCCGGGGCCGTTCTGAATGGGATGGCTCATCTTGAGGTGCTCGCCTGGCCAGTCGGAGTGCCTCGTTCACGAGGGGATCGGGTGCGTCTGCGCCGCGCAACTACGGTTATAGTCGCTGTGGGCGCGGACGGCAAACCATGGGCATCGCTCCGAGTCCGTGTTACAGCCTCCACCGCTGCACCCAGCGACCGAAGCCAGAGGTATTGTCGGCAGGTCACGCCGGATGTTGCGTAGCTTTTTGATTTTCATGGACGGGCGCTCCCCACTATCATACGGATCGCCTGCCATGCGGACTGCGCGCCCAACACCCGATGGCCCCATGCTCGAGCTGTCCACCACCGACCGTGAGCGCTTGATCGATCTGGACCTCCAGCTGGTCGAGATCGCCTCATGGCTCAACCTCTCAAGGCTCCTCAACCCCACCCTCCCATCGAGGCAGCGGGCCCTGGCCGAGCTGCGCCAGGGCAGCCGCACCGGCCGATATACCGACCCACGGCTCGAGTACCTGCCCATCCCCCGAGACGTCGTCGACCGCAGCTATCGCGCACTGGCCGCGCTGCAGTTCGGCGACACCGAGCTCGACGACCTCCTCGGCCTGCAGCGGGACGCGCTGCGCGATCAGCTCGACCTCCTGCTGGCCCGCGGCACCGACCGCTTCGCCGCCCTCGCCACGACCATGTACGGCCTGCCGTCGCCCGAGCTCCTCGGCAAAGCCCACGCGATCCTGCGCGGCGAGTACCTCGTGCAGGACATCGTGGACCCGCCGGACGTGGACGACCGACGCCTGCAGGCCCCCCAGATGCAGCGCGCCATGGAGGGCGTCCTGCAACAGATGGGCATCCACGACTGGCGCGTCGTGCTGGTGGACGAGATGTCCGCCCGGATGAGCGTCTCGGCCCGCCACCGCGAGGTGCGCGTCAAGACCGACAGCGAGTTCACCGTCGATGACCGCAATCGCCTGATCGTCCACGAGCTCGGCACCCACGTCCTGCGCGCCCACAACGGCTTCAAGAGCGGCCTGCTCAACCTCGGCCTCGGCCTCGCGGGCTACATCGCCACCGAAGAGGGACTGGCCTCCTGGATGGAGGAGCGCAACGGCCTGCTGCGCCGCGCTCACATCGAGATCTACGCCATGCGCGCGATCGGCGCCCAGCTCGCCCACGAGCTTGGCTTCGCCGACATGATGGTCGCCCTGATGGACCTCGGCGCCACGCCCGGCGTCGCCTGGGACGTCGCCCTGCGGCTCAAGCGCGGGCTCGTCGACACCTCCCGCCCCGGCACCTTCCCCAAGGACTACGTCTACCTGCACGGCCGCGAGATCGTCACGGCCTGGGCCGCCGCCGGCGGCGCGATCGACGACCTCTTCGTGGCCAAGATCGCCATCGATCAGGTGGAGCCGATCAAACGTCTGTTGGCGACCTGGAGCCCCCACCTCCACCGCGCCTCCTGAGGCCCGCGATGACCGACGAGCGTCCACACCTCCGCATCCACATCATCGCCCTCGCCGGCCTGGCCGCCGTCGTGGGCCTCGTGGTGGCCGTCTATTTCCTGCGCTCGATCATGAGCTTGATCGAGACCTACCAACACCTCTATGTGATCGCCTTCCTCGCTTGCTTTGCGCTATGGTGTTACTGGGTGGTGGTGGCGCTCGTACGGCGCCGGATCAGCCAGCGCGACGCGGACGTGGCCTGACGCCCTCGCCGGGGGGCCGGCGCAGGCACGCGGACTCTGCGCCGCTGGCGACGCCCCCGCACCGTCGCGACGCCGCGTCTGGAGGCCGACCGGGGCGGCGCCGCGCGGGGGGCATCGAGGGAGACCCATGGCCGAGAGACACAGCGGGACGATCGTGCGGCTCTACGCCGACGAAGGCGGCACCATCCTCGTCGACATGCTCAAGGCGGGCCACGGCACGACCCTCTTCACCTTCGAGCTGCCCAGGAGCAACCCTGGCGGCACCGTCGACATCCAGCTTCAGTTCCTGCAGACTGCCATGGTCCATGGCATGCACACCGTGCTGACCGAGACCAATCGGCGTATCACCCACGTGGAGATCAATCGTTTTGCCTGACCAACCCACCCCCGACAAGACCCTCCGCCTGCAGAAGTTCCTCAGCCAGGCCGGCGTGTGCAGCCGCCGCAAGGGCTAGGAGCTCATGGCCGCCGGGCGCGTGAGCGTCAACGGCGCCGTCGTCAAGGAGCTCGGCGCGCGCATCGACCCCGAGAACGACCGCGTGACCGTCGACGACAAGCCCGTCCTCATGGACGATCCGCCCGTCTACATCGCCCTCAACAAGCCCCGCGGCGTGATCACCACCCTGGACGACCCCGAGGACCGCGCCAAGGTCGTCGACCTGCTGCCCGATGGCCTGCCCCGCACCTGGCCCGTCGGCCGCCTCGACTGGGAGAGCGAAGGCCTCCTGCTCATGACCAACGACGGCCGCCTCACCCACCTGCTCACCCACCCGAGCACCTGCGTCGAGAAGACCTACACCGTCAAGGTCGCCGGACACCTCGACCCCCACGACGACCGCATCGAGAAGATGCGCGCTGGCGTCACCCTCGACGACGGCTTCGAGACCTCAGCGGCCGAGATCCACTTCGAGGGCGTCACCGGCAAGAACACCTGGCTGGCCGTCATCCTCAACGAAGGCCACAACCGCCAGATCCGCCGCATGTGCATGGCCGTCCACCTCGACGTCGTCCGCCTCCGCCGCATCAGCATCGGCCCCCTCGAGCTCGAGCCCCTCCGCCCCGGCCACTACCGCTTCCTCAGCATCGACGAGGTCAGCGCCCTCTACGCCGCCGCCAACGAGTCGCCCCCCGACAGCCTCAAGGCCTACAGCCCCACCCGCCTCACCGACCGCTTCGCCCCCCCACGGCCGACTCGCGCCGCCGCCGCCTCCGGCCGCAACCCTGGCCGCAAGGGCGCCAGCGCCCACCCCACCGAGCCCGCCGACGAGCCCCGCGACAAGCGCCGCCCCGCCCCCCGCGACGGCGCCGCCCCCGCTTCTGCCCGCCCCGGCCGCGACGGCGCCGCCCCCGCCCCGACCGGCAAGACCGACCGCGCCCCTCGCCGCGGCAAGCGCCGCGAGGACGCGGCCGCCCCCGGCAAGCCCCGCAGCCGCGACGACGCGCGTGGCGGTCGTCCAGCCCCCCCCGACCGCGGCCCCAAAGGCGCACCCCCGAAGCAGCGCGGCCGCGGGCCGAACCAGGGCCGGCGCTAGGCCGGGTCTCCCCGATACCGCAGACGCTCGCCTCCCGGCGGGCCACCCTACGCTCTTGCGTCGAGCAGCGCGCCGTCTCGCGCGTGGGGTGGCCCGCCCGCGCAGCGTTGCGCCAAACCTGCTGCCGGCGGGTCGGCCGCAAGGCCGAACACGCCAGGGCCGAGTTCGAACGACTGAGCGCCGAGGCCGAGGCCGACCGCGCCGACGCCCTGGCGCGGGAGCTGGCCGCGCTTCGCGCACAGCTGGCGACAAGCACGGGCCGGCGCTGAGCGGCGCGTGAGGCCTGCTGGGCTGCTCTCATCGCGGGATGCACCGACGATCTGTCTTGTTCGAAGCTCCGGGAGGCTCGATCAGGCGACGCTCACCTCACCCCGACCCCAGAAGCGACATGATGGACCGTTGATCGCCTCAACCCCGATTCGGGGTTGGCCCAATGGACCGTTGATCGCCTCAATCCCGATTCGGGGTTGGCACGACGCACCGTTGATCGCCTCAATCCCATTTCGGGGTTGGCACGATGGACCGTTCATCGCCTCAGTCCCGAATCGGGACTGGCACGATGGACCGTTGATCGCTTCAATCCCCATGCGAAACTGCCGTGCCCGCCCATCCACACGTGCTCCTGCGCGTGCCAAGGAGGGATGTGGCCGCCGCTGGCGGAGTTCCTGAAGCGAAACATGGCAGGAACCGAACCCGCTCCGGCCGATCAGCGCGGCTCCTGCCTGGTGGCCTCGGCGATGGCAGCCTTGACGACCTCGAGGTCGTCGGACGTCACGGCGACCGCGGTCAACTCCTGGAGGGTGGCCTCGGCCTCGATGGGGTCATGCGTAGTTTCTCCTCGGCCCTCTGGAAGCGGGAGAACTCACCGCCCGGCCAACCAGTCGACCAGCCCCTCGGCGTCCCTCTCCAACACGACGTCGCCAACCACATCGGCCCCAAGGGCTCGGACG
>Ga0100377_1000278_pt1 | contig 42662 bp, 26 predicted proteins | sample CryGeymeta201501_FD_83664 | JGI IMG/M metagenome (GOLD analysis project Ga0100377, IMG submission 83664) | Groundwater microbial communities from Crystal Geyser aquifers in Utah, USA - Crystal Geyser metaG 2015-01 | ecosystem: Environmental > Aquatic > Deep subsurface > Groundwater | place: USA... | reverse complement strand
TCCGGCCACCCCCTGGGCGGCCACAAGGGCCGCCCCTACCATGGGCATCGTCGTAGACGGGATTTGTAGGGGCATCCCCTTGTGGGTGCCCCTCGCCGGGTGGCCGGAACGATGATCAAGGCCCGGTGTTCCGGCTCCTCGACGGGGCCGAGGCCCTCTACACCCGCTTGTCGCAGGGCTGGGAGGCGTTCAAGGGCAATCCGGCCGTGTGGATCGGCGAGCACATCGAGGAGATCTATCAGAAGGTGCTCCCGGAGATGATGAGCGCACTCGATGAGGTCAACGGGCTGCTCCAGAAGGCCGCTGAAGGCCTCGGACAGTGGTCCAGCGACGTCGAAGGTGGCCTGGGCGCGTTTGATGGGTTGGAGCTCGGCGTCGAGGGGCTGCAGGCCATTGTCGACGCCATCCGTGACACGCTCACCGGCCTGTCGGGCAAGTTCGCCGCGGCCGGCAAGGCTGTCTCCGATGCCCTGATCGCCCTCGATACCCACCTGACCACCTTCTATGAGGAGTCGCTCAGGCCGCTGCTGGACATCCTGGTCGGTCTCGGCCTCGTCATCATCACGCCGCCGCCCGTGAAGTTCCTCCTGGCCGCCGAGTTCGTCGTCGCGAACCTGTTCCGCTTCGTTTTGCCCGATTGCTACAAAGTCGCCATCTGCGAGTTCCTCATCGACCTCTGCCAGGAAGCCCTCGCCTTCCTCCCTGAGCCCAAGTCCACCGATCTGCTGGGAATCCTGATCAAAGCCGGCGCACAGGGCTTCCTCGACCAGCTCAAGCAGGAGGCCACCCACTCGCCGGAGCGCCTGGTCGGAGCGCTGAACCTCGTGGCCAGCGTGCTCGGTGGCAACGCCGAGCTCTGGGCCGGGTTCCTCTGGGGGCTCGTCGTAGGGGTGTGGGATGCGACGGCAGGAACGGTGCTGATGATCCTCCAGCTCGGTGCGCTGCCTTTCAAGTTCATGGCGTGGCTGGCGACCCTGCCGTTCAAGATCGCCTGGGTCGCCTACAAGAAGGTTGACGACTGGGCCTACGACCGCGAGGTGGAGGGCGAGGCCGACAGCGTCAAGATCACCATCGGTGACCTCCACCGCATCGACCAGCCCATCGGCGAGGGCTCGGACGGTGAGGTCGAGTCACCGTGGAGCCCCGGGCAAGAACCGCAGCACGAGGCCGACAAGCCAGCCGAGCAGGAGGTGGACACCCCCGATACGACGCTCCAGCAGACCCAGGGAGCGCCGCCAGATCTGGCCCGCCTGGCCGAGGCGGGCGTGGAGGCGTTCCACAAGACCCTCGAGCGCGGACTCACCCGCCCGGAGCTGGAGCAGCTCCTCGGCATCGCCCAGGAGGTCACCCGCCAACATGCCCACGCCGTCGGCGCCGGCGCCGCCAAGGCCCTGCTCGACGCCGCCAACGGGGGCCTGTCCCCCTTCGCCGTCGGCCAGGTGCTCGGTGAGCTGGCCGCGTTGGTGCTCATCGAGGTCATTCTCGCGCTGTTGGGCCCGGAGACGATCGGGATCACCTGGGCGATCGACGCCCTCCTCGCCCTTCAGAAGACCGCTAAATTCGCCAAACTTGGCAAGGGGCTCGCAGCGGGCATCAGGGTCATTGAGAAGGTGATCAACTTCCTCCGCCCTGCGCTCAAGAAGATCGGGGGCATGGACAACCTCATCGGTCGGTGGGCCAAACGGTTTGAGCAGGGGCTTGACGAGAGCCTCGATTGGCTCAAAAAGGGCAAGAAGAAGGTCGATGGCGACGCTGATCCAGACAGTGACAAGGGAGAGGACAAGGATCGAGGCGAAAAAACAGGCGGACGCGGCGGCACCGGCCGCCGCCATGACAAGCCGGACGGCGACGGTGGCGACTCCTCGGGCGACTGGGCGGACGTGCGCAAGACCGCCAGGCGGGCGGCTCGCGCTGGCCTCGAGGAGGGCAAGAAGGAGACCGACGAAGAGGCGTTGACCGAGACGGCCTTCGAGCAGCGGTTCAAGCCCAAGCTCCTCAAGAAACCCACCATCGGCGTCGACTACGAGATCAAAGCCACTGGCTCCTCCTGGAAGGTCATCGCCACAGCCACCCGAAGGGGGCCCTCGCCGGCCCGCTCAAGCTACCAGAGGGGCGATGGCTGGATCGCCACCGACAAGAATCGCAAGCCCTACTTCGTTCACGAAGACAAAACCAATGACCACAAAAAGGTCATCGATAACGTAGATAACAAGGTTAAGGAGTCCTACCTTAAATCAATTGATAAGCATGGATCTGACGATGCCAAGGTGTTCGCCGAAACCAGGAAAATTCTGGAAGACTTCGCCAAGGTGCCCGAGCCGAAGCTCCTGAACAAGATCGAGCTTCGCAACGAGACGCAGACCTTGTCGGAGGCCAGAAAGGACGACGAGTACGTCTTCGACGTGGTCGTGACGCCGAACCTTACGGAGGGCAAGGTGCGAACGGGCCAGGGGCCCACGGCAGAGGACTTCGAAGAGGCCTTCAACGCCGTCACGGACGAGCTTCACAAGGCCATGCAGACGAAATGGGGCAAGAAGCTCAGTGACTGGGCGCCCCTGTTCAGCTTCGACTGGAGCGCCAAGGCCACAGAGCGGCTCGATGCTGCAAGGACGGGGTCTCGCGCGGACGCTCTTGCCGGGTGGAACAGTCTGAAGTCCGTCAAGAATCCACGGGAGAGCCTCAAGAAGAAAATCGACGGCAAGGACAAGAAGCTGCACGACGCCTTTCATGCGCCCATCCTGGGCTCGATCGTCGCCGAGATCCACGACGAGCGTCTGCTGGCCTCGGCCATCAGGGTCGTCAAGGACGACGCAACCGTTCGCGAGCTGCTCCAGTCCAAGATCCACCCCGGGCCGAAGGAACGCGATGTGCTCGTTGACCTCCCAGTGGCTCTGATGGATTTCGAGTCGGCCGTCGAGCCCTACTACGGTGAAATGGATACAGAGTGGATCACGAATATAGTACGTGAACACACGAAAAAAGAATTTCTCAGTGAACTTTCATGGACCGCCAGGAGCTTCGCCAACTCCGACGGCAAGCGTGTTGAGCCCGACACCTTCAAGGCCGCCGTCCGCGATGGAGGCAAGGCCACGGAGTTCAAGCGGCTGCTCATCCGTTCGCGGGGCACGGTCCGTCACACCTTCTTTGAGCCGTTCGGTGAGAGCATCGTCAAGGCTATTGAAGGCATTGAAGCGTTCGCGGAGTATGTCCGCAAGAACCTCCCTGATACGAAGATCGCGCGCTACGACGTCGATCAGGGCAAGACCGGCGGCGTTGGCCGCCTGACCCTCGCTGGCGCAGCTGAAGGCGTGAACCCTGAGCTCCAGGCCGCCGTCGAGTCCGCGAGCTACGATGGCCAGAAGCCCATCGTCTCGTTCATGCTCCTGATGGCCGTCCGTAGAGAGTGCAACGGCATCACGTTCGCCGAGTTCAACGACCCGTCCAACCCCGTGGGCTTCGAGTACAAACTCAGAGGCACCACCCAGAACAAAGCCTGGTTCAAGGACAAGTTCCGCGCCGCCGACAGCGGCAAGCACGAGTGGATCCCCAGCAGCAACATCCTGGACGTCATCGCCCGCGCCAACCAGGCCTCAGACGCGACCCAGGCGGCCCGCTGGGTCTACGCCCAGCACTGGCTTCGCTCGGAGACCTCAGCGATCATCTTCAAGCCCGGCGACTACCGCGAGACCTATGACGCGGTCAAGGATAACGATGAAGAAGCCCAAAATGCCATGGCCGCCGAATTCAAAGCCTCCGACCTCAACCTGCAAGGCCACGTCGGCGCGCTCTACATCCACGACACCAACATCAAGAAGGATCCCATCGCGAAGACTGTCGGCTCGGACGCCTGGCACGACGTCTTCCGCGCCATCTTCAACGAGGGGGATTCCATCGATCAGATCGTCAGTGATATGGAGAAACAGGTCAAGGAGCAGGTTTGGGATGGTCAGCTCAAATTCTTGCCAGAATGGATGGAAAAGATGGCAGATGAGTTGAAGTCAGACTACGTTGGCTCTACAGGGAAGAGGTTGGCTGAGACGCTGAAGGGGCTTGGTAAGCATCAGAAGAAAAATTATGACACTATTATTAATGACTTTGAGGTAACTAAGGATAAACTGTTCAGCACCAACTAGTTTTGCGCAGGACATAGGACTTGCATAGCCATGAAAAATCCAATCACCGTCACTGATTCCTCTGTCATCGAGTCATTCACAGATAAGGTCGGCCATGGGCCGCCGTACACCCACGAGGAGGTGGCCAAAGTCATCAGTCTCGGCGTCACCTACGCGCACGACGTCTCGGCCGCTCGCTACGCCACCGGAGCCTATCGCATCAGGTTCAGCGGCTGTGAGGTCAGCAGCATCGACTTCATGGCGGACCTGCCGGGGCTGAAGGACATTCAGATCACAGATTCCACCTTGCGAAGCATCGAGGTCCTGCGTCGATGTCCGAAGGTCGAATCGGTATTCATTGATTGCAATCTGATTGAGGATCTCACTCCTCTGCTCGATCTTCCGAAACTCAAGGATGTTCGCGTCTTCGGTAATCCTTTGAGCGAAGAGAGCTTCTACACGGTTCTGCCCGAACTTCACGCACGCTTGCCATCGCGACGCATTGGAGGCGTCGACTGTGCGTTTCTGAAGGCACCGGACGAAGAGTCCTGGAAGCTGACGCGGGCGCTGTACGAGCGTGGCATCGAGGCGGTGTGCTACTACCTGGACGTGGGCTACTCCAAGACGCCGGTCTTCAAGGTCACCGCGCCGGGGCTGTCCTACAGCGATGCGCCGGACCTGTATAGCATCAGTGCGAAGCCGGCTGACATCTGGCGCCTGCTGGAGGAGCCGGACCTGACCTTGAAGACGTTCATGGACGGCTGCCGCGCGCTTCGGTAAGTGGCAAGGCGAGGTGTCAGCGGAGTGAAGTGCGCAACACAGTGAGAGGTTGATCGTTATGAATAACAAGTATGAAGACATGGTGCGACAGGCGGTCCTCATCGCCCGGCTTGGTTCGCCGGAGGCAGCCCTTGCCATGCTCGAACAAGCGCAGCGGCAGGCTCCAGAGCGGTCGGAGGCGTTTCACAACGCTGGCGTGCTTCAGGACGCCCTTGGTCGTCCCGAGGACGCGCTGGCGAGCTGGGCGGAGGCTCAGGAGCGCGCTCCAGACCACTATGAGGCGCACTACAATCGGGCGTTCGTCCTGGGGCGGCAAGGTCGCCAGGCGGAGGCCGTCGCGGCGTGGCGGCAGATGAGCCGGCGGTGGACCGAGGACTTCGGTGTGTGGCACAACCTCGGCTGTTTGCTGCGTGATGGCGGACAGCTCGAGGATGCGCTTGATGCCTTCGAGCGGGCCGCGTCCGTGGATGCCGGGCGATTTGAGTTATGGTTCAACAGGGGGAAATTGCTGGAAAAGATGGAGCGACGGGAAGAGGCAGTGGCGGCGTATCGGAGGACGGTTGCGTTGAACGAGGGTTTCGGACCGGCCGTCGAGGCGCTCAAAGGGCTTGGCGGGTAGGGGACGCAGGCCAGCGTGGCTGAGAAGCCGTTCGAACAATATATGCCTTGTTTCCTCGTATCTTCTGTCCCCAGGTGTGTCTTCTGCTCGGTCATGGGCCTCTGGGCCCACTCCCTCCCATCAGACGCCACCTGGCGACAGAATCTACGTCGGATCCATCGGCATCTATTTTCCGAATGGCTTCTGACCTTCGAGCGGGGAGGCATTGCGCTCCGGCCGAGTCGGTGGCGCGCACGGGTGGGTAGCGACGAAGGTGTGGCTGATGGGAACAGGATGGTGCGCTTGCATTTGGACGGGCCGGCCTCGTCCGCGAGTTCGAACTGGCGCAGATGCCCTTCGGTTGCCATGAGCTGCTCGCCAGCCCGGCGATCAAGCGGCTGGACGTGCTCGTGAAGGGCAGGTCCGTCGGCGAGGAGGCGGTAGCGTCACTCCGCGGCGGGTTGCAGCTCGGCGGTGAAGGCGGGCGTGTCGGCGGCGGGTCCGGGCTGGTGAGGCGCAGGGGCTGCCTTTGCGGTGCTGAGCTCCACGACGCGCTTGACGTTCTGGAGCGCGAGCTCGAGGTCGGCCGCGTTGGTTCGGGCCATCCAGGACGCGATGGGTCGTCCGAGGAGGGGGAGAGGGACCTTGTAGGTGATGTGGAGCGTGAGCTCGGTGCCCTCTCCGACGGGCTTGAGCTGGAAGTCCCAGATGCTGTGGGCGAGGCCGTTGGTGCGTCGGGTGAGGCGGGTGGGCGGGCTGTACTCGGTCACGACGCTCTGGCCGGTGAGCTGGAGGCCCGCGAGCGTCGGGGTGAAGCCGCCGCCTGTGTAGGCCCAGCCGTACTTTGTGGCCTTGCCTTCTCCCGTGACCTCGGAGATCTCCTCCATGGTCGGGATCCAGTCCAGCATCTTCTCGGGATTGCTAATGAAGGTGAAGACCTCGCTCTGGGGTGCGGCGATGATGACAGCACGAGACAACGTGGCGGTCATGGATGTCCCTTGTGACGTGACGAATCCCACCTCGGGATAGCCCGTTGCCGAGGTGTTTGCTGCGGTGTGGAGTCGCAGAGGTAAAGGTACGGCGTCTGTGTCCCGAGGGGAAGGGGCGCAGCGCAAATTATTCACCTTTCGGTCTCAGTTTTGTGAACGAAGTGTTGACGCTGGCCCTCGGGGGGGACGCGCTCACGGGTGCATGTGTGCAATCGGGCGGCTGGGTGCGAACTGGGTTCGCAAGTTCTGCGTCAGGGTCGCGCATCCCGTGCGCGGGCCTCGGTGGACCGTGCTCTACCCGATGGAGGGGTGCAGGTCGCTCGAGCTGAGGGCGGTCAGCGCCGGGCGGCGGAAGGCAGCAGCGCCGAGCTGGCGCGCCACGTGGGTACGGTCGGGGTCGGCGTGGCCGATGCGGCCGTGCTCGATGGCGCGCATGGCGTTCTCGACGGCGTGGCCGAGGGGCCGTGCGTTGCGGCGGGCCATCCACGACTCGACGGCGTGGCCGATGAAGGGGACCGGCACCTTCCAGGTGATGCGGAGCGTGAGCTCGGTGCCCTCTCCGACGGGGTTGAGCTGGAAGTCCCAGATGCTGTGGGCGAGCCCGTTGGTGCGTCGGGTGAGGCGGGTGGGCGGGCTGTACTCCGTCACGACGCTCTGGCCGGTGAGCTGGAGGCCCGCCAGCGTCGGGGTGAAGGCGCCCGTGTGATAGACCCAGCTGTACTCCGAACCGTGGCCTTCGCCGCAGACGTCCGAGACCTCCGCCATGCTCGGGATCCATTCCGGCATGTGGTGGGGGTCGTTGATGAAGGCGAACACCTCGCCGGGCGGCGCAGCGATGAAGATGGTGCGAGACCTCGTGGTGGTCATGGTTCCCCCGCGAACGAATGTTGGTCACCTCGGGATAGCCCGTTGCCGAGGTGTGGATGGCGGATGGTGAGGCGCAGAGAAGAATGTCCGACGTTCCCGGCGCGCGGGTAGGGGGGGCGCGTGTGTTTTCCTACATGGGGGTCCACTTCGGTCCACGCGCGGGAATATGAGCGGGGTTCACGTTCTGCGGCGCGAGAAGGCGGCGTCGTGGCCGTGCTGGATGGCACGTCGCCACAGGTCGTCGGTCATGCCGTCGAGGTGGCGTGCGCACTCCTGCTCCTGGCGAGCGGTGATGTTGGACAGGAGGGTGTTGTCGGTGTTGACGCAGGCGCGGACGCCAGCGGCGAGCCAGCGGGGGAGCGGATGCTGGCGCACAGCGGGGATGACGCCGACCTGCCAGTTGCTGGTGGGGCAGGCCTCGAGGGTGACCTGGCGCTCCAGGACGAGGTCAAGGACGTCGGGGCGGTCGAGGAGCGTGGTGCCGTGACCGATGCGCTGGGCGTGGAGGAGCTGGATGGCGAGGCGGATCTCCTCGGCGTCGCGGCCTTCGGCGGCGTGGACGGTGCGGCCGAGGCCGAGGTCACGGGCTCGGGTGAAGGGGCCAGCGTAGTCGGCGAGTCCGAATCGGTGGGTGGGGGCGGGGCCCCCGGCGAGGTCGATGCCGACGACGCCGGGGCGGGTGCGGGCGAGCTCGACGAGGTGATCGAGGCGCTCGGGTGGGTCGCCGTAGAGGCCGCACAGCAGCAGGCCCGCGCGGTGGTCGAGGCCGTCGAGGGCGGCGTCCACGATGGCCTCCGGGGCAGCGCCGAGGTGGAGGTGCGGGGCGAAGCGGACCTCGAGGGTGGTCACGCCGTCGGCGGCGGCGTCCTCACAGAGCTCGGCGGCGACGCGTCGGACGGCCTCGGGGGTCTGGAGGAGGGAGAGGGTGAGGCGGAAGCGGTCAAGCGCGGCGGCCAGGCCCATGCCTGGGAAGAACAGGAGGTCGTCGGGGACGGGGATGGCGAGGGCTTCGGCGAGCGCGTGGAGGGTGGAGGGGCGGAGGGAGCCGTCGAGGTGGCGGTGGAGGTCGGCGATGGGGGGTGTCATGGCGGCGGTCCGTGGGGGTGGCGGGTGGGGTCAGAGGTCGGGCGTGCTCAGCACGTGCCGCACGTTGCCCTCCCACCACACGTCTCGAAGGCTCGAGATGTCGTCTGTGACAACCTCGGTGAGGTTTCGGAGGGTGGTTGTGGTGAGGAGGGTGTGGAGCTCGCGGGGGGAGACGCGGCAGTCGCGGAGGTCGACGCGCTGGAGCAGGGCGAGGCCGGGGGTCTCGGCGAGGCGGGCGATGGTGCCCTCGTGGAGGAGGCAGCCGCGCAGGGAGAGGGTGCGGAGGGCGTGGGCGTGGTCAAGGGGCTGGAGGAGGTTGGCGGTCAGGGCGCTCAGGTCGATGTCGAGCAGCTCGAGGGACTCGAGGGGAGGGACGCCGGTCTCGAAGCCGTTGAAGAGCATCTGGCTGAGGCGGAAGTTGGCGCGATCGGCGCGCAGGCTGAGTCGCCTAAGGCTTTGTAACTGGCTGATATGAAAGGCAAACTCGGCGTTCCCCCAGCCGGCAAGGTGGAGGTCGAGCTCCTCGAGGTGGGAGAGGGCCTGTTCGCGGATGAGGCCCATGAGGAGGTTGTCGATGTTGACGGAGCCGCCGACGAGGGCGAGGCGTCGGAGGTTGCGGAGGGGGGAGCGGAGTTTGAGGGGTTGGAGGCGTCGCTGCTGGCGTCGGCCAGGGCGCTGATTCTGGCTGTTGGCGATGGGGTCGAGGCCGAACGAGCGGAGCCGGGACAGGATGCCGGCGCTGATCAGGAGCTCGTTGTTGGCGTGGAGCTGACCGTGGGCCTGGTGGGTGTCGAGGAGGAGGTCGAGGTGGTCGCCCGGCAGGTCGGGCAGGTCCACGAACCGCTGGACGTCGTCGCTGCCGAGGACGACGGTGGGGAGGGTGGCGGTGAGGCCGGGGCGTCCGGCGACCTGGCCGGTGAGGCGGAAGAAGGCGTCGGCGCGCCAGGGGAAGGAGGCGTCGCACACGAAGCGTCGGAGGTTGGGGAGGTCGCCGCGGCCGAGGGCCTCGAAGAGCCCGTCGAGGGTGGGGAGGTCGTTCATGCAGTTGACGGCCTGGAGGCCGAGGGTCTCGACGGCGGCGAGGGCGGCGAGCGACGCCGGCCAGGTGACGGGGGCGGTGAGGGTGAGGTGGCGCAGGTGGGGGCGTTCGGGGCCTGCGGCGAGCGCGGGGAGGGCGGCTCCGTCGATGGCGAGTTCGGTGAGGGAGGGGGCGCGGAGGTGCTGGAGGCGTTCGAGGCCGCGGGGGGCGGCGAGGTCGACGACGTCGAAGACGGTGGCGTGGGCCTGGAGGGGGGCCGGGCGCCACCGGAGGGTGAGGAGGGCTGGGAAGGTCGGGGCGTCGGGCCACTGGGAGAGGTCGAGGTGGTTGGCGTCGAGGTTGAGGTGGCGGAGGTTGGGGAGGTCGGCGCGGGCGAAGGCGCCGAGGGCGTGGGCGTCGAGGGCGTCACCGTCGAGCTCGAGGGTCTCGAGGGCGGTGAGGCGGCGCAGGAGCGAGGCGAGGGCGGGGGCGGGCAGGGAGGTGTGGGCGAGGCGAAGGCGCCGAAGGTTTGGCGCGTCGATGCCGTCAGCGAAGGCCTCGATGGCCTCGAGGGAGAGTGCGCAGCGGTCGAGTTCGAGGTCGCGGAGGTGAGCGAGGCGGGGTGAGGCGGCGAGGGTGGCGCAGGCGGTGGGGGTGAGGGGGCATTGGACGAGGCGGAGGCGTTCGAGGCTCGTCAGGTCCGGGGCGTGGGTGAGGAGGTCGGCGAGGTTGCGGGAGGCGTCATGATTGAAGACGGTGAGCTGGCGGGCGAGGCGGGCGCGGGGTTCGGGCAGGTGTTTGCGCAGGCGGGTCCACCAGCGGTTGGGCAGCTCGCGGAGCTCGGCGGGCCAGGCGGCGAGGGCGTCGGCGGCGTGGTCGATGGCGCTCTGGAGGGCATGGCCGTCGGGGAAGGCGTCGAGGGCGACGGTGACGGCGTCCCAGGCGGCCAGGTCGGGTGAGGCCGCGCAGGCTTCGGCGAGCCGGGCGTGGGCGGGTGCGGGGTCGAAGGTGGGCCGGGAGGTGTCGGGGGCGTCGAGCCGGAGGACCTCGGCGGCGCGGGGGCCGAGGGCGTGGAGGAGGGCCTGGCGGCCGTCGGGCTCGACGGCGTTGCCGCGCAGGTCGAGGCGTTCGAGCTGGTGGAGCCAGGGTGCGGTGGCGAGGGCGAGGGCGCCGAGGGAGGTGATGACGTTGGCGCGGAGATCGAGGCGCCTGAGGGCGTCGAGGCGTTGGGCCTCGGCGAGTCGTTGGCAGCCTGTGTCGCCGACGGTGTTGTGGGCGAGGTCGACGCGGACGAGGTTGGCGGCGGCGCGTCCGAGGAGGGCGTCGACGTCGGCGGGGCCGAGGCCGTTGTGGCTGACGTCGAGCTGTTCGAGCTGGGCGAGGAGGGGGCCGGCGGCGAGCGGGGCGAGGCCGCCGGGGCCGAGGTTGTTGCGGCCGGCGTGGAGGCGTCGCAGGGCGGGCAGGTTGGAGGCGCGGGCGAAGAGGCGGGCGGTCTTGTCGGACATGCCTGCGTCTTCGATCCAGAGGGCCTGGAGGTGTTGGAGGCGGTTGCTGTTGACGACGGCGCGGGTGCCAGCGATGAGCAGGCGGTTGCCGCTCAGGTCGAGCTCGGTGACGTTGTCGATGAGTAGGGCGTTGACGAGTTCGGCGATGGCGTTGCTCTTGAGATCGTTGTTCCGCAACCGCAACGTCTTGAGGTTCAAGAGGTTTTTGGAATCGATGAGGGGGGCCAGGCCGCGCACGGTGCGGATGGGGTTGTTGGAGATGTCGAGGGTGGTGAGGTGGTCGATGTTCTTGTTGTGGGCCAGGGAGATGAGGCCCTGAGAGGTGAGGTTGGAACCTGCGAGCAGGAGCGCGGGGAGGTCGCGCATGTGCTTGCTCTTGAGGAACCGCTTGGCGCGGGGCGTGCGGTAGCGGTTGTGGGAGAGGTCCAGGCAGCGCACGAGCTCCCAGCCGACGACGGGCTCGTCGTCCTGGCGGGCGTGCCACCAGTCCTCGGGCGCGGCGCGGAGCTCGTCGGGCCAGGCGTCGAGGTGGCCAGCGACGTACTCGACGACCAGGCCGCGGTCGCCGGGTGTGGGGCTGGCGTCGATGGCTTCGACGATGGCGGCCCAGGCGGCGGGGTGGGGGTCCTCGAACAGCAGGTCGCGGAGACGGGTCAGGGTGTTATTGGGCATTGGGCGCGATCTCCCATGGCTGCGCGGTGTGGCCAGGTGCAAGGCTCCGTGGTGGCGCAGGGATGATGCGGAATCGACGCAGGGGCGTCAATCGCGCGGTGGACCGCAGGTCGCATCGACCCTATCGTTGGAGCGGGGTATGGATCGTGAGCGAGGAGGGAAGCCATGCAAGTGCTCGTCACCGGTGGTCTCGGGTGGACCGCGGAACCCCTTGTGCTGGCGCTCATCGCGCAGGGGCACGAGGTGGTCGCGCTGGATCTGGCAGGGGTGGAGAAGCCTCGGGCGTACCAGGGGGATGGTGTGGCGGTGGTCCGTGGGGACGTGACGGACCTGGCGCTGGTGGAGCGGGTGGCGGCGGTCTGTGACGCCATCGTGCACCTGGCGTTGGACCCGGAGGATGACGACAGCGACGGCGAGCGTCCGTTCGCGGTGAACGTGCGCGGGACCTGGAACGTGTTTCGGGCGGCGCGGGACCAGGCGGTGGAGACGGTGGTGCTGATGAGCGCGGCGCCGGTGCACCTGGCGTTCGGGCCTTCGACGAGGCTGGACGGGACCTCCGTGCTGCCGACCTCGGATGGGGGGCGGCACCTGCACGATCTGACGCGGCTGCTGCAGGAGACGATCGCGCGGAACTTCGCGGCGACCTTCGGGGGGCGGACGGTGGTGCTGCGGGCGGGCTCGATCGTGGACGGCAAGTCGCACCTCGACCGGCGCGGCGAGCCGCTGGGCCCACGGACGCCGTTGTCGGGGGGGCTGGTGTGCCGTCACGATCTGGCGGCAGCGGTGATCGCGGCGCTGTCGGGGCCGGAGGGGCGGCTGCACGTCTTTGGCGCCGTGGGCACGTCGCCGGGCCGTGAGGTGTTCCTGACGGCGCAGACAGAGGAGGCGCTCGGCGTGGGGTTTCAGCGGGACGGGTTCGAGAAAGTTGAGGCGTGACGGGGGGTTGGCTCAGGCGGGGAGCAGCGGGGGGCCAGCGGCGCGGCGCAGCCGATCGACCACCTCGGCAGCCATGGCCTGGGCGGTGGCGTGGCTGAGGTGGGGGTGGACGTAGACGAAGGAGAGGTTCAGGACGCCGTTCACGGTGGCCGCGCCGAGCCAGAAGCAGGCTCCGGAGCCGTGCTGGCCGCTGGCGCAGTAGAAGGACTCGAGGCGGTAGAGGTCGGCCTTGTCGTCGGGGTAGGCGTAGCGGCCGAGGTTGGAGATGAACAGGGCCTGCTGGCGGCCGGGGGCGTGGGTCATGTGGGCGCGGAGCAGGTCGGGCTTGACCCAGTTGAGCAGCAGGGGATTGTGGATGGGGTCCTCTTTGGCGATGCGCTCGGCGATCTCGCGGCGTGCGCGGCTGGCCAGCTCCCAGAACTCCGTGTCGGGTCGGATGGTGAAGACGCGGGAGACGGTGGAGAAGTAGAGGCCCACGCGGTCGTCGGCGACGGGGGGCTTGCAGTCGTTGCGGATGCTGATGCTCGTGTCGCATTGCAGCTTGACGACCTTGCGTCCCTGCACACGCGGCGCGCCGGTGAGCATCATGGCGGCGCAGAAGGCGCCGTGCATGGTGGTGCCGTGCTCGCGGCAGCGGGCCAGGAGGGCCTTGGTGGTCTCGCGGTCGAGGTCGAGGCAGATGAGGTGGGAGCGCCGCTCGGCGAAGGGGGCATCGGGGGCCTCGAGGATGAGGTCGGGGGCGCGGGCGATCTTGACGATGCGGGCGATGGCGAAGAGCAGGACGAGGAGCTTGCGGCCGAAGGAGAGCCGTGCGCCTGTCAGCTCCTCGACGGGGGGCAGCATCGGGTGGGTCTCGGGGGGCGGCAGCGGGGTGCCGTGGTGGACCGAGCGGGCGTAGGCCAGCAGCTCGGTCAGGACGAGGGAGGCGGTGCCGCCGTCCTCGATGGCGTGGTGGAAGGCGAGCACGATGACGCAGGTGTCCCGCTCCTGCTCGGTGGGGTAGACGAGGTCGACGGTCCAGAGGGGGCCCTCGGGGGAGTTGAAGGAGCGATGGACGGCGTCGTCTCCGGCGGTGGTCCACAGGTGGTGGGGCTCGACGCGGAAGCCGACCTGGACCTGGGGGGCGCCGCGGTGGAAAAAGGGCGTGCCGGCCTCGTCGTGGAGGATCCGCATCTGTAACATGGGGTGGCGGGTCTGGACCCAGACGGCGGCCCGCTGGAGCGCGTCCAGCGGCACCCGGCCCCGGAGGTGCGCCACGACGACGGGGGTGAGCAGCCCCTTTTCGTTGAAGATCTCGAAGGCGCGCTCGATCACTCCCAGCGGGCGCACAGGCCCGGCCGGGACGAGGGGCGCTTCGGGTGGGGTGTTCGGGGGCGCTTCGGTCATGTGTGCTCCATGCGCGGTGTGGGGCCGGGGCCCCGTCGGAGAGGGAAGTGTAGCACGAGATGAGCGCAGGCGATCAGTCTTCACGCAGCGGCGGCGCGGCCCTGGTCAGCCTCCGCGCCGGGCCGATGTCGCAGCTCCTGAACGAGCTGGCGCTGGAGCCGGGGACCTGGGACGGGACGGCCTGGGGCGTGCTGCGGCGGTTTGCTGGCCGTGCGCTGGTGCAGCTGTTTCTGGTGGGCGGGGTGGCGCTGGGTGTATTCCTGCTGTTGGGTTTGCTTCCGGCTTCCTGGGTCGACGCGGGCGCGGTGATCGTATTGACGGGTCTCCCGCTGGTCGCGGCGACGCTGAGTGTATTCCTGCCTGGGCTCGGGGCGCGTGTCCTCTGGCCGACGCCGCGGGACGGCGGCTGGGCGGAGGTGTTCGAGGTGGCGACGCGGCTGGCCCCGTACGCCGACGCCTCCACGCCCTGCACGCTGTACGGTCCGAGCCGTGTGGTGCCCGGTGTGCCGCCGCGTCGATGGGCGCTTGCGGTGCCGCTGCGGGGCGGGGGAAGCCTGAGGGCGTCCGTGGAGCGGGAGGCGGTGATGTGCACGGTGGTGGTGCGCGTGGAGGGCGAGGGGCGGGTGACGCGAAGCCCGTTCATCTCGGCGCTGCGCTTCCCCGTGGTCGCGCTGACCAGCGCTTCAGGCACGATCAACGCGACGGTCGCCGGCCCCCACCCGCTGTGGCGCACGCCCGCGGGGAGCACGGGGGTGTCGGTGGCGGATGTGGTGGGCCAGCTCGTCGTCGGGCTGGGGCTGCCGCACGACGGTCAGCGGGCCGAGCAGGTGGCCATCGCGCAGGCACCGGCGGTCGTCCACCGGGGGCGTGCGCCGATGGGGGCCGGGCGCGCCGTCCCGCAGGCGGGCTCGGCGGCCTGGACGTCTCGGCGGAGCGTCCCCGTGGCCACGGTGTCGGCGGACACGACCCGGATGTACGCCGACCCGGGCTCCTCCCTGATCGGCTCGCTCGGGTGGTACGCTGCGGGGGTGATCGGGCTGGCCGGCTTCATCCTGCTGCTGGAGCCGGGCCCCACGACGCCGCTGACGCTCGGCTTTCTGACATGGGCGTACGTGGCGCTGATGCGGGCGTGGCACGACAGCACCTCGGCGCTCGGGCATGTGCGCGCCGAGCCCTACCCGTGCCCACCGGTGCTTCGGGCGCGCGGCGAGCTGACCTTCGACGGCGATGTGCTGACCATGGGGCTGGGGCTGGTCGAGATCGATCTGTCGCGCCGGTTTCAGGTGGAGCTGAGCCGCGAGGAGGGCGACGGCCAGCACCTGCTCAACGTCAGCCTCCGCCAGCGCACGGCCGACGGCGTGCACGCCAGCCGGCTCGACTTCGCCGTGCGGGCCGAGCCGCACGCCGATCTGGAGGCGCTGCCGGCGCTGGCCGACCAGGCGCCGGTGCTGGACTCGACGGCGTTTGTGGCCTGGGTGTGGCCGCTGATCTGCGAGCGGGCGGCGCTGCACGGCGAGCGGGTCGACTGGACCGCGGGGGTTGAAGCCGCGCCGGTCGAGGTCGGCGTGAGCGCGCTGGCGGAGGTGGAGTGGGGGCGGTAGGCGCCGTCGGTGCGCGCTACGCGCGCCGCGGTTTCTTGAACCGGTAGACCGTGGCTGGCCGCGTGGCCGTCTGACGCATCCCCGGCGCCTGCTCGATGAGCCCGTCCTCGATCATGCGCTTGATCCGTCGTCGGAAGTTGCTCGGATCGATGTTCGTGCCGTGGATGGCCTCGTGGACGGTGCGGAGCTCGCTGGTGGTGAAGGTCTCCGGGACGAGGTCGAAGCCGATGGGGGCATGAGCGAGCTTGCCCCGCACCCGCTCGATCGCCACCGAGAGAATCTCCGCGTGGTCAAACGCCAGCCCCCGCACCTCGCCGTCTCCCACCGCCCGGCGGTCAAAGCCCAACGCCGGGTCCAGCAGGCCGCCGATCGCGGCGACCGACGCCCAGCGCGCGTCGGCCGCGTCGGTGCCTGCGGTGACGAGCGGCGCCAGTGTGGGCCGGACCAGGGCGTAGTAGGCCACCGTGATGACCCGCGTGCGCGGGTCGCGGCCGGTCTTGCCGAAGGTGAACAGCTGCTCGAGATACGCCGAGCCCCTCGGCAGCCCGGTCTCCTCGGCCAGCTCCCGGTGGGCGGCCGCCTCGACGTCCTCGCCCTGGTCGTCGAAGGTGTCTCCGACGCGGACGAAGCCACCCGGCAGCGCCCAGCTCCCCTTGAAGGGCGGCTCGTTGCGTTGGATCAGCAGGACCTTCAGGTCGCTGTCAATTACGGTCAGGATGACCAGATCCACGGTCACGGCGGGTCGTGGCCACTTCTGCTCGCGGTAGCTGGCCAGGAAGGCGGCGTCGTCTGGGGGGAGGGAGGGCATGGCGTGTCTCGGGCGCGTGGGTGAACCTCGGGCTTGCAGCCCCAGAGATACCGCATCGGCAGGGGGGCTGTCGCGGGCTTCGGTGTGATTCTCAATAGCGCTTTTGTGACAGCTTGTTACGGGCCGGGGCAGGCGCGGTCAGGCCCTGTGTGTCGCGAGGAGGTGACGCGCCGCGCCATCGCCTGCTAGAGTGCGAGTGTTGACCTTCTGTGAGCTGACGCCGTGAGCCATGATGCCTGAACACCCTCCTGGAGGAGCCCCGAGCCCTCACTCGCCGCCCACGCTGGCTGCCCTCCGGGCGCTGCTCGGGGTGGTGCTGCTGGCGGGGTGCGTCTTCGATGGGAGCGCGCTGGGTGCGCGTCGCTGCTCGTCGGATGATGAGTGCACGGCGTTCGGCCCCGAGTTCACCTGCGTCCGCACGTTCTGTCAGGGCACTGGCCCGGGCGGTTGCTCGGGCGCGGGGTGCGAGGACGCGGGCCTCGACGCGCTCGACGTGGCCGGGGACACCGATCCCCACGACTCGCCAGCGGACGCCCCGGAGGTCGCGGAGGACGGCACCCCCGACGACGACGTGCTCGCCGATACCGCCGACACCGGACCGTGCCCACGAGACTTCGTGGACCTCGACGGCGAGGCGGCCAACGGCTGCGAGTATTTCTGCCCGTTCGATGAGGCCACCGATGTGCCCGATCCGGCCTTCGAGGACCGGAACTGCGATGGGATGGACGGCGACCGCGCGCTGGGCTTGTTCGTGGCGTCCACCGGAGACGACGACAACCCCGGAACCCCCGGCCGTCCGCTGCGCACCGTGGGGACGGCCATCGGCCGGGCGAGCGGGCTGCAGATTCCGGCCATCTACATCGCTGAGGGCACCTACCAGGAGCGCATCGTCCTGGCCAACGGCGTGTCGCTGTACGGCGGCTATGCCTCGGATGGCTCGTGGGCCCGCTCGGCGGAGCACGTCACCACCCTGCGCACCGCCGAGGTGGTCGCTGGCCGCCTGATCGGCGTGCAGGGTGCCTCGATCACCGAGCCCACCGAGGTCGCGCTGGTGGAGATCCGCACCGGCGTCCCGAACGTGCCGGGGACGACGAACTACGGCCTGGCCTGTCTGGCCTGCCCGGCCCTCGTGCTCACGGGCGACCTCATCGAGGCCGGGCCGGGGGCCGACGGCGCCGCAGGCGCGCCGGGGGCGTCGGGTGATGCGGGCGCGAACGGCAGCCCCGGCGGGGACGGGACCTGCAGCAACGGCAACGGCGCAGGGGGGGCGGGCGGCGTCTCCACGTGCGACCGGGCCGGCGGGTCCGGCGGGGCGGGCGGCGCGGAGGGCGACAACCCGGGCGAGGTGGGTGGCGAGGGCGGTGGCGGGACCGTGGGCGGGGCGAGCGGGGATGTGGCGGACTGCCGGGGGCGGGATGGCGGCGTCGGGCAGCCGGGAGATGGCGGCGGTGACGGCGGTGACGGTCCGGGCGGCGCGAGCGGCGGGGAGGTCGTGGACGGCTTCTGGACGGGCCACGCGGGGATGATGGGCGGCGACGGCGCGGCGGGCAACGGCGGCGGCGGCGGCGGCGGCGGCGGCGGTCAGGGCGAGCACGGCTGCTGCGCGCTCTGCGACGACGGCGGCGGCAACGGCGGCGGCGGCGGCGGCGCGGGGGGCTGCGTCGGCGGTGGTGGCGGCGGTGGCCAGGCGGGCGGCGGTTCGTTCGGCGTGTTCCTCGTCGACTCGGGCGGCGCCACCCTGCTGCACAACATCATCCGGAGCGCCGACGGCGGTGATGGCGGGGCGGGCGCCGCGGGCGGCGCGGGCGGCGCGCCGGGCGAGGGCGGCGCGGGCGCGACGAGCTGCAACGATCAGATCGGGCGCGGCGGTGCGGGCGGCCGCGGCGGCGTGGGCGGTGCGGGCGGCAGCGGCGGCGGCGGCGCCGGCGGCGACTCGTTCGGGCTCACCCTCATCCGCTCGGACGTCACGCAGATCGACAACGACCTCGGCTTCGGGGCGGCGGGCGCGGGGGGCGACTCGCCGGACAACCCGGGCGGTGCGGGGTTCATGGGGCCGTTCAACTGATGCCAGGCATACGGGGGGCGAAGGTCCGAACATACCTGGCGGTTCGTTGCTGCGGCGGCCGGTGGCTGCGGGGCTCGACGTGGCGCTGCGCCGTCGAAGCCCGCGCTGACCGGCGTCCGAGCGGGCTCTTGTGTGTCAGGAGGACAGGTGCGATGATCGCGTCCGTCCTTCGACGGCGGGCGCGATGAGCGTCGTCGGCTTCCTGCTCACCTCTTTGGAGCGTTCGCGCCCGGCGCGGCAACGACACCATGTCTTCATCGAATCCGATCCGTGCGGCTCGCCAGGGGGCTCGGCTCAGTGAGGAGAACTTCGCAGGGCTGACGGGCATGAGCGAGGCGCGTCTGAGGGAGGTCGAGGGGATGGAGGGCGCTGCGACGACGGGAGAGTTGAACAATGTCGCGCGGCTCTTCGGGGTCGAGGTCGAAGAGTTCTTGCAGGGAGAGCAGGGCCCTGCGGTCGTGCTCTTCCGGTCGCTGCGCGCGGAGCTGAGCCTGGAGGATGTTCTGCCGGGGGATGATAGCCTGGTTCTCGGAGACTTCCTGCGGTGCGCCGGGCGCGTCAAACGCCTCCGTGACCTCCTCGCCGATCCACTGCCACCCTCCACATGGCAAGATCAGCTGACGGCTCGCCCCCTCGATGACAGCGAGCCGTACGAACAGGGCGAACGACTCGCCCGTGAGGCTCGCCTCTTCCTCCGACTTGGTGATGACCCGATCCCGTCCATGCGGGAGCTGCTCCGTGAACAAGGCGTCGAACTCTTCGCGCTGCCCCCAGGTGCGCTGCACGCACCGATCGACGGTGCGTGCACGTTGCAGTGGGCTCCGGCCATTCTGACCAACCCGCTGTACGACGCAGCTCCCTGGCGCCTGCGCGCCACCATGGCGCACGAGCTCTGTCACCTCCTGTTCGATCGAGGCGTACTGGGGAGCGGACGTCCCCTGTTCTTGTTCAGCCCGACCTCGGAGGCGCGAAAGGGTAAAGGCAAGCGAAAATGGGGGTTGTTTGACGACTATCTACGCCTTGAGCAGCGTGCAAACGCGTTCGCTTCCTACTTTCTGGCGCCTCGTCAGTCTGTCCTGAAGGTGCTGCAAGGGATCTTGCCCACGTCGTCCGCTGCACCACACAGGCTCTGTTCCGAGTTCGGCATCGGCGTCGAGATGGCCGTGAACCTGATCACCAACATCTTCCAGCTGCAGGCCGAGACCCGCCAGCGTCTGCTTGCCTCAGCCCGCGAGCTCACCTCGTCCTTTGCCTACGACGAGGCGCCAGCGTGCGCTGGACTGTACACCGGCCAGCTCCGAGAGCTGGCCCTGCGTGCTCTGGCAGCCGGGCGAATCTCGCCCGTCGAGGCCCGGCAACTGCTCGACGTTCCGATGGATGAGGAGCTGCCGCAGGGGACACAGGTCCGGCTGTCGGACGCCCAACGTGCGCCGATCATCTCGCCGGAACAGCGCGTCTTGAAGCGCGCGTCGCACTATCTGATCACTCGGGAGGAGGGTGGGGCGCTGTACCCAGGGGCGGTCACTCGAACCGATGACGGCTGGTGCGTCGAGGTGCTGAAGTTGGAAGACGACGGCCCCCCTACCCGGGTCGCCGCGCTTCGCTTGTCGTTCGATCTTGTCCCGATCAGGCTAGAGTTCGACGCATGAGCGCGGGCCACGTCCTCCAGACTCGTGGCAACACCTGCCTCGCGGCGTGTGTCAGCATGGTATCGTCCCACCAGGGTGTCCCGCTGAGCGAGGCGGAGCTGATGGACGTCTGGGGTGAGCCGGGGCGAGCTGGCTACACTGTACAGCAGGCCACGCACAGCCTTGGCAGCAGGATGCATGCGCTTGACCTCGCCGTTCCGTCTGCCTTCTCTGAGCTCCTCTTCCACCTCGGGAAGGGGTGGCTCATCGGGGTGATGTTCGGTGGTCCGATGACGGTCTTCGCGCGCACTTTGGAGCCCCCCAGTGTCTCCCCCTTCGGTCCGTTGTGTTCTCTCTACCAGGACGATGACAGCCTGATGAACTGTGCGTTCCCCTTGCACGCGGTGGTGCTGACGGCGCATCTCTCTTGGGGAATTTCAGATCCTGGATCCGTACCATGATGGCGCCCGGCAACCGCTGTGGATGTCGGATGCGTGGCTGGTTCGCGCTGCAAACGGCGTCTTCATCGCACCACCTTGACGCCTTTCCAGGCTCTTCACCACCAGCACCGGCCCATGACCATCTCTCCGCTCCGTCGTCTCCTCACCTACGCCCGTCGTCACCGTCGCCGCCTGTGGCTCTCGACGGGGTGCTCGGTGGTCAACAAGCTGTTCGACCTGGCGCCGCCGGCGCTGATCGGCGGGGCGGTCGACGTGGTGGTCAAGCGGGAGGACTCGTGGATCGCGCACATGGGCGTGGTCGACCTCGGGGCGCAGCTCTTCGTGCTGGCGGTGGCCACGGTGGTGATCTGGGGGTTCGAGTCCATCTTCGAGTACGCCTACGGCGTGCTGTGGCGGAACCTGGCGCAGACGCTTCAGCACGAGCTGCGCATCGACGCGTACCGGCACACCCAGCGGTTGTCGATGGGGTTCTTCGAGGAGCGCTCGACGGGTGGGCTGATGTCCGTCCTGAACGACGACGTCAACCAGCTCGAGCGCTTCCTGGACGGCGGGGCCAACGACGTGATCCAGGTCGCGACCACGGTGGTCGCGGTCTCGGCGGCGTACTTCCTGCTCGATCCGACGGTGGCGGTGCTGGCGTTGCTGCCGATCCCGCTGATCCTGTGGGGGTCGTTCCGCTTCCAGCGCACCATCGGGCCGCGCTACGCCGCGGTGCGGGAGCGGGTGGGGGCGCTCAACGGGCTGCTGTCGAACAACCTGTCGGGTATCGCGACCATCAAGAGCTTCACGCGGGAGGAGCACGAGACGGCGAGGGTGGACGCGGAGAGCAGGACGTACCAGGTGGCCAACAGCAAGGCGATCAAGCTGAGCTCGGCGTTCTCGCCGCTGATCCGGATGGCCATCGTGATCGGCTTTACGGCGACGCTGATCTATGGCGGGTGGCTCGCGCTTGAGGGGACGCTGGCGGTGGGGGCCTACAGCGTCATGGTCTTCTTGACCCAGCGGCTGCTGTGGCCGCTGACCCGGCTGGGGGCGACCTTCGACTTGTACCAGCGCGCCATGGCGTCTACGCAGCGCATCCTCGACCTGTTGGACACGCCCATCGAGGTGGCCGACGGCGAGTCGGCGCTGCCGCTCGGTGAGGTGGAGGGGGGCGTGGTGTTCGACGACGTGGGCTTTGCGTATCCGCGGAGCGGCCCGATCCTGCGGGGGCTGTCGCTGGAGATCGGGGCGGGGCAGACGGTCGCCATCGTCGGGGCCACCGGCGCGGGCAAGACCTCGGTGATCAAGCTGCTGCTGCGGTTCTACGACGTGGGCAGCGGCGTGATCCGGCTCGATGGGCGGGACATCCGCAGCGTGCGCAAGGAGGATCTGCGGCGCGCGGTCGGGCTGGTCAGCCAGGACGTCTTCCTCTTTCACGGCACCGTGCGGGAGAACGTCGTGTATGGCGCGCCGGAGGGCGAAGACGTGTCGGAGGAGCGGCTGGACGAAGCGGCTCGTATCGCTGAAGCGTCTGAATTTATTGGTGAATTGCCAAACGGGTGGGACACGGTCGTCGGCGAGCGGGGGCAGCGGCTCTCGGGAGGGCAGCGGCAGCGGTTGTCCATCGCGCGGGCCATCCTGAAGGACCCGCCGATCCTGGTGCTCGACGAGGCCACCTCCTCGGTCGACAACGAGACGGAGGCCGCGATCCAGCGCTCGCTCGAGCGGATCGCCAGGGGGCGGACCACGGTCGTGATCGCCCACCGATTGTCCACGATTGTGAACGCGGACAGGATCTTCGTCCTTGAGAAGGGGCGGGTGGCCGAGTCGGGCACGCACCGTGAGCTGGTGGAGGCGGACGGGCTCTACGCCGCCCTGTGGCGGGTCCAGACCGGTCAGCGGGACCACACCACCGGTTGACCTCATGGGCCACGGTGCGCACCTGTGCACGAGCAGCTGGTGCGACGCGCTGGCGAAGCGCGCGACCACCTGCTAGGGTCTATCGATGGAAGCCAAGGGGCCGCACGGAAATCCCGACCAAGACGAGTGAATATGAGCCAGAATCATCGAACGAATCGACGCGCGGAACTGCCGCTCGTCATGGCGTTGCTCACCCTGGGCGTTGGGCTCGTGGTGCCCCCTGCCCACGCCAACGACTGGGCCATGCGGCATCGCGACGCCGCACACTCCGGGATCGCCGATGGACTCGGCGAGGTGGTGCTCCCCTCCATCAGCTGGCAGGTCTCGGTCGGCGAGCAGCTCGACGCGGCGGCTCTCTACGTCGCCGATGTCGACGGTGACGGCGTGCGTGAGTACCTCACCATCGTCGATGGCGCGCTCGTGGCGCGTCGCTTCGACAATACACTCCTGTGGGACACCCCGCCGCTGGCCGTCAGCGCGCTGCGCCAGACCGAGGACTTCGATGGCGACGGACGCCCCGACCTCTACCTGTCCGGCCAGCTCCAGACGCTCGTCGACGGCGCCACAGGGCAGCCCACCTGGCGCCAGAGCCCCGAGAGCGTGCTGTTCCACTCGGCGGTCAACGGCATCGGCGTCAACATCGACGGCGATCCCGAGCTCGAGCTGCTCATCGCGAGCGCAAACGACCGCGATCTGAAGATGTATGACCTGTCGAACGGGCCGACGACCACGCCGCTGTGGACGCTCAGCCGTGTGCCCACCGACCGCGAGTTCCCGCCGAACGTGATCCGGCCGGTGATCGGCGACTTCGATGGCGACGGCAACGCGCTCGAGATCGCGGTCGTCAACCAGGTCAACTGCCAGGTCATCTTCGCCGACGCGGTCACGGGCGCCGAGCTGCGGGTCACGCCGGGCCTCACGCTGGGGCGGTATTGTTACGGCACCGCGCTCGCCGTCAACCTCGACGACGATCCCCAGCAGGAGCTTCTGTTCACGGGGCAGCAGGGCTCGAACAACGGCTCGGTCTCCATCACGGCCTACGACTACGTCGACGCAGCCGTCCAGTGGCAGCACGAGTACGCCTTCAACCTGGCCACCGGGGCCAGCCTGGCCCCGATCGCCATGACGGGCGATCTCGACGGGGACGGCACGGTCGAGGTCGCCATCTCGGTGTGGAACAACGGCGTCGAGGCCGGCGGCACCAACGACGACGTCACCTTCGCCGACACCTGGTCGGTCGCCATCTACGACGGCAACACCGGCGCGACGCTGGGCAGCATCGCCGATCGCATCGTGTCCGGGTTCGCCAACGTCAACGGCGACAACCGCGACGAGCTCATCCTCCGGTCTACCCTGGCGGGCATCGTCAACCTGCCGAGCGAGGGCACCACCGAGCTCTGGGGCTTCGATGACAACCGCGCTACGGTGCGCCGGTGGGAGGTCCCGAACGCCATCCCGGTCGTGGTCACCGAGCCCGCGGCCCGTGACACCAACGCCTGGAATTACCGCGTCGGCCCGGGCCTCGTGGACGTCAACGGCGACGGCACCCTCCAGCTGTTGGTCGCCGCGGGCGCCAACGACGACGTCGTGGACGTCCAGGCCCTGGCCTTCGGCGCCAACGGCGCGGTGACCGTCACCCACGCGGTCCAGCTGGACGGGGGTAACGACGTCAGCCTCATCGATCACGGCTTCGGGTCGGTGCTGGCGGGAGGTCACATCGTCCTGCGCACCACCGCTGGCGGCTACCAGCTCTTTGACGGGGCGCTGGGGTTTGTCCGCAGCCTCGTCCTGTCGGGCTACACCACCGCGGCCATCGCCGTGCCGCTCGATGGGGGCCTCGGGCACCTCGTCTTCGTCGATGCGTCGGGCGAGCTGGTCGCCTACGACACGCAGGGCGCCAATCCGCTGATGCCGCCGATCGAGCGCTGGCGGCGGCCCGAGGCCACCGGTCAGATCGTCGCCCTCGACCGCGACGGCGACGGCAGCTTCGAGGTCGCCTACACCGGGACCGACAGCCTGGGCGGCCACTTCGTCGAGCTCGTCGGTGGCGACGGCAGCACGCTGTGGCGGCGCACCTTCACGGACATCACCCGACCTCCGCACGCCATGGTCTTCGGGCAGTTCGGGGGCGACGCGGCCCTCGACCTGGCCTTCCTCGCCATCCCGAACGCCGGTCCTCCGATGCTCATGACCATCGACGGCAACACGGGCGACAACTTGAACACGCGGGACTCGCTGGCCGGCCAGACGCGCTCCAACCCGAACCGCGAGCTGCACGTCCGCGGCGACGTCGACGCTGACGGCTTCGATGACCTGCTGCTGATGCACTACACCAGCTTTGAGCGCATCTCGGGCGCCGACCTCTCCCGCGTCGGCGGGGTCTACCTGTGGCCGTCGGGCACCGCCCGGCCGGTCAACAGCATCCTGGCGCCGGCTGGCACAGGCGGCCCCGAGGCGACCTTCCTCAAGCCGACCATCGGCCCCATCACCGCCTTCGATGTCGATCCGGCCGCCGAGCGCTGGCGCGCCGATCCGCCGGCCTCCATCTCGGGCGTCGTGGTCGAGTTCCCCGGCCTGGCCGACGCCAACGGCGACGGCACCGTGGACCTGGCCGTGCCGGGGCTGCTCGGCGACGTCACCGTCTACGACGGCGCGAACGGCGCGATCCTCTACCGGGTCTGCCTCACCGACGGCAACGCGGCGCTCCTGTCCGACGGGGCCACGCTCACCAACTGCGCGCCCGTCTCACCGATCTCCGACGTGGTCACCGCCGACATCGACGGCAACGGAGACCTGGAGTTCATCATCGCCGAGTCACGCGGCTGGGTGTACGCCCTGAACTCCGAGGACGGCTCGGCCCTGTGGTCGATCAACGTCGGCGCCCGCGCCCGCTACCCCGTCGTCGCCGACTTCGACGGTGACGGCCTGCTCGAGGTCGGTGTCACCACGACGCGCTCGCTCTTCGTCGTCATCGACCAGTCCCGCGTGGACGCGGTCGCCTCGGTGCGCGACGTGGCCGTGGTCAACGGCGGCATCGATGATGCGGCGACCGACATCGACACGACGGCCGGGCGCACCAGCCTCGGCGTGGCCTGGGACGCGGCCGTGGGCGCGGACGAGTACGTCGTCCGGATCGTCACGGGCAACGGCACCGAGGTCATCCCCCCGACGTCGGTGGGGCTGGTCACCGAGCGCGTGTTCACCGGGCTGTCGTTGACGCCGGGGTCCACGTACTTCGCCTCGGTGACCGCCATCAACACCCTGCTCGGGGGCGCCCCGGCGACCCGCTCCGACGGCGTCCGGGTCAGCGGCGCGCTGCCCCGCATCACCAACCTCCTGGCCGATCCCGATCCGTTCACGCTCGCGGTGGACCCCTCGACGGCGATCTCCGCCCAGGTCTCGGCCGACGGCGTCATCCTGCTCGACACCATCACCCTGACGATCGAGAACGGCAACGCCGACGTCATCCTCACCGACGTGGTGAGCCCCGACCAGCGCACCAACCTGCCGTACACCTTCACGTGGGACGGCACCGACAGCAACGGTGCCACTGTGGCGACCGGGGCCTACACCCTCCGGCTCCACGCCACCGACGCCGACGGTGGCGCGACGACGGCGATGGGGTCGGTCACCGTGCGCCGCGCAGGTGATCCGCTGATCACGAGCTTCGCCGCCACGCCGGCCAGCTTCGACCCGAACGTCGAGACCACGACTCTGACGGCCGACATCGCCTCGGACCCGCTGATCACGCTCACCACGGTCACCGTCACCATCGAGGACGCCCAGAGCGCTGCGCTTCGCACCTGGACCGCGACGCCGAGCGCGGCCACATGGACGCTGATGGACGTCGTCTGGGACGGCACCGACAGCAACGGTGCGCCCGTGGCGCCCGGCGATTACGTCGCGCGGCTGGCCGCGACCGACAGCCTCGGCAACAGCTCCGAGGCGACGATCATCATCACGGTGCTGCCCGCCCAACCGCCCCTCATCACGACCTTCACGGCCGATCCCACCCGTTTCGACCCGTTCCGCGGCGAGTCGGTGACCTTCGACGTGGCGGCGACCTCGACGACGAACCTCACCGAGCTCCGTCTCACGGTCGTGGCGGCCAACGACGCGATCGCCTTCGAGGACGTTCGCGCTCCCGACGCGCTGACCGCCGCCTACCAGGTCGTCTGGGACGGCGTCGACGCCACGCTGAACGCGGTCGCCCTGCCGGGCCCCTACACAGCCCGCCTCACCGCCACCAACGCCGTCTCCGAGACCGCCACGGCCACCCTCGACCTCGAGGTCGTCGAGCGCGGCCTCGGCACGGTCGACATCACCGAGCTGCTGGTCGCCCCGGCCAGCTTCGACCCCTGCGACGGCCAGACGACCACCATCACGGCCACGGTCACCAGCGACGCGTTCTCGCGGGTCCAGGACGTCACCCTCGCCCTGCTCGCCGATGACGTCGTCGTGCGCGACTGGACCTGGACGCCGGACGCCTCCACCTACGACGTCTCCGTCGTCTGGGACGGCGCCGATGGCGGCGGGACGACCGTGGACGCCGGCACCTACGCCGTCACCGTCGCCGCGACCAACGACCTCGGGAGCGACGACTTCGCCGAGGCCACCGTCACCGTCACCTGCGCCGGCCCGGACCTCGTGGCGGCCTGTCAGGATGTTTGCGACACCGTGACCGCCTGCCAGGAGTTCATCGACGCCTGCGGCCAGGACATCACCGACCAGGCCAACGCCGGCTGTCAGGCCGCGTGCGCGAATGACGAGGCCGCCCGGACCCAGATCCTCGGCGTCGCCTCGCTCCCCTGCGAGACCGTCGTGCCCATCGCCATCAACGCCTTCGACCTCGGCGACGCCTGTGGCGGTGGCAACAACGGGACCAACAACGGGACGAACAACAGCACGAACAACAGCACGAACAACAGCACGAACAACAGCACGAACAACAGCACGAACAACAGCACGAACAACGGGACCAACAATCCGACCAACAACGGAACGGGCGGTGACGTGCTGGCGGGCAAGGTCCAGGGCGGCTCGATCGCGGATTGTGCCTGCTCGACGCCTTCTCGCTCCGCCACACCCTCCGGCGGCTGGTTGCTCGCGGTGGTGGCCGGCCTCGGCCTGATCGGCGTCCGCTTGCGCCGCTGAGCTCCCCTCTTCGAGACGGCATCGCAACATACTGTCTCAAAAGAACATTTTTCCCATTCTTGACAGAGCCGCCCTGGGGGGGCACGCTCTTGGGCCAGCGTCCACGGGGCATCGGCGAGTTCCGCGTCGTCTGTGCCTCGCAACGATCCCTCGGAGCCGTATGCAGACCAGCCGTGCCCTGACCGCCCTCACCGTCGCCACGCTCGCCGTCACCCTCCTGCCCTCGGCCCCGGCCCATGCGTGCGGGGCCATGCTGTTCGAGCAGCACGAGAGTCGTCCGGGTGGGATGAGCGATCAGGAGATCTTCGTCGGGGCCATGCGGGATGAGACCCTGATGGTCGTCTCGGCAGGCTTTGCCGCCAGCGACACCCGCGAGTTCGCCTTCCTGTTGCCCATCCCTGCGGTGCCCGCACAGGTCGAGGACCGCGCCCCGGCCATCTTCCAGGTGCTCCAGCACGGCACCAGCCCGCGCGTCTTCATCGAGACCCTGACCGAGGGTGGCGGCGATGACGGAGGCTGCGGCTGCGGCTCTGCCGACAAGGCCGGCGCCCTCGGCGACGGAGGCCGCTCTACGGACGTCGAGGTGCGCGACCGGGGGGAGACGGAGACCTGGGAGTACGTCGTCGTGGGTGGGGGCGGCGAGGACGCCTCGGTCGCCGAGTGGCTCAACGCCGAAGGCTTTACGGCCCCGGCCGCCATGGCCGACTCCATCGACGCCTACGTCGCCGACGGCTGGCTCTTCTTCGCCGCGCGCGTCAAGCCCACGGCGGGCGCGGGCGTGCTGGCCCCGCTGCAGATGCACTTCCCTGCGGTCACCGCCGCGGAGCTCGTGGTCCCCATCGGGATCTCCGCCGAGTCCCTCGCCCCGGCCGGCCAGCTCGGGATCACGCTCTACCTCTGGTCCGTCCAGCCGCTGGCCCCGAAGAATTACGCCCTCGTCAACGCCGCCGACCTTCAGATCACCGCCACCTCGCCCACCGAGAGCGACTACGAGACGAAGTTCGAGGCCGCGGCGGCCGAGGGCAGCGGCCAGTTCGTCGTCGAGTACGCCGACGCCTTCACCGCCGGCAACTTCGACCTCTGGCAGACCAGCGCCACCGACGCGGGCGTCGCCCTCGACGGCGACCCCACCTCCTTCCGCGACACGCTCGCCGGGCTCGTCGAGGGCAGCACCAGCGGCCAGCTGGTCCGCCTGCGCACCCGGCTGACGCCCGCCCAGCTCCAGGACATCACCTTCGAGGCGAGCGCCCAGCCGACCACCTCCAACGAGCACTACGTCGTGTACTCCAGCGGCGGCTCCAGCGAGGCGGGCCTGTTCGCCGGCGGCCTGTTCGCCCTCCTGTCGCTGCTGGCCGTCTGGCGGGGTCGCCAGCGCTGAGAAGCCTCACCGCATCGACAGCCCGAACACCTGCCGCCCCCGGCTCGCGCTGAGCTGCCCGTCCCTGCCGAACAGCCGCAGGTCCCGCCCCAGCAGCGGGTCTTCGATGACCTGCACCGCCGGGTGCCCCATCTTCGCCACGAACACCTCGAGCTGGCCGTCCTCGGTGAGCTGCACGGCCACCCCCGTGTCCAGGACCACGAACGCCACCGCCGGGTCCGACACGTCCTCGGTGCGCCGCACGTCGTAGCTGCCGAAGTCCGCCGCGAACCGGAACACGATCCGGTCAAACCGCCCGGCGCGCTCAGCCGTCACCACCAGCACCCCCCGCTCGAACCGCGCGTCGATCACCCGATGACCGTCCAACTCCTTCACGCGGACCTGCCGACACCGGCCCGGCGCGTCGAACAGAGACACCCACGTCGCCCCCAGCATGTTCTGCACCGCCACCCCCGGCCACAGCCGCGTTGCCTTCGCCATCACCTGCGCCACCACCCGCGGCGCCGCCACCACCCCCGCGCCCACGTCCACCAGCTCCACCTCCACCACCGACTCGCCGCACCGCGCCAGCACCCGCGTGTCCGCCATCGCCAGCTCCGAGGCCGCCAGCTCGCAGGCCACCGGCACCTGCCGATCGAGGTCCATCAGCTTCACCCGTCCGTCCTCGAGCCACGCCAGCACCGGCCGCCCGGCCTTGCCCGACACCCCGATCGCCCACTGGCCCGCCGGGGTGGCCTGGACCGGCCGCCCGTCGAGCCACACGCTCTCTCGCGTCACCACGCACGCCCGTCCCCGCCACCCGAAGCACGCCACCACCACCCCATCGTACGTCTCCAGGCCCCGCAACTCGAACCGACCGGTGCTCATCACCGGGCGCGCCGGCCGCGCCGGCCCCACCACGGCCATCGCCGCCCCACCGGGCGCCTTCGACCGCTCCTGGCCGTCCAGCACCCGCTCGAACCACGACCGCCACACCGCCGGGATGTCCTCGAACGGGTACGCCGACGCCGGCACCTTCACCTCCGGCCGCAGCACCGAGACGTTCGCCTCCATCCGCGCGTCCATCGTCTTGAGCGACGGGTGATGCCCCCGGTACGGATGCACCCCCACGAACAGCTGGAACGCGATCACCGCGAACGCGAACCAGTCCGTCTCCGCCGTGAACTCCCCCGGTCGGGCGTGCCGATCCCGGATCGAGTCGGCGATCGCCGTCGCCGGATACCGCGCCGTCTGGTAGCTGTCCACGTCGATGAAGAACACCTCCGACAGCCCCGACGACAGCAGCAGGTTCAACGGGTTGAGGTCCACCACGAGCACGTCCGCGGCGTGGATCCGGGCCAGCCGATCCCGCATCCCCTCCACCACCGACAACACCTGCACCCCCGACACCCGGTGCTGCTCTCGAAACGTCTTCGTCATCAGCCGGCACAACGGCTCGGTCCCCTCGAGGAAGTCCATCGTGAACCCCACCGCGCGCCCCTGCCCGTCCCGCACCATGGCCTGCGGCCGCAGCACCCCCCGATCGTCGATTGCCGCCAGCGCGTCGAACTTGCCCGCCGGGATCATGTGTGCCGGGTCGTGGTAGACCTTGTACGCTACCCCGTCCCTCGCATACACAGCCCCCTGCGCGCCCTCCGAGACGAAGTCCCCGCGCCCCAGCGTCACTTCGCCCGCGCCGTCCACGTGAACCTTCATCGTCGCTCCCTCCGCGCTCGTCGCAAAAATGGGGGTCCGGGGGCGGCTCGCCCCCGGCCGCCGGAGGCAGCGCCCCCTGCACCCCAATAATCGAGATCGATGCCCCCCCTCAGAACCGCAGCGTCGCGCCCTGCTGCCCCGTCCCCAGCAGCATCGACTGCTGCAGGATGCTCTTCTGCACAAAGGCCGCCAGCCGCGCCAACGTGCCCGCGTCCGCGCCCTCGAGCTCCACGTACTGCGTGAACCCGCCCTCGTCGGCGAAGGTCTGCAGGTAGCGCGACACCTGCGCGTCCTTGACGTTCACCCCGACCAGGATGCTGATCAGGCTCTCCAGCGTCTCGGCCTTGCGCGCCGCCGTCAGCGACGCCGCCACCTGCTTCGCCGTCGCCTTCGACATGTTGTCCATCCCGTCGGTGAGCACGAATACGATCCCGTTGGCCGCGAACCCGCCCTGGTGGAGGTCCTCGGCGTACCGCACCACCGACTCCACCGCGTTGAACGTCGCGTCGTACAGCCGGGTCATCCCGTCGCCCTGGAGCGCCTTGTCGTAGTGGGCCGCCTGGCACGTGGCCAGCGGCTTGAACCCGTGCACCTCGGTGAAGTCGCTGGCGAACCGCGTGAACCGCACCATCAGGTTGTCCGCCCGCGGCGACTGGTGACACGCCTTCACCACGTCCTTGATGCACCGCTCGATGTCCCGCACAAACCCCGAGACGCTCCCCGAGTCGTCCGCGCTCAGCACCACCAGCGTGTACTCCGACGCCCCCAGGTCCTCCAACCGCGTCGCCGAGAACCCGAACGTCGACCCCTGAATCGGAAGGCTCAACAGCCTGGACTTGATCATAGGCATGGCTTCAACCCCTTGATGTGTATGAGAAATGTTCTTCGCCGCGCCGCGGCCCGCCCCCCGCGGGCCGCCGTCGCGCCCGTCAGATCGAGAAGGTCGCCGTCGTCGACAGCTTCATCCCCAGCGACGTCATGTCGTCCACGAACGAGCGCTGGTACACCTCGAACCCCGTCACCGGGCTGGTCGCGTCGGTCAGCAGCACCATCTTGGCCACGTACGCCGGGTCCGAGAACTGCGTCACGATGTCCCGCACCGTGTTCGCCAGACAGTGCGACCCCGCCTCGCCGGCCAACAAGATGACGTCGGCCTCCTCCAGCGTCCGGATCAGCGGCGCGTTCACCTGCGTCGACGGATCCGCCGGGTCCGGCACCTCCGCCTGCACCGCCGAGAAGTGCTCCGTCCACAGGTTCGACCCCTTCGTCACATAGTCCACCACACCGAACCGGGCCTCCTCCCACCGACGCAGCGCCCCGAACAGCTCCGGCACCACGTTGTGCCCCGCGCTCCCGATCAAGCAGTGCACCGGCCACACCAGGTGCGGATACCGCCCCTTGGCCTCCAGCTCCCGAAGGTACGCGTGCGCCCGCTGACGAGCCCCCGGCAGCGTCGTCGTCCACACCCCGTCCGCCACGTCCGAGGCCGTGATCTGCGTGAACGGGGCCGGATGCTCCCCCGCGCCGTTCCGCCAGAAGATCGGATGCGCGATGTCCACCGGATGATGGCTGTCCAGCGTCACATGGATGTCCGCGATCCCACCCCGAAGCCGATCCACCATCGCCGCCAGCCGACGCATGTCCGCGTCCGCCCCCGGCACGAACAGCGTCCCCTCGCGCGCGTCACAGAAGTCGTTCTGGGGATCGATGATGAGCAGATGCACAGCGGTCATGAGAGCCTCCGATGGAAGAGACAGGCCTCCCCGCGACGTCGCGACGCTTCAACCGAGGGTCCTGAATGCAGAACGTGTCGGTCGCACCTCGCGGGGAGGACGTTTGAAACATCGGCCGAGGTCGGCAGATGCGTGATCTTGTTTTGCGGACCGTTGATAGGGTCTTGGTGACCCTTTCTGTTGGGTAAGTTATGGTCATGTTGACCATAAGTCAAGAGGGGGTGGGGAAGAAAGTTCGGTGGGCTCCCCCGCAGGCTCCCCCGCGGCTGCAATCGCGGAGCAAAGCTCCGCGAGCAGCCTCGGCCCCTCGCGAGCAAGGGGCATTGGGGAGAGTCGAACGGATCGGAGGTGCGTCAACGCACCGGGTTGCTCGCGAGTCTCAGTGTGAGGCAGAGCTGAACGGATCGGAGGTGCGTCAACGCACGCGGTCGTTCGCGAGTCTCGCTCCGAGTCAGTAAGCTGTTGTAATTATTGATGCTATGCGAACCGTCGTGAGGTTCGACGCCACCGTGGCGCGCGGCCCGCCCCAATGCCCCTTGCTTGCGAGGGGCCGAGGCTGCTCGCGGAGCTTTGCTCCGCGATTGCAGCCGCGGTGGAGCCCGCGGGGGAGCTCACGCCCACTTCTTCGGGATGTCTCCCCGGAGCTCGTGCTCGACGATGAAGACGTTGGAGTACAGGTTCGCCATGATGTTGCGGCCCTCCTGGGTCAGCGCCAGGTAGGGCAGGGCGTCCTTGATGTAGGGGTAGATCTGGGACCAGTAGAAGGTGGGGTAGTTGCGGCGGAGGTGGTCGGGGGTGTCGTAGCCGAGGCGGCCGTTGGTGCCGTTCTCCTCGAACTCGTAATAGAGGGCGATGATCTTGTTGAGGTAGCGGGGGTCGGAGAGCTGGCCGATGAGGTCGGCCGCGCGGATGAGGCCAGGGAAGTGGGTGGTGCCCTGGTGGTCGGTGGCGTTGGGGACGGGAAAGCGGGTCAGCTCGATGTTGCGCTTGAGGAGCTCGATGTCGAGCAGGGGGTGACCGCCGAAGCGCTCCTCGATGAACATCTTGCCCCGGTCCACATGGTACGGCGTCAACGCCGCGTCCGTCGCGCCCGCCCGGAGCTCCACCAGTTCCTCGCCGATCCCCGTCGCGTAATTGCCGTCGCGGTCGAGGCGACAGACACCCTTGACGTAGCCGATGTCGTGGCAGAGCAGGGCGATCATGCAGTGCAGCCAGTCCCGCGGCGTCACGCGGCCCTCCCGGATGTGCTTGCCGTGCAGGATCTCCTGCCCGACCAGGCTCACCAGGATGGTGTGCTCGACGTTGTGGTAGAGGGCGTCGCTGGTGGCGATGTTGCCCAGCGCCATCCCGCCGAACCAGCCGATGATGTCGCAATACTCGCTGTGCAGGTCGCCGTAGACCCGCTGGTAGCCCGCCCGCAGCTCAAGGATGAACCGCTCGATCAGGATCTCGGTGGTGTTGAAGCGCATGACGGTTCCTGTTCCCATGGCGGGCAAGCGCAGCGGCGCACCGTGCCCCCGGTCGCGAACGTGTGACCGTCTGCGTCGTCGTGGCAGGGGCGGGTCGAGCCGCGCGAGGGCGCGTCGGTCGGGCGCGCGGGTGGAGCCGACGCGCGCGTTCAACGAGCACCAGCAGGGCGTGTCGACGCCTGGCCAACGGGAAGCAAACCGGACAGCACGCCCACAAACTAACGCAGAGCGGCCGGCGTTGTCACCCCGTAATGGCGCCTCGACGCGGCGGGAAGGTCGCCGGAGGTCAACGAGCGACGCGATCACCGAACATGTGCGCCGCGGCCATGGACGCCATCGGGTCGCGCTTGTGGCCGACGTGGGGCACGACCTGGAGCGTCCAGCGAAGGGGGAGCTTGAAGTCGCGCGCCAGGCGTTCAGCCTGCTCGTAGAACCGGCGCGCCCGGCCGTGGGGGCTGGACATGCGCCAGGTGACCGGGGTGGTGTTGCCGTCGCGGACCATCCGTCCGGTCTTGACGCCAACGCGCACCGACGCCGCAGCGTTGTCCTTCTGGCCGAGCAGCACGAGGAGGGGGACACTGAGCGCGCGGCCGAGCCGGCTCTCGTCAACGCCGGAGTTCCGCAGCCCGCGGGGGTAGTTGAGGTCCCAGGTGAGGTTCGGGTACCAGCCGGGGTTGGCCGCCACGGCCATCTCCACCCGATCGGGGCGCTGGAGGACGAAGCGGTGCACGAACTGGCCGCCGGCGCTGTGGCCGAACATGTAGTAGCGTCGGGTCGTGTTGTGCAGGCGATCCCGCACGGCGTCGAAGAGGTGGTCCACCATCGTGAAGGAGTCCCAGCCCGACTGGACCGGACGCCCGCGTCGATCCACCACATAGCCCGTGGCGAAGCGCGTCTTGCCAGGGTAGCGCCTGGCGGCGAACTCAGGCGCCACCACCACCACCCGGTACCGATCGGCCAACGGCCGCCACGTCTCGAGGTACTCCCGAGCGTTGCGGCGCACGCCGTGGACGACAAACACGACCGGCGCGTCGGCCTCGATCCCCACCGGGGCGTAGGTCCACACCCCGAGGGTGTGCGACGGATCGCCCAGCGGGTCGGTCCACTCGAACCGCTCCACCGCCTGCGCCTCGGCGCGCGCCGCACCCAGCAGCAGCGCCCCGCTCACGCACAGCGCCAGGCACACCCCCCCCACCGCTCGACGACCCGTTCCTGCCATCCCTTCGCCCACCACCGCGCACGCCCACGACCTCACGCGCTGGAGCGTAGTGTCACGGCGTCAGCGTCGTCAACTGCGGCGGGGCGGCTCCCCCGAGGCCGTTCGCGTCGCGAAGCTCCGCGATTACGCCCCAAATCGCTGGGTGGTCGAGTTCTGTGCCTTCGGGTTCAGAGGGTCAAATTTCGGCTGGGCTCCGCCCAGACCCGCTCAAGGCTACCGCCTTGAGAATCCATTTGTTTTGTCTTCAAGAACGGATTCTCAAGGCGGTAGCCTTGAGCGGGTCTGGGCGGAGCCCAGAACTCGACCGCCCTGGCCCAAATCGACGGCAACCTTGAACTTCCGCGCGCGTCGATGTATCCACCTGACCAACAACACCCCGGGCCGTCCGACGCGCCCTTTGCTGTTTCACGAGGAGATCGAGATGCTCAAGCGCGCCATGTTCGCGGTCCTGGCGACAGGAACCCTGCTCGCCGTTGGTTGTGCCGATGACTCCACCGAGCCCGTCGAGGCGGGCCTGTCCGGCTGCGGCATCGTCGCCTGCACCGCCAACGACAACGACGACGACTACGATCCGAGCGGCCTGCCCGCCGAGAACAACCCCAAGAGCGACGCCGTCGACCGCGTTCGGTCGGCCACCGGCACCGCCACCGCCGACGGCGTGCTGGACGTGGCCGATCTGGAGACCATCTGGGCGGCCGCCGGGGACTCGGTCAGCAAGGGCGAGCTCGAGGCCGTGCACGAGGCCCTGCTCGAGGAGACGGCCTACACCGTCACGCCCGAGGCCATCGAGCGCGGTGACCAGCTCGCCCTGACTGCCAACATCGCCGAGGCCGATGAGACCGAGGTGCTGCTCAGCGGCAGCTCCTTCGCGGGCACCGAGCTCCCCGACGCCGTGCGGAACCTCCTCATCACCGCGCGCTGGCACGGCGCCGTCGCCTTCGACGTCAACGAGACGGATGATGATGGCGAGGGCATCTGGAGCCCGTATCCCGCGACCACGCCGCCGCGGGAGAACATGACGTTCGCGTACACGGAGATCACGCCGGAGAAGCTGATCGAGGACCTCGAGGACACGGAGGTCGAGTACAACGCCATCGTCGGCACCGAGAAGGCGACCACGCCGTCGGGGCAGGAGTACGAGCAGGTCCGGTACGAGCAGCGCAAGGGCGGCACGGGGCACATCATGGCCCAGTACGACGAGGTCTATCACCCCGACATCTACGCCCGCGGCAGCCAGAACCAGAAGTGGGCCAACAACTTCGCCATCCTGTCGGACGGCACGGTGCACTGCCTGCCGGCGGCGCGTCGCTCGTACATCCAGGACCTCATCCTCACCAATCCCCACCTGTCCCGCGGCCAGCACATGCTGTTCAACGGCCACCTCGACGTGCGCGCTGGCGTGGTCGTGGGCGTGGAGATGAGCGGCCGCCTGTCGAAGATCGCGGCGAAGGGCAAGGCCACCTTCGTCGACCCGATCGCGCTGCTCAAGGCGTGGGGCTTCGAGATCGCGCCCGGCGTCACTCTGCGCTACGGCAACGTCGACGCGGGCGCCCCCTCGGTGAACGCCGAGGGCTTCGTGCTCGAGCAGGCCAGCAACTGATGATCGCCCGCGCGCCTCGCGTCGCCCTGATGGTGCTGGCGACCCTCCTGGCCTGCGCCGACGACCCCGCGTCCACCCCCTCCGACGCGGCCGTCGACACCAGTCAGGACGCCGCGGCCGACGCCTCCCCCGACATCTCCGATGAGGACAGCTCCCCCGACGCCGAGCCCGACGCGCCGTGGGGCTTCGAGGTGCTGGCGAGCCAATACGGCAACATCCAGACGATCGCCGGCCGCGGCATCCAGGACGCCAAGGGCGGCAACGGCTGGGAGGCTGGCTTCGAGGGCGCCCAGGCCGTGACCGTCGAGCTGTCCCGGCCGCACATCGCGGTCGGGGACGACGCGGGCAACGTCTACATCGCCGACAAGGACGCCCACGGCATCCGCCGCGTGGCCCCGGACGGCACCCTCACCACGGTCGCCGGACGCAACACCCCCGGCGACGACGGCGACGGCCCCGCCCCCGCCACGTCCATGCGCCTGTCCTCCCCGAACGGCCTCTGCATCCGCGGCGACGGCGTCTTCTACGTGCTCGACCTCGGCAACGGCAAGGTCCGCAAGGTGGCCGACGGCCAGATGACCACCTTGTTTGACGCCGGCAACCTCGGCGCCGGCCGAGGCCTCTGGGTCAGCCCCGCCGAGGACCTCGCCTACGCCGCCGCTGGCACCCGCCTGCTCCGTTGGACCCCCACGGACGGCGTCTCCACGCTCGCCGAGGGCTTCGTCTCCCTCGGCAACCTCGACGTGCGCGCCGATGGCACCATCCTCCTCTCCGATCGCGAGGGTCATCGGGTCTGGGCGATCACCCCCCAGGGGGTCAAAACGATCATCGCCGGCAACGGCACCCCGGACGGCGGCGGCGAGGGCGATCAAGCCACGCAGGTCGGCCTGGAGGAGGTCCGCGGGGTCTGGGCCCATCCGCGGGGCGGCTTCTTCGTCGCCACGCACAAGGGCGGGCAGGTCTGGTTCGTCGATCCCGACGGCACGATCCACCTCTTCGTCGACGGAGACAACGACGACACCCACGCCGGCGACGGCCAGCCGTTCGATCGCCCCGGCCCCAAGATCAGCGAGCCCCGCGCGGTGACCATGGATCCGGAGGGGAACGTGCTGGTCACCGAGAGCGACTTTGGCTTCGTCCGCCGCGTCGAGCGCCTCCGCTGACCCTCCCCCGATCCCGTCCCAGACGCCCTCCACGCTCCCCGCCCCCGCGCCTGCGCGCCGTCCTCGCCGCGATCCCTCCTCGCGCACACTGTCCTACACCCCCGCACAGAAATTTTGACCGTCCAGGGGCCCGTGGGACACTGCAGAGGACGGCAAGGCACCGTGGACAGCAGCGGAGGACAGCTCATGGAAGAGCAGGACGGCACCCTCGTGGAACCCCAGATCGCGCACGGCTCAGGTTGGACCCAGCTCGATGGGCACTACAGTCAGCCCCCCGCTTGCCCCGAGGCGCTCCGGCCGGTCGACAACCCCGTCGCCCAGGAGCTCATGCGCCTCCGCAGGCAGGTCGCCCGCCTTCAGGCCGACAACGAACGCCTCCAGCGCGAAAAAGACGCCGTGGACGGCCGGTTCCGCCAGGCCCTCGAGCTCGGCAAGGAGCTCGCCGATCAGCGCAACACCTTCATCGAGAAGCTCGCCGACAGCGAGTCCGCGCGCCGCAGCCTCCAACGCAACGTCCAGGAGGCCCGCCTCGAGCTGGCCACCACCATGACGCTGGCCCGCCGCGACCGCGCCGTCATCGCCCGCGCCAACCGCGACAACCTCCAGGCCCGCGAACAGCTCCTCGCCGTGCAGGCCGTCGTCGGCCGCGCCCCCGTCGGCGAGTCCGCCGATGCGCTCCGCGAGCGCATCTTCGAGATCATCGATGGCACCGCCGGCCGCGCGACCACCCGTCGCTCGATGGCCAGCGTCCAGGGCGACGAGCCGTTCTGAGGCGGCCGCCCCCCCCACGCTAATCCGGCGCTCGACGCGCCGTCTCGCGCGTGGGGCTACTGCGGGAGGGCGCCCCCGTTGGGGGCTTGGCCGAGTTCGTATCGGGAAGCGACGCCAGTCTCATTGGGTATGGGAAGGCTGTTTTGAGTCAAGTGCTTGCGTTGCACAGTCAAGGGCGGGAAGGTGGCTGTTTACCTCACGCGATCCGCCCGGCCGTCCCCCACGCGAACCTCCCCCAACCCTCGACACGAGCACGGCCAAGCCCCCAACGGGGGCGCCCTCCCACGGTAGCCCCACGCGCGAGACGGCGCGCCGAGCGCCGGATTAGCGTGGGGTGGCCGGCCATGACGGGCCGCACGGAGATGTGAACAGCAGCCACCCCGACCCGAGCCCGCCAGCCCGCGCCTGTTGCCTTTGACAACACCCCCGTCACGGTGCGGCCAGAAACACAGCACCGCCACACGCGTCACCTCCCCGGTGTCCTCTCGTCCGACGGCCGAACGCCGCCCGCGCGGGCCAGACCCACCCCGCGCAGGACGCTCTCCATCGGAGGGGCGAACGTTCGCACGCTTCTTGCTCTGGGAATCGGGCCGAGCGCCGCTACCATGGAACGCGGTGGATCGACCGGAGCTCCAGGAGGAATCATGAGCCGTTCGCTGGGTTGGTTGGGGTTGTTGGCATGGGTCGCGCTGATCGTCACGGCGTGCGGTGACACCGCCAGCGAGAAGGATCCGCTGATCCTGGTCCCCGATGAGGATGTGTGGGACGGGAACAATGACGGCGGCGGCAACAACGGCGGCGGCAACAACGGCGGCTACGGCTACAACAACAACCCCGGCGGCGACGTCGGCGTGGACGTTCCGCCGCAGACCTGCGATGCGGCCAACCCCTGCTCAGGCACGGAGGTCTGCCGCGGCGGCTTCTGCGAGCCCGAGTGTGACGCGGTCAACGCGTGCGCCGATCCGCTCATCTGCCGCAACGCCGCCTGCGTGCCCGAGTGCGACGACGCGACGCCCTGCGCCTCCCCGCTCGTGTGCCGGGCGATGCGGTGCGAGTTCGAGTGCGAGGCCGACGCGGACTGCGCCGGGACGGAGATCTGCGCTGCCAACCAGTGCGTCGAGCCCGAGTGCGTCACCGACGCCGACTGCGACGACCCGCTCGCCCAGGTGTGCGAGCACAACCTGTGCGAGGCCCAGCCGTGCGGGCTGCACACCTTCACCTTCAACCCGACGCTGCCGCTGTACAGCGGGCGGCTCGGGGGCGTCACGATCGGGAGCGTGCACGTCGCGGGCAGCTTCAACGCGGGGGTGGGCGGGCAGTGGCCGGCCACGATCGCCGCTGGTGGGCTCGCCATGACGCGGCTCGACTCGGGCGAGTGGTACGCCAAGTTCCCGTTGGACAACGGAAATTACCAATACAAGTTCGTCGTCAACGAGGGCGCGGCGTGGGTCGAGGACGACAACACGTCGACCATCGACGACACGTTCGGCGGTGTGAACTCGGTGATCGACGTCATGTGCGGCGGCGACACGAACAACACGCAGAGCGGGCTGTGCGGGGACGTCGAGCTGTTCGACTGGCGGGACACGGTGATGTACTTCCTGCTCGTCGACCGGTTCTTCGACAGCGACGGCATCGCCGATCAGGTCGCCAACGCCTCCGGCGGCGACGCGGCCAACGGGCCGAGCGGTCAGTACGAGGGTGGCGACCTCGCGGGCGTCACCGAGAAGCTCCCGTACCTGGCTGACCTCGGCGTGACGGCGCTTTGGCTGTCGGCGCCGTACAACAACCGGGACGTCGCCGGCGCGGCCATCGACACCAACGCCGACTCCCACCTCTACTCCGGCTACCACGGCTACTGGCCCTCGCCGGGCAACGTCGACTACAGCAACCCCAACGCCCCGAGCCCCCGGCCGGCCGTGGAGTCCCGGATCGGCACCGACGCCGACCTGCACGAGGTGATCGACACCGCCCACGCCATCGACTCGGCCGACGGCCACGGCATGAAGGTCCTGTTCGACTACGTCATGAACCATGTCGACAGCGAGAGCGGGCTCTACCAGGCCCACCGCGACTGGTTCACGAGCGACAACGGCAACATCCCGCTGTGCCCGCCCAACCGGTGGGATGACCCGTACTGGGGGACGCGGTGCGCCTTCACGACCTACCTGCCGGCCTTCGACTTCTACCAGGACGGGCCGCGCAACTGGTCCATCGACGACGCGATGTGGTGGGCGCGGGAGTACGGCATCGACGGCTATCGGCTCGACGCCATCAAGCACGTCCCGATCCAGTGGCTCACCCAGCTCCGCTCGCGGCTGAACACCGAGTTCACCGACGCGCAGGGCGGTCGGTTCTACCTGGTCGGCGAGACCTTCGACTACTTCAACCGCGACCTGCTCAAGAGCTTCGTCGACCCGGCCACCAAGCTGGACGGGCAGTTCGACTTCCCGCTCAAGGCCAACGTGTGTCGGACCGTGTTCAGCCGCGAGCAGCCGATGCAGGACTTCGCCAACTGGATGGGCGGCAACGACACGTTCTATGGGCCGAGCGCGCTGATGACGACCTGGATCGGCAACCACGACATCCCGCGCGCCATCCACTTCGCCAGCGGGCAGATCGGCAACTGCACCCAGGGCAGCGACACGGGCAACGCCTGGACCAGCAACTTCGGCCAGCCCCAGGACAACGTCCCGTACGAGCGGCTCGGGTTGGCCTTCGCCATCCTGATGACCAACCCCGGCATCCCCCTGATCTACTACGGGGATGAGGTCGGGCTCGCCGGCGGCGGCGACCCGGACAACCGGCGCATGATGCCGTGGGACGGCCAGACGGCCACGCTCAACGTCAACCAGCGCGCGCTGCGGTCCAAGGTCCAGAAGCTCGCCCATCTGCGGGCGGAGAACAAGGTCATCACCCGTGGCCGTCGGCAGACGCTGTCGTCGAGCCAGGACACCTGGGTCTACCGCATGAGCGGGTGCGCCGACGCCTCCCCGGACGTGATCGTCGCGCTCAACCGGGCCGACGGCGCCCAGAGCGTGGACATCCCCGCCGGCAGCTACACGGACCTGCTGACGAACCAGCCGGCGTCGGGGGGCTCGGTCTCCGTTGGCCCTCGCAGCTTCCTGGTCTATCGGGTACGTTAGGCCGCCGCGCAGCCCCGTTGGGGGTCGGCCCCACCCCACTCGCCGTCGAGCGCCGCCATGACCCTGCCGAGCCGCACAGCCTCCATCGCCCCGCTCCGTCGCCGCGTCGCCGCGGTGGGCGTGGTGGCGTTGTGGTTGGTGGCGTGCCAGGCGGAGGCGCCCGAGGCCCCCTCGGCGCTCCAGCGCGCGTGCTCCTTCCCCGTGTTCTACAAGCCTGCCGAGGGCCAGACGCCGACGCGCCTCGCCGTCATCGGCGACTTCAACGCCTGGAGCACCGAGACACACCCGATGGCGGACCCCGACGGGGACGGGATCTACCAGGCGCTCGTCCCGTCGAGTCCGGGCAAGCAGACCTACCTGATCTATGTGGACGGGCAGGTCGTGCTCGACGCCTACAACCCGCTGAGCCTCTACGCCGACGGCCGCGAGCAGTCCCTGGCCGACCTGAGCCACTGCGACGCCCCGGTCCTCGAGGTCGCCACCGTCGAGACGCGGGCCAACGGCGAGGCGAAGGTGGAGGTGCGGTTCCTGCGCAGCGCCAACGATCGAGCGATGGACGTCGAGGCCGTCGAGGTCCACATCGACGCGCCCGACACGGCCCGCAACCGCGCCGCTCTGGCCATCTCGCCGAAGGACGAGACCATCAAGCTCGACCTGACCGGCCTCGAGCCCGACAAGTACCAGGTGACGATCCGGGCCAGCGACGTGGACGGCAAGGCGGCCGAGCCCATCACGCTGCCCCTGTGGATCGAGCCGGGCGAGTTCCAGTGGCGGGACGCGGTGATCTACCAGGTCATGGTGGACCGGTTCCGCAAGGGCCGCGGACCGCTGTCCGAGGAGGCCGGTATCGCGGCCTACCACGGCGGGGACCTGCAGGGCGTGGTGGAGGCCCTCGAGGCCGGCTACTTCGACGCGCTCGG
>Ga0100377_1000276_pt1 | contig 42804 bp, 25 predicted proteins | sample CryGeymeta201501_FD_83664 | JGI IMG/M metagenome (GOLD analysis project Ga0100377, IMG submission 83664) | Groundwater microbial communities from Crystal Geyser aquifers in Utah, USA - Crystal Geyser metaG 2015-01 | ecosystem: Environmental > Aquatic > Deep subsurface > Groundwater | place: USA... | reverse complement strand
GTCTCGTCGCCCTCCGGGCTCCTCGGGGTCGCCCCTGCGGGGCTCCCGAGCATGCTCGTTCTTGGGGTGGACCGGAAGGATCGAGCCGAGAGCCCCGAATCACTCCAACTGAGAGCCCCGCAGGGGCGACTCCCATTATAGCGCCTGGCGACGGGCGCGCAGCGCCCGAGCCTGGGGTCTTCGATGGTGGTTCTCGACCGCCAGCCTTAGGGATAGAAATCAGGCTCCCACAGTGCTCTAGAACGTCGCGCCCGCGCCCAGGGCCACGCCATCCCCCCAGACCGAAGGCGCGACCCACCACCCCGTCGCCGACCGCACGAGGCTGGCCGGAGCGGCCGTGCGTCGCGCCTGCCCGTCGGCGCCAGCCTCGGACTGGTAGGCGTCCCACTCCTCCTCTGCGGTGGTCTCGCTGACGAACTCGTACACCGCCAGGCCGCCGAACAGCGCGACGGAGGGCAGCGCGGCGACGAGCGTGGAGGCATCGGAGCCGACGGCTCCGAGCAGAGACGGCACAGGCAGCAGCGCGAAGATGATGCCCGAGATGATCCGCCATCGCTCGCCAGACTCGGCCAGCTCGCGGAGGGTCCGCTCGCCCTCGTCGACGAGGAAGCGGTCGGCGCCAGCGCGGCGCTCGAGCTCATCTTCGAACGCCTCGGGCTCCGTCTCGTCGTCCGAGGGCAGGAGCAGAATGAGCCCGCCGGTCACCGTCCCGGCGACCCCCACCGTCCCGAGGCCGACCACCAGCAAGGCGTGACCGAGGTCCTCACCGAAGCTGCGCCCGGTCGGCAGGCTGTTGATGTAGAGCGCACCGGCCGCGCCGAGGATGCCGATCCCGAGCAGCACGCCGCCGGTGCGGAGGCGGACCGATCGGGCCTCGTCGTGGATGACGTCAAGGTGCTGGCGAAGGAGGACGACCTTGTCGGCATCGGACACCGCCGCCGGTGGGTTCGCCCTCGCGTGCGCAGCGGGGAGGAGGACACACAGCGCGACGAGGACGCCGCTCACCAGCCGGTTGACTCTCTTCACGGGCTCACCTGCGCAACAGGGTCACTGCTTCAAGAACGCGCGGCGCCCAGCGTGCCACACCGAGGTGCGACGCTCAAGGCAGGGAGCGACGGCGCTCTGCACGGCCAGTGGCGCTATCCTTCGAGCACGCGGCGGACCGCGGAGGAGCGCAGGAACGTGCGGCGGACGATCGGATCGGCGATGCGGTCGCGACGCTCCTCGACGAGGCGGCGCGCTTCGGCGCGTGCGGCGGTCGAGGCGGCGGGGTCGACCGTCGCCAGGAGCTCGGCGTGGCGCAGCAGGACGTGCTCGGCGCCGTCGACGGTGCCGCTGGCGAGGTGGCTGACGGCGAGCGTGGACAGGCGGCGGGCTGTCTCAGGGTCGCCGAGCCGGCTGTAGCCCTCGGCGGCCAGGGAGGCGCCACGGGCGCTCGCCCAGGTGAGGCTCGCCTGGACACCTTTGTGGCGGGCCTCCTCGGCGAGCATCAGGGCATCGCGCACGGCCGACTCACCGCCCTCGGCCAGGCGGCTCTCGGTGAGCGCGAGGATGGCGTGGGTCTCGAGGTAGACGTTGCGGATCTCGCGGGAGAGCTGGAGGCCCTTGCGGAGCATGGCGTCCGCCTGGCGGAGGCGGCCGCGGTCGAGGTGGACGACGCCGAGCGTGATCAGCGCGTCGGCCAGGGCGAGCTTGTCGTTCGTGCGGCGCGTCAGGCGGATGGAGCGGATGAGGGTGGTCTGGGCCCGGTCGCAGTCGCCCATCAGCAGGTAGAGGTGGCCCATGTTGGCCAGCAGCGCGCCCTCGTCGCGGGTGTGGCCGAGCGCCCGGATGGACTGCAGGGCGCGGTTGTAGTTGCGGAGCGACTGGTCGAGCTCGCCGAGGTTGGCGTACAGCAGGCCCATATTGATCAGGGTGGTCTGCTCCTGCCGCTTGTACGGCTTGCCCTCGATGATCTCGAGCGCGCGCTTGTACGTCTCGAGGGCCTCTTGCGAGCGGCCGCCCTGCCGCAGGGTGATCCCGCGGGAGACGAGGGCCGCCCACAGCCCCTCGATGTCGCCGATCATCTCGAAGCGGGAGACGGCCTCCTCGATGACCTCCAGAGCCAGCTCGCGGCGCCCGGTGTCGCGGTAGACCATCACCAGGAGGCGAAGCGCGCTGCCGATGCTGTAGGAGTCGTCGATGACGCGGGCCTCGGCGAGCACCTCGGTGGCGAGCTCCTCGACACGGTCGAGCTCGCCGTTGTCGTACAGGAGGCGGACCATGCGGAGGCGGGTGCGGAGCTTGCGGCGCAGGGTGACGTCCTTGCGATCGAGCAAGGCCAGGAGCTGCTCCAGGATGGCTTTGCGGCGCTCGGGCTGCCCGAGGATGGCCAGCGCCCGCTCCTTGAGCTCCAGGCCAGACCGGAACGACTCACCGTCGGGGTCGACGCGGCCGAGGGCCTTGTCGACGAGGCGCACGCACTCATCGCCTCCCACGGAGTCAATGGCTGCCTCGGCGGCCAGAAGGTACATCTCACCAGCGCGCTCGGGCAGGCCGGCGGCGTCCAGGTGGCGGCCGACCTCGGCGAACTCGACCTTGAGCACATCGTCGCTGCGGGCCAGGAGGTGTTCGGCGATACGGTGGTGCAGCTCGCCGCGCTCGGGCTCGACCACGCCGCGCGCGGCGATCTCCATGATGAGCGCGTTGCGGAAGGCCCACACCTTGCCCTCGGGCTCACGGTCGTCGCCAGGCTCGGTCTCGTCGGCGGTCACGTCCATCCGGCGCAAGAAACCCTCGACGACGAGCACGTCGAGGTGCTCCAGGCTGCGCGCGAAGGTGAACAGGTTGGTGATGGCCCCGCCCTGGGCGCTGTCGCTGCAGATGGCCTTCATCAGCGAGCCGTTGAAGCGGAAGCCGAGCAGGCCGCACCGCTGGAGCATCTGCTTGGGCGCCGGGGCGAGCCGGTCGATGCGACTGGTGACCAGGCCCTCGACGGTGGTGGGGATCCACATCGGCTCCTGGTCGGGGGAGTCGAGGAGGCGGCGCACCTCGCGGGGATCGGTGAGGTTCCGGTCGACCAGCAGCTCCACCATCTCCTTGAGATACAAGGGATTTCCGCCGGCGCGCTGGACGACGCGGCCCACCACGTCGTCGTCGGTGGCGAGGCTCTCGGGCAAGATCGCGATGGCGAGCTCCCGGGCCGAGCCGGGATCCAGCTCGCCGAGCGGCTCCACGACGAGGCCGCGGGCCGCGAGGAGCTTGCGCCAGGGCGCGTCGGCGGTCGCCTCGTCCACCGAGAGGCTGGTCATCAGGAAGAAGGCGGAGGCCTCGAGCTGGGAGTCGAGGACATCGGCGAGGAACTCGATGCTGGAGGGATCGACGTTGTGGAGGTCCTCGAGCGCGAAGACCACGGGCGAGGTGGTGGTCAAGCAGCGCAGGAAGGTGCGGACGGAGGCGGTGAGGCGCTGGCGACGCTCCTCGACGTCGAGCTGGTCCATCACGTTGTCTTCGACCTTGACGCCGAGCAGGAAGGCCAGGGCGTGCATCACGAACCTGGCCTCCAGGGCCGGCAGCCCGGCCAGCAGGGTGCGCTCCATCCAGCGGAGGCGCTCGCGGGCCTGGCGCAGATCGGCCTCCTCGGACAGGCCGAGCAGCTCCTGCGTGATGTGCATCAGGGAGGCGTAGGCGGTGTCCTTGTCGTGGAGGGGGGCCATGCCACGCACCACGCGCACGCGGGTGGCGTAGGCGCCCTGCCCCGAGATGCCGACGAGGAACTCGTGCATCAGGGAGGACTTGCCGACCCCCTGCTCGCCGGTGACGAGCAGGCCCTGGGTCACCCCGCGCATCACGGCGGCGCGGAACGTGTCCCGCATGTTCTGGATGGCGATGTCCCGGCCCACCAGCCGCACATAGGAGTGCCGCAGCTTGGTGAGCACCTCCCTGCCGCTGAGCGGGCCTTGCAGGCGATGTGCGGCCAACGTAATCGTCGTGTCATCGACGTCCACATCGACCGTTTGCACCTCCTCGGCGCGGTAGCGGCGTCGGATGCGCCGGAAGATCCGGCCGCCCATCAGCACCTCGCGGCCCATCGCGGCGTGGGCGAGCGCCTCGGCGAGATAGAGCCCGCCGTTGCCCGCCGTCGCCTCGTCCCACGACCAGTTGAACCGGCGCCCGTCGATCCCGTGGCCGAGGTGCTCGACGACCACGTTGCCCTGCAGCACACCGATGGACAGGCTGAGGGGGGACTGGAGGTTGATGTTCATCGCATCGAGCGCCTCGTGGAGCTGCTGGGAGAGCTCCACGGCGCGCTCGGCGTCATTCTCCGCCGAGAACGGCAACCCCAACAGGAGCGTAAAGCCGCCCTCGCCGATCCGATCGACCAGCGCGCTGTTCTTGTAGGCGATCGACTCGACGATGCGGATGTAGTCCAGCAAGACCTGTCGCCAGCGCTCGTTGCCAGTCGCGCCGCGCAGGGCGGAGAAACCGCGCACGTCGCCGCAGACGATCACGCTCTCGGTGCGCTCTGCGCGGCGCAGGACCTCCGCTGGCGGCTCCCCCGTGCCGGGGTCGGTGCCCCCGGCGGTCGCAAGGTCCGAGTCGATCGCGTTGCTGGTGTCGAAGCCGACCATCGAGCCGGGCGAGACGTGGAAGACGGCGGTCGAGTCCATCGACTGGCGCGTGCCGCCGTCGTAGGCGCTGCGGACGGAAGGGTGCGCCATGGGGACGCCGTCGGCGACGAGGGTCGCTGGCGTGGGGCTGCCCGCCGGCAGCGGTAGCTGGTCCTCCACTCCGGCGAGGAAGGTCGTCAGGGTCATGGAGTCGGCGATGGTGCCCATGCTGAACAGGCAGCGGGTCAGGGCCACCTGGAGGTCGCGCGCCGACTGGAACCGCTCGGCCGCGTTCGCCGCCAGGGCGCGATCGATCAGCTCCAGCAGCTCGGGCGGCAGATCCTCCCGATCGCGCAGATACGGCGGCACGACGGCGTTCTTGACCAGCCGCAGGGTCTCCTCCTGCGTGGTGAACGGGAACAGCGAGCGGTTGGCCAGCAGCTCCCACAGCACCACGCCGAGCGAGAACAGGTCCGAGCGGTGGTCCACCTCCAGCCCACGCGCCTGCTCCGGCGACATGTAACTCAGCTTGCCCTTCACCTCGCCGGGGCTCTCGACGCTGCCGATGGCCGCCTTGGCGATGCCAAAGTCCAGCAGCTTCACACCCCCGTCCCGGCTGATCAGCACGTTCTGCGGTGAGACGTCGCGGTGGACGATGCCGAGCGGCCGAGCGTACGCGTCCTGTTTGCGGTGGGCGTAGTCGAGCGCCTTGGCGACCTCGATGCAGACGTAGAGGGCGTCTGCGATGGGCACGGTGCGCTGCTTGGCCCGGCTGGCCGCCAACATCCGGCCGAGGTCGGTCCCGTCGACGTGCTCCATCGCCAGGAAGTAGTCGCTGGCCACGCGGCCGAACTCGTACACCTGGACGATGTTCGGGTGGTTGAGGCTGACGGCGATCTTCGCCTCGTCGATGAACATGGCGACGAACTTCGGCCGCTCCGCAAACTCCGGGCGGATGCGCTTGAGGACGAGGATCTTCTCGAGCCCCTCGGCGCCGAAGCTCCGCGCCAGGTAGATCTCGGCCATCCCACCGGACCCGATCTTGTGAACGAGCTCGTATTTCCCGAACGTCTGCATCGACACCAGCCACCACAGGCCACACGGCCCGCCCCTGAAGCCCCGACGGTGCGGCGCGCTCGCCGCCGACGCGTCGCCGCGCCCCAGCCGCAATCCGTAGACCCACGTCCCGACGCTATCGCGCTGCACTGTGCATCATCATAGCATCACCGCGCGCACGGACCAATTGACCGCGGCGATCCCGTGGCCGCGAATGTACCCTGCCCTGCCCGCCTGTCGAGGATCTTCACGGCGATCCGCCTCCGGGCGCCTCACCCGCACCCGCGGCCTCCAGCACCGTCACCACCGAGCTCGACGGTCCGCGATCCAGCGCGACGACGGCGCGTCTGCGCCACCCCTTGACACGCGGCCCCGGCTGCACCTGCCCTCCCGTGACGAGGACCACGCACGACACCGGCCGGTCCACCCACGTTCGATCGAACGCGGTCGGGCGTCCGGGCCCCGCATCCCCCGATGGCTCGGCATAGCCCAGCGCCTCGACGCTCACGAGCGGCCACGCCTCCAGCCCTCCGTAGAACCTCAGCTCGGAGGCCTCCTGATAGCGATCGGTGACGACCAAAGGCTCCTCACAGTCGACCACGGCGGCCACCTCCTGTGCCCACGTCTGCCATCCGTGGACCTCATGCAGCGGATCCGGGCCGACGGCCGGCGCACCACGGGCCACCATCCACACTGCGGCGCCGAGCACGGCCACCCCGAGCCCCAGCGCCGTCCCCCACGCCCACCGCGGCCGCCCCAGGGGGTGCCGCTCGGCCAGGAACACGAGGGCACAGACCGCCCCTGGCAACGCCACGAGGGACCAGTTGGCCTCGCCGTGGACGACCGTCCCCAGCGCGACGAACACCCCCAGCGGCGCGGCCACCGACGCCCAGACGATGCGCTCCACGGACGTCGCCCGCGCCCTCGCCAGGACACCCCAGACCGCGAGGGCCAACCCCGCGGCGCCCACCACCGGCGCGGCCACGCCGAGCCACCCGCCGACCGCCTCCAACGCGCCCAGCGGGCGCAGCTCCGCCGCGCTCAGCCGCCCCGCCTGAAACCCGAGGATGTGCCCGCGCGCGAGCCCTGCGGCGTACACAGGCGCCGCGAGCGCACACCCCGTCAGCAGCGCGAGCCCTGCGCGACGCGCCTTGGATGGCGAAAACGCGCCCACCGCCCAGCCGAGCGCCACCACCAGCACCATCAGCCCCATCGTGACCTTGAACAAGAGCCCGACGGCCATCGCGGCGGCGAGCAGCGCGACCGGGCGCCAACCGCCGCCACCGGCGAGCTGCACCGTGGCGAGCAGCGCGAGCGTCCAGCACAACAACAGGCCCGCGTCCGGCGTCAGCAGCACCGACCCGACGCCGAAGGCGGGCGTGAGGACGGCCAACGTCACCGCGCCCACCGAGCGCATGGGCGTCGCCGGACGCCAGACCAGCGCCGCCAACGCGGCCAACGCCCCCGTCGTCAGCGCGATCGCCAGGCCCCGCACGCCGAGAGCGTCGCCCGGCCCCGCGCCCATGAGCGCGAGCAGCCACGCCGTCATGGGAGGATGATCGAGGTAGGTCCACGCCAGCCGTGTCGACCATGCGTGGTAGTAGGCCTCGTCAGGCGCCAGATCGGCCTGACCGGCCAGCCACACCCGCCACAGCACCGAAGCCACGGCGACGGCGACAGCCGCCAGCGCGGCCATCGAGAGCCAGCTTCGCGAGGGCTGGTTCATGGGGTCCGACCTGGGGCCCGCTGGCGCCTCCGCGTCGAGGGCGCCGCGCGGACGCCGCTCAGGGGAGATCCTCTGCGGCGAGGTAGAAGCGAATGGTCGAGGCGCCCTCGCGGTAGACCATGCTGGCGCCGCCGTACTGGAAGATCTCGACCAGCATCGCCAGAGGGTCGTCGTCGCCGGTGCCCAACATCCCGCCGGTCATCATGCCCAGCATCGGGGCGTAGCTGGTGAGCACGACCTGATAGATGGCCTTGAGGTTGGCGTAGGCGGCGTAGTTGCCCGGCGCCGACAGCGACCGCTTGACCAGCGGGTGCGTGGCGGCTGCCATCAGGCCCTTGCCAGAGGACACGGCCCGCAGCACGTCGCTGACGCCCGCGCGCGTCCCGAACAGGAACTGACCGCCCACCGTGGCGAAAGCCACCTCCAGCGCCGGATCGTCGTTCAGCGGATAGACCCGCACATCCACGCCGTGCAGCGCCTCGACCCGCGCGGCCCCGAAGGGCTGCGCGGCCGCCTGCACCATCTCCATCATGCCCTGCACGATCTTCATGACGCGGGAGGCGACCTCCGGGCTCGACAGCTCGCCCACCAGCACCGCACCCGGCACGGGCATACCGAGCAGCGCGCTCAGCGGTGCGTTCGGCGCCAGGCTCGTCACCGCCACGCCAAACTCGCCGGAGAACGACGCCATCAGCTCCTTGAGCACGGAGCGGATCTCGGCCTCCTGCTCGGGTGGCAGGTCAAGGCCGAGCTCGCCCTGCTTGTTGAACAGGCCGATGAGGGTCTCCATCTGGACCTCGATGCCGATGTAGCCCAGCGCGTCCGCGGGGAGCATCGTGGGGATCTGCAGCGGGGTGTCCTTGCCGCGCAGCGCGGGCAGGAGATCCTTGAGCTCCTCGTCGTCCATGTCGCGCTCGTCGAACTCGATCAGCATCTCGACGTCAAAGCCCTCGTCCAGCATCACCACCGCCGCGACGCCGCGCGGCGCGCTGTTCTCGGCGCCCTTGCCGAGCAGGTCGCCCCACTCGTCGGAGCCGGTGCGCCAGTCGGGCACAAAGACGAACACGTCGGCGTCCTTGCGCAGCCCCGAGGCGAGCTTCTTGTACGCTTCGTCGTCCACGAGCAGCTTGCGGGAGCCGGTGCCGCCGCCGCTGCCGATCTCCATGGTCCGCTTGAGCATGGCCTTGCTGGGCGATGCCATGCCGATGCCACCGGACTGCGCCAGGAACAACGGCTCGGCCGACTCACCGCCGAGCTTGCGGATGCCGTCGCCTGCGTCAACGAACTGCGGCACGTCGGGGCCGTCCAGCTTCGCCGCCGCCACGAACATCTCCTCGACGTTGGCGTCGGCGATCAGCACGAACTGCGACCCGCTGGAGGACTCGCCGGGCGCCGCCGGCTCGTCGTACATCGCCAACGTGACCTTGCCCTGCAGCAGCGTCTCGAGCAGGTCGAACGCGCCATCCGACTTGCGGGCCAGCTCGCCGATCTCCGCCATATCGACGTTGTCGGTGCGCTTGACGATCGCGCGCTTGATCTGCGCGAGCGCCTTCGAGCCGCGGATCTTCTTCACGCGGCTGTCAATGTGATTGACGCTCACGACGAAGGTCGTGTCCGCGGTCACGTAGTCGAGGTGGCCCGGAGGCCCCTGGAGCAGCGCGTCGTCGCGCACGTCGCCCGACGTGCCGGCACACGCCGACATCGCCAGCCCCAGCACCACCAACAGGGCAGCCTTCAGCGCCGCGCGGCCCACTCTCACATCCTGCATGGTCTCCACTCCCGCGTATGGGCGTCACTGGCCGTGCGGCCTGGCCCGATCAAGTCACCTGGATCAACGACGGCACGCATAATGGCCTTCGGCCGGCACGAGGTCAACTCGGTTGCGCGCTCAACCCGACCGCACACAGGACTACATTGTCACACACCGGCACACTTTTTACGCAACATCGGGGCGCTGCTGCCGATAACCCTCTCGTCACAAGAGGTCCGTGCACCACCGTGCACCACCGTCCACCCACGGCAACCACCTGACGAGGCACCATGAGCACCCAACCCTCCTGCGCCACCCCCGATCGCCCCGCTGACGCCCACACCGCCGAGGTCGCGCGCCGTTTCGAAGACATCGAGCGCCACGAGCTGGGCGGCTTGCTCGCGCTGCCGATCGACAGCGTGCTCAAGCTCGCCCCGCGCGTCTTCGACGGTGACGTGACGCTCGATGAGCGGGCTCGGCTCCTGGTCCTGCTCGCCGCCCAGCTCCACCCTACCGCGCTCGGTTGGCTCGCCTGCGCCTCGCAGGAGGCGGACCCCACCCTGCGAGGCCTGGCCGCCTGCGGCTACCAGCGCGCCCGAACCCGGTGGATGGCGCTCCAACAGGGTCTGGCGCTCTGCGCGCGGTGAGGGCATCGGGCGGCGCTCCAGGGACGGGGCGTGAGCCAGTGACCATCTCGCGTTGGCAATGTGGCCGCACGTGTCCTATCCTCCGGTCGTTGGAACCTTCGACCCGCCCACCGGACGCGCCCGCATGAAGAACAACGCCGCTGAGAACTCCGACAAGCCGCCCCGCAAGCGGCCGATCCCGATCCCCGATCCGGACGAGCTCGACGACGGCTCGTTCCTGGAGGAGTTCCCTCACGCCGAGTCCGACGCAGCCGAGATCAACGCCGACCCGCTGGACAACGCGCGGCTGTACATCAACCGGGAGATCAGCCTGCTCCAGTTCCAGGAGCGCGTGCTGGAGGAGGCCTTCGATCCGCGCAATCCGCTGCTGGAGCGGATCAAGTTCCTGGCCATCGTCGCCTCGAACATGGACGAGTTCATCATGGTGCGGATGGCAGGGCTGCGTCAGCAGGTGGCCGCCGGGGTGATCGATCGATCGCCGGACGGCCTCACCGCTGCGGAGCAGCTCGCGGCGGTGCGCAAGAAGTCCATCGAGATCATGAACAGTGGCCGTCGGCACTTTCATGATGTGTTGTGCCCGGAGCTGGACAAGGCGGGCATCCACATCCTCGATTACGCCGAGCTGACGACCAAGCAGCGGGCGGCGGTGGACAAGCGATTCGAGGACAGCATATTTCCGGCGCTGACCCCACTCGCCTTCGACCCCGGCCGGCCCTTCCCGCACATCTCGTCCCTGAGCCTCAACCTGGCGGTGCTGATCCTCGGCTCGGACGGCCGGGAGCACTTCGCGCGGATCAAGGTGCCGCGCGCCTTCCCGCGGCTGCTACCGGTCAAGGCGTCGTCGGGTGGCAAGCGCAAGGACGGCACGGTGCCGCACAACCACTACTTCGTGTGGTTGGAGCAGGTGATCGCCGCCCACCTCGACAAGCTGTTCCCCGGCATGGACGTGGTGTCCTGCTACCCCTTCCACGTCGTGCGCGACGCCGACGTGCAGATTCAGGAGGCCGAGGCGGCCGACCTGCTCGAGACGATCGAGATGGGGGTGCGGGCGAGGCGGTTCGGCTCGCCGGTGCAGCTGATGGTCACGCGCCAGATGCCCGAGCGGCTCAAGAACATCCTGGTGGAGAACCTGGGCCTGGCCCAGCAGGAGGTGAACACGCTGGACCACCCGCTGGCGCTCAACACGCTGATGCAGCTGCACGGGATCGACCGGTTCGACCTCAAGGATCCGCCGCTGAAGCCTGTGCTGCCGCAGGACATCGTGCGCGAGGATTCTCTGTTCGACACCATCAAGCGGGGCGACCTGCTGGTGCATCGGCCGTTCGACTCGTTCAAGTTGTTCGTGGAGTTCCTGCAGGAGGCCGCACGCGACCCGGACGTCCTGACGATCAAGATGACGCTCTACCGGGTGGGTCAGAACTCGCCGGTGGTGCAGTCGCTGCTGGAGGCGCGGGAGCACGGCAAGCAGGTGGCCGTGCTGGTCGAGCTCAAGGCTCGCTTCGACGAGGAGAGCAACATCCACTGGGCGCGGCACCTGGAGCGCCAGGGGCTGCACGTGGTCTACGGGTTGCTCGGCCTCAAGACCCACTCCAAGATCGCCCTGATCGTGCGCAAGGAGGGCGACAACGTGCGCCGCTACGTGCACATGTCCACGGGCAACTACAATCACGTCTCGGCAGCCCTCTACACCGACACCAGCCTGTTCACGTGCGATGAGATGATCGGCGCTGACGCGACCGATCTGTTCAACCGCCTGACCGGTTATTCGGCCAAGAAGGACTATCACAAGCTGCTGGTGGCGCCGGTCAACCTGCGTGATCGCCTGTTTGAGCTGGTCGATCGCGAGATCGAGCACCAGCAGCACGGCCGCGGGGGGCACCTGATCTTCAAGACCAACGCGCTCGTCGATGGCCCGCTGATCAAGGAGTTCTACCGGGCCTCCCAGGCAGGCGTCCGGGTCGATCTCCTCGTGCGCGGGATCTGCTGCCTGCGGCCCGGCGTCGAGGGGATCAGCGACAACATCACGGTGTACTCCATCGTCGGCCGCTACCTCGAGCACAGCCGGCTCTATTACTTCCGCAATGGCGGCGAAGAGCAGATCTACATGGGGAGCGCGGACCTGATGCCGCGCAACCTCAACCGGCGCGTCGAGATCCTGTTCCCGATCGAGGATCGGGCGCTGATTCGACACCTGCGCGACAAGATCCTGGCCATCTACCTGGCCGACAACGTCAAGAACCGCCGCCTCCTCTCAGACGGGTCCTACGTCCGGGTCCGTCCGGCCGAGGGCGAGCCGGAGATCAACGCCCAGGAACGCCTGGCCGACCACGCGATGTCCGGGCTCGCCATCGACGAGCACCAGACCTCCAACGGTAAGCGCAGCTGGTACACCTGACCAGCCGCATCCATGAACCCCTGAAGTGAACCGAAGCCATGAGCCGATCCATCTCCATCCTTCTCGCCTCGACCTCGCTGCTCCTCATCATGCTCGCCTGTGACGCCCCCCGCGGAGGCGGCGGACGCAGCTGCGACCTCGACACAGACTGCAAGAGCACGGAATATTGCCGTATTCGCGATGGCGAGACCAGCGGCAAGTGCAGGAACAAAGACGCCGTGACCAACAACACGGTCTTCAACAACAGCACGAACAACGGCACGAACAACGGCACCAACAACGGCACCAACAACGGCACCAACAACGGCACCAACAACGGCACCAACAACGGCACCAACAACCCGCCGGCGTGCCATCCCAGCCTGACGGATTGCGATGGCGCGTGCGTCGACATCTCCAACGACCTCAACCACTGCGGAGGCTGCTTCCGCAGCTGTGGGGACCAGGAGAGCTGCATCGACGACAGCTGCGTGTTCATGCCGACGTGCCAGGAGCCGCGATCGGACTGCAACGGCGCCTGCGTCAACCTCCAGACCGACCGCAACAACTGCGGCGACTGCGGCCGCCGCTGCGCCGCGGGCTACACCTGCAGCGATTGGGACTGCCAGCTCGACTGCGGAGCGCGCACCGCGTGCGACGGCACCTGCAGGGATCTCTCGAGCGATCGCAACCACTGCGGGGAATGCTTCAACGGCTGCGCGGACAATGAGGCGTGCATCGAGTCCAGCTGTATCCCCCAGGCCCAGGACTGCACGGTCACTGGCTGCGATGGGGACTTCTACTGCGCCTCCAACGGCACCTGCCAGGAGGGGTGCAGCAACAACGCCGGATGTACCGTGGGCGACCGCTGCGACGTCGCCACCCACACCTGCGAGTGCGATCCGGCGCAGCGGTCCTGCACGTTCGAGTGTGGTGACGCCGTCCTGCCGCAGCTCGGCGAGGGCACCTTCGGCGCGTTCATCAACACGGCGGGCGCTGGCAATGACTATGAGCCGACCTGCGGCTCCGGCGGTGGCCCGGATGTCGCGTGGCTGTGGCGCCCGCCGGCCTCCGGCGAGTGGTCCATCGACACGCTGGACAGCAACTTCGACACCGTCCTGCAGGTCTACCGTGACTGCAACCTCACCCCGATCAACTGCGATGACGACGAGGCGTTCGGCAGCAGCGCGGCCTCGTTCCTCACGGTGACCGTCACGCGCGATGAGCCGATCTTGATCGTCGCGGACGGCTACGGCGGCGCCAGCGGCGATGTCTTCCTGTACGTCCGACAGGTGAACACCTTGCCCACAGGCACAGAGCTTGGGCTCCGGTGCGAGGTGGAGGCGGCGTGCAGCAGCTATTGCTTCTCACCCTCCGACGGGATCAACCCGTTCTGCACGTTCGCCTGCGCGAGCGACACCGACTGCCCTGACGGGGCCTCGTGCTGGACGAACGGCTTCTGCCTGCCCAACTGCACGACGGACGCGGACTGCACGGCCATCAACGGCCGCCTGTCCAACCCGCTCCAGTGCAAACGCGTGCTGACCTCCTCGGGACAGACGCGGTCGCTCTGCCTCTCCCAGAGCCAGCCCTGAGCCTCGCAACGCTCATCGCACAGGACCGGGCGGCGAACGCGCCTCACACTGACTTCTATCCATAAGGCTGGCGGTCGAGAACCACCCGGTGAGAGCCGTGAGGTCATCGTCCGCAGACACCCCAGGCTCGGTCGGGCTATTCGCCCTCCCGTCGCCAGGGGCTCCTCTGTCTCGTCGCCCTCCGGGCTCCTCGGGGTCGCCCCTGCGGGGCTCCCGAGCATGCTCGTTCTTGGGGTGGACCGGAAGGATCGAGCCGAGAGCCGGGACCACCCCAACCGAGAGCCCCGGAGGGGCGACTCCCATTATAGCCCCTGGCGACGGGCGCGCAGCGCCCGAGCCTGGGGTCTTCGATGGTGGTTCTCGACCGCCAGCCTTATGGATAGAAATCAGCCTCACAAGCTGCCTCTTTCGATATGGGGCGGGATCGGGTACGGTTCCAGGCACGCGTGCTCGCGTTTCCCCTCGAACTCGTGCTCAAGAGCCTCGCCATGAACTCCATCCGTCCGCTGCTGCTCGCCTCGCTCGCTGCCCTGCTCACCCTCGCTGTCGCCGCCGAAGCGAGCGCCCAGGCCCAGCTCGTCCGTGGGCTCGGCGGCCCGGCCGGATTCGGCGATGGCGTGCTGGCGGCCAATGACGACCTGTCGACCGAGGCGCTCCCGCTGGCGGACTACTTCCCGTACGGGCTCAACTTCTTCGGGCAGATCCACCACGCCGTCTATGTGAACAACAACGGCAACATCACCTTCAACGGACCGGTGCGGCAGTACACGCCGAGCCCCTTCCCGATCGCGGCGCGGCCGATGATCGCGCCCTTCTGGGCCGACATCGACACGCGCAACCGGATCCTGTCCGACCCCAACGAGAACCTCACCTACTACCACTTCGCGCCCGGTCAGCTCATCGTGACCTGGTACAACGTGGGCTACTTCTCGAGCCACAACGACCTGCGGAACAGCCTGCAGCTCATCGTGAGCGAGTACACGCTGGGGCGCGCGGGCGACTTCGACGTGGAGTTCCGATACAACCGCTGCGAGTGGACCACCGGCGACATCACGGGCTCGGGCGGCTTCGGCGGCACGGCGGCGAACGTCGGCTTCGACGCGGGGAACCTGACCGACTTCTTCGCGCTCGACGTCTCCTTCACGCGCGAGGTCCTGACCATCTGCACCACCAGCAACGTTGACGACATCGGCGTCTGGCGCTTCCTCGTCCGCGACGGCAGCATCTTTGAGTGCGGCGCCAACGACAAGTGCGACGTCGACTCCGACGCCGACGGAAACCCCGACGGCACCGACGACGACGACGACAACGACGGCATCCTCGACATCGACGACAACTGCACCGTGCGTCCGAACCCCGACCAGCTCGACAGCGACGGTGACGGCTTCGGCGACGTCTGCGACAACTGCTCCTCCACGTCGAACCCCGACCAGCTCGACAGCGACGAGGACAACCGGGGCGACGTCTGCGACGTGGACGATGACAACGATCTCGTCGGCGACGAGACCGACAACTGCCCCTTCACCCCCAACCCCGATCAGGCCGACACCGACAGCGACGGCTTCGGTGACGCCTGCGACACCTGCGCCGGGATCGCCGATGCCGACCAGCCCGACACCGACTTCGACGGCGTCGGTGACGGCTGCGACAACTGCCCCCTGCTCTCCAACCCCGACCAGGGCAACGCCGACGGCGACGGCGCTGGAGACGCCTGCGACGGCGATGCCGACAACGACGGCACCCCCAACGACGCCGACAACTGCCCCACCGTCGCCAGCGACGATCAAACCGACACCGACGGCGACGGCATCGGCGACGTCTGCGACAACTGCCCCGAGATCTCCTCCCTCGACCAGACCGACCTCGACGCCGATGGCCTCGGCGACGCCTGCGACGACGACTCCGACAACGACGGGACGCCCGATCTGGTCGACACCTGCGTTCGGCTGCCCAACCCCGACCAGGCCGACCGCGACAGCGACGGCCGCGGCGACGCCTGCGACAACTGCCCGCTGGAGCCCAACCCCAATCAGCTCGACTCCGACAATGACGGCCGCGGCAACGCCTGCGACCCCGACAACGACGCCGACGCCATCCCCGACGAGGCCGACAACTGCGCCGAGGTCCGCAACCCGCAACAGCTCGACAGCGACGGCGACGGCGTCGGAGACGCCTGCGACCGCTGCCCCGACATCTCCAACCCCGATCAGACCGACACCGACGCTGACACCATCGGCGACGCCTGCGACATCTGCCCCGACGACTCCGACTACTCCCAGCGCGACAGCGACAACGACGGCCTCGGTGACGCCTGCGACTCCTGCCGCGGCATCGCCAACCCCGACCAGACCGACGCCGACGCCGACGGCTACGGCGACGCCTGCGACAACTGCCCTGACGCCCCGAACACCGACCAGGCCGACGCCGACGACGACGGCTACGGCGACGCCTGCGACGACGACGCGGACAACGACAGCATCGCCGACGCCACCGACAACTGCCTCGACGCCCCCAACCCCGACCAGGCCGACACCGACGGCGACGGACAAGGCGACGCCTGCGACCCCGTTGACCCGACGAACAACGGCACCAACAACGGCGCAGCCTCCAACAACGGCGACGGCACCAACAACGGCGACGGCACCAACAACGGCGCTGGCACCAACAACGGCATCGACCCCAACAACGGCGCCGGGTCCAACAACGGCGCCGTCACCGATGGCGGGGACAATGGCGGCGACAACGGCCCTGGCCCCGAGTCTGCCACATGCGCCTGCTCGACCCCTGGTCCCTCGAAGGACCGCTCGCCGGCGCTGATCGCCCTCCTCGTCGTGGCGCTCAGCACGCTGCTGGCTGGCCGGAGGCCGTAGGGACGACGCCGCATCGCCGCGGGCAAGTATCCTTCAGCCTCAATCCGTGCTACTTTGCCGGGGTCCACGACATACCCCTGCATGGAGCAGCGCGATGAGCCACCCACGTCTACGTCTCCCCCTCGCCTTGACCGCCGGCCTGCTGACGCTCGCCGCCTTCGCGCCAGCGGCGTCAGCGTTCTGCGGCTTTTACGTCTCGGGCGCCAGCGACAAGCTCTACAACAACGCCACCATGGTCGTCATGATGCGCGAGGGGCAGCGCACTGTGCTGTCCATGCAGAACAACTACCAGGGACCGGCCGAGGACTTCGCCATGGTCGTCCCGGTGCCGGTGGTGCTCAAAGAAGAGAATGTCAAGACCCTCGACCCGGCCGTCTTCGACAAGGTCGACAAGATGGCCGCGCCGCGCCTGGTCGAGTATTGGGAGCAAGACCCCTGCTACGTCGAGCCGAAGTACGAGGAGGAGGACAGAGAGGGCAACTTCGTCGAGCGCAGCAACATCATGCCCTCGCCGACGGATGCCGACGACGGGGTCCGGATCGAGGCCCGGTTCTCCGTGGCCGAATACAACGTGCTCGTCCTGTCCGCCACGGACTCGAGCGGACTCGATCGGTGGCTCGCCAAGAACAAGTACAACGTGCCCAAGGGCGCCAAGGAGGCCTACCAGCCGTACATCGACGGCGGCATGTACTTCTTCGTCGCCAAGGTGGACGCCAAGAAGGTCAAGACCGACCCGCAGACCCACCAGATCATGCTCAGTCCGCTGCGGTTCCACTACGACACCAAGGCGTTCAACCTCCCCATTCGGCTCGGCCTGGTCAACGCCAACGGCGCGCAGGACCTCATCGTGCATATCCTGGCGCGCGGCCAGCGCTACCAGGTGGGCAACATGCCCAACGTCACCATCCCGACCAACATCGACGTCACCGACGATGTGCGGACGCGGTTCGGCGAGTTCTATGCGGCGCTGTTTGACAAGACGCTGGCGAAGCATCCGGGCGCAGTCGTAACGGAATACGCCTGGGACGCCGGAACGTGCGACCCCTGCCCCGGCCCGAACCTCGACGCCAACGACTTCCTCTCGCTGGGCGCCGACGTCCAGCCTGGCGCGCCGACCTGGGGCTTCGTGCTGACGCGACTTCACACCCGGTATACAAAGGAGACCCTCAAGGACGACCTCGTGTTCGAGGCTGCGCCCGCCATCATCGGCGGCCGTGAGATCTACGCGGACAGAAACGAGCTGGAGCAGGGCGCGAAGCCGTCAGGGACCAACAACTTCCAGGGGCGCTACGCCATCCGTCACGTCTGGACCGGTGAGATCAACTGCCAGACCCCCGTCCGTGGGCGGTGGGGCGGACCGCCCTCCGGCACCCCGAATCAGGCGCCCGTCGCCGCCGAGGACCTCGCCTTCGCGCCCCGCGGCAAGTTCGAGCTCGTGAGCAACGTCCGCCGCAGCATCCCCGAGCTTGGCCTGACCGCGCAGATCACCACCCAGGACCTCATCCTCAAGCAGCCCAAGGCCCAGGCCGCGCCGCCGGCCGCCACGCCGACGGCCACGCCCGCCGTCGACCCTCCGCAGGAGGCGAGCCCGTCGGCGAGTGGTTGCACCGTGGCGACCGCCTCCGCCCGCGGCTGGTCGGGCGCGCTCGTCATCGGCCTCGTCGCAGCGGCCGCGCTGGTGCTGCGCCGACGCTAGACGGGTGCTCACGGCGCTCTTGAGCGCTGATGGGTTTGACTCCCGTCGCCTGAGCTTCGCCCCGTGCCCACCGAGGTCCCCGTCCTCGTCGCCTGTGCTACCAGCACAGGCTCCTCGGTCGGGAACCCCGGTGAACACGGGACTCGCTCATGCTCGGTCCGTCAAACCGATCAGCGCTCTAGCTGAGCGCCAGCGGGGTCGCTCGCCCTGGCCTACAGCGCGCCCCGCGCCCGCGCTGCAAGCTGCAGCAGCGCCTCGCCGATCCGCTCGACGGGCAGCACGCGCTCGGCCGCCCCGATGCGCACCGCCTCTCCCGGCATCCCGAACACCACGCTCGTCTCCTCGTCCTGGGCGATGGTCACCGCGCCCCCCTGCCGCATCAAGCCGAGCTCGGCGACCCCGTCCTTGCCCATCCCCGTCAACATCACCCCCACCACCCCGCCCAGTCCGCTCTCGACCACCGACCGAAACAGGTACGAGACCGCCGGACGCAGCCCACGCTCCGGGGGCGCAGACCGCAGCAGCACATGGCCGCTCGCGGAGATCCCCATCTGAACCAGGTCCGGGGCGATGTACGCCCAGCCCGCCTGGAGGCGCTCGCCGTCCTCGGCGAGCTTGATGCGGTAGCCCGTCACGTCCGAAAGCCACCGAACAAGCCCCGGCGCGAAGCCCGGAGAGATGTGCTGGACGATGGCGATCGGCGCCGAGAAGTCCGGCGGAAGGCGCCCCAGGATCTCCTTGAGCGCCGACGGCCCCCCGGTTGAGGCGCCGATCACGACGAGCTCCACCCCGCTCGACCGCCCAGCAGTCACGGCATCCCGCACCCGTGGCACCACCGCGCCGCCCGAAGCGCGGGCCTCGACCAGCCCTCGACGACGCACGACCTTGACCTCCGCCATCGCCCGCACTGTGCGGACGATCCGCTGCGTCGTCCGCGCGTGGTCTGGGTGGCCCGGCCCCGCAGGCTTCGGCAGCACCGCCAGCGCGCCGATGTCCACGGCCCGGAAAGACGCCGCCGCCATCGACGGATCGAGGTGCCCGCTGACGATCACGACCGGCGTCGGCACCTCGGCCATGATCCGCCGCGTGGCCTCGATCCCGTCCATACCCGGCATGTCGATGTCCATCGTCACGATGTCGACAACGTTGTGATGCAGGAACGCCAGCGCCTCGGCGCCGTCACGCGCCGTGCCGACCACCCGCAGCCGCGCGTCGCCCTCCAGGACGTGCACGAGCAGCTTGACCGACACGACCGAGTTGTCCACCACCAGCACGCGGATCGGTCGCGCGTCGGTCCCGCACGAAGCGCCATCTGCTCCGGACGAAACCGTGCCACCCCCGTCGCCCTCGGGCTCACTCAGCTTGTCGCGGTCAATCGGCTCCATGAATGCAGACCTCAGACGTATTGTTCGAGGACGCTCAGCAGCCCCCTGTCATCGAAGCGACTCTTGACGATGTAGGCCGTGGCCCCGACCTCCAGACCGAACAACCTGTCGCGCTCCGACGCCAGAGCCGTGACCAGGATTACGGGCAGATGGGCCAGCGCCGCGTCGCGCCGGATCGAGGACGTGAGCTCGAACCCGGTCATCCGAGGCATCTCGACATCGGAGACGACGGCGTCGAAGCGCTCACACCTCAGCGCGCTCAGCGCGTCCACACCGTCGACCGCCGTCCGCACGACGTAGCCGGCACGCTCCAGCACGCTGCGCAGCAACATGCGCGACGTCACCGAGTCCTCCGCCACGAGGATGGTCCGCGCCCCCCGTTCCGTCTCGACCGTGGCCACGCCCCTGGCGGGCTCGAAGTGACGCCCGACCGCCGAGTGCACCAGATCCGCGACGTTCAACACCGGCGCGATCTGCCCCGAACCCAGGATCGAGGCCCCTGACACGTTCCGAACCCGGGCAAGCTGAGGGCCCAGCGGCTTGATCAACACCTCCTGCTCTCCCAGGATGGCGTCCACGCCAAAGGCCACACTCCGCCCCCCCACCGTCGCCACGAGCACCTGCACCCACTCCAACTCACCCGACTCCGCCTTCGCCGGCAGCTCGAGGATCACGGCCAACCAAACGAACGAGACGAGCCGTCCATCGATGTCCACCACCGGAGCCCCCTCAACGCCGGTGATGTCCGCCCTACGCACCCGAAGGATCCGGTCGATCGACGCCGTCGGCACCACGAACGTGCGCTCGGCGCACACCGCCAGGATGCCCCGCGCGGTCGAGCGCGTCTGCGGCATCGACAGCACGAAGGCCGTACCATCTCCAGGCTTACTCTCAATCCACACCTCACCGCCCAGCCGCTCCACGCGGTCCTCCACGATCGACAACCCCAGCCCCCGTCCCGACAGCCCCGTGGCCTCGGCGCGGGTCGACAGCGCCGAGCGGAAGGTCAGCCGCAACGCCTCGGCATCGGTCATCGTCGCGGCCACCGCCGCTGTCACAAAACCGCGCGCCACCGCCACCGCCTTCACCGCCTCGGGATCGATCCCCGCGCCATCGTCCGAGATGTGGAGCTCCACCCGGCCGCCCCCGGCCGGGACGACGTTGATGGTCAACGTGCCACGCGCAGGTTTGCCTCGGGCGACCCGCTCCCGCGGTGTCTCGATCCCGTGGTCGAGGCTGTTCCGGATCAGGTGGGTCAGCGGGTCCTTGAGCTCCTCGATGATGCGACGGTCAAGCTCGATCTCGCCTCCGAGGATGACGAGCTCGACCTCCTTGCCCTGCGCCTGCGCAACGTCGCGCACCATCCGCGGCAGCGCCTGAACCACCGTCGACATCGGGGTCATGAGCGTCTGGCGCGCGCCGGTCAGGAGGCCGTCCACGATCCGGGACAGCGCGCGGCGGTTGGCCTCGGCAGAGCGCGTCAACGCCCCGACCTGACGCTCCAGCTCTCGCGTCCGAGCTGCGCTCCACGTCATGAACTCCAGCAGCTCCGCCTGCGCCTGCGACGGCGCGCCGCCCACGCGCGCACCCTCGCCGTCGGCTTCGGTGCTCCGCGCCGCTCGAGCGGCTCGCCGGGTCTCCGTCCAGCGGCGGCGCCACGTGTCGAACCAGCCGCTGAGGCTGCGCAGCTCCGCGCTGTGGTGCTCCGCCGCCAGCTTCGCGCCGAGCAGCTCCTCGACCTCCTGCATCAACGCCTCGAGCTTGACCACGCCGATCCGCACGGTGTCGCCGGACACCGGGGCCGCAGGCACGGCGCGAGCCTCAACAGGACCGGCGACGAAGGACGGCAGCGGCGCGGGCTCGGTCGCCAACAGCGTGGGCGCCCCCTCCAGCTCGCTCAACTCGCCACCCATCACCGCCTCAACAAACGACAATTCCCCCTCCGGCTCGGCGAGCAGGCCGTTCACGGCGTCGACCGCCTTGAAGAGGGCGTCGAGGGTCGGGCGCGTCAGCGCCTCGTCGCCGCTCACGATCCGCGCGAGCGTCCCCTCCACCTGCTCGCAGCGCTGCTCCACCTCCACCAGCGCCACCGCCCGCGCCGCGCCCTTGAGGCTGTGCATGGCCTTGAACGCCGCCAGCAGGTGCTCGGGGGCCTGAGCGCTGCCGAGGGTGCGCTCCACGGCGAGCAGCTCGTGGTTGATGGCGTGAAGACGCTCGTCCGCCTCCTCGCGGAAGGCCGCCATCAGCTCGGCGAGGAACTCCTTGTCGATCTCATCCACCCTCGACCCCCTTCGCCCTAAAGTTGATAGCGCGACGCGGCCTCTCGCAGGCCGAGCGCCTGCGTGTTCATGCTGCCGACGCCAGCGTCGATCTGCGCCATCGCCTCGGCGTTCTGGCTGGTCCCCTGCTGGATACCCTCGATCGCCACCGCGAGCTGCTCCATGCCGGCGAACTGCTCCTGGGACGACGCCGAGATCTGGAGGGAGGCGTTGGCCGCCTCGCTGACCGCGTCCGTCAACGACGCGATGGCCGTGTCCGCGCTGGCGGTCAGCTGGACGCTCTGCTCGACGACCTCGCTCCCCTGCCGCGCCGCCGTGACGGCCGCACCCGTCGCCTTCTGGATCACGCCGAGAATCACCCGCACCTTCCCCGTGGACTCCCTGGACTGCTCGGCGAGGCTCTTCATCTCCTTGGCGACGACGGCGAAGCCACGTCCCTCGTCACCGGCCTTGGCCGCCTCGATCGACGCGTTGACGGCCAACAGATTGGACTGCTCGGCCAGATCCTTGACCGTGGCGATGATCTCGCCGATCGCCTCGCTCTGCTCGCCGAGCGCCGTGATCGTCTCGGCGATGACGTCCATCTGCATGCGAACGCGGTTCATGGATTGGCGGAGCTGCTGGATGGAGGCCTGACCCCGCTCCGAGGCCTCGAGGGCGCGCATGGACACGTCCTCCACATACCTCGCCTTGCGCTGAGTCAGCTCGGCGGTCTGCTTGACCTCCTCGACGGTGCTGACGGACTCGTTGACGGCGGCGGCGGTCTGGTGCGTGCCGGTCGCCACCTCATTGGTCGCCGCGGCGATCTCCGTGGCGCTGGCGGACATCTCCCTCGAGCTCGACGCGATCTGCGCCGCCAACGACCGAAGATCGGCCTGCATCGCGTTCAGCGCCCGGGCCATGTCGCCGTGCTCATCGTCGGACGCGACCACCAGGGCCTCCCCGCTCAGATTCCCGGACGCGATGCGCCGGGCGAGCTCCGCCGCCGCACCGACCGCGTCGCTCAACCGGCGCACCACGACGAACGACAGGATGCTGCCCAGCAAGATGGCGAGCAGGCACGCGATGCCCAGTGCGATGGAAGCCGAGGTGATCGATTCGACGTTCTCGGTCAACGCCGCCGGTATCGCCCGCGTCTGACGCTCGCGCCGCGCAGCGAGCTGCTGGAGCAACGCCTGGGAGCGATCGTTGAACGCAGCCATCAGCGGGCTGCTGGCGCTGGTGCCCCCTTCGACATGCGCCCGCGCCAGCTTCTTGCCCGCCTCATGGTAGAGGTCGAACTCGCCGTCGATGCGATCGAACACCTCGGCGTCGCTCGGCTCAAGCTCACGCATCCGTGCCGTCGCCGCCTTGAACACCTTGGCGTTCCGGTCGGCCGTCTCCAGGCCATGTGCCAGCCCCGCCTGGTCGCGCATGGACGCGCTGTCCGTCAGCGCCTGCTCGACCTGAACGACCGAGAGCTCCATGGTCGAGAGCGCGACCACGCCCTCGTACACCACGTCCTTGACGTAGTTGGACTGCGCCCGCGCCGCCATCAACACCCAGGCTGCGATGCCCGTGCCCACCGCCATCGCGAACACCACGGCGGCGAAGACGCCGCCCACCTTCTGTCCCAGCGTTACCCTCATCTCCACTCTCCCGTCAGTCGACGACTCACGCGTCGTCGCGTCGCAGGGGTGTCAGCCCCTCGCGCCGCCCCGGTCCGCGACGCTCTCATCCACGATGAAGCGGCTGTCCGTCATCAGCCGCACCCCGTCCAGCAGGATCACCCGATCGGCGGTCACGCCCAGAACAAACTCGCGGCACATCGCGCTGATCCCCAACGGCGCCTCCTGGACCTCGGCGTCGCTCACCCTGGTCACGGCGCCAATGGTGTCCACGAGCACACCCGCCTTCATCGCGCCGTGCGTCAGCACGATCACCCGGTTCCGATCGACCAGCCCACGCTCCGGCAGGTCCAGGAACCGGTTGAGATCGACCAGGGACAGCAGCGCCCCTCGCACGTTGATCACGCCCATGACGAAAGGCGGCGTACACGGGATCTCCGTCGGCTGCTCCAGGGGACACACCTCCTGCACGAGGTCGATGTCCACCGCGTAGCGGCCGCCCCTGAGCGTGAACTCGAGCACACGGACCCCGTCATCAGCGACGTCCGTCGCCTCTTCGGGCATCGCCGCCAACCTCCGGGCTCGTACCTCCAGCACCGCGCGCCGGGCCTCGTCGAGGGCAGCGCCATCGCGCGCCTCGGGGCCGTCACCTGCCTGATCCATCAGAGCCTCCATCGTCGTCGAGGTCCCCGCGGGACAGCACGTCCGCCAGGTGACCGACTCGCATCCCGTCTCCAGCGGGCACCTCGGCGCCAGGGTCGAGCTTCGACAGCAGCGTCCTCGCCATGGCCATGTGGCGACGGGACGCCGCCGCATCGCCCTGCTGCGCCAGCAGGTGACCGCGCATAAAGTGCGCCATGATAAACTCCGCGTCGAGGTAGGTCGCCTGGCTGAGCCGCTCCAGCGCCGACTCCGTGCGGCCCTCAGCGATCGCGATGACCGCGGCCAGGTAGCGCAGGTCGGCCCGAAGCGGCGCCAGGTCCAGCGCCGAATCGCACCACCGCCGGGCCTGCGTCAGGCTCCCCTGATTGGCCAGCGCACGCGCGAGCAGCACCTCCGCCCTCAGCCGGACCTCCGTCGGGTCGTCGCCCTGCGGTCGGCCGACGAGCCCCGTCAGCGCCGCCACGCACTCCGCCCACTGTCCGGCGTCGAACCTTTCTTGCGCCGCGACCAGCGGGTCTGCACCGGTCACGGCGGCCGCGGATGGGGGCACGGCCAGCGCGGCCGGCCGCGGACCGCGGGGACCGGTCTCGACGCTCGGACGCGCCTGCACCCGCGGCGAGCTGGGGCCGATGGAGCTGACCCCCAGGCCCGACGTCGGCGCTCCTGCTGCCCGACGCGACGCCACCGACGACCTCGATCCCATCGCCGCCGCGGACGCCAGGGGGCGCGACCGATCATCCACGCTCACTGCCGGTCCGCCCGCACGCTTGCGGTACACGAACCGCTGACCGACCTTCACCGCGCCGAATGGGCTGAAGCTGGGCGCGCTCACCTCCGCCGGCGCGACGATCAAGCTGCCGTCTTCGGCGAGGCTGCGGTGAAAGCGCTCAACCGCGCGTTGCAGGACGGGGGGGGAGAAGTACATCAAGACGTTGCGGCACAGCAGCAGGTCCACCTCACCTGGCGTCGTGAGCCGGGAGGGCCAGCGACTGTCGGCCAGGTTCACGCGGGTGAAGGTCACCATCTCCTTGATGCGGGGCAGGAGGCGGAGCGAGCCGTCGGGCAACCGCTCGAAGTGCGCATCCACCACCTCCCGCGGCGTCCCCCGAAACGACCACGGCCGGTAGACAGCCTCCCGCGCCCGCGCCAGGAAGGCGGGGTTGATGTCGGTGCCGCAGATGTTCACCTCCCACCCGTCCCGACGCGGCAAGAGGCGATCGAGCATCACCGCGACCGTGTAGGGCTCCTCACCGGTGCAGCAGCCCGCGCTCCACACGGTCAACTTGCGTGTGGTCTCCCTGCGCGACGCGATGAGTGTCGGCAGGATGTCCGTCGCCATCGCCTCCATCATCGCCGCGTCCCGGAAGAAGTAGGTCTCGCCGATCGTGAAGGCGTCGATCAACGCCTCGAGCGGACCGCCCTCCATCGGCGTGGACTCCAGCCACCTCAAGCAGCTCGACACGTCGTCGAAGCCCTGCGCGGTGGCGAGCCGACCGAGGTTGCGCTCAAGATCGCCCCAGCGCAGCCGGGGAAAATGCAGGCCAAGCGCGGACTCCAGCAGATCGGCCAGCCATTGGAGCTGCTCAGCGCGAACGGCTGTCATGATGTGCCCCCTCCAGCGCAACCCTCAAGGCCTCCTCCTCCGCCACGGACAGGAACGCGTCCAGGTCGTGGATGAAGATCAGGCCGTCGGCGAGCCGCAGCACCCCCGCGACGCAAGGATGCGCAGGCAACACCCCGCTGGCCTCGCTGAGTGAGGCCAGCGACACCTCGATCACCTCGACCACCTCATCGACGTGGACCGCCACGCGGCGGTGGCCCGCCCACACGACCAGGAACTGGTCCTCCGGCTCGACCGGACGAGACCTCCGGCCAAACCGACGCCGCAGGTCGTACACAGGCAGGACGACGCCCTTGACCTCGATCACGCCCAGCACCACCCCCGGCGCCTCCGGAAGCTCGGTCACGGCGGCGGCGCGATGCACGGTCTCGACCGCGCCGAGCTCCACGGCGAGGCGCATCGCGTCCAGACGGAAGGTCACAAATTGCTTGACTGCACCCATCGCCCGCTCATCCTGGCTGCGCCCGGAAACCCTGCGTCGCGTCGATCCTGCGCCGTCGGCTCGGCCTGGCGCTTGTGCGCTCGACGCACCGTGTCAGAGCGAGATTGTAGATGCCATGATCCAGAGCATTTCTTCTGTGGATGGAATCTTACAAGTTATGTGTGGCGGTCCGATCCCTCCCAACAGCCGCGAGGAGCGCCATGCACTCTGTTGCGCGCGGCAAGGCAGCGGTCCTCAGCCATGTTCGCAAGACACAGCTCCAAATCAGCGCCTCGGCCCACCACCGTTAGACCATCGCGGGCGGAGACCGTCGGACCGGAGGCCCTGATGACCCGTGCCCTGCCGTCGACCCGCGTCTTGCTGGTCGAGGACAGTAAGACCCAGGCGCTGATCCTCAAGCGCATGCTGGTCCAGGCCGGCTTCGAGGTCGTCGTCGCCTCAAACGCCGAGGACGCCTGGCTCGAGCTGACCCTGCAGCCCTTCGAACTCCTGCTGACCGACATCCACCTGCCAGGTGAGAGCGGCCTTGAGCTCTCCGCCAGGGTGCGCAAGACGCCCGAGCTCGCCTCGATGCTGATCGTCGTCCAGACCTCCCGCGACGACCCCTCCAACCTCCTGCGCGGGCTCGAGGCCGGCGCCGATGCGTTCATGATGAAGTGGGCCCCGCCGGACGAGCGGCTCGCCCGGATCCGCCAGCTGCTGTCCCGCGGTCACGAGCGTCCCAACCGGGCCGCCGAGCCCTCCACCCGGATCGTCTTTCGCGGCGACGCCTACGAGATCTCGTCCGGGCGCAATGAGCTGCTCGACGTGCTGGTGACGTCGTTCGAGGATGTCGTCGCGCTCAACAGCGTGCTCGACACCATCCCCGTCGGCATCGTCAGCGTCGATGCCCAGGGCAGCCCGCGCCTGTTCAACCGCGCCGCCCGACAGCTCCTCGGCCGCGCCGTGCCCTCGCCCGCCTCACGCCTCATCGACGACTACGGCCTGCGTCGACTGGACGGCGGTCGCCCGATCGACGCCGAGCTGCCGGTCGCCTTCCCCACCTCCGACACCCCGCCCCAGCAGGATCTGGAGCTGGTTATCCGGCGGTCGGGCGTGGCAGACGTCATGGTCACGGTCAACTCGCAGCGCGTCCTGAACGCCGAAGGCAAGGTCGTCGAGGTCATCTCCACCTTCAGCCCCGTCACGGACGCCGCGAGCGGCGAGTTCGACCGTGACCTCGAGCTGCTCAAGGCCCGCGCCGACGGCCAGCAGGCCCGTGAGGCAGAGGCCCGCGCCATCGAGGCCTCTCACGCCAAGTCGAACTTCCTCGCCAGCATGAGCCATGAGCTGCGCACGCCGATGAACGCCATCATCGGCTACGTCGAGCTGGTCCAGGAGGAGGTCGAGGAGATCGGCCGCGACGACCTCGTCGAGGACCTCGGCAAGGTGCTCGCCGCCAGCGGCCACCTGCTCCGGCTCATCAACGACATCCTCGACCTCTCCAAGATCGAGTCGGGCAAGATGACCCTCTGCACCGAGGAGTTCGAGCTGCACGACCTGGTGAACGAGCTCCTGCTCGACGTCCAGCCGCAGGTCGAGCGCTGCAGCGCCAGCCTCGTCGTCGAGGTCCCACCCGACATCGGCTCCATACTCGCCGATCGCACCCGCGTGCGGCAGTGCGTCCTCAACCTCCTCAGCAACGCGATCAAGTTCACCCACGAGGGCCAGGTCACCCTGTCCATCCGCCGCCCCAGCGTCGCTACGATCGAGCTCAAGGTCGCCGACACGGGCATCGGAATGACGCCGGAGCAGCTCGAGCGCGTGTTCCAGGAGTACACGCAGTCGGACAAGACCACGACGCGCAACTACGGCGGCACCGGACTCGGCCTGGCCATCACCCGAAAGCTCTGCCAGCTCATGGGCGGTCGCATCGACGTGGCGAGCACCCCCGGCGAGGGCTCGACCTTCACCATCCTCCTGCCGACGGGGGTCCGCGAAGAACCCATCGACCTCGGCGCCATGACCTTCTGAGCCGCGCCTCGACCTGCCGGCTCGCCGCGCTCCCGCCTCTCCGAGCCCGCCCCTGCCGCACGCCGCGGCGCGCGCCTGTCCAGCCGACCTCGATTGTGCTACAACGACGAGGTCCACGACAGCCCTTCGCCCGGAGCAAACCGATGTCCAGCCCCTCCCCTCGCCTCCTGACCGCTTTGACCGCGAGCCTCCTCGCCCTGATCTTCGCGACACCCACCGCGTCGGCGTTCTGCGGCTTCTACGTCTCGGGCGCCAGCGACAAGCTGTCCAACAACGCCACCATGGTCGTCATGATGCGCGAGGGACAGCGAACCGTCCTGTCGATGCAGAACACCTACCAGGGCCCCGCCGAGGACTTCGCCATGGTGGTCCCGGTGCCGGTGGTGCTCAAAGAGGAGAACGTCAAGACCCTCGACCCCGCCGTCTTCGACAAGGTCGACAAGATGGCCTCCCCTCGCCTCGTCGAGTATTGGGAGCAAGACCCCTGCGCCCACCCCAAAGACGACTTCGACGACACCCCCAAGGCCAGTCCGTCGCCCGGCCGCGCCGCGGAGAAGAAGGACAGCGACAAGGGCGGAGGCGTCAAGATCGAGGCGCAGTTCAAGGTCGCCGAGTACGACATCGTCATCCTCTCCGCCACCGACTCCAGCAGCCTCGACCGCTGGATGGCCACGAACAAGTACAGCGTCCCCAAGGGCGCCAAAGAGGCCTACCAACCCTATATCGACGCTGGCATGTACTTCTTTGTGGCGAAGGTGGACGTCAAGAAGGTCAAGTATGACGCCCAGACCCAGCGCGCCCTGCTGAGCCCCCTCCGGTTCCACTACGACGACAAGGCCTTCTCGCTCCCGATCCGCCTCGGCCTCATCAACGCCGACGGCGCCCAGGACCTGATCGTGCACATCCTGGCGCCCAACCAGCGCTACGAGGTCGCCAACTACCGCAACGTCACCATCCCCACGAACATCGACGTCGTGCCGGAGGTGAAGGAGCGGTTCGGCGAGTTCTACGCGGCGCTCTTTGACAAGACGCTGGAGAAGCACCCCGCGGCCGCGGTGACCGAGTACGCGTGGGCGGCCTCGACCTGCGACCCCTGCCCCGGTCCGAACCTCGGCTACCACGAGTTCCTGACCCTCGGCGCGGACGTCCTGCCGAGCTCGGGCGGCGCGGCCTTCGTGCTGACGCGGCTTCACCTGCGCTACACCAGCGCCCAGGCCACCCAGGACCTCATCTTCAGGGAGGCCGAGCCCATCGTCGGCGGCCGTGAGTTCTTGAACGACAAGGGCGTGCTGGAGCGCGGCGCGGTCAAGTCGAGCTTCAACAACTTCCAGGGCCGCTACGCCATCCGCCACCTCTGGGAGGGCAAGCTCGAGTGCCAGTCTCCTGTGCGCGGCCGTTGGGGCGGCCCACCCGCCGGGACGCCCTCTTCCCGTCCGATCCCCGCCCAGAACACAGCCTTCGTCAAGCGGGGCGCCTTCAAGCTGAAGGACTCCCTGCGCCGCAACATCCCCGAGCTCGGCCTCGACGCCCCCATCACCACCCTCATGCAGCTCCAGAACGCCGGCGAGGCCGAGGGCACCGCCCGGCCCCGCACCATCGTGATGGAGGCTCACGCCGACGAGGTGCCCGAGCCCACCGAGCAGAAGCCAGGCTGCGCCACTTCCCCTCAGCAGCCCGCGCCGGTCTTCTCGCTCGCCCTCCTCATGGCCGCGCTCCTCCTCAGACGCGCGCGCCGAACCACCTGACAATCAAGGAGATTCTCATGCCACGCAAGCTCCTCCTCACGCTCTCCACCGCTCCCCTGCTCCTCGCCCTCAGCCTCGGCTGCGGCTCGACCCACACCGGGGGCAGCGGCAACAACGGCACGAACAACGGCGTCTTCAACAACGGCGGCAACAACGGCGGCAACAACGGCGGCAACAACGGCGGCAACAACGGCGGCAACAACGGCGGAGACACGAGCTGTGACGCGTTCACGCCGTGCGGCGGCGAGGTGGTGGGCTCCTGGGACCTGATCAACTTCTGCGCCCAGATCGACGCCCCGACCTCCGAGGACTGCCCCACGGCGGTCTTCGATATCCAGGTCGCTTTCGCCGGCGAGGTCAGCTTGACCGCCGACGGGGCCTACACGAGCTCCTTCACCCCCACCACAAACGCGAGCATCGAGTGGCCGCTGTCCTGCCTCGGCGGCGGCACCTGCGACCAGCTCGAGAGCGGCCTCACAGAGGACGACCCCGGCTGGAGCTGCTCAGACGCCGGGGAGGTCTGCAACTGCGACACGACGACCACCGACGAACCCTCGGTCGACGCGGGCACGTGGACCACGAGCGACAACACTCTGCACCTCATCAGCACCGACGAAGACCCGCAAGACCTGCCGTACTGCGTGCAGGGCGACATCATCAAGGTGGACACGGGCACCGATGGGATCATGGTGCTGCGCCGACGCTGAGGCTGTCAGGCCGGCGCCCGCCTGCCGCGCCAGGGGCTCCAGAGTGCGCAGACTCCAGAGCCGAGGCGGTTCAGTTGAAGGTGATGGTGGCCCCGCCAGCGCCATAGGTGTCGATGCCCGGCGAGCTCGGCCGGAACTCGGGCGTCCCGTCCATGTCGACGTCGATGGGCTGGGTGTTGTCGGGCACACCGTCCGGTCCGGGCGAGACGATGTCGGACATGGCGTCGTTGGTGAACAAGGCGTTGCGTCGCGCGGCGAGCGCCGTAATATGGCACCTCCCCGGAACGCGACATGCCCGGCGGCATCACTCCCAGACCCAGAGACCCATGTCCGACGCCACCGCTCATCCCCTGCCCTCGCGCCTCCTGTCCACGCTCACCGACAAGCCCGCCTTCTACCACACGCTCGCCATGACCGGCGCGGCGTGGGCGGTCCACGTGGTGCTGCGCTGCCTCGAGCTGGGGCGCCCCACGCCCTTTGGCACGCCGTTCGTGGAGAAGTTCGACTGGTACATCTTCCACGCTGTCGCCTACGACATCCTCATCAGCCTGCCGCTGCTGCTGCCGCTGCTGCTGTTCTACGGGTTGCTCAAGCCCGTCGAGCGTCCGGGGGCGCTTCGCCGCCTGCCGCTCTGGATCGGTGGAGGGCTCTACGGGCTCTACCTCCTGTTCACGGTGGGGGATCACGAGCTGATGCGGTTCATGGCGGTGCATGGCAGCCTGGACATGCTGGCGACCTACTTCAACGCGGCGTCGATGCGGGACTACCCGGCGCTGGTCGCAGCGGACCAGGGCGGCGCCTACCTGCCGGTGATCCTGGCAGTCGGCGCCCCGGCCTTGTTCGCGGGGCTGTCGGTGGGGTGGGGCCGATGGCTGGCGAAGCGGCGGCCCCGCCTGCACGGGGCGCTGATCGCGCTCGTCGTGCTGCCCCTGGCCAGCTACCTGCTGCTCTTTCACATCTGGAAGGGCTCGTTCCGGATGGAGAAGCTGCAGCCTTGGCCGGTGACGGTCGTCGGCGAGCTGCAGACGCCGGAGGCGGCGAAGCTGACGCCGGAGGAGTATGTGGAGGCCCGCGACGCCTACCGGGCGCTGTGGCAGAGCGACGCCGATCGGCCCTGGGTCTTCCCGCTGCCCGACCACCCGTTCGCCCGCCTGACCCTCGAGGACGCCTGCGCCGCCAGGCTCCCCGCGGTCTCCGCGGTCGAGTGTGACGCGGACGCCGACGCCGACGGCCACCCTGCCCGCGACGACTGCGACGACCACGATCCGACCGCCTACCCTGGCGCCGAGGACGTGCCCGGCAACGGCGTCGACGAGGACTGCTCAGGCGCCGACGCCCGGCCCTGGAACGTCGTGCTGATCAGCCTGGAGACGCATCGCGCGCTCAACGTGGGGCACCTCAAGCCGTTTGGCGCGCGGGACGGCGCGACGCCGGCGCTGGACGCGCTCGCGGCGCGCAACCATTTCTGGACACGTCACGCCGTCAACGGCCTGCCCACCATCGAGGGCTTCTTCTCGATGCAGTGCTCGATCTACAGCAAGGGCACGAGCCACGCGGCGACGAGCGAGACCCACGTCTCGTTCCAGTGCCTGCCCCCGCTGCTCAAGGAGCAGGGTTACCGGACGCGGTTCTTCACCGCCACGGCGCCCGACTGGGACAACCAGACCTTCTGGCTGGGCCACTGGTACGACGACTACGACTTCGATCGCGACCGCCAGACCGACCTGACCCTGTTCCACCACATGGGCGCCTGGATGCGCGACAACTTCGACGACACCACGCCCTTCTTCGCGATGGCGATGACCAAGAGCAACCACTTCCCCTTCAACGCGGTCGAAGACATGACCGAGGCGGAGAAGAAGGCCACGCCCGACAACATCAACACGACCATGGGCTACACCGACCGGGCGCTGGCCGACTTCTTCGACCTCGTCAAGGACGCGCCCTGGTTCGCCCACACGGTCTTCATCATCACCGCCGACCACGGGTTCAACCTCGGCGAGCACGGCTCCTGGCGCTACGGCGACCCGCTGCACCGGGCCAGCACGTGGGTGCCGCTGGTGATCGTCGGCGACCATCCGAAGCTCACCCGCCTGCCGAACGCCAACCTCGACCTGTCGTCCCACGCCGACCTGATGCCGACCATCCTCGACCTGCTCGGCATGGACGGGCCGACCAGCGCCGTCGGCCACTCGATGCTGCGGTCGCGGACCGGCGCGACCTCCTACATCCACACCACGTACGCCAACGACATCGCCTTTGAGCAGGGCGGCTTCCGAACGCTGGTGTCGCCGCCCGATCTCAAGCGGCAGAATAACGAAGAGATCTTTGACAACATCAAGGACTTCTACGAGTTCAGCGACTTATCCAAAAACCAAGACGTATCCAGCGAGCTCCACGCCCGCACCCGCCTCTCCCGTCAGGTCACCATGCTCACCCGCCACGCGCTCCAGCACGACGCGGTCTGGCCGCGGCGCGGGCTGCTCACCCCGGCCACCGAGTCCCCATGACACACCTGCGCCCCGCCACTGCCAACGACGAGCCGTTCCTCTGGCGCATGCTCACCCTCGCCGCTCCCGTGCACCGAGAACCCGGCCATGGCGCTGTATGTCCGCCTTGGCTTCGCGAAGATGTGCCCGATCGTCAACCGCGTCGGCGGTCGGTCTTGGCACATGCTGTGGGAGGGCTGAGGCGCCCGGCCCAGGCTCAGAAGTGGTACCGAAGGTGCCCGGTGAAGTCGACCAGATCGAACCCGACGCCCGGCAGGATGCCGATCGTGGGCCGGTACTCGACCGTCAGATCGATGGGCACCGGCACGAAGTTGAACTCGAGGCCCGCCACGAACGCCCCGGCCAGGCCGAGGTCGTCGTTGTCGACCCCCGCGCCGAGGCCGAGACCGAAGTTCCAGGCGAGCTGCAGCACGCTGCCGCTGGTGATCTCGGGCATCAGGAAGAGGTAGTCCGCGCTGACGGCGAGACCGTGGTAGTTCGAGTAGCGGTCCTTCGCGCCGCCGCCGCCCCAGGTGCCCACGTTGGCCTGGATCGCGTGGGACTCGGCGGGCTGATACTTCAGTGAGAGCCCGTTGGCCACCGTCCCCGAGCCGATCCCGATGCCGATCTTGCCCGCGCCCCGCACCTGCGCCTCTGAGGTCTCCGCGCTCAGAAGCACCGCGGACCCGATGACCGCCGCGACCAGGGCCACGAAGATCTTTGTTGTCTTTCCTGTCATGATATCTCCTTTCAGTATGATGTTCGATGCACGCACATCGTGTCGCTCGATCACGCGGTCCTGCGATGTGCGGACGTTCCGACCCCGCTGAACCGTCGAAGCGGTGGCCGCCAGAGCGCTTCCGCTGAGCAGGTTCGAGCGCGAGCCGCAGGGCTCGCCCAGGGCTGCACTTCACAGAGCGTGCCAGAGCCCGGGCGTCACTCGCATCGACCACCAGGCGGGTCGGCCAGCGCAATGTGGACACGCGTGTCGCAGCCTGGAACACACGGCCGTGAGACAGCGCCAGACCTCGCGCGACCGCACCGCGAGAGCGGAGCACAGATGGATGTGCGATAACATCATGAATACGTATTGACAGGGGGGGGGGGCTTAATGTGTTCCCTGGCTTGCCTGCGCGTGCCTTGCGAAGCACGCACCATGCAGTCCCCCGGCCCTCCTTCCTCGCGGTCCCGTGTGCCAAAGACGGAAATCGGAAGCGAAAATGGACAATAATTATCTGCCAATATATAATTCATCGAAATTGCAGAAAATAGCCCTTGCGATTGCAGTGCTCGCCATCAACTGTGCGCAAGAGCCAGGGCAGACGGCAGGAGATGACCCGTCGAAGGAAGAAGGAAGTCTCAAGGAGGCCCAACAGGAAGTAAGCGCACCGTTGGGTTCGGCTGATGTCGTGATGGTCGAGGCGGAACGACAGGCTCTGCTCGAAGCGAACGAAGGAGGCGAGCTGGTCTTCCTTCGTCTTCGCCTTGTGGAGCCTGGGCTGAACGAGCAGGAACAGATCGTCTACGAGCTTGTGGAGGGTCAGCTGAGCGTCGGACAGGCCCAACGGACGGCCCGTCCCTACAGCTATACCTCCAGCGCTGAGCCCTTTCTCTATCACGAAGAGGCTTGGACCGAAGGGCTTGATGACAGGCGAACCTTGCGAGGCTATGCCGTCAGGCGCCAGCCCAATTCACCCCGGGACGCACCGCAACAGGCGAACACGGACCCGAAGCCAGCTCGCGTCGACCATGACGTTCAGGCATGGACCCGGTCGGCCGCACCCCGCGAACGACGGTAACTCTTCCTTGAAGTCGCCGATTTCCCCGACTGGGACATTCCTCCTGTACCCGCTGACATCGGACTGACACCTGAGGACTTTGAGCAGGTCTGGGCGCAACGCGCCGAGGCCATCACGGCAAGGAAGGCCCTGATGAACGAGCGGTCCGCTCCACTCAAGGTTGCGGTGGAGCGTCTCGGCGGAGAGGTGAGAAGTAGCATCTGGGAGATGGGTGTTCTCACCGTTGACCTGCCGCCCGAAGCCGTCGACTCACTGGGTCAACGCCACGATCTGCGATCGATCCAATGGGCTGAACGCGGGGCCATTGACGATAACTGCAATGGTTTATGCGATCCCGACGAACCTCCATTTACCTGGTATCTGGGCTCCGGGCGCCAAGCAGATCGACTTGACGCTGACCGCTTCCTTGCGGCCGGATACGACGGAGAGGAGTCCAACCAGACGTTTCACCCGCTGTACACCGACATCATGATCGGAATCGTAGAAAGCACCAAGGTTCTTGATGAGGCCTGCTTCTTGACCGAGGGCTATCTCGCCACCGACTCCTGGAACAACTGCAGCAGCTCTAACAGGCTGAAGAAGAAATTTGAGTGTATCTCGACGGGCTGCACATCGGTGGCATCCTGGAGTGCCGAAGGCGACCATGCCACCAGGGTGGCCTCCATGGCACTCGGAGACTACATGGATGGGCAGGCCGCATGCGAATCCATAGATGATGTATGCTACGATCCACCCACTTATCCACAAAGTTGCAATCAGGGAGGTGACCACTGCGATTGGTGGAAGATATCTGCAACTGGGATGGCCCCAGAGGCTGGAGCGATCGCCTATGCCATGGCGAACGGCTCCTGCGACGCTTGCAGACTGCACGCGATCAACAGCGCTATCACCTACAGACCAGACATCCTCAACTTCTCCTGGCGAGAGAACGGTGGAGGTCTAGACGAATGTGATATCACGAGCTCACGCCCTATCGAAGATGCCGTTGAAATCGCATTTGACGAGGGGATATTTATTGTCTCGAGCGCTGGAAACTCCAATGGGCCGTTCAGTGTCTCGTGCAACGTCGGCGCACCCGCGGACACTCCAAAGGCGTTCGCGGTCAACTCGTTCACGGCCTCGCAGTCTGAATGCCTTGGCGACTACACAAAGTGCGAAATTGATGATGGTAACGCCGAAACTCCAGGTTCTGGAGGTTCTGCACATGGGGGCGGTGACGCGGTCTTCGGAACGCAAGTGGTAGCAAACACACTGTCCATGGTCGACCTGGCGGCACCAGGTCTGGTCCGTCAGGTCACGCAAACTGGTGGGCCGTATGGCGAGATTCTCTCTGGTGCATTCGGCGGAACAAGCGCCGCTGTTCCTCATGTTGCGGGTCTGGCGGCGCTCGTGAAGGACTGGATGGTCGCCACAGGCCGGACCTGGATCAACAGCCCGGGTCGACTGCACACGTTGATGCTGGCCATGGGAGACATGGGTGGATACACCACCGGAACCGTGGGATGCATTTTGGACGCAAATTGCGGTGCGACCAAAGTTTGCAGGGGTGAATTATGTTATGATAAATGCATAAAAGACTCAGATTGCACAGGTTCACAGGTGTGTACTGGCGACGCTTGTCGGACACACATTCACAGAAACCAGTGGATGGATGACCTCTTCGGGGCTGGCCGGGTCAAACTCCGCCTGCTGGATCCAAACCACGGCTTCGATCCCGTGAAATGGAGGATGCTAACCTACACGCTTGGAAACGGCTCGACCACCGATCCGCCACCATACATGATGAGCACGACCCCTATGCTCACGGGCACAGACTTCGCCAAGTGTGTTCTGTTTCACGCCGAGGACATGAGCACTAAAAGCAATGTGAGCGATATAACCCTCGAGGCCCGTATCAAGCTGCCAGTCGGAGGTTCCTGCTCGACGACGGGAGGAAGTGTCCTCTTGAACCGCAGTGATACGAGCTGGGATCTAAAACATGCAGTCTCCTTCGACAGCTCCGAACTCGCTCTCGCAGGCAAGTGTCTCGAGTTCCAGCTCAAGCGATGGATACCAACGGTTTCCTCAATCTCACTTTCAGTGTTTTGCTACTCATACGGAGTGATCGACAATGAAACCACAAACTGATCATATGCAACTGATCGCATCGCTGCTCTGTTCGGGTCTGGTACTCGCCGGCTGCGGCCAAGCATCCTACAGAGAAGCAGTTCAAGGCGAAGACACGGGAACCGACTCATCCAACCATGACAATCGTGGCATATGGGACTTCAGCAGCGAGGACGACTGCTTCAACGCGGGCCACGATAGCTTCGAGGCCCGATTGGGTTACTGCAATCTTGGGTGCTCGGATGCGCCGCCCCAACGCCCGCAGACCATCTGTTTCGACAGCGGTGGTCAACAAGGGGACTCCCCTACCTACATGTACCGTGCCTGCCCTGACGGAGGCGTGGAAGTGGTGGGGCTGGGGCGCTACTACGATGTGATTGAGGGCTGGCAAGAATGCGATCCTCGTGAGGAGCCGTGCGATTGCCTCGCGCGGCCTGCGGCGCGTCCTTGAGCCCGGGGAGCTCCTGAGCTCGATAGACAGCCGCGCGACTTTGAGCTCGGGGCCCGCCACAGAGCCATCACCCACAAAAAATGGGGTCCAGGGGGCGCTGCCCCCTGGCCGCCGGAGGCACAGTGCCTCCGGCGGCCGGGGGCGAGCCGCCCCCGGACCCCCATTCCTGGCGGCCTACCCCTTGACCGCGCCCGCCGTCAGCCCGCCCACGAGGAACTTCTGGAGCGCGAAGAACAGCGCCATGACGGGCACCGAGACCATCACGGCGCCCGCGGCGAAGTAGCCCCAGTAGGTCGAGTGCTCGCCGACGTAGTTGCGCAGGGTGACGGGCAGTGTGTAGGAGGACTCCTGGCTCATGAAGGTCGTGGCGAGGATGAACTCGTTCCACGCGGTCATGAAGGAGAACAGCGCGGTGACGGCGATCGCGGGCTTGGCCAGCGGCAGGATCACCTTCCAGAAGATGGTGAACTGGGAGGCCCCGTCGATGATGGCGGACTCCTCCAGGCTGCGAGGGATGGTGTCGAAGTAGCCCTTGAGCATCCAGACGCAGAACGGGATGGCGCTCGTCGAGTACACCAGCACCAGACCCATGAGCTGGTTGAGCAGGCCGAGGGCATCCAGAATGACGTACAGGGGTATCAACATGAGAGTGCCCGGGAACATCTGGCTGACCAGAAACATCATCAACCCGCCCTGGCGGCCGACGAACCGGAAGCGGCTGAACGCATAGCCCGCCGTGCACGCCAGGAAGATCCCGAAGACCGTCGTCAGCCCGGACACCACCAACGAGTTGAGCAGCTGCCGGCCGAACAGCCAGGAGCCGTCGCTGCCCGTGGTGCTCATGACGTAGACGAAGTTCTCGATCGTGGGCTCCTCCGGGATCGGCATCAGGCTCATGGAGAAGCCCTGCTGCGGCGTGAACGCCATCGCCACGACCCACATGACCGGATAGAGGATCACGATCGTGAACAGCACCAGAAACACGTGGGTGAAGATCTCCCCGACTCTGTTCTTGCCTGTCATTCTACCGCCCCCTCCGTCGCCTTCGTGATGCGATTGGTGATCATCGTGTACAGCAGCAAGATCGCGAAGATCACGACCGAGTAGGCCGCCGCGAAGCCGTAGCGACCGAGCACATCGAACGCGCGGTACGCGTCCGTGATCAGGATCTCGGTGCTGTTGTTCGGGCCGCCGCCGGAGACCAGATAGATGATGTTGAACATGTTGAACGTCCAGATGGTCCCGAGGATGATCGCCGGGAACAGCGCTGGCTTGAGCAGCGGCAGCGTGATGGTCTGGAACTGCTGCCACCGCGACGCCCCGTCCACCTCCGCGGCCTCGTACAGCTCGTTCGGGATGGACTGCAAGGCGCCGAGCGCCACCACCATCATGAACGGGAAGCCCAGCCAGGTGTTCGTCACCAGGTTGGCCGTGAACGCGCTCAGGAAGCTGCCGCCGAGCCAGTCGATGCTGGTCGGCTCGGCCACCCCGGCCAGGTGCTGGAGCTTCTCCAGAAAGAGGTTCACCGCGCCGAACTCCTTGTTGAACATGCCCTTCCAGATCAGCGCCGTGATGTAGTTCGGGATCGCCCACGGCACGATCAGGAGCACGCGATACGCCTTCTTGAACCGCAGCATCGGGTTCTTGAGCAGCAGCGCCAGACCGAGGCCGATCGAGACGTGCAGCGCGATGTTCAGACCGGTCCAGAGCACCGTCACAAACAGCGTCCAGTAGAACGACACGTCCCCCGAGCGCGAGCCCGTCAGGATCTCGATGAAGTTCTCGACCCCGACGAAGTAGTACCGCCGCGCGTCGTTGTCGAACGCGCTCATGCCGACGCCGAACGCGAACGGCACGAACACCAGCACCACCATCCCGATCAAGGAGGGCGCGACGTAGAGGTAGGCGTGCGGCTGCTCCGGGATGCCCGTCACCACCCCCACGATCGAGCGGTGCCCTATGGCCAGGCCGAGCAGCAACACCAGCGCCGCCCAGAAGATCACCACCCGACGCCCCGCCCCGTGGGTCGCCTGGACCCGCGCCTCGAAGCCGTCGTCGAGCGTCGGTGCTGTGCCGGTGAGGTAGCCCTGCGCGCCGGTGAACGAGACGTCGGCCTGCTGCAGCAGGCTCGCGATGGCCGGAGCGTCCAGACCGAGGCTCGTCGCCGCGTCCCGGACCCGCTCCACGTCGGCCACCCGGCGGCCCAGCTCCCCGCTGTAGGAGCTCGTGTAGCTCCACCAGCCGCCAAGGCCGACGCCGAGCACCGCCGCGGCGATGATGCCCACCAGGACCTTCGACCGCAGCTCGGGGCGGGCCTTGACCGCCGACAGCCCGAACGCACCGCCGACCCCCACCACCGCGCCGATGGCGAGCAGCAGCAGCCACGGGATCGGGGCGTCCGGCATCGTGGGCGCCACCGAGACGCCGGCGGCGCCGAAGGTCGTCGCCCCACGCACCACGGGCACGACCGCCGAGCGCGCCCCGCTCTCCTCGTCCGTGTCGAGCGCGAAGTACGGCGCCACATGGCCGGGCTTCTGGGTCTCGGCCAGCCCCGAGGTCGACCGGGCGAACCGGTCCGAGCGGCTCTTGTGCACCCCCGACTCGGTGAGGTCGGTCAGGATCGACCCCACCTCGTCCCCGTCCATGCTCGCATCGTACGCCTGGCCCCGACTGATCCCGAACTCGTCCTCGCCGCCGTCCCGGATCACCCAGGCCGACAGGAAGGACGGGTCCTTCGCCGCCGTGGCCGTGATGAAGGCGCGCGACACGTCGCTGCCTTGATCGGCGGACACCGCGCCGAGCGCCCGGGCGAAGAACAGCGCCCGGTGCTCCTCGAACTCCGACCGGTCGCCCTCCCAGGCCACCAGGAAGGCCAGGATCACCGTGACGACCACGGCGATGACGGCGAGCTGAGCCGTCAGCGTCCACGCCCACGGCTCAAGCTTCATATGGGTCTCTGCGTTGGGTCTGTCAGCCATCGGCGGTCTCCTACTCGAGCGAGGCTTCAATGCGGGCGTTCGCCTCGGCGACCACCTTGCGTGGGGCTTCGCCGTCCTTGACGACCTTGTGGATGGCCTGGTTCGTGGGCCCCCAGACGGCGTTCATGCGCGCGCTGTTGGGCATCACGACGACGTGGTCGAGCTGCTTGCGGAACACGCGCATGTCCTCGGCCACCTCGACCTCCTCCCAGGCGGCCTTGTAGGCGACCGACTGGCCGCCGACCGTCATGCGGATCTTCGCCGACTCGTCGCCGGCCAGGTACTGCATGACCTCGTAGGCCTGGGCCTTGTGGGGGCTGCGCTTGCTGAGCAGGACGGCCTCGCTGCCGAGGTACGGCGCCAGCGCCATGCCGGTGGACTTGACCACGGGCAGGGGGGCGACGCCCCAGCGGACGCCGTCGCTGATCTCGCCGCGGAACCAGGGGCCGTTGATGACCATGGCCGCCTTGCCCGAGTTGAACAGGGTCGTGACCAGGTTGGAGTTCACGTCGGCCGGCACGACCTGGTGCTTCGTGAGCAGGTCGCGGCAGAACTGGAGGCCGGCGGCGCTCTCGGGCGAGTCGAGCTGGACGTCGCCGTCCATGTTCATGACCGCCCCGCCGAAGCCGTGAAGGAACGGCGCGGTGAAGTAGAGCTGCGTGTTTTCGTACACAAGCCCGTAGCGCCGATCGGCGATGTCTGTGTTCGCCTTGGCGATGGCGATCATGTCCTCATCGGTCTCGGGCGGCGTAGGCACGAGGTCCTTGTTGTAGAACAGGACCACGGACTTGAACGCCAGTGGGAGGCCGTAGAGGGCTTTCTTGTACACAAGCGCCAGGACCGTCGAGCGCTCGTAGGAGCGGAGGTGCTCGGTGGTCGCCCAGCTGGAGACCGACTCGATGATGTCGGCCTCGGCCCAGGCGCCGATGCGGTCGTGAGCGAAGATGAAGATGTCGGGGCCGTTGTCGTGCGGGATGGCCGTCGTGATCTTGTCGGCGTAGGCCTCGTGGGGGATCTGGAGGGTCTCGAGCTTGATGTCGGCGTGGGTGGCGTTGAACTGGTCGACGACCTGGTTCAGCGCCACCTGCTCGGCCTCCCGGTAGCTGTGCCAGAGCACGACCGTGACGGGGCCGGTCGGGGTGCCGTCGAGGCCGTCTTTGCCGGGCTCACCGCCGTTCTTCTCGCCGACGGTGCAGCTGGCCAGCACCCAGAGCGCGCACAAGAGCGTCGCCCAGAGCAGCCTGGAGGGGCTCGGTGAGGACGGCGCCGAGGCAAGGTTTGTCCGCATGATCACTCCCAGCGCGGTGCCCGCGCGACGGATTCAGGGCAGGAGCCCGCAGGTCACCTCCGCGCCCCCGACGCTGCGGGGGTGTGCGGCGATGAGGCAGCGGCAGGCCCCGTGGGGTTCAGTTCAACCGTCGGGTTCCATCTGCGCTGAACAGGTGGATCTCGTCCAGGTTGACCGCGAAGGTCGTGTCAGCGCCCACACGCAGGGTGTCCCCGCCCTGATCGCGCGCGACGAGCTGCACGTCGCCGATGTTGAAGTAGTAGTAGGTCTCGGAGCCCATCGGCTCGACCACGTCCACGGTGCTGCGGATCGCAGGCAGCGCCTTGTCGTCGGTCGGGCTGAGGCTCTGGGGGCGGATGCCGAGCTTGACCTCGGCGCCGCGGGCCTCCTCGGCGATGGTGGCGGCGTGGGTGGCGTCGAGGGCGAGCTCGAAGCCCTCGCCTTTGATGACGAGGCGGTCGCCGTCGGCGGTCAGGGTGCCGTCGAGGAAGTTCATCGACGGCGATCCGATGAAGCCGGCCACGAAGGCGTTGTCAGGCTTGTGGTAGAGCTCCAGGGGCGGGCCGACCTGCATGATGAAGCCGTCCTTCATCACGACGATGCGGTCGGCGAGCGTCATGGCCTCGACCTGATCGTGGGTGACGTAGACGATGGTCGTCTTGAGCCGCTGGTGCAGCCGGCTGATCTCGACGCGCATCTGCACGCGCAGCTTGGCGTCGAGGTTGGACAGGGGCTCGTCAAACAGGAAGACCTTGGGGTCACGCACGATGGCGCGGCCCATGGCCACGCGCTGGCGCTGACCGCCCGAGAGCTGCCGCGGCTTGCGCTCGAGCAGCGGCCCGATGCCGAGGATCTCGGCGACACCATCGATCTTCTTCTTGATCTCGTCCTTCGGGACCTTCCGGAGCTTCAGGGCGAAGCTCATGTT
>Ga0100377_1000274_pt1 | contig 42994 bp, 26 predicted proteins | sample CryGeymeta201501_FD_83664 | JGI IMG/M metagenome (GOLD analysis project Ga0100377, IMG submission 83664) | Groundwater microbial communities from Crystal Geyser aquifers in Utah, USA - Crystal Geyser metaG 2015-01 | ecosystem: Environmental > Aquatic > Deep subsurface > Groundwater | place: USA... | reverse complement strand
GGCCAGGGCAGCTCGGTGGATGGTCGGACGGTCACCACCATCACGCGCACGGGCGGCCTCTGGACGACCGGTCGCTCGGCGATGCCACCACGACGCCCACCACCGGTGCGTGAGGCTCCATGCACGTGGAAGAGAGAGGGCGCAAGGCCTCGGGAACGGGGGGAGGGGTTCGGGGCGGGTGCAAGACAGGGCCTTGGAACGGGGGGAGGGGTTCCGAGAGGGGGCAGGAGGAGGCATCGGGAACGGGGGGAGGGGTTCGGGGCGGATGCAAGAGAGGGGCGGGGAACGGGGGAGGGGTTCGGCGCCTTGTGTGACGACCTGACTGAGACAGCGTCTGTGTTCACCTGAGCGCTCACGGACTCCGCGCCGCCAGCGCCTTGCCTGACCGAACCCCTGCCCTGTCACCTCACGCGTCGTGGCCTCCTCGCAGGCATACTCGCCTCGAGAGCGGCGATGCTGGCGTCGATGTGCGTCCTGGCACCTGCCGTCATGGCGGAGGAGCTCGAAGGCGCGGTGCGCGACGCCGCCACGGGCGAGCCTGCCGCGTTCGTCATGGTCAAGCTCGACGGACAAACGACCTTCACCGACGAGGAGGAAGTGGGGGGTCCGGGGGCGGCTCGCCCCCGGCCGCCGGAGGCACCGTGCCTCCGGCGGCCAGGGGGCAGCGCCCCCTGGACCCCATTTTTTCTGCCTGCCCAGTCGACCACTTATTTCTAAACGAGCCCTCAGTCTCGCCGGGCTAGCATGAAGAACACCCCCATCGGGTCCTTGTCGGCCTTGAAGGCCGCCCCGATGGTGACGTGCTCGCTCACCCGCCGCATCCGATCGACCGTGTTGGCGTAGATGAACCGCCCCAGCCGCACATGGCTCGGCGCCAGCTCCGGCCAACGCGGGTCGCGCGCCCTCGCCGGCTCGATGTAGTCCACCACGATCGGGTCTGCCGGCGTCCCGCGCCGCGCCACGAAGTACCCCGGCCCGGTCCACCAGCTGTACCATTGGTGGTTGTACCCGAACAGAGCGTCCCAGCTGGCGTCCTCTGGCCGCACGAACCGCTTCTGGAAGTGGCGGAAGGCGGGCAGGGTGTTGACGCCGTCGTGGATGACCTCGCGAAGCGGCTCGACGTGCCCCGGCACGAACGTGTCCATGTCCAGCAGCCGGTGCCCCTCGATGCTGTAGTACAGCCGATCCATCTCGGCGGTGCCGAGGCCGACGAACTGCCCCATGCGCTCGTCGTGGCTCATGCGGTCGAGCAGGATGCCGCATTGCTCGGGCGTGGCGCCGTCGCGGATCATGTGTTTGAGCGTGAGCATGGGCACCTCGCAGCAGGGGTGGGGCGGTCGGCCGAACGCCGCACAGTAGCGGTGAGTCGCCCCCAGGATCAAGCACCGGAATTGAAGAACGGGGCGGCATCTGCGATGATGGCCGCGGCTGGTAGACTCGTGCTCACGGCGCCTGGAGGTCTCATCGGTCCGACCTGCGCGCTCAGGATCGTCATGCGTCTGGACATCCTCGCTCACCCACACCGCACCGCGGGCCTGCTCACCGCAGGGCTGGCCCTGGTGGCCTGCGCCAGCGTCGACCCCCCCGACCTCCTGGGCGCGAACACGGCCGACGCCGGCGCGCTGGACGACCGCGGTGGCGGCAAGCCCGACGGCCTTGTCCTTGACGTCGGCGCCCCTGGCCCCGACGCCAGCGACGGCGCGGACACCGCCGGCAACGCCGACTGCGCCAACCCCGTCGCCTGGTATCCCGACGCCGATCAGGACGGCTTCGGCGCCGCGGACGCGCCCGTGACCCTGAGCTGCGTCGCCTTCGCCGGCCACGTCACCAACGACCTCGACTGCGACGACACAGACGGTGCCGTGCACCCCGATGCCGAGGAATACGCCGGCGACAACATCGATCAGGACTGCGACGGTGTCGAGCTGTGCTTTGTGGACAGCGACAATGACGGCTACCGAACGATCCAGAACACGACCATCGTCTCCCCCGACACGCGGTGCGATGGACCCGGCGAGGGCGAGCTGACGGACCTGGCGACCGACTGCGACGACGAGGATCCGTTGGCGACGCCGGGCGGCGTCGAGGTCTGCAACGGCGCCGACGACAACTGCGACGGCCAGATCGACGACGCTGGCGACTGTCCCTGCCCCATCGAGGTCTACGAGGGCCGTCCCTGGATGTTCTGCAGCGGCCAGCGCACCTGGCCCGACGCCCTCGGCGTCTGCGCCGCCTCGGGCTACAGCCTGGCCACCATCCGCAACGGCAACGAGGACGGCTTCGCCTACGACGGCATCAGCCGCCGCGGCTTTGCGGACACCTGGATCGGCTTCAACGACCGCGACCAGGAGGGCAGCTTCACCTGGATCAGCGGCGAGCCCAACAACTACACCCACTGGGACGGCGGGGAGCCGAACAACGGCGGTAACAACGGCGAGGACTGCGCGGTGATCATGACGGTGAACGGCCGCCAGACCGAGTGGGACGACCGCGACTGCGGCTCCACCCGCCCGTTCATCTGCCAGGGCCTCTGAGAAGCCGTTCGGAAAATATATGCCTTGTTTCCTCGTATCTTCTGCCCCCAGGCGTGTCTTCTGCTCGGTCATGGGCCTTTGGGCCCACTCCCTCACATCAGACGCCACCTGGGACCAGAATCTACGTCGGATCCATCGCCATCTATTTTCCGAATGGCTTCTGAGCCCTCACGCGCGCCGAAGGGTCAGCACCGAGATCTCCGCCGGCGCGCCCAGCCGCATCGGCGGCCCCCAGTAGCCCGTCCCCCGGCTCACGAACACCTGCAGGTCGCCGAACGCCGTCAGCCCGGCCGAGAACCCGTGCACGGCGCCCGCGATGAAGTTCCACGGGTAGAACTGTCCGCCGTGGGTGTGGCCGGAGAGCTGCACATCGAAGCCCGCCTTCGCGGCCTCGGTCGCGCTCCTCGGCTGGTGGGCCAGCAGCACCCGCAGGTCAGCGCCTTCACCGCCAGCGGCCGCCTTGTGCGGATCGGACGCGAAGCCCTCCAGGGTCGCACCGGCGCGGTGGTCGGTGACGCCGGCGATCATCAGCCGCGCTCCGCCCACCTCCACCATCCGGTGCTCGTTGTTCAGCACCGTCAGCCCCAGGCTCCGCACATGATCGATCCATGCCTGGGCGTCCCAGTAGTGCTCGTGGTTCCCCGTCACGAAGTACACCCCGTGTGGTGCCTTCAGCCGTGACAGCGCCTGCACCTCGTGCCCGATCGCCGGCACATACCCGTCGATCAGATCCCCCGTGACCGCGATGAGGTCGGCGTCCACGCCCCCGATCGTCTCCACCACCTCCTCCAGGAAGTCCCCCTTGAGCGACGGCCCGATGTGCGTGTCCGAGATCTGCACGATCGTGAACCCCTCCAGCGACGCCGGCAGCCCCCGGACCGGCACGTCCACCCGGTTCAGCCCGACCTTCTTGTGCGCCTCGTGGTACCCGATCCCCGTCAGCGTCCCCACCGTCCCCACCATGCTCAGGTTGAACACGTTCTGCAGGAACGCCCGCCGCGACGGCTCTCCCGGAAGGATCACCCCCACCACGGCCCCCTCCTCCTGACCCGCCGCCGCCGCACCGGCCCCCTTCGACCGGTCCCTCACCCACCGCAGCACCCGATCCGCCCCCACCAGGCTCCCCCAGCCCAGGTCCCGCAGCACGCTCGCCACGAACAGCATCAAGAACGCCCCCATCTGGAGGAACACCACCAGGTTGACCGCCACCCCCACGTCATCCGGCAGCACCGTCCGCCGCAGCAGCAGGCTCACCGGCGCCATCAACATCAGCAGCGCCCATACGGCCCAGAATCCCCACTTGACCGGACGCTCGGCGCCAACGGCTTGATCAGCCGCTGACCCACGTACACATGCCCAGCGAGCCAGATCGACGAGGCGATAACGAAGAAGACGACCTGAGACATGATGACCCGATGCTGCGAGGCCGACGCCGACCCTCCAACCATCCACGCCACCGACCTCACTCGGGCCGCGGCCTGCTCGAAGGTGGACATACTCCACCGCAGGGACAACCAGCCGCCCGAGAGGTTTGACGATGATTTGATGCAGCCGCGGGGGAGCCCCTTAATCCTCCTCAACCTCCCCGCTCTCGGCCAGCAGCCGCTGGACGGTGCGCTTGACCGGCAGGTTGCCGAGCACATCGGCGAAGATGGTCCCCACGTCCTTGCCCTTGAACAGGCTGACGAGGTTCATGTTGGCCGCGACCTCGCCGAGCAGCACCTTGTCGCCAGCGGCGGTGAGGGCCTCGACGAGGGCGGGCTGGATGGCCTGGCGCTCGGCGACAGAGGCGTGGCTCTGGGCCTGGATCAGGCTGATCTCGAGCTCGGTGAGCTTGAGCTGGTGCTCCTGCTCCTCGAGGTGGCGGAGGTGCTCGGCGGTCGTCTCGATCTCGGCGAGGACGCGGACGCGGTCGAGGTCGGCCTTGAGGCGGTCCGCGTCGCGCTCGAGCTCCTTCTGGAGGGCCAGGGCGAGGCGCGAGGCCTCGAGGTCGGTGTTGAGGTGGGCCAGGGCCTCCCTCTGCTGGAGGGTGGATTGCTGGGCGCGGTGCTCGAGCTGGCGCAGGAGGTCCTCGATGGTGGACTGGCGCTCGCTGGCGTCGCGGCGCATCTCGAGGCGTTCGGCGTCGATCTGGTGGCGGAGCTTGTCGCTGCGGAGTTTTTCGGCGGCCTGGCGGTCGCTGATGACGAGGGCGACGGACTCGCGCTGGACGGACTCGAGGAATTGACCGATCTCGGCGTCCAGAATCTCGGCGGTGAGGACCTCGACCTCGGTGACGCGGAAGCCGTTGTCGGGGAAGAGGCGGCCGTTGCGGCCCTTGTCGGTGCGCTCACCGAGCACGATGTCGCGGATGATCGTGGACAGGTTGGTCCACAATTCGGTGAGGCCGATCTGGCGGCAGCGGTTGCGGACCAGCGAGCGCATATGGTCGCAGAGCAGGCCGACGTAGTTTTCGTGGTTGAACCACTTCTCCTTCAGGTCCGGCTCGAAGGTCACCCGGTAGCTGACCTTGACGTCGATCTCCACGAAGTCGGACGTCTCGATGCGGACGATGTCGGTGATGCGGTTGCCGCGGGTGCGCAGGAAGCAGGTGCGGATGACGTTCGTGTCTGTCTTGGGCACGTTCGTGGAGAGTGTCATGGGCACCAGCGTCTCCTCGTACTCGAGCAGGGCGACGCATGGGCCCTCGATCACGCGCTGGCCGTCGGAGGAGGCCGCCAGGCAGGCCATGTTGTGGGGCACGGTGACCGAGATCGCCCAGGGCGTCGTCATCGTCGAGGTCGCCCGCTTGTGCGGCTCGTTCTCGCCGATGATCAGGTTCCACAGCGCCGGAGGCACCGAGCGGGTGATGTGCACCTCCTTGCGGGGGTCGACCATGTAGCTCTGCTTGCCGCGCACCAGGCGCGCCTCGCCCGTGGACAGGTCCCGCACGTAGATGCCGCTCTTCTGGTCGATGCCGATGGCCTCGATGAAGACGTCCGTGTGGTTGTTGCCGACGTGCGGCTGGCCCGTCAGGGGGTGCAGGATCTCGATCTCGTTGAACGGGAAGAAGAAGGAGTTGACGCCGGTCAGCAGGAGCTCGTCGCCCGCGCTGTACTCGTCGCGGTCCAGCTCCACCGAGCGCGGGAGGCGCTTCTCGAGGCGGTCGCGGGAGATCGGGGAGATGAACCGGAGCCAGAGGCCCCGCTGGGGCAGCAGCTCGTAGGCGTAGTAGATGCGGTTGTCCGAGCCCGTCGTCATGAACGAGTCATAGGGGCCGGGGAAGACGCGCGCCGGGCCGACCTTGATCTGCTTCTTGCCGTCGGCGTCCAGGATGACGCAGAACTCCTTCTCGCCGAGCACCACCGCCTGACGCACCAGGCGCGCCTTGCGCACTTCGCGCTCGAGCGCACGTCGGTGCACGTCGCTCTGGAGCAGGGCGTTGACGTCCTCGCGGGAGATCCCGTCGATCGCGTCCTCAGACGACTCCCGCTCGACCTCGTCCGCCATCGAGGGCACGGCCTGGCGACGGCGCGCCGCCTGCTCGACCTTCGCCACCTTCCGGGGCGCCGCCTTGGTCTGGTAGCGCTTGTTGCGGCCGTCGTCGAGCGCCTGCTCCTCGACGGCGAAGTTCACCATCTGCTGCACCATCTCCTCGGGCTGCAGCCCGATCTCGGAGAGCGCCTCGGGCGGGAGGTCGTCTGCGTCGGTGGGCGCCGGCGCAGGCATCGAGCGCAGGAGCTTGCGGGCGATCTCGGCGGTCAGGCGCGTGCCGCCGGCGTCGATGCTCAGGTCGGGCACCACGTCCACGCCCGTGGGCGGGATGTAGAACTGGGTGTCCAGGCCGCGGATGACGATCAGCTGCCCCCGCGTCAACGTCACGTCCTCGGGGCTGCCCTCCAGCGGCTGAGGCTGGCCGGAGTGCTCGGCCGTCGCCGTCGTGATGCGCGCCGACCTCGCGGTGATCTCGTAGTACGGCGCGCGCACGTCGACCTCGCCGTACACCTTCACCACCAGGTACTGGTTGGAGGCCAGCTCGTGGGCGTCCCGCACCTCGACGCGCTGGCCGGGCCGCCAGTAGAAGCTGCATGGGCCGGGGATCATGTGGCGGGTGCCGTTGCGCAGCATCCGGGACTCGTTGCGACCGGGGCGGAAGCGGCCGTTGGGGCCCTCCTCGGCTTCGACCAGGGGGTTGTAGAGGACCGCGTACTGGGAATCGCTCAGCTCCACCATGCGCTGCGGGCGCCCGGACGTGTCCTCGCGGAAGCCGCCCTGACCGTCGTCCACGACCACGCGGTCGGCCGCCGTGGGCGACACCATCGTCGGCCCCACGTGCAGGATGACCTCGCCCTTGTCGTCGTCCTGAACCCACAGGAACTGTCGTTCGGTGACCGGGATCTTACGGTTGCTGCGTTCCGCCATCATCTCTCTCCCTCAGTGTGGGTGGAGGGCCAGGCGTCATCGCCTGTCCCCGACGAGTCTCTCGCGCCTTCCCCCGGCCATCGGCCCCGCGGCTCCCTTCCCCCTTCGCCCTGAGGGCGCACACCGACCGGGCCCGCAGAGGTAGACCGGTCGCTGAAGGGAAGCTGGGCCTTGTCGAGGAGCCGGAGCAGGTGAAGGTTGAACCGCTCGGTTTGAAGCGAGGCAATTGTAGGGACGATGCGCGCGCGTGCAACCCCTGGTGTGCGGTCCCTACGGACGTCCCCGGCTCTCCCCCAGCACGAGCCCGCCGCCGATGATGTGGGCCAGCCGCAGCGGCTCCGGCAGCACCCCGTGCAGCGCAAACCGTCCGATGGCCTCCTCCGCCTCCTCCAGCGTCAGCCCGGCGCGTTGCACCCAGACGTCGCCGCACGGCTCCATCGGGCCGGCCTTCTGGATCAGGCCCCACTTGCGCTGGCCGCCCGGCACCCGGTTCACCAGGGCGTGCTCGATCTTGACGAGGTCCGGCGCCTTGCGCGCGACCACGATCACGGGCAGCCCGGTCACGGCGTGCAGCCGCTGCAGGTCCACCACGTTGAAGCCGCCCATCGCGATCCCCTGCAGGAAGATGACCTGCAGGTGCCCGGCGAACCGGGAGCCGTTCACGGCGGCGGCCACTGCGTCCGTGCTGTTGCGCCCATCGCGGCGGATGCGGCCGGACAGGACGCCCTCCACCCGGTCGCCCGACATGACCACGCCGACCATGGGCACATCACCGCGCGAGGCTCGGTCGAACGGGGCGTCGTCGAAGCCGACGGCATGGGCAAAGGTGCGGCTCATGGTGGTGTTCCCCGCCTTGAGGGTGTATAAACAGCGCCCCGAGTCGGCGCACCGCCTGTGCGGCCTCGGCGAAGCCCCCAACAGACCACGCCCGACCCCGAACGCATCCCCATGACTGTCATCGAGCTTCGAGGCGATCCCGAGCACCATGAAGGCGCGCTGCTGCTGACGCGACGCGACGCGCTGGTGGTGTCGATGGCGCTGCCCATCGATGCGTGCGGAGCGGCCTCGGGCGATCACGGCCTCGAGCTGCATCGGGTGGCGGCCTGGGAGGCGACCCGTCGGGAGTTTGACCACCCCGCCGAGGCGAGTCAATGGATGGCGGCCGTGCGCGAGGCGGCCACCTTCGACGAGGACCGCTCCGACATCACCAACGGCCAGCTCCTCGATCGGGTCGACGCGGAGCTCGCTGGCGTCGCCACCGAGCGCCGCATCGCCCGATGGGTGCTCGCCGACCGCGTCCAGCGGGACCACGCCCTGCTCATGGGCGCCGAGCGCACGGTCCTGCGCATCGGAGGCCTCCCACACTGGCACCAGCCCCGCCCCGTCCCCCGCGACCCCGACACGCTCCAGCCGATGGTCTGCCTGGCCCAGTTCGCTGGCCTGCTCGATCCCCACCTGCCCGGCGGGGACGCCGCTCGCTACTTCGTCTTCGGCCCCGCGGTCTGCGATGGGGGCGTCGGCCGCTACACCGTGCTCTGGCAGGCCCCGAACCCCCACACCGACACCTACGTCTGCCTCGACCGCCCCGGCGAGCCCCCCGAGTTCGCCACGGTGGCGCTCGACCTGATCCAGCGCGACCCCGAGGAGCTGATCCGCCACGACCAGGACCTCTACCACCGGGTCACCATGGTCTGGCGCGGTCCCCGCGGCGGCTCCGGCCACGTGGCGACGCACGGCTTCGAGGGCGATCTCATCCGCATCCAGCACGAGCTCATCACGACCGTCACCGGCCTCGAGGACGAGGGCTTCCGCACGGTCTCCGCCGAGGAGCTCTCGAGCCCCTGGCTCATCGAGAGCCTCAGCCGCATGATGCGGATGGCCGGCCAGCCCGAGACGATCGACGCCGAGACCTTCCTCCACGGCCGCGACAGCGAGCTGCTCCGCCTCCACGGCGGCTACCTCCAGACCACCAACGCCCCCTACAACCCCATCGCCGACGACCTGATCGCGCGCCTCTGGCCCGGCCTCGGCGGCGAGCCTCAGTCCCTCACCCGCCGGGTCCGCGCCGAAGGCGTGTTCGGCGAGGGCGAGATGCTGCCGATATTCCAATTCGACGAGGAGGGGCCGTTCGATCATCCGCACGTCAGCTACGGCGATCAGGGCCTCGCGACGGTCTTCGTGCCTGCCCGCCCGGTGGTCGTCGCCGGCCTCGTCCTGCTCCAGTCCTTCTGAACCCACCCAACCCTCTCCCCCGGAGGCACCCGATGGGCCTGTATTTCTCCGAGTTCTCCGAAGGTCAGACCTTCACCTCTCCTCGCCGCACCATCACCGAGACGGACGTCGTGAACTTTGCGGGCCTCTCCGGCGACTTCAACCCCCTGCACACCGACGCCGTCTTCGCCGAGTCCACCCCGTTCAAGCAGCGCATCGCCCACGGGATGCTCTCGGTCGCCGTCTCCACCGGCCTGGGCCAGCTCCTCGGCATCTTCGAGGGCACCACCCTGGCGCTGATGAGCATCACGTCGAACTTCAAGGCGCCGGTGTTCTTCGGCGACACCATCCACCTCCGGCTCACCGTCCAGACCACGAAGCCCTCGGCGAAGGGCGGGCGCGGCACGGTCGTGTTCCTGAGCGAGATCGTGAACCAGCGCGATGAGGTCGTGGTCGATGGGGGGTGGACGGTGATGTTGAAGGACCGGTAGGGCTCCGGCGCGGGGGAGCCCGCCTACACCTCGTCCACCGGCTCCTTCCTCCCGCTGTACAGGTTCTTGACGACCTCCCACTTCGAGATCCGCTCCTCGACGTACTCCTTGACCAGATCGACCGAGGCGGCCATCTCGGCCTCGTCTTCGGGGCGGACGCCGATGTTGTACTGGACGCGGCTGTAGATCTCGGCGGCCTCGATGATGCCGGTGGGCGGGGTGCCGTAGCGGGACTTGAGCTGGGTGACGGCGCGGCGGGCGGTGCTGGTGGGGGTGTCGTGCATGTAGACGGGGACGCCGGCGTCGTTGAGGGCGATCAGGGCGCGGGCCCAGAGGTCCTGGATGCGGCGGGTGGTCGGGACGCGCCAGGCCGGTTTTTCGAGGTGGCGGAGGGTGAAGGTGCGGGTGAGGGGGCGGTAGAAGACGAAGTAGATCGCCGTCAGGACCACCAGCATCATCAGGAGCAGGGAGACGATGTCGACGCCCTGCTCGAGGACCTCTTTGGTGCCTTCCTCCACCTGCTCCCAGTCGGCTTTGGGGGGCTTGTTGGCGGTGTCGTCGGTGTTGGAGCGGTCGTTGTTGGAGCCGTCGTTGCCGGAGCTGTCTGAGCCGCCTCCGCCGCCACCGCCGCCACCGCCGCCGCCGCCGCCGGAGCTGTTGTTGCTGTCGCGGTTGTCGGAGCCCTTGCCGCCCTTGCCGGAGCCGTCTTTGCCGGAGCCGTCTTTGCCGGAGCCGTCCTTGTCGCTGTTGTTGCCCTTTCCGGACTTGCTGTCTCCGTCCTTGCCGCCCTTGCCGGACCCGCCCTTGCCGGAGCCGCCCTTGCCGGAGCCGCCCTTGCCGGAGCCGTTCTTGCCGCCCTTGCCGCCCTTGCCGCCCTTGCCGTCCTTGTTGCCCTCTCCGTTCTTGCCGTCTTTGCCAGAGCCGTCCTGGCCAGAGCCGTCTTTGCCGGAGCCGTCTCTGCCGGAGCCGTCTCTGCCAGAGCCGTCTTTGCCGGAGCCGTCGCTGTTGTCCTTGCCGTCCTTGCCGTTGCCGTCCTTGCCGTTGCCGTCCTTGCCGTCGGGGTTCTGGTCGCCGCTGTTGCCGTTCTGGGAGCCGTCGTGGTCGCCGTTGTCGCCTTTGCCGTCCCTGGACTCGACGGTGCGGAAGAGGTAGGGGGAGGCGAGGGCGGTGGTGACGGTGAGGAGGATGGCGAGGCCGCCGACGCAGCCCCAGGTGGTCCAGGAGACGCGGGCGGCGGCGCGGGAGGTGGCGACCTTGGATTGCCAGCGGGTGGGGTCGTCGGCGCCTTCTTGCCAGAGGGTCATGGCGTCGGAGTTGCGGGCGACGAGGTAGACGACGAAGAGCAGGAGCATCATGGCCATGATGCCGATGGAGACGACGTCCCAGAGGGCCCACTTGGAGCCGCCGAGCCAGGTGCCGAGCTTGCCGCGCCATTGGACCCAGATCAGGGCGCCGCAGATGGCCCACATGATGGGGATCCAGGCGCCCATGATCTCGGAGCGGTGGCGGAGGGCGTAGAGGCCGGTGAGGATGCAGAAGGGTGCCATGAACCAGACCAGGGCCGTCCAGGGGGTCGTGACGGCGAAGGCCGCGCTGAAGATCTGCACCCAGCAGCTGAGGGAGACGAGGATGCCGATGACCCAGCCGCGGGGGCGGAGCAGGGCCAGGACGTTGCCGATGAGCTGGCCGCCGACGGTGACGGCGATGATGGGTGGGATGAGGGTGATGCCCTCGGCGCCGCTGACGAGCACGAGCATGGCGCAGAAGACGCCGACGCCCCAGGCGGTCAGGGCCCAGTGGGCCGCCAGGCCGCGCCAGTTGCGCTTGAGGTGGTGCCAGGACTCGGCGAAGAAGCCGCGGCTGGCGGTGGGGGTCGCGGTCGTCATGGTGGCCATCAGTTGCCTCCCCGGCCCCAGACAGGCCCGGTGGGGGCGCCAGGGGCGCCGTAGCGGTGGGGTTCGGCGCCGCTGGCCGGGGGGCGGGGATCGGGGCGCTCGGGGCCTTGTTTTTCCCAGCGGCCGGGGGAGGGCGGCTCGGGCACGTCGCGGGGCGCCGAGGCGCCGCCGTTGGTGATGCCGACGAGGCGGTAGTGGTCGGGCAGGACCTGCATGCGGTAGACGGTGTCGCCGCGGCCCATCAGGGTCTGGAAGGTCGACTCGCCATTCTGGATCACGTTGTTGCGGATGAAGGCGCGGTGGTCGCGGAGCTTCTTGCGCTTGCGGTAGTGGTCGAGGCGGCGGAACAGGCCGTTCTCGTCGCTGCCGGCGGGGTGGGGGAGCTGGACCCAGCGCATGAAGGCCGCAAAGCCCGACACCGACGGCTCGTCGCGCCAGTTGAGCCAGAGGTCGTAGAGGCTGGGGGGGTGGGGGCCGATGGTGTCGCCGGGGTGGAGGTAGATCCAGGTGGTCGTCTTGCCGGGCAGCGTCAGGGCGGGGATCGGCTTGAGGCGACTGGTGAGGATGACCATGTAGTCGAGGTCGTCGTGGTCGCCGGCGTGGTCGCCGGTGAACAGGCTGAACACCTCCTGGCCGCTCTGCCACCGGGCGCGGGCGCCTGCGTCGAGCCAGGAGGGCCGGTTGCCCTTGTCGCAGGGCACGAGCTCGCGGTGGAGCTCGCCCTTCTCGTTGGGCAGCCAGGCGACCAGGCTCACCTTTTCGCCTTCGTTGATGAGCTGCTGGGCCATGGAGACCCAGACGTCGACGAGGCCGTCCATGAGGTCGTCGATGACCGGGGTGTGCTCCAGCCACTCGGGCGGCACCCAGGTGTCGAGGGCCAGCAGGACCTTCTTGGCGTTGATCTCGCGCGTCTCGGGCATGCGGACCTGGAGCTGGCCGACGCGCATGGAGACCTTCCAGTGCAGGCGGCGAGTGTCGTCGCCGGCGTGGTACTCGCGGAACCGGAAGTAGTCCTCGGTGGGGAAGCGGTCGGGCTTGGTGAGGATGTCCGGCTCCTCGAGCGGCGTCCGGGGCGGGTCGATGATCTCGACCTTCGACAGGCGCGGCATGACCTTGAGCTGGGCGGTGGCCAGGGAGGCGACGTTGACCTGGGTCAGCCCGAGCAGATCCGCATACCAGATGCGCGCCGGTCCGGACTCGTAGACGCCGCGCGGGGTGGCGCGGACCAGGGAGGACACCGTGGCGGCGGTGCTGCGCGCCTTCGGCGGCACGACGTGGCGCACCTCGGTGCGCAGGCGCGGGGGCAGCTCGTCCTGGATGGCCAGGAAGAAGCCGGGGATCACCGGGACGCGGGTCAGGTGGAAGTGCTCGGTGACGCTGTCGCCGGTGCGCGCCACCGCTGGCTGGTACTCCCGGCGGATGCCCGTCTGCTTCTGCCCGGCGTGGCTGTCGAACGAGCGCACCAGGAAGGACGACATGAACACGCTCGCGCCCGAGACGACGTAGAACAAGACCAGCGTCGCCACCGAGACGACGCCCAGAGAGGCGAACTTGAAGCCGAGCGACGCCAGCACGAAGATCACGCCCGTGAACAGGACGAGGTAGCCGCGGCCGGTGAGGATCTTCGTGTTGCGGTAGGCCGAGTCGAGCAGCGTTCGCGCGTTCAAGATCCCCTGCTTCTTGAGGAATTTCGATTCTCGCCAGGTGCGGAGCAGGACCCCGACGGTCTGGGCGATGAAGATTGGCGCGATGATGGCCATGGCGATCGTGCCGAGCTGGGCCACAGTGTCGCTGACCTGGCTGACCTCCAGGAACATGGAGGCGACCCCGCCGACGAGGAACGGCATGAGGAACAGCATCGAGCCGTGGAAGGCGATGCCCGCCACGGCGAAGGCCGGGTGGACCGTCTTTTCCTTGATGTCTGAACGGAACATCGCGCTCCTCAGAGTTGGCCGAGCCCGGTGGTCCACCGCCGCAACCGGGCGGGGACGTCGAGGTCGGATGAGGGGAAGGGGTCTGTGCCACGGTACAGGTTCTTGACCTGCGCCGCGCGATCGAGGTGTCCGTCCACGTATTCGACAACCAGGTCGACGGCCGCGGCCATTCGCGTCAGGTCATCTTTCTGGACGGCGGCGAGCTGGTACTCGACCCGCTCGTAGATGGAGGCGGCCTCGAGCGCGCCGGGGGGCGGGGCGCCGAACCGCGCGCCGAGCTCGCTGCGGGCGCGGGCGGCCAGCGCGCAGGCCGGCTCGGAGGGTGAGAGGGTCAGGCCGGCGTCGGTCAGGGCGATCAGGGCGCGGCGCCACAGATCCTGGATCCGGCGCGTCGCGGGCACCGGCCAGGCGGGGCGCTCGAGGTGTCGCAGCGTGGCCAGCCGCCGGATCGGCGGGTAGAGCAGGAACCGGATCAGCAGCAGGCACACGAGCAGGCCGAGCACGAGCTCCAGCCAGTCGATCCCCTGGCTGGCGACGCGCTTGAGCTGCTCCACGAGCTGCTGGCCAAACCCGCTGCCGCCCTCGCCCTCGACGGGATCGGGCTCGGCAGGCTCCGGCGGGCCGTCTGCGGGCCCCGTGTGACCGTCGCCGTCGCGGTCGCCGGGGCCGGAGCGGAACAGGTAGGGCGCCGCGACGGCGGTGGAGGCCGTAAGGACGGCCAGCAGGAGCACACCGACCAGCCAGGTCGCCCAGGGCAGGCCCGCCGAAGGCGAGGTTGCCTCGTGGCGGGTCGACCGCGGCCCGAGCTGCCACAGGCGCATCACCATGATCTGCCGCGCGACGAGGTAGAGCAGGAACAGGAACAAGGCGCCGCCGAGGATCCCCAGCGAGACCCCGTCCCAGATGGCCCACTTCTGGCCCTCGTGCCAGGCGACGTCGTACTCGTGGTCGTCGGCCCAGACGAGTATGGCGCCGGTGCTGTAGAGGAGCGGGGCCCACGTGGCCAGGATCTCCCGGTGGGAGCGCAGCACCTGGGTCGCCGGGAAGAACACCACGGCGGCCAGCAGGGCGGGCACCAGGATCTCCTCGGGCAACTCGGCCGTGGCCATCAGATAGGCGACGCCGCCGAACGCCGCCGCGATCAGGGTCATGGGCCAGGCGCGCAGGCGGAGGAACGCCACGAGGTTGCCCAGCAGCATCCCGCCCCCGATCCCGAGGTGGATCAGGAGCAGGTGCAGGTCGCGGTCGGCGTCGTCGTCGGTCAGGACGACCACGACGGTCAAGGCGATGGCGCCGAACAGCCCGAGCAGCCACCAGGTCAGGAGGCTCCAGCGGGCCTCGCGCAGCGTGGCCAGGAGGCCGCCGCTGATGGGTGCGTCTTCGGGCGCGGTGCTCATCGCGGGATCGGGACCTGGGCGAGGACGTCGTGGACGTACTGGAGGGGGTTTCGGCTGCCGCTGATCACGAGGCGGTGGGCGATGACGTCGGGTGCGACGAGCTGGATGTCGTGGGGGGTCACGTGATCGCGGCCTTGCAGCATGGCCGCGGCCATGGCCGCGCGCATGAGCATCAGGGTGGCGCGGGGGGAGACGCTCTGGAGGCAGTTGGTGTCGTTGCGCATGGTGGTGACGACGTCCACGGCGTAGCGCTTGACGGCGTCCGCGGTGTAGATGTACGGCACGGTCTGCTGCCAGCGCCGGAAGTCCTCGGCGGAGATGACCGGCTCCAGCCCCTCCAGCGCGACGTTGGCGCCGAGGTGGATGTCGAGCATCCGCAGCTCGGCGTCGCCGGAGGGATAGCCCATGGACAGGCGCATGGTGAAGCGGTCGAGCTGGGCGGCCGGCAGGGGGTAGGTGCCATCGTGCTCGAGCGGGTTCATGGTGGCGATGACGAGGAAGGGCGGGGGCAGCTCATGGGTGGTGCCCTCGACGGTGACCTGGCCCTCGGCCATGACCTCGAGCAGGGCGGCCTGGGTCTTGGGGGTGGCGCGGTTGATCTCGTCGGCCAGGATGAGATTGGCGAAGACGGGGCCGGGCTGGAACTCAAAGGCCTTCTTGCGCAGGTTGAAGACGTTGGTGCCGGTGATGTCCATGGGCAGCAGGTCGGGGGTGAACTGGATACGCTTGAAGGAGCAGTGGATGGTGGCGGCGATCGAGCGCGCGAGCACGGTCTTGCCGACGCCGGGCACGTCGAGCAGCAGGACGTGGCCGCCGGCGGTCATGGCCGTGAGCACCTTGCGGATGATGTCGGTCTTGCCGAGGATCACGCGCTCGATGTTGGCGATGACGCGGCCGAACTGCTGCCCGATCTGCTGGATGGTGTCGGCGAGCTGGTGGTCGGTCTGAGAGGGCTGGTGCTGTCCGTTCATGTGTGTCCGATGGGGTGGCGCCGGGGGGCGAGGAGGCCCGGGCGTCGGGTGGGGTGCAGGGGTGTATTCAGACGAGGAAGAGGGAGCGCACTTTGCGCAAGAACTGAAGGAGCCGCGAGGCCTGCTTGTGCTCCCACTCCTTCTCCCATCCATCGATGCGCGCCGGGTCTACGCCCCAGGCGCGCGCGTATTCTCGGATGACGCGCATCTCGGTTTCGTCGATCTCGCCGTCGATGTGGGCGAGCTCCATCATGAGCTCGCAGATGCGCTCGCGGTCGGTGAGCGAGCCTACGGGGCCGACCTCGTGGGGGCGGTGGACGCGGATCTCCTCGGGCCGGATCGGGGCGAGCTTCTCTTCGGCGAGGAAGGCGTTGATGAAGCGGAGCTCGGGCTCACGGGTCTGGCCGTCGGCGGCCATGACGCTGACCAGGGGGAGGGCGCGGTTGCGGCGGTGGGGAGCGCGGGCCTGGGGGAGCTTGATGCGCAGGGTTGGCGGCACGCCCCTCGGCGCGCTGCCGCGGGCGACGACCTCCTGGGCCTGGACCAGCGCGTCGTGATCGACCGCGGCGCCGGCCGGCTGACCTCCTCCCGCCCCGCCGCCCATGTGGGAGAACAGGAAGCCGAGCACATCGAACGACGTCTCGATCTTCTGCCCGGCGGCCATCGCCGCCATCAGCCCGTCCAGGGTCGGGTCCACGAAGGAGGAGTCGAGCAGCTCCTCGGTGTCCTCGAAGCCGTCCTCGGCGGCCCAGCGCTTGAGGGCGGCCTCGATCGCGTCCCGGTCGGCGAGCGAGACGGGGTCATGCACCACGTCGGACCATGCGCGCAGCCCGCAGTTACCGCACGCCCTGGCCTCCCGGAACTCCTCGGTGAGCGGCGCCCGGCAGGACGGGCACAGCTCCTCGGCCATGGACAGCTCGCTCACCGGGACGACCTGTCCGCGGACCTCGGCCCGCCCGTGGGTGCGCCGCTGGCAGAGCCGGCAGTGGGTGTCCAGCGCCACCCCCAGGTGACAGCACGGCTCGAACTGGTCGTAGAGCTCGACGACGGCGCCATCGACGCGGCAGTGGGGGCAATCGCCGAGGATCTGGAACAGTTGCATCGTCGCTCCTGCAGGTCGCTTGAACGCGCGCGATCATACCCCAACGGGCGGGGGATCTTCAAAGGCTCTCAGAAGCCGTCCGGAAAGTTATGGCCGTCGTTGACGAGCCCCATGCACGCGATCTGCGGCTTATCGTCGTCCCCATGGGGCGCTGCCCCAATGGAGACTCCTCAAAGCCACATCTGACGCACCTGGAACTCGCCAACTCGGCCATTCCTTTCCGGATGGCTTCTCAGCCGACCCGGGCCAGGATGAAGTTGAGGTAGTTGCCCTCGGGAAAGCCCAGCCGGCCAGGGTGGTCGCAGCCCGGACCCCAGATGCCCGCCAGCGTGAGCTGGCGGCCTGTCTCACTCGCCGCGGCGCCGAGCAGGTCGAGCAGGTCGCTCTCACGGATGTGGCTGGAGCAGCTCGCGGTGGCGAGCCAGCCGCCGGGAGGCAGGGCGCGCAGCGCGAGCGTGTTCAGGCGCGTGTAGGCCTTCTTCGCCCGCGGGATCGAGGCCCGGTTGGGCGCAAACGAGGGCGGGTCGAGGATGATCAGGTCGTACCGGCCGGGGTGGGCAGCCTCGTCGTTGAGCACGTCGAAGGCGTCGGAGGCGAGGAAGCGGTGACCGCGGGTCGGCAGGGCGTTGAGCGCGAAGTTGCGCTCGGCGGCCGCCACGGCCGGCGCGGCGATGTCGACGGTCGTGACGCGCTCAGCGCCGTGGAGGGCGGCCGCCACCGAGAACCCGCCCGTGTAGGCGAAGCAGTTGAGCACGGACCGGCCTGCGGCGAGCCGGGCCACGCGGTCGCGGTTGTCGCGCTGGTCGAGGAAGAAGCCGGTCTTCTGGCCCCGGAGGATGTCCACGCCGAAGCGCCGGTCGCCCTCGGCGATGACCACCTCCTCGGGCACCGCGCCGCGCACGACCTTTGGCTGCTCGTAGCGCGGGTTCCTCACCACCACCGCGCGCGGCGCCGCCACGGCCTCGACGGCCTCCACGAACCGCTCCTCCCACACCACGCCCAGCTCCCCATCCGTCCGCAGCGAGGCGATCCCGTCGTACAGGTCGCATTGCAGGCCCGGGATGTGGTCGTTCTCCCCATGGCAGAGCCGGAACCCGGTGACATCGGCCGGGACGATCTCCTGCCGCAGCGCGGCCGCTGCCGCCAGGCGCCGCCGCAGCAGCGCCGCGTCCACGGCCTCGTCCTGCCGCAGCGTCCACACGCGGAAGGCGAGCCGCGATCCTGGCTCGATCGTGCCCCGCGCCAGGAACTGCCCCTGCCGATCCAGCAGGTCCACCACGTCCCCGGCGCCGAGGTGCGCCGGGATGGAGAGCGCGTCCCGGAACACCCAGGGGTGTCCAGCGCGGAGGTTCGCCTCGATCGGGTGGGTGAGCTTGACGGCGTCGCGGGGCATCGGACCTCCAGAGCGCCTCGGGGTGGGGAGCGGCGCGCGCGGGAGTGTACGGCGCGGGGTGGGGAGTGTCTACAGGCGGGGGAGGCTCCGCGCGCGACCCCAACCCTTGAAATTCCACAACCCCTGCCTAGCTTGCGTGCGTCTCGTGGCGTCCGTCTCCGACGCCCACCACCACCGTCGAGCGAATGCATGACTGTAGATGCCCGTCCCACGCCTGTTGTTGCCCCCGAAGCGGTGAAGTCGCCGGTGGAGGGAGGCCGTGAGGGGCCACCGGTGGAGGAGACGCACAGCGCGTTGATCACGGCGGGGGCGAAGGACGAGTCGGGGCGGAAGCTGGCGATCCAGACGATCGTGAGCGTGGTGGTGCTGTTCGCGGTGGTGGGGCTGGGGGCGTTGTTCCTGAAGCCGCAGCTGGAGGCGGCCGGTGCGTGGTTCGTGGAGCAGTTCGGGATGGTGGGGATGTTTCTGGGGGTGTTCGCGTCGGACGCCTTCGGGGTGCCGATCCCGCCGGACACGTATCTGGTGGCGGCGGTGACGGGCGGGGCGGACCCGGTGTCGACCATCGGGGTGGCGTCGCTGGCGAGCGTGATCGGGGGGAACTTCGCGTATTGGTTTGGCAAGCAGGCGGGTCAGTGGCGGATGCTGAAGCGGCTGATGGAGCGGTATCGGGAGCGGGGGGAGCGCCTGTTCGCGCGGTGGGGGATCTGGGCGGTGGTGATCGCGGCGTGGACGCCGGTGCCGTTCATGGTGATCTGCTGGTTCGCGGGCGTGTTCAACATGCCGTACAAGCAGCTGTTCTGGTCGACGCTGACGCGGGTGCCGAGGCATGTGGTGTACTTCTACGTGATCGTGCTGGGGTGGTCGGCCGGGGGGCTGGGTGGGTGAAGTGTGGGGGTGAGGGGGCTGCTGGAGGTCCGGGGCATGAACGGAGACCTCGCGGCGTTGTGTAGAGGTGTCGTCGAGGCCGTCTGCGCGGGCCCTCGTGGGGTGAGCGGGCAGGTTTTTCCGGCATGAGCGGGGGTGTGCTAGCATGGAGCGTCGGGCGTTCGGCGGTGTGCCGGGGCTCGGTGACGTCGCGGTGTGCCGGAGGACAGGAGGTCGAGCCGGGGCAGCGGGGCGCAGCCTGCTGAGGTGCGTGGATGGGTGAGGGGCAGGGTTCGGGCAAACCGCGGGCGGCGCTTCGGCTGCGGTCCTTGCTGTGGATCGGGGCCCTGGTGGTAGGCGCCGGGGTGGGTGTGGCGCTGGGCGGGCCGTCGTGTGGGCACGCGCCGCCGTCGGGGCCGAAGCCGCGGGTGATCGCGCGGGAGCCCGTGCAGACGGTGCGGCCGGAGGAGGTCGAGCCGATCCCGGCGCTGGCAGAGCGACTGCCGCTGGAGTGGCCCGCCGGTGTGACGCCGGTGGAGAACCTGGAGCGGGGCGCGCTCGACCCGGTGTTCGTGAAGATGGGGCGGATCGACCGCGGGCAGGAGGGGGTGGTGCTGCGGTCGGTGCAGTACGGCGACTCGCACACGGCAGCGGACTTCTTCAGCGGGAACGTGCGGCGGCTGCTGCAGACGCGGTTCGGTGACGCGGGGCACGGCTTCATGCTGCCGGGCAAGCCGTGGCGGAGCTACCGGCACATGGACGCCGAGAGCGGCGTGGGCAACGCGCGGTACTGGGACGCCGAGCGCATCCGGTACAAGCACACCCCGGCCGATCTCAAGCTGGGCTATGGCGGCGTGACCGTCTGGACCGACCACCGCGGGGCGACGCTGTGGCATGAGACCGGGCGCGACGGGTACGGCGAGCAGCTCTCGAGGTTGGAGGTCTACTACCTGAAGCAGCCCGGTGGCGCGCGGTTCTCGGTGAGCGTGGACGGCAAGCGTGTCGGCAAGCCCGAGTCCACGGAGGCGGACGACCCTGCGCCGGGCTACTTCGCGGTGGACGTGGCCGATGGGCCGCACAAGGTGGAGTTGGAGAACCTCGGACCGGGGCCGCTCCGGCTGTTCGGGGTGGTGATGGAGCGGGCGGTCTCGGGCGTGGTGTACGACTCGGTGGGGATCAACGGGGCGCGGGCGTCGCTGCCGCTCCAATGGGACGCGGAGCTATGGAAGCAGCACCTGGCCCATCGCGCCCCGGACCTGTTGATCACGGCCTACGGCACCAACGAGGTCGACGACGCGCTGAATTACGAGGAGTACGGCGAGCGCTTCGAGGAGCTGCTCCTCATCATGAAGGCCGGGGCGCCCAGCGCGGGCTGTCTCGTGCTGGGGCCGCCAGACCGGGCCTGGAAGGTGACCGGGGAGGCGCTGCTGGCCGACGCGTGGGCCGACGCCCGGGCCCGGGCGGCCACGGCGGGGGACAAGACGGTGTGGGACACGCCGCAGAGCCTGGTGGAGATCCACGAGGCCCAGCGCGCGGCGGCGCACCGGGCGGGCTGTGGCTTCTTCAGCCTGTACGAGGCCATGGGCGGCCGCGGCGCGATCGACCGCTGGGCGCGCTCCAGCCCCCCACTGGCCACCGGGGACCGGGTTCACCTGACGCGGGACGGCTACCAGAGGCTCGCCGAGAGCCTCACCACCTCGCTGCTGACGGCGTTCGCCTACTACCAGGACGAGCCGCGCGTGGCCGAGGTCATCGCCCTGCTGGCGCCGCTCCCGGAGGACCTCGCGGGGGAGGAGGCCGAGGCCGCTGCGCCGAGGACGGAGGGCATGGCGGGGGATGTCCCGGACGTGGGTGCCGGGGACGGGCCGGTGCGGCCCGAGCCGGTCAACGTCGCGCCTTGATCTTGCGGACAGCCCGCAGGACGGACTCTTCGGTGCCCATCCGGTCGATGGCGTCGAGCGGCACCCACCGGGCGTCGCGCACGTCCTCGCCTGCGGCGATGGCTTCGGTGTGGGCGGTCACGAGCACGCGCACATCGAAGTGCTCGTGGGCCGGATCGTCCTTGATCGGCGGGATGGCGTGGATGTCGACGTCGAAGATGGCCGGCTCGCCGCGCGCCCAGTCGAAGTCGATGACCCCGGTCTCCTCGTGGACCTCGCGGGCGGCGGCGTCAAAGATGTTGGCGTCGTCGGGTTCGACGTGGCCGCCCGGCTGAAGCCACAGGCCGAGCTTGCGGTGCAGGATCATCAGGAGGTGCAGGCCGTCCGGGGCGAGGATGAAGGCGCTGGCGGTGAAGTGGCCGGGCTCGAAATGGTCCCGTGCGAACGGGTCGCCGTCGCTGTCGATGAGGGCGAGCATGCGGTCGCGGTAGGCGGCTTCGCGCGGGTCGTCGGGCTGGAAGTCGGCGAGTGCGCGTCGGAGGGGGTGGCGTCGGTGGTGGGGCATGGGGGCTCGGTCAGGGGGAGGTGGGCAGGTTCGGGGCGGGCGGCTCGGCGAGCAGGTCGACGACGGCGTCGCGCAGCGCGTCGGTGTCGAGCATGGAGACGCCGTGGCGGCCACCCGGTACGATCGTTGTTTGCACCGAGGGGCTGGCCTGGGCGAGGGTGCGCGCGTCCTCGGCGCGATGGGAGTCCGTCACGCTGGCGACGATCAACACCGGCCGGCCGAGGTTGAGCTCCATGGCCTGCTCGATGTTCAGGCTGCGGTAGGCGGGCAGTCCGGGCGAGAGCAGCACGAGGCCGTTGAGGCGGGTGTTGTCGTGGAAGGCCAGCAGGCAGGCGTTGGCGCCGATGGAGCTGCCGATCAGGCGCACCTGGCCGCTGTCGACGACGGGCTGGTCGGCCAGCCACGCGACCGCGTCGGCGACGTCGTGCGGGACCTTGTCCCAGTCCGCATCGCCGAACGCGCCCTGCTCCTTGCCCCCCGCCGGCGGCTCGCCGTGCCCCCGCATGTCGAGGGCCAGCGTCACGACGCCGCGGGCGTTGAGGCGCTGGATGATGCCGGTGGTCTCCCACTCGGCGCGCGTGGAGCCGAGCTGGTGGAGCAGGATCACGGCCGGGCGGGCAGGGCCGTCGTCGGGTGCGGTGAAGGTGGCGGGCAGGGCGTCGGGGCCGATGGTGACCTCGCGCGGGTGAAAGCCGGGCGCAGCGGCGGCGGCGGCCTCGGCGGGTGCAGGTGTGGCCTCGTCAGGGGGCGTGTACGGCGGGGGGATGTCCCCGCAGCAGGCCGCCCCGACGAGAACAAGGGCGAGGGTCAGCGCCGGGAGCGCCGCCCCGAACCACCTATTTCTTGCTCGCATAGTCGTCCACCAGCGCGTCGTAGAACAGCAGTCCGAGGGCCTCGCCGCCGGCGGCCGTGAAGTGGGTGTAGTCGCCGCTGCCGAGGCGTGGCTTGTGGCGGAACCAGGCGACCATGGAGTTCTCGCCGCCCATGGCCTCGTATGTATTCCAGAACGCGCAGCCCTTCTCCTCGGCGACCTTCTTCTGGACCTCGATGATGCGTGGGATCATGGGGGTGGTGACGAGGCGGCCGGCGGTGTTCTTCTTCGCCCTGTCGGGCGGGGAGGCGACCAGACAGGAGGCGTTCGGGACGGCGGCGCGGATGCGTGAGAGCAGCTCCGAGAAGTCCGTCGTGTATTCCTCCATGCTCATGCCTTCGAATTCACTCTCGTTGGTGCCGAGGTTGACGACGACCAGATCGGGCGCGCGGCCCGTGAGCTGCCCCTTGAAGTGGGTGGAGTCGATGCGGTTGAGCGTCTTGGCCCGGATGCCCGAGATGCCCACCGAGTCGTACACCACGCCCGGCGTGCTCCGCTCCAGCGCCACGCCGTACACCCGCACCTCGCCGCCGCCCCTGGACTGCACCTTCACGGAGTGGGGCCCGTCGGGGAAGGTGAGGGTCTCAACCCCGTCGTGGAGCTTGTCGCTGGCGGTCCTGACGATCCCGGCCTCCTTGTCATCGACGAAGATGGACAGGTCACCGCCGCCCGGCTGGCCGAGGTAGAACAGGGAGAAGGACGAGAAGGAGCGCCCCGTGGGCCCCTCGTCCGCGTTGGCGTAGGTGGCCCAGGCGCCGGGCCCGTGCGCGCGCGCGGACACGCCCCCGAGGCCGTGTCGGCCGTCCTTCATGGGGTTGAAGGTGACGCGGTTCAGGCGCCAGGCCTCCGCGCTGCTGTGCTTGATGTTCTGATGCCCGTACCAGTCCCACGGCTTGCCGACAAGGATGAAGCCGTGCCCCGCGTCCCCGAACCGCTGCTGCAGTTTGCGCCTCGCCGTACCGGTCACGAGGTCGGCGACGATGGTGGAGTCGCCGAAGTGGATGATGCGCGTGATCGCGCCGCGCTCCTTGCGCTCGGTCCGGGACAGCGATTCCCGGAAGTGGCCCATGGCGTTGGCGTGATCCTCGATGCCCTGGACGCCGCTCGCGTCGCTGCTGCCAGGGGGTTCGGTGCCGGGGCCTGCGGGGTCGGCGGGGATGGGCGCGGGGAGGTCGTCCGCCGGGGCGTCGGCTACCTTCTTGAGGAGGTTGACGAGGCCGCGGCCCTGGTCGGCGCGGGTGTCCACCAGCGGGCTCGCGGCGCTCCGGTCGCTGGACTCGATGCCGCTGCGATCCAGGGCGTCCAGCACGCGATTGGACAGGACGGCGGGGCCCTCGGGGGCGACGTCGGCGGCCTGGCCATCGTCTGGCAGCACGAGCGCCTGCACGAGGAAGGCGAGGCCCACAAAGACGCCGAAGCTGAACATGAGCTGGCCCGGACGGCCGAGCAGCACGGCGGCGCCGGACAGGTGGGTGCGGTCGTCCGGGATCTGGAGGTCGACCCCGACGGCCTCGACCACCGGGCGCTCGGGCCTGTGCGGGGAGGGCTCGGGGGGCGGCGCGGCGGGTCTGGCGGGCGCCGGGACGGGCTCAGCCTGCTCCGGGGCTGGAGGCGGGGCGTCGCGAGGTGGCTCGGGGCTCGGCGCGGCCTCGACGATCGGCGGCCCTTCGGCGGCGAGTTGGCCAGGCGAGGGCGTCGGGTGGCGCTGGGGGCTCTTCGAGGGCTTTCTGGAGGCACGGGCCGGCTTTCGCGTGGACATGGTGGGACCGTGGTTCAAAACTGGAAGTAGATGAAGGGGACGACATCACTCGTGGCGACCTGATCGAACACCACGACAAGCAGGGCAAGCAGGAGTCCCTGGATGACAACGGGCGCCCGTGTGAACGCGGTCGAGAGTTGTTCATACCAATTGTCGGGGGTGAAATGAAGGGCAAACCCCCCGATGAGCGCCATGGCGACCGACGGCACGACGTTGGTGGTGCCCCAGGCGAGGTCACCGATCCGCGCGAGCACGGTCATGGCGCTGCCGAGCGTCGGTGCTCGGAAGAAGATCCAGGTCAGGCAGACGAAGTGGAAGGTGAGCACGACGGCGATCACGTGATACAGCCGTCCGGGCTCAGGCCACCCCTGGTCCTTGCGCCAGCGCTGCCAGAGCCGCGTGACGGCCAGCGCGCCGCCGTGCATGGCGCCCCAGATGATGAAGTTCCACGCCGCCCCATGCCACAGGCCGCCGAGCAGCATGGTCAGCAGCAGGTTGCGGTAGGTGAGCAGCTCGGAGCCGCCCCGGTTGCCGCCGAGGGGGACGTACAGGTAGTCGCGCAGCCAGCTCGACAGCGAGATGTGCCACCGCCGCCAGAAGTCCTGGAGGCTGCTCGCCTTGTAGGGCCGGTCGAAGTTCTCCGGCAGCTGGAAGCCGAGCAGCAGCGCCGACCCGATGGCGATGTCCGTGTAGCCGGAGAAGTCGCAGAAGATCTGCATCGCGTAGCCGTAGACGCCGAGCAGCGTCTCGAACGATGAGAACATCAGCGGCGTGTCGAACACCCGGTCGACGATGTTCACCGCCAGGTAGTCGCCGATCACCATCTTCTTGAACAGCCCGGCCATGATCAGGATGGCCGCCCGCCCCACGATGTCCGCGGTCACCGACGGCCGACGGTCGAGTTGGTAGAGAAAGTCCACGGCCCGCACGATGGGCCCGGCGACGAGCTGCGGGAAGAACGCGACGTAGACGAAGAACTTGAGCGGATCGCGGCACACCTCGATCTTCCGTCGGTAGAGGTCGATCGAGTAGCTCATGGTCTGGAAGGTGTAGAACGAGATGCCGACCGGCAGCAGCAGATCGAGCTTGACCCCCGTGCCTGCGAGGCCCATCAAATGGGCCGCGTCGTCCGTCGCGCCCATGAAGAAGTTGAAGTACTTGAAGACGGCGAGGATACCGAGGTTCGAGACGAGCGATCCCAGAAGGTAGAGCTTGCGCCAGCGTGGATCTTCGGTGCTGGCGATGCCCAGCCCGATGCCGTAGTCGATGGCCGACGACAGCACGATCAGCAGCAGGTACTCCCAGCTCCAGCTCGCGTAGAACAGGTAACTCGCCACCAGGAGGAGCACCAGGCGCGCCGTCGTCCAATTTGACATGAGCCAGTAGAGAACGAACACCACGGCCAGGAAGATCCCGTATTCGGCCGAGTTGAACAGCATGATTTTCTGAAGGTCACGATATGTGCAGGAAGCGAGAGCATGATGAACCGATGAGCCGCCGAGTGTGGGGGTCGGCGCGGTTCGGCGTCGGCTTCCGGGAGCGATGAATCTTTGTTTTGGTGGTGCGCAGCAGACGTCCCGCGGCGCTCGAGTGCGGATCGAGGCGAGGGCTGCACCCCAGGGGGTATGGCCGTTTTGGCGCCGTCCGTCAAGCCTGTGTTGTTATGGAGGCGACAGCGGTGTTCGCCGTCACGTGCCGGCTCGCAATACCGTGGGCGCCGCGCTATGCTCCGCGCAGGAATCGTTGTGACCGGAAGTCATCGAGGGAGAGGCCATGTGGAGTCTTGGGGAACGCCGTCGGTTCGCGCGCGGGATGTGGAGCCTGGGGCTGGTGGTGGTGCTGTGGGGGTGCTCGGCCGCCGAAGCACCTGCGCCCGCGCCGTCTGAGCCGGCAGCGAGGCTCGAGCAGGCGTTGACAACGGTCACGTGGACGGCGCCCGCGCCTGCGGAGCTCTACGGGCCGATCGTGCCGCTGGGCGACCTGAACGGCGATGGCTACGCCGACCATGGAATCGCCTCACCCGTGACCAACGGCGGGGTCGGGTGGGTGGTGTATGGCGGCGCCGACGGTCCTGAGACGGCGCCCGGGCTGCTGATCGACGGCTCGGCCGACGGCGAAGCGTACGCGATGGCGGGGGGCGACCTGAACGGGGACGGGTACAGCGATCTGATCCTGGGGGCCCCGATGGGCTCTGGACTTGAGGGCTACGTGCTGATCCTGCCCGGCAGCTCGACGGGGGTGGTTCTGGCGCGGTCGTTTGTGTTGAGCTCGCCGTGGCCGACGGAGGAGGCGGGGTTCGGCAGCGGACTGGCGACCGGGGACTTCGACGGAGACGGGATCGGTGACCTGGCCGTGGGCGCCTTTGCGCATGGAGGAGGGCTCGGCGCGGCGGCGTTCTACTTCGGGGCGCAAGGGCAGGACACGCCGACGTTTGGCGACAGCATGGACGGCGCCGGTGCGTTCGGCGCGGCGCTCGCCTCGGTGGGCGACCTTGATGGGGATGGCCTCGATGATGTCGTGATCGGGGCGCCGGAGGACGGGTTGGGGAGCGTGACGGTGGCGTCGTGGCGGGGCGGAGCCCTGGCGACGACGCGGGTCGCGTCGACCGCGTCCGGGCAGGTGTTTGGCCGGACGGTGGCGGCGGCGGGCGATGTGAATGGCGATGGGAAGGCCGACTGCCTGATCAACGCCAGCGACGCTGGGTTCTCGGTCTTCTTTCCGCTCCTGCTGATGGGCTCGGCCTCCCCCTCCAACTCGGACCTGGTCGCGCTGACGGTCCCGAACGGCGTCGTCGCGGCGGACTTTGGCAGGTCGTTGGGCGGCGGCGGGGACGTGGACGGCGACGGCTACGCGGATGTGGCGGTCGGGTCGCCTGGAGCCGGCAGCGCGGGGCGGGTCGATGTGTATCGGGGCGGTCCGACGGGGCTGGCGACGGCGCCATCGTGGACGCGGCAGGGGGCGGCAGGGGGGACGGCTGGTGTGGGCGCGGGGTTGGGAGACCTGAACGGTGACGGCTTCGCCGACGTGGTGAGCGTGGATGCCGGGCAGGGGGCGAACGTCGTTACGCTGTCCCTGGGGGGCGGCGAGGTGCCGTCGACGACCGCGCGGGCGACGTTGCGGCCCTCGGCGAGCGCCTTCGGGGTGGCGACGGCGTTCGTGGGCGACTTCAACGGGGACGGCTTTGACGACGCGATCGTGGGGGCGCGTTCGGCCGGCGCGTCGTTCTCGGGCGAGGTGACCCTGTACCGGGGCACGGCATCGGGGGGGATGGACCTGGCGGATTGGGTGGCGGTCGGCGACGAGCCAGCGGCAGGGTTCGGAGGGAGCGTGGCCGGGCTCGGCGACGTGAACGGCGACGGCTTTGCGGACTTCGCTGCGGGCGGACCGCGGTATGCCGTCGGAGGGGACGGGTACGTCGAGGCGTATTATGGGCGTGCTGAGGACACGCCTCTGAACACGGCGAGCTGGCGGTTCGACAGCCCAACCGGGGGGACACGGCTCGGGGCGAGCATCGCGGGGGCAGGGGACGTGAACGGGGACGGGTACAGCGACCTTCTCGTCGGTGCGCCTGGCACGAACAGTGACCGGGGGCAGGCGATGCTGTTCCTGGGCGGTCCGTCCGGGTTGGCGGCGAGTCCGGTGTGGACGGTGACGGGCGGTGCGGCCAACGATGGCCTGGGCAGCGTGGTGGCGGGCGCCGGTGACGTCAATGGCGACGGTCTGGACGACGTGCTGGTCGGACTCCCCGGCTACTCGGCCGGCAGCGGCCAGGGCGCCGTGGCGCTCTACTACGGCACCGCTTCGGGGGACCTGGGCGACGCGCCGTGGCGGTACACGTCCACGTCCGTCAATGAGATCGGGTTGACGGCGGCGGGGGCCGGGGACGTGAACGGCGACGGCTTCGCGGATATCCTCGTCGGCTCCCAGACGCGTTGGTTCCTGTTCTTCGGCCGCACCTCCGATCCGGCGAGCTCGCCCAGCAAGACCTGGACGGCGAACACCAGCGGCACCTACACGGCGGTGGCGGGGGCGGGTGACGTCAATGGTGACGGCCTGAGCGATGTCTTGCTGGGCGATGCCGACGCGACGGGCGGCGGGGTGGCGATGCTGGACCTGACGGCGGCGGACCCGACGGGGGCGACCGCGTGGTCGGTGCAGGGCACGGTCAACGGCGACATGGTGGGGACCGTGCTCGCGGGTGGTGGTGACGTCAACGCCGACGGCTTTGCCGATGTGCTCGTGGTGAACAGGGACACCAGCACGGTGCGCCTCTACCTGGGCAACAGCCGCTTCGGCACCTCCCGCCCGGCGGCCATGGACCCGACGGCCCTGCGCGCTGGCGGTGCGGTGCGTCTGATCCCGCCGAGGGGGGTGGCGGTGGCGGGGTTCGATGTGGAGCTGACGGCGTGGAGCCCATATGCAGCCACGGTGGTGCGGCTCGAGGTGGAGGTCAAGCCCGCCGGGGAGTCGTTTGACGGCGCGGTGACGGCCGTCTCGGCGACCTCGGTGACGTCGGGCGCGCTGACGCGGCTGACGGCGGAGGTGCGCGGTCTGGCCGGCGCCCGTGCCTACCACTGGCGCGCGCGGCTCGTGTATGGCCTCGCACGGGGCATGGCCGCGCGGACCTCGCGCTGGTTCTACGGCAGCGAGGCGAACCCGACCTCCAACCAGCTCCGCACCGCCGACACGGCGATCGTGACCGGGCCAGACGCGCTGTCGACCCTGGTGGACACCCCGGTCGACATCACCGCTGCGCAGCTCCTGGCCAACGACACCTACGCCGGGGCTGGCATGCTGACCGTGACGGCCGTGCGGATGGTGTCGGGTGGCGGGAACGTGGCGAGCGCGGGCGCCGGGACCTGGCGCTACACGCCACAGGCGGGCGCAACGGGCGTGGTCATGCTGGCCTACGATGTGAGCGACGGGCTGGGCGAGACGGCGACGGGCGCCATCACGGTGACGGTCAGCGCTCTGTCGGCGACGCTCAACGGTCCGTGGACGGCTCAGGAGGGGCAACAGGTCTCCATGACGGCGTCTCTCATCGACGGCAGCGCGGTCACGCCGACCTTTGCCTGGGACCTCGACAACGACGGCCAGTTCGACGACGCCACCGGCGCCGCGATCACCGCGCCTGCCCTGGACGGGCCGAGCACGCGGACGATCGCGGTGCAGGTGACGGTCGGGATGGCCAACACGACAGTCAGCTCGACGTTGACGGAGCAGAATGTCGCGCCCACGGCCTCGATCGCGGCCGTCGCGGCCGTGGACGAGGGGACCAGCGTCGCGCTCATGGCGACGGCGAGCGACCCGGCGGGGGCCGCCGATCCGCTCACGCTGAACTGGGCCTTCGGCGACGGCGCGACGCTGCCCGACGCCGGGCTGACCCCCTCTCACACCTGGGCCGACGACGGGACCTACACGGTCACGGTGACGGTGACGGATGGCGACGGCGGCAGCGTCAACGCGATGGGGTCGGTGTCGGTGCGCAACGTGGCGCCGACCCTGGCCACCACGGCGGGGGTCTGCTTCCCGCCCGGCTTCGATGGCCAGATGGTCTGGACGGCTACCGATCCCGGCGCTGACGTGCTCGATTGGATCGGTACGGTGAACCGCACGCGGGTGGCGATCGCGCCGGGCGGCTGCGGCGACCCGGTCAACGACCGGTGCGTGACGATCACGGTCCCCGCGACCGCCCGGACGGTCGGCGCGCATGTGCTGACCGTCGAGGTGGATGATGGCACGGACGGCGCCACCGTGGACTGGCCGTACACGGTCGGCGAGTGCGACGCCGACGGCGACACCATCCCGACCGCCTGCGAGCTGCTCTGCCCGGGCGTGCTCGACCCCGCGGTCCCGAACGACCCGAACGCCGACCCCGACGGCGACGGCCTGAGCACGATCGCCGAGTGCAACGCCAACACCTCACCCTGCGAGAACCTGCCGCCCACGGCTCCGAGCCTCGATCAGCCGGCTGACGGTGGGCTATGGCGTGACGCGGACCTGGCGCTCACCCTCAACAATGCCTCCGACCCGGAGGGCCACGCGCTCACCTACACCTTCGAGCTGCACGACGAGGCCATGAGCACCGTGCTCTGGACCTCCGCTGTGGTGGCCGAGTCGCCGAACCAGACCTCCTCGGGCGTGGTGCCCGTGGCGCTCGTGCCGGGGCAGGTATACTGCTGGCGCGCTCGGGCCAACGATGGCGTTCAGTTCGGGCCGTTCAGCCCGTTCGGCTGCTTCACGGCGGTCGATCCCGACCAGATGACCGACCTGCCGGCGCCGCGCCTGCTCCGCCCCGAGGCCGGCGCGTCCGGCGTTCCCTCGTCGCCGTTGTTCGTGGCGGCGCCGCTGGTGGATCACGAGGTGCTCGGCTATCACTTCGTGCTGGCCTCGGACGCGGCGATGACGGACGTGCTGGCGCAGGCGGACGTGGAGGAGCTCGACCCATCGGGCGTCGTGGTCTGGCGCCCCCTGGTGGCGCTGGCCGACGGAGGCCCCTACCACTGGCAGGTCCGCGCCTACAACGCGGTCGGCTTGGGGCTGCCGGGCTCTGCGCGGTTCTTCGTCGGGCCGGACGTTGCGCCGCCGGACGCCCCGGTGATCGTCTATCCGGCCGACGGCGACGTCGTGCTGCAGCCCACCGCGCGGCTGAGCTGGGCCTACGGTCCTGACACGGGCCAGACCTTCGATGTGATGGTGACGCTGGAGCCGGCGCAGGGCCTGGTCCTGAACGAGACCGAGCTCGCGGCGAACGCCTCCGGCGAGTCGGGCTGGCCGGTCACGCTGCTGGACGGGCAGACGTACACGTGGACGGTCACCGCGACGGACGCCGCTGGCAACGTCAGCGATCCGGCGCAGGCGACCTTCAGCGTCCGACTCCACAACGGGCCGCCGCCCACGGCTCCGTCATGGTTGACGCCGGACGCTGGCGATGTGTTCGCGCCGGTGCAGACCATCCAGTTCAGCTTCACCGAGGCCACCGATCCCGAGGGTGATCCGCTGACCTACCAGCTGGAGGTGCTGTCAGCAGCCGACGGGGCCACCGTGACCACCGTCAACGACCTCGTGGCCGAGCCGCCGGCCGACGGCGAACCGGCTGTGGGCGCATGGGCGGCCGAGGCGGAGTTCGAGGGTGGGGGCTATGTGGCGCGGGTGCGTGCGTCGGACGGGCGGTGGTTCGGTCCGTGGTCCGAGTCGCTGCGATTCGCCATCCGCCGCGACGTGGAGGTGCCTGACCCCGATCCGCCCAGGGTGGGGGGTACGCCGGAGGACTGCAGCTGCGCCACGCCGTCGCGGCCGGCGCCTGCACGGGGCTGGCTCGTCGCGTTGCTGGTCGCCGGGGTGGCCGGCTGGGTGCGGCGGCGCCGGTAGGGCTCATGGGGGAGAGCGGAGGGGAGCGAGCGCCGGCAGGGCGCCCCCTCAGCGGCAGGCGTCAGGGACGGGGGTCACGGGGGCGGTGGGGATGCAGCCGTCCGCGTCCGCGGCGACGTTGCCCGGCTGGCACAGGCCGTGGCAGGGGTCGTCGGTCTGGCACCAGGCGTTCAGGTTGAGGCCGACGCAGCGACCGTTGCCGTCACAGCTGTCGTCCACGGTGCAGGCGATGCCGTCGTCGCAGGGCGTGCCGGCCTCAGCGTCGGCCGTGCGGTCGGCGTCGCAGGTCCAGTTCGTCTCCGGGCCACAGAGGAAGGTCTTGCACTGGGAGTTGACGTTGCGCGCGCTGCAGTCCTCGGGCGCGCTGCACGGGCAGGCCGTGTAGTCGAAGTCGAGGGCATCACTCTCCTCGTCGCACAGCAGGACGGAGCAGGGGAGGCCGTCGTCGTTGGCCGGGTCGAGGGCGGGTGCGATCGCGGCGACGCAGCCGGTCAGCGGGTCGGCCTGGGCCGTGCCCGGCGCGCACAGCTCGGCCCCGTTGCAATACTCCCCGTCGTCACACACGGCGTGATCCAGGCCCTCACCGGGCACCGGGTTGGCACATTGGCCCTGGGTGCAGATCGTGCCGGTGGTGCAGGCGACGCCGTCGTCGCAGGCCGCGCCCTCGGGGCGGGGTGCGACGGTGCAGGTGAAGCTGTCGAGGCTGCACACGGCGAGCATACAGGGCTGCCCGACAGGCGCCGGGCACTGGATGTTGCCCTGGCAGGCGCAGTTGGCCGGGTCGTTCAGGATGATGCCCGCCTCCTCGTCGCAGATGTCCACCGTGCACTCGATGCCGTCGTCGCCCGGTGCGCCCGTGGACGGGACGCAGCCGAGGCGATCCGCGGTGGGGTCGTCCGGCGCGCAGCGCTCCTCGCCGTTGCAGATCAGGCCGTCGTCGCAGTCGGGGTCGTCGTTGCACTTGGGCTTGCGCAGATCGCGTGGGTCCGCGAACAGGTTGCAGCCGACCGCGCTCACGAGCAGGACGATCGCGAATGTCCGGAGCAAGGCAGGGTGGGTGGAGCGACGCGTGGGTTCCTGGGGCATCAACCGGGCTCCCGTGGGTGATTTCACCCGCAAGAGATAGCACGCCCGTCCTCGTTTGGCCACCGCCAGAGCACGCCGCCGCGTCCAGTTGTGTCGGCGCGGTGGTCGACTGACGGCAGCGCGCAATTGACTGTGGCCGGCGAGGCGCGCATAGTGGGGGACGCCCTGCAGCCCGATGCGCGAAGGAGTCTGGTAGCTATCCTATGTCGACCCCCGTCCCCACACGTCTGAGCGGTGAGTTCCTGTCCGTCGGCACGATCGTCGATGGGAAGTTCGAGGTGGTGGACACCATCGGGGCGGGCGGCTTTGCGCGGGTGTACAAGGCCCGGCAGCTGAACATCGAGCGGCCGGTGGCGCTCAAGCTGCTCAACACATTCGCCGACGCCGACACCGACAGCACCACCGCCCGTTTCCTTCAGGAGGCGAAGGTGGCGGCGCAGATCCGGCATCCGAACGTGGTGGCCATCTACGACTTCGGCGTGTTCGAGGGGCGGCCGTACATCGTGATGGAGCTGCTCGAGGGCTACGACCTCAAGCACTCGCTGCGCACGTTTGGCCCTATGGACCCGGCGCAGGCGATCCAGTTGGTGGCGGACGCGCTGGACGCGCTGGGCAAGGGGCACGAGAAGGGGATCGTTCACAAGGATCTGAAGCCGGGCAACCTGTTCCTGCACGATCCGGGTCGCCGGAGCCAGTCGCTGCGTATTCTGGATTTCGGGATCGCGCGCGTTCAGCACTCCACCGCGATGACGCAGAGCCAGCAGGTGCTCGGCACGCCGCGCTACTACGCGCCCGAATACGTGCAGCAGCGGATCGTGACGCCCGCCCTCGATGTATACCAGATGGGCCTGATCCTGGTCGAGATGCTGACGGCCGAGCCGCTGGTGGCGATCAACGATCCGTTTCTGTGCATGATGCACCACTGCACCGGGCAGCTCGCGCTGCCGGTGGCCTTGTGGGAGTCGTCGCTCGGGCCGGTCCTGGCGAGCGCCCTGGCGACCGAGCATTTCAAGCGGTTCAGCGACGGCCACGCCTTCCGGGACGCGCTCGAGCAGGTGGATCTGAAGAAGCTGCCGCGGCTCACAGGCAAGGAGCCTCGCTGCTACCTTCGGGACATCCAGATCAAGGGCGGTCGGGTGATCGTGCCGCGGGACGCGATCATGAGCGTGGGCGACGTCCACCGGCTCAACGCCAGCGGGCCGACCGAGGGGTCCGGGCCCGCCCGTCCGGTGGACACGCACGACACGGTGATCACGCCTGGCGCCCGCGCCGCGTTCCCCGGCATGGGCGCCACGGTGCACCCTCGGTGTCTCGACGGGCTCGAACATTATCGGCGCCGCGCCGCGTTCCCCGGCATGGGCGCCACGGTGCACCTGCCCTCGGGCGAGTTCCAGGCGGTGGGCCCGCTGTCCGACCCGACGATGGTCACCCCGATGCCGCTGACCTTGACCTCGCGGCCGAACTTCCAGCCCTCGCCCGTCTCGGACGAGCTCCAGGCGCCGAGCCGCATGCCGATGATCCTCATCGGCGTGGCGATCGTGGCGCTGCTCGTCATCGGCGCGTCGGTGGCCGTGCTCGTGTTTGGCGGGAACGACCAGCGCGCGGACCTCGCCGAGCCTGGCGTGCCCGAGGTGGTCGCGTCGGAGGCGGACGCTGGGATGGGGCAGGAGCCCTCGGGCGAGGACGTGGGTGAGGCGCCGGGCGCCGACGCCGAGCTGGCCGCCGAGGACCTCGAGCCCGATGCTGCCACACAAGAGCCCGATCCGACGGCCGAGGCCCGCAAGGGTGGCACGTCGCGTCCGAAGCCGCCGGTGGGTGATGGCAAGGGCGCGAGCAGGCCGGCCAGCGGGGACTCCGGCAAGGCGAACACACGACGACGGGCCGGTGGCGGCGGGCTGCCCTTCCTGCCGAAGCTCAACAAGTGAGAAGCCATTCGGAAAATAGATGCCGATGGATCCGACGTAGATTCTGGTCCCAGGTGGCGTCTGATGTGAGGGAGTGGGCCCAGAGGCCCATGACCGAGCAGAAGACACGCCTGGGGACAGAAGATACGAGGAAACAAGGCATATATTTTTTCGAACGGCTTCTGAGGGGGATGTTCGCCGTGGGTTCTCTCCAGAGTCGCTCCTCGCCGCTGGCGCTTGTCTGCGCAATCGCGGCGGTCACCGTGCTGGTCGCGCAGCCCACCCGGCCGTCGGCGCAGGGCAAGTACGTCACCCCGACCGCAGAGCAGGTGGAGCTGGGCGAGCAGGCCCTGGCGGCGTTCGTCGCCAACGACTTCGACACCGCGATCGCGCGCTATCAGGAGTCGCTGAGCATCCAGCCGATCGACGTGACGTGGATCACGCTGGGCTACGCCTTGTTCGCCGCCGGCCGCTGCCACGACGCCTCCGAGGCGTACGCGAAGGCGGCCGATGCCCCGCGTCTCAAGCCGCCGCCGTATCCGAAGCAGGTCGACAAGATGCGCCAGGAGTACGCCGCGCAGCTGCCGGAGCGCTGTGGGCAGGTGCGCCTGGACTGCTCCACGGACGACATGACCTGGAGCATGGACGGCGGCGAGCCGAAGCCGTGCCCGGAGGGGTTGACCTGGATCGCGGCTGGCTCGCACGAGTTCGTCGGGCGGGCTGGCAACGGCCTGGAGCGTCGGGCGAAGCTGGACGTCGTGGCGGGCTCGAAGGCGCGGGTGGAGCTGCACGTGCCGGACGTGTCGGCCAAGGAGCTCGCGCGGCTGCGGGCCGACGGCGAGGAGCTGGCGCGGGGCGCGGTGGTGCGGTCGACCGGGATCGCGACGCTCGTCGAGCAGGACCAGGCGGCGTGGAGGACGCCGAACGACCTCGTCATCTACACTGGCGCCGCTGGCGGGACGCTGCTGCTGACCGCGATCGTGCTGGATCTGGCGTGGGTCGGGCCGGCGTGGAGCGACCTCGAGACGGCGTCGCGTGGCGACACGCGCAAGGCGTTGGCGGACTACGATCGGTTGTCCGATGAGTTCTCCTCCAAGCAAGGGGTGATGCAGTGGGTCTTCGGCGCGGGGGTCCTGGTCACCGCGGCGGCGGCCACGTTCCACCTGCTCGAGCTCGGCGGCGAGGCCGACACGGCGTCGGCGCCGGCGGTCGGTGCCTGGGTGGGACCGGAGGGGGGTGGGATGGTGTTCGGGGGCGACTTCTGAGCCGATCCTGACGGGGCCGCCAGGGCCTGCCAGCGCCTGTCCGGGCGCGCGACACGAGACCTCTGCAGCTTTGATGTCCGGCCTCGCGCCATGGCGCCGTCCTTGAGGCATCGCTGCGTCGAGGATTGCCAGCCCGCCGGGCCATGGCGCATACTCGCCTCTCCTGCCATGCACGCCGACCCACACCCCCGCTGAGGTGCTATGGACTACAACGGCTATCGTTTGTTCGCCCACAAGACCCACTGGATCACCGCTGTTGCCGTCACGGTGCTGGCCTTCGCGATCAGCGTGGGATTTGCGATCGGCGTGGGAGATGGGGACAGCGATGTGCGGATCGTCTGGCCGAGTCGCCTGAGCAAGTCGGTGGACGCCGATCTGGTCGTGGTGGCGTCGTTTTATGACGATGGGAGCCGGAGGGCGCGGGTGGGCGCGGACGTGCGTCTCTTCCAGATCGATCGGGAGCGCAACGACTGGGACGAGGGCTACCACTACGCAGCCTCGGGCGAGGGGCTGAGGGAGCTGAGCGCGTCGATGACGGATGAGTCGGGCCGGGCGACGCTGCGGCTGCCTGCGGTCAAGTCGGTCGCGCAGGGCCAGCACGGCGTCAAGGGCGAGCTCACCATCCAGCCGGAGGAGCGGCCTGAGCTGGTGCTGCGGGTCGAGACGAACGGGGAGGTGATGTGGTTCTCGCATCCATACGACAAGCCACCGCAGGCGTCGATCGCCATGAGCGCCGATCGGCCGCTCTATCAGCCGGGTCAGGAGATCCAGGTCCGCCTGCTCGCGGTCGATCCGGACACCACGGCGCCCGTGTCCGGCTCGGTGGACTGGGCGTTCCGCGACCCGCGCGGGAACCTGGTGTTCCGCAAGACGACGCCGGTGAGCAAGTCCGGGACCGCGCACACGGCGATGAAGCTCAGCCCGGACTGCATCCAGGGGAGCTGGAGCCTGAGCGCCACGTTCGACAACGTGTCGATCAGCAAGACGGTGGAGGTGCAGCCGTTCCAGCTGCCGCGCTTCAAGGTCGTCGTGCAGCCGGCCCGCCCGCAGGTCAAGTCGGGTGAGGAGGTCTCGGGTGCGGTCGTGGCCACGTACACCTACGGGGATGCCGTGGCCGACGCCGACGTCGAGCTGACCGCCAGCTTCGGCAGGCCCGAGGGCGTGCCCGGCACCGAGACCCTCCAGGGCAAGACGGACAAGGACGGCCGGCTGGCGTTCAGCCTGGCGCTGGCGGGGGCCTCGGGCTGGGGGACGGTCTCGATGTCGGCGGTGGTGACCAACGCCGCCGGCCGCACCGAGCGGGGCACGGGCAGCGTCGCGTTCACGTCGCGCCAGATCCAGGTCGACCTGCTGGCGGCAGGCACGGGTGATGCCTGGGTCGCCAACGTCACCAACGACGGCTTCGTCGTGGTCAGCGAGAGCACCGGGGAGCCGGTGGCGAACGCGACCATCGAGCTCGTCGTGCCCGAGGAGAAGGAGGAGCGGGTCCTGAACCTGCGCACCGATGACAAGGGGCGGGCGCCGTTCTCGTGGATTCCGACCCACCGGGCCAACCAGATCCGCCTCGAGGTCAGCGCGCCGGATGGCCGCACCTGGAAGCGCCGCATGGACCTGCGCATCCAGGGCGGGCTCACGGTCGTGGAGCTGGACTCACCGCGCGCCGTGGTGGGGGAGCCGATCGGCCTCCAGGTGCGGTACATGCGGTCGGCGGGGCTGCTGATCGCCTTCAACCGGGACTACCCGGTCGGCTCGCTCACCGTCTCGCCGGGGCAGGATGGCCAGGCGCGGCTGTCGCTCGTGCTCGACGCTCGCTCTCGCGGCCTCACCGAGCTGCGGCTGTACGGTGCGGAGGGGGAGCAGCTGACGACGCTGCCGATCTGGGTGTCGCAGCGCGGCGGCGACACGGTGGAGATGACCCTGGATCAGCCGACCTACGCGCCGGGCTCGAGCGCTGCGCTTGCCCTGGCCTTCCCCCCGACGGCGGACGACGCGAAGGCGCCCGCGGAGGCGCCGGTGAACTTCGGGGTGATCGGGGTCGACGAGGCGCTGTATGCCCTCAAGGAGCGGACGGACGCGCCGCTGAGCATCGTGCTGCGGCACGATCCCGGCATGGTCGGCGCCGCGGCCGCCGCGCTCGAGGCGGCGCCGCGCGAGCAGGACGCCGACCCGACGGCGATGCGGATCAGCTCGGCGCGGTTCGTGCGCGTGATGCACGGCCAGCTCGGCGACCGGATGTGGGGGGCGAGCTATGGCTACGGCTACGGGAGCTTCGGCGGCAGCAACATAACCCGCGAGGTGCGCGAGGTGCAGCGGTTGCCGTTCATCGAGGGGTGGACGGTGCTGCTGGCCCTCGGCTTCCTGGGGCTGGGGTATGTGGGCATCCGGGCGACGTGGCGCCCCCTGAGCAAAGGCGACTTCTCGGTGGGGCGGGTGTTTGCGCTGATCGGCATCATCGTGGCGGGGATCACCGTGGCCGCCTTCCCGCTGGCGGCGCGCGAGCCGGGCTTCCTGTTCGGGGGCCTGACGGTGTGGTTGATCGTGGTGGTCTGCTGGCTGATCGCCAGCGCGGTGCGGCGACCCAACCTGTCGCTGTCGCTGTGGCTGTGGGTGGTGCTCGGGCTCATGTTGCTGGCGGTGGTGACGATCCTCGCGTGGTCGGACGGTGGGTACGCCGCTCGGCCGTCGGCGTGGGTGCCGTGGGTGCTGGTGGTGGCGATCGGCATTCCGGTGGTGCTGTTCCTGGTGGAGCTGCTCCTGTGGTCGGTCATGCTGGTGGCCCGCAAGCTCTACCAGCCGGGCTTCGGGCTGGTCAGCTTCCTTGGGTTCGCGCTGGCGTCGACGTTGCTGTCGGTGTTCGCGATGCGCGGCAGCGACTTCGCCCCCGCTTCCAAGAGCATGCCGATGTCCATCGAGATGCCCTCGCCGACCGGCGGCGCCGCCATGCCCGAGCTCATGGTGGAGGAGGAGAAGGCGAGGGACGATGCTCCGGCGGCCAGGGCGCCGTCCGGTCGGCGTGAGCGCGCCGACGCGCCTCCACCTCCCGGCGGCGACCCGTCGGCCGGGCCGCGCGTGCGCTCGTTCTTCCCGGAGACGATGGTGTGGGCGCCCGAGGTGAGCTCCGACGCCACGGGCCGGGCCACCCTCAAGATCGACGTGCCGGACAGCATCACCACCTGGCGCCTGAACGCCATGGCCAACACCTGGGATGGTCGGCTCGGCGAGGGCCAGACGGGGATGCGGGTCTGGCAGCCGTTCTTCGTCGAGCTGGACCTGCCCACGCACCTGACCCGCGGTGACAGCCTCCAGGTGCCGGTCTCGATCATCAACAACGGGGACACCGCCGTGGTGGCGTCCCTGGCGATCCTCGGTGAGAGCGGCCTGTCGGTCGGCGACGGCCTCCCGACGAGCGTCGAGGTACCGGGCAAGGATCGGAAGGTGTTGACCATCCCCCTTCTGGTGACGGGGGTCGGCCGGGGCAGCCTGACCGTGACCGCCACGGTGCCTGACGGCGCGGGCGACGCGGTCAAGCGGGAGGCGACGCTCGCTCCGGACGGCCGGTGGCGGTCGATCTCGGAGTCGGGGATCATCAGCGAGGGCTGGGGCGCGCCCGTGACGCCGCCGCAAGACGCGATCGCCGGAACGACCGAGGCGCGGGTGAACATCTACCCGAGCGTCGTCGCTGACGCGCTCGACGGGCTCGACAGTATGTTGCGTCGCCCGAGCGGCTGCTTCGAGCAGGCGTCCTCGGCGACCTACCCCAACGTCATGGTCGTGCACGCCCTGAACACCACCCCGAAGGACAAGTGGCCGGGCGGCCCCGAGCAGTGGGAGCGCGCCCACGACGAAGCGATCGAGCTGCTCGCCCTCGGCTACCAGAAGATGCTGTCGTACCAGAGCGCCACGGGCGGCTTCGGGCTGTACCCGAACACCGAGACGCAGATCATGCTCTCGGCGTATGGCCTGATGCAGCTCACGGCGATGAACGAGGTGTACCCCATCGACATGGAGGTCATGCGACGGCTGACCCGCTACCTCGTCTCGATCCAGAACCAGAGCGGGAGCTGGCCGGTCTACGCTGGCGCCATCTCGGGTGGCTCCGGGCATGGCCACGACCCGGGTCAGGTCCGCAGCACGGCGTTCGTCGCGTGGGCCATCCTCAGCTCGCCCGTGGCGGAGCAGTACAAGTATGCCACCGACCGCGCCCTCGATCACATGCTGACGAAGCTCGACGCCGCCGACGCGCCCGACACCGTCGCGCTCGCCGCCAACGCCCTGCTGGCCGCCGGCCGCAAGGACGCCGCGAACGCCGCGCTCGACCGCCTCGTCGGCATGGCCGATCGCAAGGGCGATGTCGTGTACTGGCCCAACCGCACCCCGACGTGGATGGGCGGCTGGGGCACCTACGCTGACATCGAGACGACTGCGCTGGCCACCTACGCCCTCCTGGTGGCCGAGAAGCACCCGGAGCTCCTCTCTGGCTCCCTGCGCTACCTCGCGGCTCAGCGGTCATTCTACGGCGGCTGGGGCACGACCCAGGCGACCGTCTGGACGCTCAAGACGATGCAGAAGCTCCGCTCGCTGGGCGACCAGCCCGTCACGCTGAGCCTGAAGCTCGACGGCCAGCTCCTGAAGCAGGACAACCCTGGCGGGGCCGACCAGGCCGGCACCGTCCGGCTGACGCCCGACGACCTCCTGATGCGCAGCTTCCACCCGGACGGCCCGGTGCAGGCCGGTGAGCGTCGCTTCACCGTGGAGGCCTCCACCAAGACCGCCGCGATGGTGCAGGCCACCCTCCGGTACGCCGTGCCGTGGACCTCACCGAACGCCCGCGTGCCCGGCGAGCGGCTCACCATGCGCGTGTCGACCGACCAGACCATCGTCCGCCGGGGCGGGGCGCTCATCGTGCACGTGGACGTCACCAACCCCGTCGCAGACGACTACGGCGCCACCATCGTCGAGCTGCCCCGGCCCCCGGCGGCCTGGGTTGAGCCCGACCAGTTCGAGCTGCTGCAGGCCAACGGCGTGATCGATCGCTTCGAGGTGCTGCCCACGCACGTCCGGCTTTACTTGAGCGGTATGGGCAAGGAGCAGGTCCGCAGCTTCCAGTACGAGGTGCGGCCCCTGCTGGCCGGGCGCGTCAGCCTGCCGCCAGGCCGGGCGTACCTGTTCTATGTGCCGGAGCCGATCACGGAGGTGGACGGGGGCGAGCTGGTCGTGGAGTGAGGGCGGGGCATCGTGTTCTCGTCAGGGCCGTGAGCTCGGCGTCGCCGCCCCCACGCTAATCCGGCGCTCGACGCGCCGTCTCGCGCGTAGGGCTACAAGGGGAGGGCGCCCCCGTTGGGGGCTTGGCCGTGCTGGTGTCGAGGGTTGGGGGAGGTTCGTGTGGGGGACGGCCTGGCGGAGCCCGTGCGCTACACACGCACCTTTCCGACCATGGCGATTCAATGCAACCACTTGACACGAAAAACTATTTCTACGCCGCATGAGGCTGGCGTCGCTTCCCGATACGAGCACGGTCAAGCCCCCAACGGGGGCGCCCTCCCACAGTAGCCCCACGCGCGAGACGGCGCGCCGAGCGCCGGATTAGCGTGGGGGGGCTTGCGAGCGGACCGCTACGTCAACACCATCAGCGCCGGGTCCCGGACGACCCGTCGGTCGGCCTCGATGACCCGGCCGGGCGCGATCCAGACACCGGAGCCGACAAACGCCCGGTGGCCGATGCAGACGCCTTGATAGCGCATGTCGACCTCGGCGATCGCGCCACCGGGGACGCGGACACCGACGGCCTGGCCGAGGCGCATGTCCGTGCCCACGGCGAACATCTTGGTGACGGCGGCCTCGCCCATGAAGCCGAGCTGGAGGATGCCGCCGCAGCGGGCGCCGGGGTAGAGCACCGTCATGTTGGCCACCGCGCGGCGCTGCAGGCGTGCGCCGTGCCCGATGACGGTGAACTCGGCGATGGCCTGGGCGCCGACCTCCACGTCGTCCCCGATCCAGCAGCCCCGAAGGACCGCGCCAGCGTCCACCTTCACCCGGTCGCCGAGGTGGCAGCCCTCGACCACGGCGGAGGGGTGGATCTGGCACTTGCGGCCGCGCACGGTCAGCTTCTGCAGGACGCGGTAGGGGTTGAGGCTCAGGGCGCGCAGGGCGGCCCAGAGCAGCGAGAGCACGCCGCGCGCGGTCGGCGTGCGCAGGGCCTCGGCGGCGATGGCGAGCAGGTTGGCGCGCAGCAGCTCGACCCAGTGGCCGACGGGCGCGACCGCCAGGCTCGACAATGGCAGGATCAGCTCCTTCTCGCCGGTGATCTCGGGGTCGATGGGCATCTTCCACGGCAGGTCGCGGCCGGTGAGGTCGCGGGTCTCGGCGTCTTCGAGGAGGGCGGGCAGCGCGCCTTCGGCGGTCAGGACGGGCAAGGATACGCCCGACGGGACGTGCCAGACGTCGAAGAGGACGGTCGCGCCGTCGGGCGTGCGGGGGAGGCGGGCGAGGGGATCGGCGAAGCCACCGGGGCCGTCCGCGCGGCGCCCGAGCCGCACGATGCCGGTGGCGCCTACCGCGGCCTTGACGAAGGCCTCGGCGGCGCCCGGTGACAGCCACAGGTGCTCGCCGACCAGCAGGGCTGGACCGGAGATGGGAGAGTTCGGGGAGGAGGGGAGCGCGTCGGGGCCGACTGAGCGGCGCCAGTCGGCGAGCGTCCGGTCGAGGATGCGGGCGTCGGCCAGGGGATCACCGAGGCCGTGCACGAGGCCGTCGGACCATCGCGAGCGCGGCGTGGGGATCACGAAGGTCGGCGGCATGCGGCGCTACTTCTTCAGGTCACCGTTGAGGAGGCCCGGCTTCTTCTTGCCGTCCTTCTTCATGTCGGGGAGCTTGAGCTGGAAGTCGGGGTCGTCGAGCTTGTCGAGGTCGCCCTTCTGGGTCGGCTTGTCCCCGGCCCCGTCTTTGGCCTCGTCGCCCATAGCGTCGTCCTTGGCTTCGTCGTCCTTGGCTTCGTCGTCCTTGGCTTCGTCGTCCTTGGCCTCGTCGTCCTTGGCCTCGTCGTCCTTGGCCTCGTCGTCGTCCTTGGCCTCGTCGTCCTTGGCCTCGTCGTCCTTGGCCTC
>Ga0100377_1000272_pt1 | contig 43046 bp, 34 predicted proteins | sample CryGeymeta201501_FD_83664 | JGI IMG/M metagenome (GOLD analysis project Ga0100377, IMG submission 83664) | Groundwater microbial communities from Crystal Geyser aquifers in Utah, USA - Crystal Geyser metaG 2015-01 | ecosystem: Environmental > Aquatic > Deep subsurface > Groundwater | place: USA... | reverse complement strand
TGATCGAGAGCGGCCAGGCCGACCTCATGCTCATCTCCTACCTGGGCATCGACTTCTTCAACAAGGGCGAGCGCGCCTACCGTTTGCTCGGCTGCGAGCTCACCTACCACGGCTCGCTCCCCGCCATCGGCGACACCGTCTCCTACGACATCCACGTCGACGGTCACGCCAAGCACGGCGACATTCGCCTGTTCTTCTTCCACTACGACTGCATGGTCAACCACGAGCGCCCCATGCTCTCCGTGCGCGAGGGCCAGGCCGGCTTCTTCACGCGCGCCGAGCTCGACGACTCCGACGGCATCTTGTGGACCCCCGAAGAGCAGGAGGTCGTGCCCAAGCCGCGCCTCGCCGCGCCCGCCGTCCCCTGCACCCGCTCCAGCTTCAGCTCCGAGCAGCTCGAAGCGTTCGCCCAAGGCGACGGCTACGCCTGCTTCGGCCCCGGCTTCGAGCTGCTGCAGCCCCACAACCGCACCCCCCGCATTCAGGGCGGGAAGATGCGCTTCCTCGACCAGATCACAGAGTTCAACCCGCAGGGCGGGCCGTGGAAGCGCGGCTACCTAAGGGCGGTCAGCGAGATTCGCCCGGAGCTGTGGTTCTTCGACGGCCACTTTAAGGGCGACCCCTGCATGCCCGGCACCCTCATGTTCGAGGGCTGCTTGCAGATGATGGCCTTCTACGTGGCGGCGCTCGGCTACACCATCCCCCGCGATGGCTGGCGCTTCGAGCCCATCCCCGAGGAGGCCTACAAGCTCCTCTGCCGCGGTCAGGTCCTCCCCGAGAACAAGGAGCTCGTCTACGAGATCTTCGTGGAGGAGGTCATCGACGGCCCCATCCCAATGCTCTACGCGGACGTGCTCTGCACCTGCGACGGCCTCAAGGGCTTCCACGCGCGCCGCATGGGCCTGCGTCTGGTCCCCGACTGGCCCATCACCAGCATGCCCGAGCTCCTCGCCGGCTACGTCGAGCCCAAGCCCGTCGCCAAGACCCCCGAGGGCTTCGCCTTCGACTACGCCTCGCTCATGGCCTGCGCCTGGAACAAGCCCTCGAAGGCCTTCGGCTCCATGTACAGCGTCTTCGACACCACGCGCAAGGTCGCGCGCTTGCCAGGTCCGCCCTACCACTTCATGAGCCGCGTGCCCCGCACCGACGGCCTCGTGGGTGAGTGCAAGCCCGGCGCCACCATCGAGATCGAGTACGACATCCCGCCCGCGAAGGAGTGGTACTTCGTCGAGAACGGCGCCCCAACCATGCCCTTCTGCGTCTTCTTGGAGGCCGCGCTCCAGCCCTGCGGCTGGCTCGCCTCCTTCGTCGGAAGTGCCGTCACAACCGACAAAGACCTGATGTTCCGCAACCTCGATGGCACGGGCAATATGCTCATCGAGATCCCGCCGAGCGGCGGCACGCTCCGCACCATCGTGACCATCACGAACATCAGCATGTCCGCGGGCATGATCATCGAGTCCTTCGACGTCGAGTGCATCCTCACCGCAGCCGACGGCTCCGAGGCCAAGGCCTACGACCTCAAGACGGTCTTCGGCTTCTTCCCGCCCGAGGCCTTCCTCAACCAGGTCGGCCTGCCCATCGGCCCCGAGCACCGCGACCACATCGACGGCCCGAGCAACGTGGCCGTGGACCTCACGACGCGCCCCGCCTCCTGCTGCGAGGGCCCGCTGCGCCTGCCCCAGGCGATGCTGCTCATGATCGACCGCGTCACGCGCTTCGATCGCGACGGCGGCAAGGCTGGCTTGGGCCTGCTGCGCGCCGAGAAGGACGTGGACCCGTCCGAGTGGTTCTTTAAGGCCCACTTCTACCAGGACCCCGTGCAGCCCGGCTCCCTCGGCATCGAGGCCATGATTCAGCTGCTCCAGTACTACATGATCGAGACCGGCATGGGCGAAGGCATCGCGAACCCGCGCTTCGAGCCCCTGCTCCTCGGCAAGCCCATGACCTGGAAGTACCGCGGACAGGTCGTGCCCGCGAACAAGCTCATCTCCAGCACGGTGGAGATCGTCGAGGTCGGCGAGGACGACAAGGGCCGCTTCGCCATCGCCGAGGCCAGCCTCTGGGTCGACGGCAAGCGCATCTACGAGGCGAAGAACCTCGGCGTGCGCATCGTGAGCGGCTCCGGCGACGACATGCCGCCGCACCTCAAGCTGCAGGACGAGAGCGTCGGCGCTCCGCGCTGGACCACCGTCGGCCACAAGGGCTTCGACCTCAACCTCAAGGGACAGCGCGTGGGCAGCTCCTCGTCGAGCAGCGCCTCGACCCGCGCTCCCAAGTCGGCGAAAGCCGACGACGAGGGCGACCTAGAGCTCCTACGCCCTGACGGCTGGCTCGCGGACCACTGCCCCACGTGGACGGTGCCCGCGCTCCCGCTGATGTCCATGATCGACCGCCTCATCGCCGCCGCCTGCCCCGGTGAGCTGCCCGACTGCGTGCAGCTCGCGGACATCGCCGTGCACCGCTGGGTGCCGGTGGCTCACCCCACGCGCGTTCGCACGGTCGTCGACGGCGACCAGGTGCGCCTGGACGTCTGGCGCTCCGCGAGCGATCCGCGCTTGTCCCGCTTTGAGCCCGCCGCGAGCGGCACGGTGCTCCCCGCCCACGGCGTTCCCCGCCCGCTCCCGCTGCCACCGCTCACCAAGGGCCAGACCGTCGCGGACCCCTATGGCGCCGGCGTGCTCTTCCACGGCCCCGCCTTCCAACACCTCACCCATTGGGTGCTCGGAAGTGACGGAGCGAGCGCGATCCTCGACGCAGCGCCGCGAGGCGTTCCCCTCGGCACCACGCACCAAGGCCTGCTCGACGCGCTCACGCACGCAATCCCGCACGACCGCCTCTCCGCGTGGTCCAAGCGCATCGGTGACGACGTGGTCGCGTACCCCTACCGCCTCACCGACGGCTTCTTGTGGGGACAGCTCCCCACCGCTGGCGAGCTTCACGTCGAGGTGCGCTTCGACGGCTTCGACGACGACAGCGGGCGCTTCCCAGCGATGCAGGTCCAGGCGCGCCACAACGGGCAGGTCGTCGCGGCCTTCCGCTTGGTCGAGATCCTGCTGCCCAAGGGGCCGATCGGCTCCGCGACAGCGCAGGATCGTTTGACCTTCTTGCGCGACCGCGGTCACGTGCCGGGCCTCGCGCTCTCCACCCTCGGCGACCGCAGCGCGACGGTGACCCCAGCGGACATTCGCACGTCGAACTGGCTGCCAGGCACCATCCTCGCCCTGTACGGCTCCGAGGATCCCGGCACCATCGCCGTTCGCGACGCGGTTGGCCAGGCCGCAGCCACACACCCCTCGCTCGTGTACCCGGTTCACGGCGCGGCCTTCGCGAGCCCGCGTCCCCTCACCTGCTGGCCCGTCGAGGTCGACCGCGACGGCGACGCTGTAACCGCCTCACTGTCAGCGGCGCCTACCCTCGACCTGTCCTCGGTGCGTAGCTTCTGGGCGGAGCACTTTGGCCTGTCCGAGTGGCCGGTGGAGGACATCTACTACGGCCTCGCAGAGCGCTTCGTCGGAGAGGTCCACCTGGAGAACCCAGCGGCCTTCGGCGCGATCCAAGGGCGCAGCGTCATCTTCCTCGCCAATCACCAGGTCGGCGTCGAGTCGCTGCTCTTCTCCATCATCGCGTCAGCGCTTAACGGGGTGACAACGGTCACTTTAGCGAAGGATGAGCACCGGCGCACTTGGCTCGGGAACCTGATTCGCCACTGCTTCCAGTACCCGGGCATCGTCGATCCGCGCGTCATCACGTACTTCGATCGCTCCGACAAGGCCTCGCTGCCGAACATCATCGGTGAGCTCGCTCGCGAGATGGTGTCGCCCGGCAAGAACGTGCTCGTGCACGTCGAAGGCACGCGCGGACTCGATTGCCGCACGCCTGTCCAGAAGATGAGCAGCGCCTTCGTCGACATGGCGTTGGCGGTGGACGCCCCCATCGTGCCCGTGCGCTTCGTGGGCGGCTTGCCCACCGCCCCGCTCGACGCGCGCATCGAGTTCCCGATTGGCATGGGCAAGCAGGACTACTGGCTCGGCACGCCCATCCTGCCCGAGCAGCTCGGCGCGCTGCGGTACAAGGAGCGCAAGGACCTCGTCCTAGACAGCATCAACGCGCTTGGCGTGCGTGCCGAAGAAGAGCGCCCCTCGGTGAGCGACGACGGCTTCGAGGAGCGCGTGAAGGCTTGGGCCCAGCGGTCGCGCGCGACGCATGAGCACGCGACGCTGTACCAAATGCTCGCCGAGCGTCCGGGCAATAGCACCGCAGCGCTCGACCTGATCGCGGCAGCCCACGGCGACACAGCGTTCAACGATGATCCCGTCGGATCGTGGATGACCGAGCTCGCGCGCCGCCTTGGCGGATCACTAGCACGGTAGGGGTCGCAGCAGCTAGGATGGGCGGCGGAGGTCTTATGCGTCTGTCGCCCCTGCTCTCCTCACTGCTCGCCCTCAGCGCGCTCGTCGCGTGTGAGCCCGTCGAGGTCGCCAACCTAGACGGCGACGGCGACGGCGTGGACGCGGAGCTCGACTGCAACGACGCCAACCCGCGCGTATACCCAGGCGCCCGCGAGGTCTGCAACGGCACTGACGACGACTGCGACGGCAACGTCGACGAGGACGTGACGCAGGAGTTCTGGGCCGACACGGACCACGACGGCTACGGCGACCCCTTCAACACCATTGACGCTTGCTTCGTCTCAGCGGGCATCGTCCAGAACGCGCTCGACTGCGACGACACCAACATCGACGTGCGCCCCTTCGCCGTGGAGCAGTGGTACGACGGTCGCGACCAGAACTGCGACAGCCTGGACGACTTCGACCAAGACGGCGACGGCTTCTACCCCACCGTTTACCAGGACGCCTACCTCGCCTACATCCAGCGCACCGGGCGCACCGCGCTCAAGGTCGGCGACTGCGATGACACACAGAGCGACGTGAACCCGTTTGGCGAAGAGATCTGTAATAACCGCGATGATGACTGCAACGGGCTGCGCGATGACGGGCTCCCGCAGCGCTACTACGACGCAGACCAAGACGGCTTCGGCGACCCGCGCATCCACACCTGCGCCACCGGCCCGCTGTGGGCCGAAGATGGGTCGGACTGCGACGACACCAACAAGGCCCGCTATCCAGGAGTGGCCATCACCGTCTGCGGCGACGGCGTCGACGATGACTGCGATAGCTACGACGAGCCCTGCTCGCCCATCAGCTGCTTCGCCGACCTCGACCAAGACGGGCACGGCGACGCCCTCGCCATAATCGACGACCCCCGCCTGTGCGGTGGCCCCAAGACGGCGTTCTTGGCCAGCGACTGCGACGACACCATGTTGTGGCGCAACCCGGAGGCGGTGGAGCTGTGCGGCGATCAGGTCGACAACGACTGCAACGGCGTCGCCGACGACGGCTGTCCGGTCTACCTGTGCTGGGCGGACGCCGACGGCGACCACTACGGCGACCCCTACCAGCGCCTCGACTCCTCGCTGTGCGGCTCCGTCGGCTCCAGCTGGAACGAGCGCGACTGCGACGACTCGAACCAGTGGGTCAACCCGCGCGGCGCCGAGCAGTGCGGAGACGCCATCGACAACAACTGCGACGGCCAGGTCGACGAGGGCTGCACTGGCGTAGAGTGTTGGGCGGACGCCGATCTGGATGGGTTCGGCGACGGCAGCGCCAAGCTCTCGCCCACCGCCTGCGGCACGTCAGGCAGCGCTTGGAACCACACCGACTGCGACGACACCTCCTCCGCCATTCGGCCCAACCGACGCGAGGACTGCTCCACCCCCATCGACGACGACTGCGACGGCTCGACCACCCTGGGCTGCGACGCGGACTGCTGGCTCGACGCGGACGGCGACGGCTTCGGCGACCCGAACGCGCGCACGCCCCAACAAGAGGGTGCCTGCGACCAAACGCCGGGGGTGGTCGCCAACGCGCTCGACTGCGACGACGCCTTCGCCATCGTGAACCCGAGCACCCCAGAGAGCTGCGCGGACACCCTCGACAACAACTGCGACGGGCAGGTGAACGAGGGCTGCGTCACCGCCGAGTGCTACCTCGACACCGACTACGACGGGCATGGCGACCCGGCGCTGCCCCGGTCGGGCACCATCTGCCAGTCCACCAACGGCGTCTCCACAGCGGGCGACGACTGCGACGACACCGATCCCTACTCCTACCCCGGTGCGATGGAGCAGTGCGGTGACCACTGGGACAACAACTGCGACGGCCAGATTGACGAAGGCTGCGTGCTGGACAGCTGCTGGATCGACTTCGACCAAGACGGCTACGGCGACGACGCCAAGCCGCGAGCGGGCACGATCTGCGCGTCGGGCGGCGGCGTGTCGGTGGTGCCCGGCGACTGCGACGACACCGACCCGGCCACCAACCCGAGCGTCCAGGAGCAGTGCGGCGACGGCTGGGACAACAACTGCGACGGCCAGGTCGACGAGGGCTGCAACGTCGACCAGTGCTGGGCGGACAAGGACACCGACGGGTACGGCGACCCGAACGCGATCCTGTCGGGCACGGCGTGCAGCTCGCTGGGCGTCGCCCACAAGGACGGGGACTGCGATGACCGCGACGCCTTCGTCAACCCCGCGTCCCCCGAGGTGTGCGACGGCGTCGACAACAACTGCGACCGCTCGACGGACGAGGGCTGCCCCGTCGACCTCTGCTGGGCCGACGGCGACCAAGACGGGCACGGTGATCCCGGCGCGCCGCTGTTCGGCTCCGCGTGTCAGCGCGTCGGCGTCTCGTACTCGCCTGACGACTGCGACGACGCCAACGGGTCGATCCACCCCAGCGCGGGCGAGCTCTGCCTCGACAACCTCGACAACGACTGCAACGACTTCATCGACGACACCTGCCCTGACGAGTGCTGGGTGGACAGCGACGGCGACGGCTACGGCGACCCCTCCACGCCCCCTTCGAACGCCGTCTCGGTCTGCCAGAGCCCCGGCCACGCCTACAACGCAGACGACTGCGACGACGCCGTCTTCGACGGCCAATGGCCCAAGCTCCCTCACTGGCTCGACGCCGACGGCGACACCTTCGGCGACGGCGACCCCTACCGCTCGCCGCGCTACACCTGCGCGCCGCCACCGAGCGGCTACGTCGCCAACAACACCGACTGCGATGACCGCGACCCGACGGTGAACCCGCTCGCTGGCAACTGCGTCGTGGCCGAGTGGTGTACGCAGTGGTCGCCGTCCACGCCGCTCGACATGGGCATGGGCGCGTGCTCACGCATCCCCGCGCCCGTCGGGACCCTCGTCTCCTCCTCGGCCTTCATCCGGGACAACTTTCAGCAGAACCCCCACCACATCGGCGTCAACATGACGCCCGTCGTCGCGCGCCTCGCCGGCCAATACGGTTGGGTGGATGAGCAGGCGGCGCCGCAGATCTTCGCCACCATGAACGACGGCAGCACAGGCATCTTGCGGGTGTTCGACGGCAAGAGCGGCCAGGATCTGTACACGTTCTCAGGCGCCACGTTGCCGAACACCGTCGGCACCCCCACGCCCTACACGCCGCTGCCCTCGGGCGAGCTCGCCGTCGCGCAGCTCGGCTATGACTACAAGCCGCGCGTCGTCCTGACGCTCACCGACGGTGCGTCCGTTCCGAGCTGCGTCATTGCGGCCGTCGACGTCCAAGACAGCTCGGTGCTGTGGTCGACGCCCGCGACCATGATCATCCCGTGTGGCCAGCACGCTCCCGTCATCGCCGACATGAACAATGACGGTACGAACGAGGTGATCGCGGCGATGATGGTGCTCGACGGAGCCACCGGCGCCGTGCTCTTCAACGGCGATGTCCTGCGCCCCCAGGGCGGGACGGGTATGCCCGGCTCCGACCTGCCCGGGGGCGTGCCCGAAGGCACCCACGCCGTCGTGGGCGACATCGACCTCGACGGACATATGGACCTCATCGCGGGAAACACCGTGTGGACGCCCTTCCCGCTGCAGCAGGGCACCGAGCTCCGGTGCGAAGCGAACGACCAAGGCGTGCTCGCCGAGGACGGCTACCCCGCCTACGTCAACGTCGACACGGACCCCGAGGCCGAGCTCGCCATCGTCACGCCCGGCTATCTGCGCATCTTCGACGACACCGTGGCCGGTTGCGGGCTGCTCTACACCGAGGTGCATTCCTACAACGCCCCAGCCCACAGCGGCAGCCCGCCGGTGGTCGGTGACGTGGACGGCGACGGTCAGGCCGACATCGTCGTCATGAACGACGACGTCAACAACCCCGGCAAGGCGGCGCTGTTCGTCTGGCGGCGCGCCACGCAGTCGTCGGCGGTGATGGGCAACCTCAACGCGTCGCCCCAGCAAGCGCCCGCGCTCTACGACATCGACGGCGACGGCGACCGCGAGATCTTCATCTCCGACCGAAACCAGGTGTGGAGCTTTGACTGGAACGGCTCCAACCTGACCACCATCAGCGGTGTCGCGCATAATGTGCCTGGAACCAACAGCTTGGCCGAGGGTGTCGCGATCGCAGACATCGATCTGGACATGCAGGCGGACCTCCTCGTGCCGCGCGGCCCCAACCCAGGTGGCGTCGAGATCCTGCGCGCCGCACCGCACACCCGCTTGTGGGCGGCGAGCACCCAGATCTGGAACCAGGCGATGTTCACGCCGGGCCTCACGGACGGCTTCGGGTACCCGATGTACGTCATGCCGATGGACCAGCTCTGGTACCGCGAGGGCACGCACACCCGCGACGCGAGCAAGCCGGGCATGCCCTTCCCCACCTGGGATCTCATGTTCGATCCCGGGCAGTACGATCCGTCCCAGATCACGCAGGCCTGCCAGTCCGCACCCGGCGCCGACGTTCGCGTGCAGTTCCGAGTGGTGAACAGCGGGGCCGCGATGCTCGCCAGCGACATCACCATCGACCTCGTCGGCGTGAACACGGACAGCAGCGAGGTCGTGCTCGCCTCTGTACAGAGCCCCCCCGTGGCGCCAGGACAAACGAGCGAGACCCTGTTGATCCCCTTCGCGGCGAGCCACCTCGGCCAGTACGCGAGCTACGCCCTCGTCGTGAACCCGGCAAACGACGGAGACGAGTGCGACACGCTGGACAACCGCTTCGTCGTGGACACCACCGGCTTCAGTCCGTGAACGGGCGCCGGTAGTCGCACTCCTTGAAGCGGTCGCACCCCCACGAGGATCGACCGCGAATCACCCTGCCAACACCACACTTCGGGCAGCGGTCGTCGTCGGGAGGGGGCGTGCGTGGCGCTTTGGGTCGCGCCGGCTGGGCCTCGGCGCGCGCCGGCGCCTCCGAGAAGTCAAAGCTGACCTTGCCCTCGGCGTCGAGCTTCAGCGCCGCCGAAAAGTCTTTGCCCGCCTTGCTCTTGAAGCCCTTCACGACGTCGGTGTGCCCGGTGGTGAGCAGCGCCTTCACCATGCGCGCGCTCACCGCGCGTCGCGCGACCTTCTTGAAGATGACGAAGGTGCAGGCGCGGCCCTTGGCGCAGGACCACGCCGCGCGCCCCTCGCGCACCGCCTCGCCGCAGATCGGGCAGCGCCCGACCTCGGGCCCCGCCTCGACGTCCGACGCGACCAGCGCCGCCGCAGGGGGCTCCGCCTGGCGAATCGCGTCGACGACAGTGTGAAGGTGCTCCACCACCGCGTTCATGAAGGTCGGGCCGCTCTCGCGCCCATCGGCGACCGCGCTGAGCCGCGCCTCCCAGGTGCCGGTGAGCTCGGGGCTCTTGAGCTCCGCCAAGGGGATCGCCTGAATAAGCGCGCGGCCGCGGTCCGTAGCGCGCAGGTCTCGCCCGCTGCGCTCGACAAACTTGCGCGTGAGCAGCGTCTGCAAGATCGCGGCGCGCGTCGCGGGGGTGCCGAGGCCGCCGGAGCGCATGGCGCGGGCGAGCTCGCGGTCGGTGAGCTCGCGCCCAGCCGTCTCCATGGCGCGCAGCACCGTGGCGTCGTTGTGGGGTCGCGGCGGGCGCGTCTGCCCCGCTTGCACGTTGACCTCGTGCGCGAGCGCCTCACCGCCGGCTTGTACGTCGGGGAGCTGGCTGTCGCGCGCGTTCGACGCCGGGGGGTCCACCAAGCGCCAGCCCGCTGTGATGCAGACGCGACCGCGCGCGCGAAACCGAAGCGGCGCTTGTAGCTCGTCGGGCAGCGGCTCACTCGGATCGATGGCGACGATGATCTCGGTCAGCTCGAACTCAGCCGGCAGCGACAACACCGCCATAAACCGGCGTGCGACCAAGTCATAGAGACGCTTCTCGTCGGGGGAGAGCTGTCCTGGGCTCGGCTCGCGCGACGTTGGCAGGATGGCGTGGTGATCGCCGACCTCCTCCGCGTTCACGACGCGGCGCCCGGCGCGAAGCGGCGCGGCGAGCAGCTCGTCGGCGAAGGGGCGGTAGACCGGCACCGAAGCGACCGCGCGCAGCACCGCCGGCAGCTCGGGCACTTGGTCCGGCGTCAGGTAGCGCGCGTCGGTACGCGGGTAGGTGAGCAGCTTGTGGCGCTCGTACAGGTCCTGCGCGAGCTTGAGCGTGTGGTCGGCGGAGAAGCCATAGCGTTGGTTCGCCCGGCGCTGCAGGCTGGTGAGGTCATAGAGCAGCGGCGGCGGCTCGATCTTGCGACGGGAGCCCGACGTAGCGACGCGGCCCACCTGCCCGCGCGACGCGCGCGCCACGGCCTCAGCGAGCTCCGCGTTCGGGAGACGCTCCACGACAGGCACCTCGTCCTCGGGCGCGCGCCCCTCGGTGGGCGCCTCGTCCGCGCCGAACCACGTGCCCTTCCAGCTCGATTTGCCCGCCTGAAGCTGCGCGTGAACCTGCCAAAACGCCTCGGGGACAAAGGCCTCGATGGCGAGGTCGCGGCCGACGATCATCGCGAGGGTGGGCGTCTGCACGCGCCCGATAGAGAGCACCTCGGAGGAGCCCGCCGCTTGCCTGGCCAAGCAGGTCATTGCGCGCGTGGCGTTGAGGCCGACGAGCCAGTCTGCCTGCGCGCGGCAGCGAGCGGCCTCGCCGAGGTTGTCCAGCAGCGCGCCCGGCCGCAGCGCGGCCCACGCGTCGCGGATCGCCGAGTCGGTGAGCGACGAGGCCCAAAAGCGAAGCACGGGGCGCCGGCAGTCGGCGAGCTCGTACACGAAGCGAAAGATGAGCTCGCCCTCGCGCCCAGCGTCGCAAGCGTTGACGACGTCGGTCACGTCCTTCGCGCGCAGCTGCTCACGCACCACGCGCCATTGGTCCTGCGCCTCGTTGCGCGGGCGCAGCTCGAAGCGCTCTGGCACCATGGGCAAGGTCTCGAGGCGCCACGACCGCCACGCGTCGTTGTAGTGCTCGGGCGCTTGGAGCTCGATGAGGTGGCCGACACACCAGGTGATGCGGAGCCCGTCGCCCTCCAGGTAGCCGTCGCCGCGTCGCGTTGCGCCCAGCACACGCGCAAGATCACGCGCGACCGATGGCTTCTCGGCGATGACCAGTCGCATCCGCGCTACCCGTGAAGGCGGATCAACCACCGCTGCGAGCTGTCCACGTCGAAGAACATCAGACGCTCGCCCCCCGAGCCGACGCAGTTGATGGCCTCGAGCCAGCGGTCGTCGATCTTGCGCAGCTGCGAGCTGCACGCCTTGAGGTTCATGGACTCCAGCGCGAGCTTGAGCTCGCGGGGGTCGATGACGCGAATCGCCGTCTTGGCCGACCGGCCGTCGCCCGAGCGCAGCACCGAGCGCAGCAGCCCGTTGCCAAAGGTGCGCTGCAAACTGGCTTCATAGTCCTGCCCACCGTGGTCGAAGATGCGAGAGAGCATAAAGCGCAGGTCGATGAACAGCGGGTCGCCCTCGACGAGCTCGCCCGCGAGCACGAGCGAGCCCTCCCACTCGCCCATGGCCATGCGCATGCGCAGCTCTTCCAAGCCCTCTTGGTCGCGGTACCACGGCTGGTAGCGCTCCGAGAGCACGTAGCGCGCGCGCAGCGTGTCGTAGTCCGCGCGAACCGGGTCGGCGAGGGCCTCCAAGAGCAGCGTCTCGAAGGCCGCCTGTTCCTGCGACGCGGCGCTCATTCCGGAGCGCGGAGCGCGACCACCGTCGTACCGGCGACCACCATGTCGCCGACGGTGAGCTCCACGCTCGGGGTGTCCGTGGGGGACTCGGAGGCCACGAGCGGCTGGCCCAGCACGCCGTCGCGGAGCACATAGGTGGGGCAGGTCTTGTGAAGCGGCGAGAGCGCGATGCGATCGTCGTTCAGGCGGAACTCGGCTTGGTTTCGACCAGCGAGGGCGCGGTCGAGCGTAAAGCCACCCGAGCGCGCGCGCGCGGCGCGGCTGCCGGTGCACCAGTGAATATTGCCCTGTCCACGGCGATCGGGGAACATGAGGCCGGGGTGCGCGGGCTCACGCCCGATCTCCACCTTGCCGCCGTTGAGCACGCCGAGGCGCATCTCTGTGTCGGCGAGCATGACGCCCACATAGGCGCCTTGGGTGCCCACGTAGAGCACGCTGCCAGTGGGGGTGAAGATGCGCGCTTCGCCGCGAAGCGGCGTGGAGTCGCCCGCCGCGATGGTGCGCCCGCCGACGGAGACGCCGGGCGAGAGCGCCGTGATGAACACGCCGTCCGGGCGAACATCGACGCGCAGGATGGAGCGGTCCGAGCCGTTGACCCAGCGGCCGTCAGGCAGCAGCTCGTACGAGTAGCTCGCCACGACGCTCGACAGCGGGACGGCCGGCAGCGCCAAGCCGCAGATGACGAGCTCGACGTCGGCGGTGGAGGCCACGTCCAAGACGATGGTGTCCGAGCCGCTCGCGCGGCTGACAGCGCGCATGGTCTCTTGGATGGCGGCGTCAATCGCTTGGGGCGTTCCGATGAGGATGCCGCGCCCGGACTCTTCCCAAGCGTAGCGGTCTACGGTCGGGATTTGGTAGGCGGCGAGGAAGAGCGACGACGGGTTGAGCACGGGCAGCGAGCTGACCACGGCTTCGAGCTCGCGCGAGCCAGGGGGGAAGCCCTCGAAGAGCACCGTGGGATCGAGCGGCAGAATCGGCGGACGCGAGGTGTCCCGCACGCGCACTAGGTTGCCGGACTTGGCAGCAGCTGCGACGCGGTCGGGGAGGATCGCTTGGCTGGCGTGCACGCAGCGGTAGCAGGCCTGTTCGCCGGGGATGCCCTTGAGGCGGAAGCGCCCCACCGGCTCCCACGGGATCTCCGAGTCGTTCATGCACTCGCGCGTGCCCTGGCCGAACCAGATCTCCCCGCCCGGAGCCTTGGAGAGGATGCGCGCAGAGAGGTTGACGCACTCGCCATAGACGTCGCCGTCGATCTCTTCGACGTCGCCGGTCGTCATGGCGACGCGAATACCGTGGCCACCCGACGCGAAGGTCTGGTCCTGAATCTCAAGCGCGGCGCGCAGGCCGTCCGTAGCGGAGTCCAGCAAACACATGAATGAATCACCAATATTCTTGATGATCCGACCGCCGCGCGCCTCGATGATGGGGCGCACGAGGTTCTCGTGCTCAGCCAAAATCCGCCGGATACCCTCCCGATCCATTCGGGAGACCTTGGCCGTGTAGTTGACGAGATCCGTGAAGAGCACGGTCCGTGTTTTCGTACCCGACAATCGACGTCCCCTAGCGTGCAAAAAGAAGACCTGCGGGGTCTCCTCGGCGACCGAACAAGGCTACCCCAAGCGGCGCAAGGTCGTCGACCCTTCCTGTCCAGAATACCCGCTGCCCACAAGAGGCCTCGCCAATACATGTTTAAACCTAGACTTTCAGTCAACATCAACAAGTACGCGCTGCTCAGGAACTCACGCGGACACGGCAAGCCGGATCTCCTCGGTGCGGCAAACGTCTGTCTGCTCGCGGGAGCGCACGGGATCACGGTTCATCCGAGGCGCGATCAACGGCACGTGCGCTACGACGACCTCGTGCCGCTTCGGAGCTGGCTCGCGGAGGCGTGGCCGGGCACTGAGCTGAACATCGAGTGCGAAGATCACCCGGAGATCATCGACCAAGTGCTCGCGCTGCGCCCGGCGCAGTGCACGCTGGTGCCGGTCACCCCCGGCGAGGTCACCTCCGACCACGGCTGGGACCTGCCCCGTGACGCCGCGGGCCTCGCGCCGACCGTCGCGCGCCTCAAGGCGGCGGGCATCCGCGTGTCCTGCTTCGCCGACTGCGAGCCCGAGCGCATCGCCGCCTTCGCCGCCATCGGCGCGGACCGCGTTGAGCTGTACACGGGCCCCTTCGCCGACGCCTGGGGCACCGCCGACGAAGCCGTGCAGACCGAGCTCGCGCTCGCCTCCGGCCAAGCAGCCGCAGAGGCAGGCCTCGGACTCAACGCGGGTCACGACCTCGACAGCGCCAACCTCGCCGGGCTGCGCCCTATGACCAACCTCGACGAGGTGAGCATCGGCCACGCGCAGATCTGCCGCGCGCTTGAGGTCGGCACCACGCGGAGCGTGCGCGAGCTGCTGACCGCGCTGGGCTGGGCGTGAAGGTCGGCCCCTTCGTCGAGGGGCGCTTGCTCCAGCGGTACAAGCGCTTCCTCGCCGACGTGGAGCTCCCCGACGCCACCGTGGTCACGGCGCACTGCGCGAACCCGGGGCGCATGACCTCATGCACCGCGCCGGGGATCCCCGTGCGCCTCTCCTACCACGCCGACCCCAAGCGCAAGCTCGCGTGGAGCTTGGAGCAGACGTGCATGGAGGGGACGTGGATCCTCACCAACACGCTCATTCACAACCGCATCGTCGCTGAGGCGCTCGCTGAGCAGCGAATCGCGGAGCTCACGGGCTATGAGCGCGTCGCGAGCGAGCAGCGCTACGGCGAGCGGAGCCGCGTCGACTTCTTGCTCTCGGGCGAGCGAGGCCGCTGCTATGTCGAGGTGAAGGGCGTCACCCTCGCCCGTGGGAGCGCCGCGGCCTTCCCCGACGCCGTCACCGAGCGCGGCCGGCGGCACCTCGACGAGCTCATCAGCGTCGTCCAGGGCGGTGATCGGGCGGTGATGCTCTTCTGCGTCGGGCGCGCCGACGTCGACACGGTGGAGCCCGCGGCCGACGTCGACCCCGCCTATGCTGCGCGCTTGTACGAGGCGCACGCCGCGGGAGTGGAGCTCATCGCCTACCGCTGCGCGATCGGCGAGGACAGCGTGCGCTTGGATGCGCCGCTGCCGGTGGTGAACCTCAGGCCACGCGCCACACGCCGACCTTGAGGTAGCGCCCCTCGGGGAAGGCGATGGCGACGGGGAAGTCGGCCCCCTGCCCGCCGATGAAGATCTCGGCGCCCTCGCGCTCGACGCGCTTGAGCCCCTGCGCCACGTAGCCGCGGAAGTCACGGGGCGAGAGCTCGCCCTGGTTGCTCGCGGCCAAGATCCAGCCGCCCGGCGCCAAGACACGCGCTGCCGCCGCGACCAAGCGAGGCCAGTCGCGCTTCGCCGACCAGATGCCCTCGTGGCTGCGCGAGAAGGCGGGCGGGTCGAGGATGACGATGTCGAACTGCTCATCGGTGCGGCGCAGGCGGTCGAGGGCCTTGAACACGTCGTCCGCGATGAAGCGCGCCGCCGCAGGATCAAGCTCGTTCGCCACGAAGTTGGCCTCGGCGCGCTCTAGCACCTTGCTGGACAGGTCGACGCTCACCACGTCGGACGCGCCCCCGAGCGCCGCGGCGACCGAGAAGGCGGCCGTGTACGAGAAGGTGTTGAGCACGCTGCGCCCGCCCCAGTGCGGCTCCATCCACGCGCGCACCTCACGCATATCGGCGTACATGCCGACATCTGGGCCGTCCGATGGGTCGACCAACATCGCCATGCCGCGCTCCGTGACGCGCACGGGCGCCGACGCGGGGTGGCCAGCGACCAGCCCCGGCTTGGGCTCGACCTTGGCCCAGTCACGCTCGTCGCGGGGATCCGCTCGGTAGCACAGGTACACGCCGCGCGGCGCCCGACGGTCCTCAAGCCAGGACACGATGCCGGGGACCAAGCGCACCAGCGAGGGGCTGTCGAGCACGATGACCGCGAAGTGGTCCCACCAGTCGAGGCGGATACCCGGCAGGCCGTCGTTCTCGGCGTTCACGATGCGGTAGCCGGTGGTGGCGGAGTCAACGACGATGTCGCGATGCGCGGCCGCCGTGTCCAAGCGCTCCCAGAGCCAAGCGTCGTCGATCGGACCGCTGTCGTGGCGCAGCACGCGCGCGGCGATCCAGCCGTCGTCCGCGATCCCGCTCCCGAGGAGCTCACCGCTCGGCGAGCGCAGCTCGACCTGCGTGCCCATCGACGCAGCACCTCGCTGTACTTCCTTGGGGTAAACCCACGCAAAGCCGCGACGGAGCCATCCCTCCGAGTACCCGTTGACTACCAGCTGCTTCATCCGTCCCCTTCCTCGACCGCGAACGTGCCACAAATCTGGCCCGGCTCAATCCAGGCGCCCTCTCGCCACGAGAGCACGACGCCACCGCGCACGGCACAGGGGCGCTGCAGCACACGACCGGCCGCGCTGCGTATCACGCCGATCACCTCGCCGGGCTCGACGTCGTCGCCAGGCGCAAACAGAGGCACCCACAGCCCCGCGCTGGTCGACCGCGGTCCGAGCGACCTGCGCCAACGGCCCGGAAGCCCCGGGACCTCGCACCCCATGCTCTCAGGCACGAGACCGCGCTGCGCGATCACGTTGGAGCACGCGGCGACGAGCGCCGCCACGGCGCGAGGCTCGGCCACCCGCCGCCCGCCCGCTTCGATCGTGATCGCCGGCTTGCCCAGATGATTCATCACAGCGCCCGAGAGCGAGCGTTCAAGGCCGTACCTTCGGTAGTCGTCGTCCACGAACTCGTGGACAACCGTGACGCCCGCGACCTCGGCCGCGGTCCGCGCCTCGCGCTCGAGCCAAATGCGCTCCGACGCGCCGCGCAGCACCGCTCGGTCGACGATCGCGTACGGGATCGCGAGCGCCGAGTCCGAGTGAAGGTCCACCAGCAGCTCCGGCTGCCGGGCGACGATGTCGCGCCAGAGCGCGCGCGCGATCGCGCCAGCCAACCCGGTGCCGCCCTTTGGAAAGCCGCGGTTGAGGTCTTGCGCCGTCGTCGGCTCCTCGCGACAACACGAAGCGAGCCCGCCGGGGTTCAGCGTTGGGTAGAGCACCACGCGCCCAGCGCGCTGATGGTCACCTAGCCAAGCGCTGAGCGCGTGAACCGCCACAGTGCCAGCGACCTCGTCGCCGTGAATATTCGCGGTGAAGATGAGGGTGGGACCTGGCGCATCGCCGACGCACTCAATCACCGGGAGCGAGGTTCGTCCCTCGTCTGCGCGCACATCAATCGTAGCCAAGCGTCGTTGCATGGCGACGTTATACGCGAAACAGCCCGCCGAGGGGGGCCCAACCTGCGCGAAGCGGGACGCACCCTCGGAGTTCCTGTGCTAGCGCACAGCTCTGAAGAAGTGCACCTGGTTGGGGAGCACGATGGCGAGCGTATCGCCGCTGGGGCTCGCCTCCATCTGGGGCGCACCTGCCGGGGTGCTCTGCGAGGACAAACGGACGCCCGTGAAGCCGTCGATGAGGACGAGCTCGCCGCTGTGGTCCACGCGCTCCACGCTCACCACGGCGCGGCCGCCGAGGGAGGCGACGCTCTTGACCGAGCCCGCGATGGCGGTAGCGAAGCGCAGCGTGCCGTCGGGCTCAACCGCGCGCAGCTCGGCGCCATCGGCGTCGGCGACGTAGAGCACCTCGGAGAGGCCGTCCCAAGCGACCATCGAGCCGGCGTCCATCAGCGTGGCGCCGTCGGCCGTGACCACCATGACGCCCGCGTCCGTCGCCGTGAAGACCGTGCCGGTGGCGCGCTCGACGTCCATGTCCAGCAGCGCCCCGTCGACGAAGACGGCGTCGGACATGTCGCTGGTCCACTCGACGGTGACGCCCTGGTCCGCGCTGCGCACCGCGACCAAGCCGCCTTCGTAGAGGCCACCGTCGACGATGTTCGTGCCGGGGATCGCCGCCTGCCCGTCGAGCTGCCAATCGCCGGGCGAGTAGAGGTGCAGGCCATCGGTGCCGAGCACCAAGACGACGCCGTCGAGCGTGTCTTCGACGCTGTCGTCGTCGAGGGCCACGTCTTGGTCGTCGCCGACCGTGCCCGACGCGACGCCCACCTGGCAGGTGTTGCCCATCATGCCCGCCTGCGCGTTGACGTCGTCCTGAATCGCTACGCCGCGCGACGCGCTGTACAGCGTCGCCTGGTGCTGGAACACGCCGTCGTCGGCGGTGCAGCCAACGGTGAGAGCTAGAGCGGTAGCGAGAGCGAGTGAGCGCATTGCAGGACCTCCAAGGGCGACACGGCAAAGGACAGCGCGGCCAGATGCTATATCGACCAGTATCTACCGAACGCGAGGGCGTTTCGCCGTCAAAGGTTGTCGAAACCCGGTCGCAAGCCGAAGATCCTAGGCTGCCCGCGCCGCCGCCGCCGCCGCGCCGAGCGCCATGGCGCCCAACAGCACGATCGCGGGGTGCACGCGCAGGGCGAGCGCAATGAACGCCGCAAGCGCAACGAGTACGCCGCTACCCGAGCCGATGGCGCCCGGAGCGAGCTCCCAGACGACGAAGGCCAGCAGCCCGATCACCGCTGGACGCGCGGCGCCGAGCGCACCTTCAAGCGCCGGCGACCCGCGCCACCGCGACGCAAAGAGCACGAGCGCCGCCATGAGCAGCACGGACGGCAGCACCACGCCAGCGACCGCCGCTGCGGCGCCCGTCACCCCAGCGGCGCTCCAGCCCACGAAGACCGCCATCTTGGTGGCGATCGGTCCCGGCAGCGTGTTGCCGAGGGCGAGACCATCCAAGAACTGCTCCTCCGACACCCACCCCGAGCCCACGCACTCCGCCTGCATGAGCGGGATCATCGACGGCCCTCCGCCAAAGCCGAGCAGCCCCACTCGGCCGAAGCCGAAGAAGAGCGCGACGGAGGGCGGCAGCGTCACGCGCTCTCCGTCGGTGCCTTCGCCAAGAGCTCGCGCTTTCGCTCCTTGGGGAGCTTGGTCTTGGCCGGGCGCTGCGTCTTCTTGGGCGTGTCCGCGTCGTGAATCGGGCGCTCCAGCAGGCGGTTCACCGCGACGCCGGCCAGGGTCATGCCAAACTGGGCCGTGATCCAGGGCACGGTGCCTTGCACCTGGAAGCGCGACTCGCAGTTGTTGACCTCGTTCGCGTCCTTTCCAGGGCAGATGCACTGAAAGCCCGTCTGCACGAAGGGGTCGAGGTCCGAGGGGGTCTCGTCCGACCACACGCACTCGACGCCGGTCTCGATGCCGCGCTGCCGCAGTAGATCGCGCACGATGCGCGCGAAGGGGTCGCGACGGGTCTTGGAGACGTCGCCCACGCGAATCTGCGTGGGATCCATCCGCCCGCCTGCGCCCATGGAGGACACCACGCGAATCCCCTTGCGAACACACGTTTGAAGCAGATGAACCTTCGCGGTCATGTTGTCGATGCAGTCCAAGACCACGTCGTACTGCCGATCGAAGATGTCCGCCGCCGTGTCGGGGCTGTAGAACACGCCCATGCCGCGCACGTCCGCCTTGGGCAGGATGCTGAGCATGCGCTCGACCATCACCTCCGCCTTGTTGCGGCCGACGGTCTGGCGCGTGGCGAGGAGCTGGCGGTTGAGGTTCGTGATGCACACGTCGTCGTAGTCCACGACGGTGATGTGCCCGACGCCGCTGCGAAGCAGCGCCTCGGCGGCCCAGCTCCCGACGCCCCCCAAGCCGACGACGCAGGCCGACGCGTTGTTCAGGCGCGCGAAGCCCTCACGCCCGACGAGCAGCTCGGTGCGATGCAGCGGGTGCATCTTGCGCTGGACGCGCGGGTCCTTGGGATCAATCGGCTCGCTCACAGGGGCACCGGGGTCGCAGCGATGGTCCCGTACAAGCGAAGCGTGCCGTTGTTGCTGGAGAAGTTCTGATCAAAGTCCGCCGTGACCGCGCCGTCCACGCCCTGCGTGCCGTTGAAGTTGGTGGGCTGGTCGGCGGCCTCCGACACGGTCATGGAGCCGTGAACGACGCCGTCGACGATCGTGCCCGTGAGCGTGAAGATCTCGGTGCGCGGCCCGAGGATCGGGATGGAGAGCGTGCACGAGCCCTCGCCCGCCAAGGCGCCGTCGGTCTGCACCGTGAAGCTCAGGTAGTCGCTGACGCAGTCGAAGGTCTGGTTGATGCCGCTGCCCGCCACGTCGGCCTTGGCCGTGAGCGTGCCCGAATAGTCCACGGGGCCGGGGGTGATCTCGATGTCGACCGAGGCGCTCGTGGTGAGCTCGCTGACGACGACCGACGCCGTGAGCGTGTGCGCGCCGACGGGCAGGTTCGCGACGTCGATGGGGTTGCCCGTGACGGACCAATCGCCCGACGCCCACGTCACCGAGGCCTCGACCACCTCGCCGTCGAGGGTGGTGACACCCTCGAGATGCACCGATGAACCCTGCTCAAAGGTCGCGCCCGCCGTGGGCGAGCTGATGTCAAACGACAGCACGGGATCCGTGCCGCAAGCGGCCAAGAGTGCGAACAGAGGTAGGGCGCGTCGGAACATGTAGCCTCCAGGCCGGCTGTTCTACCCGATCTTCAGCCCGCGCGCGACGCTGTCCAGCACGCGACGAGCAGCCAAAGCGCGCGAGCGGCCGCCTGGGCGTGCTCCGGTGCGATCCCCAGAACGCCCAGGCTCTGCGGCTCCACTCCCCACGGGTCCGCTCGATCGTCCGTGACTTGGGGGTAGGTCGCGAGCTCCGGCGGCAGCTGCGTCACGGTGTAGGTCGAAAACCACGGCGTTCGACCGACGATCTCCGTGTCCAACGTTCGGTGGTCGAAGGTGCGCGCCATCCAGGGGCGCACCGCGAGATCGCCCCACGGGCCATCGGCATCCGGCAGCCCAAGCGGCCACCCCCCTACGCTGAGCACAGCCGAGACGCGATCGCGAAGGGTAGCGTTCGCTGAGAGCGTGTGTACGACGGCGATCGCGGCGATCCCCTCCACGACGAGCACGACGCGCCCCGTGTCCACGGCGCGGTCGATCGCTCCCGCGAGCTGCGCTCCAGCGCGCGCGGGGTCGTCGGTGTGTTCGAGCTCAATCGCCGTGGCGAGCTCGCCCAGCTCCGCGAGGAGCGCGTCCACCACCAGCGGCGCCGCCGCATGGGGGGCGCGCACCACGACCCACCGCGCTGGCGTTGCGCGCTTGAGCTCGATCGGGAGCGCCTCCCAGCGCGAGACGGCCTCCCAGGAGCAGGCGCCGCCGAGCCAGCGCGCGGGATCGTAGTCCGCTCCGAGCAGCGCTGGGTCCTCGGTGAGCGACCACCGCGTGGCCTCGCCCTCGCTGAAGGGCACCGCGTCCCTCACCGCGGACTCCCACGCCTCGCCCGTCGAACCGGCCGCGTCCGCCTGGCCCAACAAGACGTTGGCGACCATCGTCTTAAACCAGCGCTCTGCCGACAGGGCCGGCGGCGCTGGCACGCTAAGCCACCCCGCCCAAGTGGCGAGCACCGCCGCCGCCGCGGTCGACGCCGCCATCACCGGATCCATCAAGCTATCTCCCGCGGAGCGTCCCTAGCGCTCGGATGGGCGACGAGGTGGAACGGGCACTGGCACGAGCTGCGGTTGCGGACGCGTCGCGCCCTCGACCCAACCCTGAAGGTTGCGCAGCCAGCGCTTGAGTTCGTCGAGCATCGTCCCCCCTTGCGCACATCGTACGGCACACACGCACCGCACCGCCACTCCGAACACTTCGGCACGGAGGAGGCGTCCGCCAAGGGCTAGAGCAAAGAACGCTACGAAACGTGTCAGGCGTCGCTGTTGAGCGCGCCCGCAAAACGCTTGGACATCAGCTGAAACGCCTCCAGCTCCTCGCGGCTGAGCTGACGACGCACCGTGCCATGGTAGTCGACCGGGTCGATGGTGCGCTCGTTCTTCTCGAGCTCGTAGTGCAAGTGAGGCGCGGTGGAGCGGCCGGTGTTGCCCGACTCGCCGACGCTCTGGCCGGCGGAGACGCGCTGCCCCTCCTTCATGCTCGTCGCCGACAGGTGCAAGAAGCGCGCGAGCACGCCGTCGTCGTATCGCACCTCGACGCAGTCGCCGTTGTACTTGGTGTTCCAGTTGACGCGGATGACCTTACCCGCCTTGGGCGTGGTGATCGGCGTTCCCACTGGGGTCTTAAAGTCCATGCCCTTGTGGGTCGGGCGGTCCTTCAACAGCGATGTGACCTGCTCATAGTCCTGAATGGGGCTCTGCTGCAGGCGAAGCGACGCCTCGGCGCCGTCCTCGCGCCACCACGAGGCGTAGTCATCGCCCTCGTGCTTGAACTTGAACGCCGTCATGTGCCCGAGCTTGGCCGAGTCGTACACGGCGGCCTCGATGTCCGGGAGCTCGCCGTCCCAGCGGTACGCCAGCGCGACGCGGTCGCCCTGCTGCAGGTCGCTGCGCACGTTGAGGTCCCAGAAGAACAGGCGCGAGTACACCGCCGAGATCACGTCACCGTGTTCGGGGGACGCGGTCTGAAAGGTGCGCGCGAGGGAGTGCGCGACAGACGCGGTCAGGACCTCAAGCTCACCGGGGAGCGACGCGGGAGCGAGCTCGGCGGTCTCCAGAGGCTGCCCAGCGGCGAGGTCCCCTGTGTTCGAGGCGACGCCCCCGTCGAGCGAAGCGACCGGCTGCGACGACGACGCGACGAGCTCGGTGGGCGCCTCGGCGGCGGCGACGACCGTGGGGAGCGCGCGCGCATCAGAGGGGCCACCTCGCGCGATGAGCACGACGTTCAAGAGGACGCTGGAGGCGCACAAGCCGATGAGCGCCCAGGGCTTTCCGCCTGGCGGATCGAGGAGTTGCATGGTGGGATCCAAGAGCGAGGGGGGAGACGCGGAGGGAGAGACGAACGCGGGGCGTGGAGAACCACACCCCCAGTGGATCACAAAACGCTTGCCACGTCAAGCGTGAACTGCATGTTTTGCACGAGATTACGCGGGGTCCTTCGCTTTGGTAGACTAGGACATGGCACTTCGGACCTTCTTGCACCCGACGTCGCTGCGCCCCGAAGAAGACGCGGCCTTCGCACACGCCGTGCGACTCGCGACGGCGCACGGTGCGAGCCTTGAGGTGGTGCACATCGCCGGGCCGATCCTGCCGGGCCAACGCGAACACTTCCCCGATGCCCAAGCGCTCCTGGACGCGTGGGAGCCGGACGGCTCGGACGCGCCACTCGATTGGTCCACAGTGCTGCTCCCCGCCGGGGCCCCAGCGACCGCCCTCGCATTGGACCTCCAGCGCAACCCCGCCGACCTTGTCATCATGCGCACCGCGGCGCGCACGGGCTTCGACCGCGTCCTGCACGGCAGCATCGCGCAAGCCCTCGTCAATGACGCGCGATGCCGGCTGCTCTTGCTCCCGCGCGACGTCACGGGCTTCGTCGACGCCAAGACGGGCCAGGTGGACGTGCGCCACGTCCTGATCCCCGTCAAGAACGCCTTTCTGGCGGAGCTCGCGCTGGAGGGAGCGCGCGCGCTGTGCGCTCCCCTCACCCACGGCTCGTTCTACGCCCACCTGCTGCACGTCGGCGACGGCGACGAGCCGGCGGTGCCGCCTCCGGGCCCTCGCTGGACGGTGGAGCGCCACACCGCTGACGGCCGCGTTGGGGAAGCGATCATCGCGGTTGGTGCGCGCGTCTCCGCCGATCTCGTCGTGCTCACGACCTCAGGGCGCCACCTGCTCGGGCGCACGCTGCGCCACGTGCTCAGCAACGTGCGCTGCCCGGTGCTCGCCATCCCCGAGCCGCTCTGAGCCGCTACGGGATCTGCAAGCCGCCGGACACGTTGATCTCCTGCCCCGTCACGTAGTCGGAGAGCGGCGAAGCGAAGAAGAGCACGGCGCCAGCCACGTCCTCGGGGGTGCCGTAGCGCCCGAAGGGGATGCGCGTGAGCATGGCTTGGCGCGACGCCTCGGGGATGCCGAGGGCGTCACCCGGCTGCTTGGCGGCCGTGAGGCGCGTCTCGGTGAAGCCCGGCGCGACCGCGTTGACGCAGATCTGCAGCGGCCCCCACTCCTGCGCCAGGGTGCGCGTCAGGCCGACGTTCCCCATCTTGGCCGCGGTGTACGCCGCTTGTCCGGGGTTGCCGCGAATCGCCGCCGTGGAGAAGAAGTTCACGACCTTGCGCACGCGAAGCACCGCTCCATGCTGCTCCAGCTCCGCCTTGGCCACGTCGCGCAGGTAGGGCGAGGCTGAGCGGCAGCAGTTGAAGGTGCCGGTGAGGTTCACCGCGAGCACCAGGTTCCAGTCGTCGTCCGTGAGCTTGTGGGCCATGCGGTCGCGCGTGACGCCGGCGTTGTTCACGAGGATGTCGAGCTGGCCGAAGCGCTTGACCGCCGTCGCCATCAGAACGTCGGTGTACGCAGCGTCAGCGACGCTCCCGACCGAGGAGACCGCGCGCCCCGGCGCGATGGCCTCACACGCCGCCACGGCCTCCGCTGCAGGCTCCGCTTCGAGGTCGTTGATGACGACCGCCGCGCCCTCGCGCACGAAGAGCTCCGCGCACGCGCGACCGATGCCACGCCCGGCGCCTGTGATGACCGCGACCCGTCCTTCGAGCAAGCCCATACCGACCTCCTTGTCCGCGAATGGCTATCCGATCGATGGAGGCGTAGGCTCCACGGCGTCGAAGGTTGAGCCCGCTACCCCCGGTTTCGGTACAGGTCCGGGTCCACGACCTCGGCCATCTTGCGGACGTCCAAGCTGCCGCCGAGGAAGTCGTTCACGAGCTTGGCCGCCGCCTCGGGGTCGCTCACCGCCTGGCGGTAGTTGACCTCGTGCAGCTCAAAGTTGGGCATCTTGCGGCAGAAGAGGCGCGCCTTGATGATGTCATTGCGGTAGGCCTCCTTGAGGGCCTCGGCCTCGGTGCTGTCCTGGGCGCCGCGCCGCTCGATCATCTTGTTCTGGCTCGCCAGCACCTCGTCCAGATCCCGGCGCATGAAGAGCACGCGGTACTGGTTGTCGCTAGGCAGGTGCGGGATGAGGAAGGAGATGACCTTGAGCGCCATGCCCCTTCCCTGCCGCACGTAGGACTTGTCCTGCTCGGCCTCCAGGTCCTTGACGCGCTCGTACTCGAAGTAGCCCTTCGGGTTGTCGACGTCAGCGGTGCGCTCGCCGTCGGTCATGGGCGGCACGCCGCCGGCCTCCAGCATCTTCATCATCATCGACGTGCCTGACCGAGGCAGGCCGGAGACGATGACGATGGGCTGACCGTAGCGCTTATTCAGGTAAAACGCGCGAAGTCGTCGAAACATCGAATCTCCAGCCCTACAGCTTCACGCCGAAGAGGTCTTTGAGGGCGAAGCCCGCCACCAAGCTGACCGCCAAGAACCAGCCGAGCACGCCCTCCTCGCCGTCCCAGAGCCACGCGAGCTCGCGGTCGGGGTAGGCCAAGCGCACCTCGTAGAAGGCCGAGCCCGCGTCAATAGCTGGCTCGCCTGGGTAGAGCAGCGTTTCTAGGCTTTGCGTGCGAAGTACGGGTACTTTGCGGGACTGCCCGCCGACGGCCCAGGTCTTGACGAGGCGCTCGTCGCCCGCCACGAGGGTGAGCGCGTGATCGCCCGCTTGCTCGGCGCGAAGGCGCCAGAACAGCTCGCCATCGGGGGTGCGCACCGGGGGCGCGTCCAGGGCGACGCCTGCGGGCAGCTCCAGCCGAACGTCGCGCGCGCTGACGGTGGCGCCCGGCGCGAGCTGGGCCGAGAGCAGCTCGACGGTGCCGACCGGGCTCGGCGCCTTAGCGTAGTTCGCGACGAGCTGCGTGAGCAGCAGCAGCGTCGGCGCGAACATCACCACCATCGGCAGCAGGTTGTGCCCGAGGTAGACGCCGTTGTTCCAAAGGATCTTGGCCACCGCCGTGAACACGACCCGCAGGTCGTTGCGCCACAAGCGGATCTCCAGCAGGTGCATCTTGATGCGGTCCTGCGCGCGCGCGATGCCCGCCTGGTTGCTGACGGCCTTGTAGACGAGCAGCGCGAAGATGCCTGTGACAACCGGCCATAGCACGAGGTCGATCGCCGCGGGGCCGTGGCCGAGCGGCGCGAGCACGAGGTCAAAGACCGCGCTGGCGATGGCGATGAGCGAGCTCAGGAGATGTACCCCAAGCCCTTCAGCTTCTCGCGGATCGCGTCGTCGTTGCCCGCCTCCTCGAAGTGGAGCATCTCCTTCTCCAGGATGTGGGTGACGAACTCCTCGGTGGTGGCGTAGCCCGCCACGTCGGCCACCTTGCGCAGCTTGTCGTAGAGCGCGCGATCGACCTTCACTTTGACGCTGTTGCCGAAGAACATGAGGACTCCTACGGGTTCGAGAAGACGGACGTGCCGGTCATGCCGGCGGCGGGGGCCACACCGTAATGCGCGAGGAGCGTGACCGTCAGGTCCTCCAAGCGGTGCGGGCCGGGTTGAATGCGGTGGTCGGAGAGCACGACGCCGGGCACGACCTCGGGGCTCATGAGGTGGTTGCCCGACCAGCGGCTGGTGTTGTCCTGGATGTCCTCCGCCACGATCTCGCCGAGGGTGGAGGCATCGGACGCGCCGTAGCCCTTGTCGTAGCCGACCACGAGGTCCGGGGCCTCGGAGACGCGGTCACCGTGGTAGATCTCGGAGGAGCGGTACATGTCGCGCACCACCACGGCGTCGCCGCGCTCGGTGTCGCGCAGGGCGAGCAGCTTGTCGCTGAGCTCCTTCATGAGCGCGTCGGCTTGGTCTTGCGGGACGATGCCCTGGGCCTCGCGCCCCTGAAGGTTTAGGTACAAGCCGTTAAAGCCGAGGCCGTAGGCCCGCGTGCGGCTCCAGTCGACGTCCCCCTGGGGGATGCCGCCTGTGGTCTTGCCCTCCTTGAGCACCAGGTAGCCCTGTTCGCGGAGCCAGCTGTTGAGGTGCACCTTTCGCGTGAAGGGCTGAAAGCCGTGGTCGCTCATGACGATCAGCGTGGTGCCCGTGGGCAAGCGGCCGCGGACCTCACCCAGCGCGGCGTCAACCGAGCGGTAGAAGCCCTCGATGTCGTGCGCGTGCTTGGCCGACGCCTCGGCGTTGTCCATGGCGGGGTGTACCGGCGCGTCAGGGTGCTTGGGGTCGTGGTGCCGCCAGAGCATGTGGCACTGCAGGTCCACGTCCGAGAAGTAGACGAAGGTGGTGTCGCCGGGCTCAAAGCGCTGAAGCGCGAGGTCGAGCATCGCCCGCGTGTCCTGCTGCACCAGCGCCACCTGCCCGAGGTAGTCGTCGTCGTCGAAGGTGCGGTCCTTGAGCGCGTCGGTCTCCTCGGGCATGCCTTGGGTGTAGTAGCGGCCAAGCGCCCCAAAGAGCTGCTCGGACCAGTCGTCCGGGCTGGTGATCGGCATGGCCGGCGACTCGGGCGAGAGGTTCACCGGGCTCGCGTAGAGCTTGAGGTGCGGGCGCAGCTCCTTGGCGTAGAAGCGCACCTGGCCGTCGATCGGCATCACGCCGAGGGGCAGCGCGTCGAAGCTGACCGGCACCCACCCGCTCCACTCGCCCTCTTTAAGCAGCACGCGCTCGTCGCCGACGCTCACCAGCGCCGTCTCGAACTCCTCGTCGACGTTCACGGTGACTCGCTGCGTGAGGTAATCGCCGAGGCTCGGCACCTTGCCCGGTGCGAGGTGGAAGACGTCGGGCGGGCCGCGGAGCACGCCGCTTGCTGTGTCCGAGGTGCCGTTGAGGTCGTCGTCGCGCACGGTCACCAGCTGCAGATCGCCCTTGATGTCGGCGCGCTCGTGCGGGGTGTCCGTCCACCATGTGTAGGTGCCGTAGCCGCCGCGCATGTCCACGGTGCCCATGCCCGAGAGCACCTTGGCCGCGCTCTCCGGCACGGGGAAGTTGCCCGGCATGCGGTAGACCTCGACGTCCACGCCCGCGCGCTCCAGCAGGTCCCACCACGGGGTTCCGCCGCGGTTGTTGCCCGAGGGAGGCGACGAGAGCGGCAGGTAGTACCCGAAGAACTCTACGACCGTCGGGTCGTCTTCCGGGTTGTGAGGCGGCGTGGCGGACGACACCGGCAGGTAGGTGGCCGGGTCGCGGTGCACAAAGTCGAAGATGCCGTGCCCGCCCGGGTCCATGCCGGTGACGAAGTTGGACCAGGCGACCGGGGACTGGGGCGGGTTGGAGGTGCCGAGCTCCTGGAAGTCGCCCTCCGCGATGAGCTTGGCGAACTGCGGCAGCTGGCCCTCGTCCACCATGCGCTGCAGGATGACCGGGTCGAGGCCGTCGACGCCCATGACGAAGACGCCGTCGGCCGCAGACGCGTTGGCGCAGAGCAGCGCGAGGCCGAGGAGCGCGCTCATGAGCGGGCCTCCGTGGGGTGCATGATGGCGCCGGGGGCAGAGCCGGACTGCGAGAGGGCGGCGGGGTCGAGCAGGCCGCCGACGGTAGCGGGCGCGTCCGGGGCTCCGAAGACCATCTCGCCCTGCATGTACTTGGGGGGCGTCTGGCCGAGCATGCGCAGGATGGAGAAGGGAAGATCAATGAGCTTCGGTTGCTCGGTTACAATCTTGCGATTGCAGAAGAACACCCCTGGGACGATGGCGGGATCGACGCAGTGGTCGCCCGACCAGCTCTTGGTGTTGTCCGTGAACGTGTCCGCGGTGACCGCGCCCGTGGCGCACTCCCAGGAGTTTCGGTAGCCGCCCTCGTAGCCCACGAGCAGGTCTGGGGCGTCGAAGCGGTAGGGGCCGTCGAAGAACTCGGGGGAGATCTCCACCTTGCGAATGGCGCGCCCGCCGGTGCTCGGGTCGACCAGCTCCTCGAGCTCGCGGGCGAGCATGTGCACGAGCTCGCGGTAGGCGGCGCCCTCGGGCACGATGCCCGACCTCTCGCGGCCCTGGCGGTTGATGAACAAGCCGGTGAGGCCGAGGCTGAAGGCCTGCGTACGGCTCCAGTCGACGTGCTCGAACCACTCACCCGACGTGTCGTGGCCGTCCTTGAGCACCAGGTAGCCGCGCTCCTTGAGCCAGGTGTTGAGGTTCACGCCGCGGCGGAAGTTGGTGAAGCCGTGGTCGCTGATGACCATGAACAGCGTGTCCGGGCGGTCCAAGAGCGGGCGCAGGCGGCCGATCATGGCGTCCATGTGCTCGTAGACCTTGGCGATGGCGTCGACGTGCTCGGTGGCGTCGCGGCCCTGGTTCGCGGGGTGCGAGGGGTCCAGGTAGCGGTAGAACATGTGCGAGACGCGATCGGTGGTGTCGAAGACCGAGGTCACGAGCCCCTTTGGCGTGTGCTCCAGCGCGTCGACGAACATGCGCTCGCGCTCGTCGCAGATGAGCATGGCCTGCTCGTAGAAGGCGGCCTCGTCGATCACCCGCTCGTTGAGCGCCCAGGTGTCCTCGGCCAAGCCCAAGGTGGCGAAGGGGCCGATCTTCTTGGCGAGGTAGATGCTGTACACCGACGGGTGCGAGATCGGCATGGCCGGGTTCTCGGGGTCGATGTGAATCGGCGTCATGTACAGGTTGACGTGCGGGTCCAGGCTGTTCAGGTAGAAGCGCGCGATCCCGCTGACGGACACGCCGGGCATGGCCTTGAACGAGAGCGTCACCCACTCCGAGTAGCGGCGCGGCGTGAGCGTGACGGGCTCGCAGCCGTCGATCTCCAGGAGCGCCGTCTGCTTGTCTTCGGCGACGGTGAGCGTGAAGGGCAGCGTCATGCGCCCGCCCGCCCGCAGCATGGAGTTGTCGGGGCCGACGATGCGCGAGCGGATGCTGTTGGGAGTGCGCGGGTTGCGGCGCAGCACCGTCTGCTCACCGCCCGTGTAGAGCGCCGCGTCGCCGTCGGTCTCGGTGCTAAAGAAGCTGAAGGTGCCTTGGCTTCCGCGCAGGTCGGGCACGCACATGCCGGACAGCAGCAGGCCGTTGAAGGGCACCGGCGGAAAGGTGATGGGCACGCGCTGGATGATCGAGGGGATGTGCTGCTCGCCGAGGAGCTTCCAGAAGGCCTGGCTGTGCTGGAGCAGCTTGATGCGCGGCTTGGACAGCGGCACGACGTAGGGGCCGATGTTCATGACCTTGGAGGCGTTGCCGATGTCCGTGGACGAGAGCATGGGCGCGTAGGTGCAGGGGTCCACCGTCAAGAAGTCGTAGATGCCGTGCCGTGACGCGTCGACGCCGGTGGAGAAGGTGGACCACGCCACGGGCGACATGGAGGGGTGGCTGGTGTCCAGCGGGCGAAAGACGCCGTTCTCCGTCATGGCTTTGAGGTTCGGCAGCCGCCCCTCTTGGATGAAGCGCATGGCGAGGCCTGGGTCCATGCCGTCCAAGCCGAGCACGACGACGCGCTTCACCTGCGCGTTCTTGTACGGGTTGCCGACCCGAACCTGGCGCCACACAAAGGTGATTGGCCAGGTCGCGACCGTGACAAAGGCGAGCGCGAAGGTGGTGAGCAGCACCATCATGGAGCCCGCGAAGGCGAAGCCCGCACCCGGCCCGATGTAGGCGTAAGCGGGGCTGGGGAGCGTCAGCAGAGCGACGAGCCCCAGGGCGGTGAGCGAGCGGTGCAGCAACAGGAGTCCTTAGCGAGTCGGCGGCGAATAACCCGTCGGCTAGAGTGTCGGGAACAGCGTGAACCCTTCAGACAGGAGTCGTGTTGAACGAGAAGCCGACCATCCTACCGCTGCGCATCGAGCGCGACTTAGACGCGCTGTGGTGCATCGCACCTGCGGACGCGCGCACCAAGGCGCTCGGCGTTCGCTTGATGGTGGCGCACGTCATCTGCATGGCCCTGTTCATCACGGTCGTGCTCGCGATCCCCGCTTGGCTCTTCGGGGCCGCGAACATCCTGTTGTCGCCCAAGGTCGCCACTTGGCTGATTCGATGCGACCAACGCGGTGTTCGCGTGCGCGAGGTGCTCTCGCGGACCGGGATCAGCACGTCCGACGGCGTGAACGTCGCGTCGGCTGGCGCGGGCCCGCTGGGGCTCGGGGCGCCGCCCGCAGAGCGGAGCTGGGCGTGGTCCGAGCTGCGCGATGTGCGCTGGACCGAAGCGGCGCTCGCGCTCGTCCCAAAGGACGGCGAGCCCGTCCTCATCGACCTGGAGCTCACCTCGCCCCAGGACATCGCGCGCCTCGGAGAAGCGCTCGCGAGCGCCTTCGCGCAGGCCCTCGCCGGCGGCGAGGCTGGCGAGCCCGATCGCGAGGGACTCGCGGCTGTGCGCGACATGATGAAGCAACGCCCGCTGTCGCAGTAAGTCCTGTGTGGTAGGAAGTCGCACGCCCCTCGGATAGGGGACGATGTCTCCGGGAGAATTGATGAACACCGCCCTCCTCGCCCTCCTCCTCCTCGCCTGCGGTGCCAAGCCCACCGCCGCGGACGCCGTCACCGCCGCCGAGACCTCGCTGTCTGCCCAGGACTACGCTGGCGCGATCGCCAACGCCAAGCAGGGCCTCAACCGCCACCCGGAGACCAAGGACTGGTGGCGCCTGGAGTTCATCGCTTTGGAGGCCCTCGCGCGCTCCGGGGACGCCGCCGCTGTCACCGCCAAGCTCGCGTCCCTCTCCGAGGCCAATGGCTCCCCCATCAAGGGTACGCACTATGTGTCCACGGCCGACCAGCTCAAGGCGTCTGGGGCGGGCACCGACGCCATCGAGCTGCTCGACCAAGGCCGCAGGCGCTTCCCGAACGACCCGGACATCCAAAGAGCGTTGGAGCAAGCCAAGGCCTCCGGCGGCACCGACGAGCTCGAAGCGCTCAAGAGCCTCGGCTACCTGGGCGAGTGAGCGCCGACGCGCGCGTCCCGGTCACCGTCGTCACGGGCGCGCTCGGGGCGGGGAAGAGCACGCTGCTGTCGCGCTGGCTCGCGAGCGGTGGCGAGCGCCTCGCGCTCATCGTGAACGAGCTCGGCGACGTGCCCCTCGACGGGCTGCTCATCCGCCGCGCGGACGAGGACCTCATCGAGCTGTCCAACGGCTGCGTCTGCTGCACGGTGCGCGGCGACCTGGTGCGCACCGCCACCGAGCTGCTGCGCCGTCGCGAGCGCTGGCTCCGGCCGGCGCGCTTTGATCGCATCGTCATTGAGACGAGCGGCCTCGCGGCGCCAGGTCCGGTCGTGCAGAGCTTCCTCATCGACCCCGAGCTCGCCGCGCGCACCCGCCCCGACGGCGTCATCGCCCTCGTGCACGCGCAGCACCTCGCGCGCCAGCTCACCGAGGAGCCCATCGTCGCCGAGCAGCTCGCGTCGGCAGACCTCGCCGTGCTCAACCACCTCGACCGCGTGAACCAAAGCACAGCGGACCAGGCCGAGGCGACGCTGCGCAGCCTCAGCCCGCTGCTGCGCGTTCACCGCGCGACCCACGCCGACGTCCCGCTGACGGCGCTCGTCAACCTCGAGCCGAGCGCGCTGCCGGAGCGCGCGAGCGAGGTCCACCGCCACGACGTCGTCGCCATCAGCCTCACAGCGACACAGCCCGTCGATCTGCACCGCCTCAAGCTGTGGCTGCACCACGTCGCCGCGCGCAAGACCTGGCAGCTGCTGCGGCTCAAGGCGGTGGTGCGCTGCGCCGATCGCCCGCGCGCGGTGGTCGCGCAGGGGGTGTACGAGTGGCTGGAGCTCGGCCCGAGCGCGCTCGAACCGCCGGAGGTGTCCGCGGTCGTGCTCATCGGCCGCGGCCTCGACGGGGACGAGCTGAAGCGCGGCTGGGCGGCTGTGCTTCGCGCTTGATCGCGTCGCTACCGGAGCTTCTTGCGAGCGGTTAGCTGGCACGGCCAACCGAGGACCTCATGCGCTTCGCCCCCCTGCTCTTCGCCCTCGCCTGCAACGCCACGCCCTCCGACCCGACGGACACCGACACGGGCAGCGCGAGCGACACCGAGCTCGTCATCCCGCCGCAGCAGTACTACCGCCTGCTGGAGATGTCCGGCCCCGGCGGCAGCGTCACCTACGAGGACCAGACGATCGACGGTGGCGCCGGGCCCATCCCGCAGCGCGCCCGCGGCTACCTCTACTTGGACGAAGACGCGCTTCATATGGACCTGCGCATGACGGTCATCAACGACCGCAACACGAACGGCGTCATCACCGGCGAGAGCAGCTTCGCGTACGAAGACGACGGCGCGAAGATCGTGCTCATCGGCGACAAGACCTGGGTGTACCACGTCACCCGCGACGGCCCGCTCATCACGCTCGCCATCGCCACGGACGACCCGCGCAACCAAGCCAGCCAGAGCAGCCTAGACACCTACACCTTCACCCTCGAAGCGCCACCGACCGTGCCCTTCGTTGGGTCATGGCAGCTCGAAGAGCGCACGACCACACAAGGGCTACAGACGCCGACCTGCGGGCTCGCGCTCGACGCCGGGTTCATGAAGCTCTACGGGACGGCGGACGGCGTCAGCACCTTCAACGCGCAGGGCGGGCTGGAGTACACCCTCAACCTGTTCATGTGGGACAACAACACCTGCGCGGACGCGCCGATGATGGACCTGCAGATGTACGGGTCGGGCCTGTGTGACGTCGACGACGCGGCGGCGACCATGACCTGCTACTACCCGCGCACCGATCAGTCCGGCACGCGCATCTACATTCGCTGGGCGGGCCGGTACACGGTCGAGAGTGACGTGCTCGACGTCACCGTGACCAGCTTCACGGCCGACTCCACCGACCCGGACCTGCGCCATCTGCGCTACAGCCGGGTGGTGGAGTAGCTCGATCGCCTAGGGACAGGCGACGTCGTCGCACTGCATGAAGGGGTCGAGGGGCGAGCTGCCGCACGCGACCTCGTCGCCGTCCGAGGTGCCGTCACCGTCCGTGTCGGGGTTGAGCGGGTCGGTGCCGCGCGGGCCCTCAGCGCCGTCGTCGAAGCCGTCACCGTCGGTGTCTGCGTTGCCCGGATCGGTGCCGAGCACGCCCTCGTCGAGGTCGGGGACGCCGTCGCCGTCGGTGTCGACGGTCGCCGGGTCCACCGGCTCATCGCCGACGTGGTCGGCCGGGCAGTCGGTCGCGCTGGTCGGATCGGAGCCCGCGGCGAGCTCATCGGCGTTGGTGTAGCCGTCGCCGTCGGCGTCCTCGAGGCTGTCGGGGAGGTAGTCGTCGTCCGAGTCCCAGTCGTAGGGGTCGGTGCCACACAGCAGCTCATCATCGTCCGAGAGGCCGTCGCCGTCGCTGTCGACGAAGGGCACGTCGCAGTTCGAGGACGAGCCGTCGTTGCAGTCGCAGGCCGTGCAGTCGGTCCACTCGGCGCCGGGCACGCCGTAGGTGCAGACGCTGTCGTAGCACTCGCAGCCCGAGGTCAGGCCCATGGTCGCGATCAGCGCGTATCCCCACATCGTTGAAGAGAGCTTGGTCATTCGTCACCTCCATGCTGCGGGACGTTGTGTCCCTGTCGTTACAACAGCACAGTGGGGGGACGGGTCCGAAGCCATGGATCTCCGATGCAGAAAAGATCAGCACATCGAGCCACGGGCTTGAACGGGCTCTATCTTCGCGGCGCTCGGAAGTTCAAGCGGCGGAACACAGCGCCTTCGTACAGCGTTAGCGTGGTGACCAGCTGAAACCTTCACCGCCGAGGTCCCTATGCGCTCTGTCTCCATCGCCGCCACGCTCGTACTCGCGCTCGGGCTCGCCTGCGGCGGAACGCCAAACGCCACGTTCAATGCGACTATCGGCGACGGGGCATCCACCGAGGCGTCGACCCCGAGCGGCGACGCCAAGGTGACGGTGAGCTCGGCGGTCACCACGCCCAAGGCGGGTGCAGCCGGCAAGGAGTACCCGGGCACGTACTTGGGCGTGTGCCAGCGTATGGCGGACTGCGGCTGCGCTCCGGCGACCACCCCCAAGGCGTGCGCCAAGATGATGGAGGACGCGCAGAAGCAGTCCAAGGCCATCGCGGCGCAGTTTGGCATGAAGATCGACATCACCGTCGACGAAGCCATGCTCTTCGCGGGAGCGAACGCCTCCTGTGACGCGGTCTGTTCGGACGACGGGAGCGGCGGCGTGGCGACCGGGGGGTCGGTCCACATCAACGTGGGGGGCACCAACGTAAAGTCAGGCGCGAACGGCGCGAGCGTCACGGTGGGCGGACCCGATGCACAGATTGACATGCAGGTCGGTCCCAACGGCGCTTCAATCAAGATCACGGAAGACACCGACCTCTGAGTTCGAGCACGATGGCACGCGGAGACGACCACAACCTGCTGGTGATCAGCGACCTCCACTTGGGCGAAGAGCTTCGCGCCGAGGTGCACGACGCCGCGTCCTTTGCGGAGCTCTCCCTCGGTCTGACGTCCTTCTTGCTGCACTTCGCCGCGAACCCCGTCGGCGGCCGCCCGTGGCTGCTGGCCATTAACGGCGACATGGTCGACTTCTTGTCGGTGCACCTGATGCCACACCAGGTGCGCCGGGTCACGGGCCTGCCGGAAGAGGACCACACCTGGGGCCTCGGTACGCACCCGATCGCCGCTGTGCACAAGCTCCGCACCGTTATTGCCCACCACGAGCAGGTCTTCGACGCGCTCACCCGCTTCGTCCTCGCGGGAAACAGCGTCTCCATAGCGGTCGGGAACCACGACCGCGAGTTCTTCTGGGAGGAGGTCCAGGTCGCGCTCCGACAGGAGATCGAGCGGCGCGGGGCCGCCCTTGACCCTGCCGCTGTTCTGGGTGGCCGGGTCACCTTTTACACCTGGTTCTTGTACTTGCCCGGCTTGATCTGGCTGGAGCACGGCGATCAGCACGACGCGTATTGCTCCGTCGACCTCGTGCTCGACCCGCGCGACGGCCACGACGCCTTCGCGCTGGAGTACAACGTGGGCGAGGCCGCCATGCGCTACATCGCCAACCGCTTGCCGGACTCGCCCGAGTCCCAGCAAAACCAGGGGTTCATTCGGTATATCCGCCTCCCGTTCCAGCGAACCGAGCGCGCCGCCATGCTCTTCGCCGGCTACGGGCAGCTCAACCTGCGCATGCTCGCGCAATGGTTCGACCGCATGACGCGCCCTGCGGTTTACGCGGAGCGCCGCGCCCGCCACGCGACGCTCCTGGACGAGCTCGCCGCCAGCCAGGAGCTCAACGAACAGGCGGTGCGGTTCTTGGACGCAGCGCGCACGCCACCGCTGTATGCGAGCTTGGACGCGCTGGTCACCTCGCTCATGCTCGGGCGCTTCTTGCTGCTGCTGGGCGGGTTGTTCATGGTGCCCGCCACGCTCATCGGCCTGACTTGGCCCCTCGCGCCGACCGTCGCGGGCGCCAGCACCCTCGTCGCCGCTGCGCTGGCCGCGCTGCTCACCGCACGCCGCCCGGATCCCGACCCACAGGACGACATGCTCGCAGCAGCCGAGCGCATTCACGGCATCGTCGGGGTGCCCTTCGTCGTGATGGGACACAGCCACGCGCCCGTCGCCAAGCGGCTCGCGCACGGCGGCTGGTACTTCAACACCGGCACTTGGGTCGGCGGCCGCCGCGCGCCGCGCAACTTCACCCACTTGGTGCTGACCCGCCGCGACGACGGCCAGCACGCCGCCCTCTGCCAGTGGCGCGACGGACAAAGCTGGGAGCTTCGTGCGGAGCGCAGCGCCCCCCCCTTCCGGCCGCCGTGGAGCGACAAGGTCCCGAAGATCGCGCTGTGAGATAATCGCTGGACGCTGCGCGGGAGCTCCGTTGATCGTCTTGCAAGACCTGGTGAAGCGCTTCGCGGATCGCACGCGAGGCAGCTTCCTCGCCGTGAACCACCTCTCCATTCACGTTCAGCCGGGCGAGATCTACGGCTTGCTCGGTCCGAATGGTGCGGGAAAGACCACGACGCTGCGCATCCTGGCGACCTTGCTCGAACCCGACGAAGGGACCGTGACCATCTCGGGGGTCGACCGCGTCGCGAGCCCGCTTGAGGTGCGCCGGCACATGGCCTATGTGGCCGCCGAGGCGGGGCTCCCCGAGCGCCTCACCGGCCGCGAGGTCGTGGAGCTGTTCGCACAAATTCAAGGCGCCGACCGCCCGCGCGAGCGCGCCGCAGCCCTCCTCGACGAGCTCGGCGCCACCGCCTACGCCGACACGCCGTGCGGCAGCCTGTCCACGGGCATGAAGCGCCGCGTCGTGCTGGCGCGCGCCCTCGTGCACGAGCCGACCGTGCTCCTCCTCGACGAGCCCACCGACGGCCTCGACGTGCAAGGTCGCCGCGAGGTGATGGAGCTCGTTCGCAGGCTCGGCAAGGGCGAGCGCGCCGTCATCGTGTCGTCGCACATCATGTCCGAGGTCCAGCAGATGGCCGACCGAATCGGCGTCATGGCGCGCGGCGAGCTCGTCGCGGAGGGCACCATCGAGCAGGTGATGCGCTCGACGGGGCACACGAACCTCGACGACGCGTTCCTCGCGCTGACCAACCGATGAGCGTCTTGCGCGCGTGGTGGTGGCTGTCGGTCGCGCTGCTGAAGCGGTCGGCGCGCGACGGCATGGTGGTGCGCTCCCTCGCCACGCCGCCGATCATCGTCTTCGGCGCGTTCGGCCTCACCCTCCTCCTGAGCGCCACGCGCGCCGTGCACCCGGCGGTCGCCCTGAGCCCCGAGCTCGCCGCCGACACGGAGTTTGTGGCCCAGATCGAGGGCGTCGAGTGGTCGTGGTTCGTGTCCAAAGAGCTGGAGCGAGCTGTGCGCGAGAGCGACGCGACCTTCGCCACTGACGGGCACACGCTGTGGTCCGCGGGTACCGACGAGGGTGAGCTGAAGCTCGAGGGCTTCTTGCGCGCGCGCCAAGCGGAGCCGACGTGGACCTTGGTCATGCCCCCCCCCGATCGCGTCTCGCGAACCAGGGGACTTGAGCAGGCGCTCCCGCCCGGCATCGCGCTGCTGTACGCGCTCTACGCCACTGTGTTCGGCGTAGGGATGCTCACGCGCGACCGCGAGGACGGCACGCTCGACGCCGAGCACACGCTCGCAATCCCGACCTGGGTGCACGGCGCGGCGCGATGGACCGCCGGCGCGATCGGCGTGCTCGCGTGGGTGGTGCTGAGCTTGTTCGTCTTCTCGACGCTGTTCACCCTGCGCGCGCCGCTCGCCGCGGTGCTTCACGAGTCCGCCGCGGTGCTCACCGGCTTGGCGGTCGGGCTCGCCGCGGCGTCGCCCGCCCGCGCGACCTTCTCCAGCGCGCTCGCGGTAGCGCTGACCGCCGCGTCGGGCCTGTTCATCCTCGGCGCTGCAGTGCCGGCGCTGGGTCCCTGGGTGCCCTTGTTGTCGCTGGGCCAACAAAGCGGCGGTGTAACCGCGTTCTTAGGCGCGCTCCTGCTCAGCGTCGGCGCCGTCGCGCTCACCGGGAGGGCCTCCGCATGATGCCTCGCGCTGTGCGCAGCGTGCTCGCCATCGCGCGCCAGGACCTGCTCCACGAGCTTCGCGGTCGTCGCGGCTACGTGCTCGCGAGCGTGACCGCCCTGCTGCTCGCGCCCATCTCCACGGCGCCGATCCCGGAGTACCACCCGCCGCCGGACGTGTTCACCGTCACCGGCGACGTGCCCGACGCTGTGCGCGCGCTGCCCAACGTGGCTGTGACCGAAGCCGGACACGCACAGGCCGAGTTCGTGCAACCCACGCAGGGGCCGCTGATCGTGCGCGCGAAGCGCCTCACACGCGAGGCGCGCGTGGCGTTGGATGGAGGCGTGCCCGTCATCGACACGCGCAGCGCGCCCCGCGAGGTCCCGATCCCCCGGCGCTCGCTGCTCATCGCGCTCCTCAGCGCGGCGGTCCTCACTGGCAGCGTCTCCGAGTCCATCGGCGGGGAGCGCTCGCGCCACACCCTAGAGACCCTGCTCGTCGCAGCGGTGCGCCGGGAGCAGGTCGTGCTCGGCAAGTGGCTCGCGTGGGCGGCCGTAGGCGGCACTTCGGCGCTGTTGTCGGCGGCCGTGGCGATCGCGTTCGGCAGGCTTCCGCTGGGCTTATGGCTGATCGCGGTCCCGCTGGTCGCCGCACAGGCCGTGGCGCTCGGGCTCTTCCTCATGCGCTTCGCAAAGGACGCGCTCACGGGCGCGACCGTCACCATGCGGTGGATGCCCGTCGCGCTCGGGGCGAGCACGCTCTTCACCTGGCGACTCGGCCTCGACCACCCCTGGCTAGCGGCCTTCGTGCCGCTCGGTGGCGCAGCGATCGCCGCCGGGAACACCTTCTCCGGTGCCTTCGTGCCGCTCGCCTGCATCGGCGCCGTTGGCTGGACAGCCCTGCTCATCGAGCTCACCGCGATCGCGATCGGGCAGGACCCACCGCCCCTTGACCCCGTGGCCCAGCGCTTTCGCGAGGTCGCCACCAGCGCAGCGCTCGCATTTGCCTGCATACAACCTGGCATTATCGGGCCATTTGTGTGGATATACGCGCAGCGTCCCGACCTGGTGCCCACCGGCTCGGTCACCGCCGGCCTCGCGACCGCCGCGACGGCGCTCTTCGTCCTCACGGGGCTGCGTTGGCTGCGCCACGACCGGCCACCGCCGCGCATCGCCGAGGCCTGGACCGCGCGCGAGGCGCTCGTCGCTGTAGCGCTCGCAGCCGCCTCCTTCCTCCCGCTGCCCGCCTTGTACACCGCTGGGAACGCGAGCTTGCTCGAGCGCGTTGACCTCGGCCTGCATCCGCTCGCCGGAGGCACCCTCGCAGGAGGAGCGCTGCTCGTCGCCCAAGAGGTCTTCTTTCGCGGGTGGCTGCTGCGCCACGTCGGCGTCATCGGCGCCACAGCAGCGTGGGTCGCCGCCGTTGGCCTCCACGATCCGCTCTACGCGGCGCTCAGCGGCGTCGCGCTCGCCTTGTTCGGCTCACGCGGAGCAGCGCCCCTGACCGCGGCGATCGCCCTGCGCCTCGCGCTGGAGCTCGCGCGGTAGCGAAGCAGCGGTCACCGGGCGCAAGAGAGCCCGCGGAGCCGCCCAGTCAGGGCGATTCACGCGGGCTCTTTGAAGCGGTACCTAGGCCAGCGCGTCGCGAATGTTGGACTGCTCGCGAAGCCGAACTAGCGCCTCGCGCTCGATCTGGCGAACGCGCTCGCGGGAGAGCCCCATCTCCTTGCCCACCTCGGACAGGGTGCGGAACTCGCCGTCTTCCAAGCCGTAGCGACGGGTGAGCACGAACCGCTGGCGCTCCGAGAGCACCACCATGAACGCGTCGTGCATACGGGTGAGCTCTTGGCCCTGAATGGCCTCGCTGTCCGGCTGAATCGCGTCGTCGTCCGACAAGAAGCGCTCGAGGGGGCGCGGGCGCGGTCCGTCGTCGACGGGCTGCTCCAGCGAGATGGTGTTGCCCTGCGACAACAACAGCTCGGCGCGCTCCTTATCGATGCCGACCTCCTCCGCGAGCTCGTTGATGCCGTAGGGGATGCCCGAGGCTTCAAAGCGCTTGATGGCCTTGCGGAGGTTGCGCGTCTGCTCGACGGCGCAGCCAGGCAGGCGCACTGGGCGGCCCGTGTGGTCGATGGCGCGCGTCATCTGGGCGCGCACCCACCACCGCGCGTAGGTGGAGAAGCGAATGCCGCGGTCGGGGTCGAAGCGCTTGGCCGCGCGCAGCAGGCCGATGTAGCCCTCCTGCACGAGGTCTTCTTCGTCCATGAACGGGCCCGCGAGCTTGCGGGCTTCGCCGTGAGCGATGCGACGACCGCTCATAGCAAGGCGCCAACGGAGGTTTTCGGCCTCGGCCCACGCAGTCTTGGCCTCACGAGCCCGCGGCTTGAGCCGAGGCATCGTCTTGGCGGACTTCCACACCGTCTCGACGGCCGCTTCCAAGCGATCGACGGCTCCGGCGCGCGTGCGCTCTTGGCGGTCGGGCCGCTTCTGAAGAATGCCCTCCGCAATATCAATACCGCGAATCGCTTCGCGCGAGCGGTTCTCCGACATGCGGATCGAACGCGCGATTTCCTTCTCCTCTTCAGCGGTCAGACGCTCTGTACGTCGGCTGCGAGAGGAATCGGACAGTGAGTGCATGGACAATCCTCCGTGACTCGGATCGCTGGAAGCGTGAAGGCTAGACACGTAGTCTCAAACGTCTAGGGCTCAACGAAGCCCCATGCGATGACGCACTCGGTGCATCGTCGCTTCTGCGGCGTTCGTGGCACGTTTTGCGCCATCAGCCAAGACGTCCTCTAGGGCGCCAGGATCCGCAAGCCACGCATGATACCTCTCGCGAGGCTCGCTGAGAAGCCCATTCAGCACCTCGAAGAGCTCGGCCTTGGCATGACCGTAGCCAAGACCGGGTTTCAAGTACCGCTCTCGAAGATCCATAACTTGTTCTTCAGATGCAACAAGCCTGTAAAGTGCGAACACGCCGCAGGCGTCAGGATCCTTGATGTCGTCCACACCGAGGCTGTCCGTCTTGATGCGCCCGATCATCTTGCGCAGCTGCTTGGCGTCGAGCCACAGCGGGATCTCGTTGCCGTAGCTCGCGGACATCTTGCGCCCGTCGAGGCCAGGAATGACGCCAACATCCTCGCGAATAGCGGCATCGGGCACGACGAACGTGTCCTCGCCGTAGCGATGGTTAATCGACTGCGCGAGGTCGCGGCAGATCTCCACATGCTGGCGTTGATCGCGTCCAACCGGCACGACATTAACATCGTACAAGAGGATGTCCGCGGCCATAAGCATGGGGTACATCCAGGTGCCGACGTTGATGTCCTTGCCCGCCTCGCGCGCCGACTTCACGGCGTGACCGCGCTCCAAGAGCCCGACCGGCGCGTAGCAAGAGAGCATCCAGGTGAGCTCTTGCACCACCGGGATCGCCGACTGCCGGAACAGCACGGTGCGCTTGGGGTCCAGGCCGAGCGCGAGCCAACCGGCCGCGTGCTCCAGCGAGGAGCGCCGCAGCACCTCGGGGTCGTGCACGGTGGTCATCGCGTGGTAGTCCGCGATGAAATAGTAGGCTTCATAGCTCTCTTGGAGCTCGATAGCCGGGCGAATCGCACCGAGCCAGTTGCCGATGTGTGCGTTGCCGGTAGGCTTGATGCCGGTGAGCGCTCGCTTCACGGGGGTCCTCCCTGCCAGGGCCGCGAGTTATAGTCGAAGTGGAGCCCTGAGTCACGTCGCGCGGCCCCGCGGAGGAGACATGCCCCGTCCGATGGTCGATGTGCTGCGAACGGCTGCGAGCGAGGCGTGGTACACGGCGCGCGCGGCTGGCGCGGTGGTGCCGGTTTGGCCTCTGCCTCCCCCTCACCCGGGCGCCGACCGCCCCGCCGTCGTGTTGGTGCACGGCTTCCTCGGACACGACGGCATGCTGCGCCCGCTGGCGCGCCACCTGCTCGATGCGGGCTTCCCGGAGGTGCACCGCGTCCGCTATCCCTCCACGCGCTTGGCCTTGGAGGACGTCGTCGACCGCATCGCGGCGGTGGTGAAGCCGCTCGCCGCCAACGGGCCCGTCGACCTCGTCGGGCACTCGCTCGGCGCCGTCGCGGCCCGCGCCTTCGTCAAGCAGTACGGCGGCGACGCGTGGGTGCGCCGCCTGGTCTGCCTCGGCGGTCCGCACGCGGGGACGGCGTTGTACCGCGTCGTGCCTCCGTGGCTCAAGCCAGCCCTCGATCCGCGCGGCCCGTGGGTGGAGCGGCTCGCCGAGGGCCCGGAGCCTGTGCCCACCACGGTCATCCGCGCCGCCTACGACCACCAGGTCTTCCCTCCGCGCCGCGGCAGCATCGCGGGCGTGAACGAGGTGGTGGTGCGCCATCGCGGGCACAACGGCCTGCTGTGGAGCTTAGAAGCGCATCTGGCCGTGGTAGCCGCGCTGAGCTAGGAGCCCGTCGCGCGTAGCGCGCGGCGCTCCTCCCCTGCCCATGACCGTGCCCGTGCCCGTGCCCGTGCCCGTTCGGGGCGCTGGCAGGGCTGGGGCGATTGCCGCCAGCCGCTCCGCTTGCCGGGCTGCGTCGCGCGCAGCGTGAACCCCATCGCCTGCTTGATCTGCCCGAACACCGGCTCGACAATGCACTTCCGTCGCCGGTAGATCTCCTGGCCCTCCGGCCTGGCCACCTTGGCCCGCATCTCCTGTTGGGGCGTGTTGGCGGGCTCGGCGGCACCTGGCGGCTCGGCGGACCGGCGTTGCCGCTGAGTGGCGATGTAGGCGTCCACCTGCTGCTCGTCGCACCACACGGCATTCGTCGGCGCCCAGAATCCAGTATCGGCACTGATTTTCTCGTGTA
>Ga0100377_1000269_pt1 | contig 43132 bp, 31 predicted proteins | sample CryGeymeta201501_FD_83664 | JGI IMG/M metagenome (GOLD analysis project Ga0100377, IMG submission 83664) | Groundwater microbial communities from Crystal Geyser aquifers in Utah, USA - Crystal Geyser metaG 2015-01 | ecosystem: Environmental > Aquatic > Deep subsurface > Groundwater | place: USA... | reverse complement strand
CGGGGCGGGGTGGGGAGGAAGCGGGGCGGGGTGGGGAGGAAGCGGGGCGCGGAGGAGGCGACGCTGCACCCGCGGCGAGGGATCGGTGCGGGTGGCGGCCCAGGCCTGGAGCGCGGCGGGTTCGCGCAAGGAGAGGGTGAGAGCCACCGCCCAGCGCAGGAGCTCGGGCCGGTCGGGGTCCCCCAGCAGGGCGCTCAGGCCCGGTACCACGGGCAGGCTCGGGTCGAGGGCCATGGCGGCCAGCAGGGCCAGTCGGGCGTCCACCGCCGGGTCGAGGTCGGTGGGGCGCCGGGCGGTGCCCAAGGCGAAGACCGAGGGGATCGTGTCCTCGCCCGGCAGATCGCGGAGCCACGCCGGACGGGGCACCCGGGCCACGACCACCGGCAGGCGCGGGCCGGCACCCGGGCCCCCGGGGTGGGCCCCGGCCGGGTCCAGGGCGGCGAGCAGGGCGTCGGCCATGGCGTCGAGGTCGGTGGTCGGGCCGGCCTGGGCCAGCAGGACGCGGGCGGCCTCGAAGCGCAGGTGGGGCAGGGCCTGGGCGGGGAGCAGCGCCGCCAGGTCGCCGTGGACCTGCCGCTGCCCGGCAAAGGCGGAGCCGACCCAGGTGGCCCAGAAGTAGTCCGTGGCCAGGGCGGCCTGGGGGCCGGCCGCCGCGGCCAGGGTGGCGGCCACGCGGCGGGCCTGGGCGACAGCCTGGGGATCGACCCGGTCGGCCGGCACGGCGGGGGGCGCCGCGAGGACCGTGACGTGGTCCAGGCAGCTGCCCGAGAAGGTCGAGGCGGCGCACAGGGGCAAGGCGGTCGCCAGGCCCGCGGCCCCCAGCTGGGCGACGGCGGCCTCGGCGGCCTCGAAGCGGCACTCGGAGGACTCCCGTGGATCGGCCAGGGCCGCGCAGCCCAGGTCCGCCTGCACGGCGTCCCCGTCCCGGGCGGCGCCACGGGCCACCTCGCGGCAGCGCGCTCCACAGTCCGGGCGGGCCGCCGTCGCCGGGAGCACCGGGGCCAGCGAGGGCGACAGGAACAGGCCGGCGGGACCGGGGCCCGGCGCCGCCCGCGGCTGGGGCGTCGGTCCGCGCCCCCCCTGCCGCAGGTGGGGCCGGGAGGCGAAGCGCTCACAGCGCAGGGAGGCCGGGGGGCTGAGCTGCGGACACAGGCCGGCGAGCAGGGCCGGGTCCCGCCCACCCAGCCGCGAGACCAGCGCGACCTGGGCCAGGGGATCCGCCACCTGGGGCAGCCAGGCCCGCACCGCCGCCGGGTCCGCGTCCACCGCCGCGTCCAGGGCCGCCTCCTGACAGGGCAGATCGGCGCAGGCCCGCAGGGCCTCCACCCCCCCGGGGCGCGCACAGGACATCCACAGGATCCACCACATCGAGCCGGGCCTAACGCCCTCGCGACACCTGCAAGGCGCCGCCGCAGCTCGATCCGGAGCCGGCGGTGCAGCCGAAGCAGTGGGCCGCCGTGGCGACCCGGTCGCCCTCCAGCACCGACAGCGAGTCCAGGTCCCAGATGGTGCGGGCCCGGGGGCCGCCCAGGTCCAGCATCTGGTTGAAGTCGCAGTCGTAGACCCGGCCGTCCCAACCCACGCTCACCAGGCTCCGGCACATCAGGCCGGACACCGTGGCCGGGTTGAAGCCCTCCAGCAGCAGCGCCATGTAGGCCTCGGCCCGGTCCTGGCGGGCCAGGCTCTCGGCGAAGCGGGCGATGGGCATGTTCGTGATCGTCAGCAGGTGGCTGAACCGGATCCCGAAGCGCGTGCCGAGCTGGTCGCGGTACTGCGCCTCCAGGGCCTGCTGGGCGGGCGGCAGCGAGGGGTCGCCGGGGTTGTAGACCAGGTCCAGGACCAGGCCCGTGTCGGGATCTCCGTAGCCCCGGGCGCACAAGGCCTGCAGCCCCAGGATGCTGCGGTCGAAGGCGCCGTGCCCGCGCTGCCGGTCCACGTTCTCGGACAGGTAGCAGGGCATGCTGGCCACGACCTCGACCTGCTGCGCCGCCAGGAAGTCGGCCAGGTCCTCCTGCCCGGGCTCCAGCAGGATCGACAGGTTGCAGCGGTCGATGACCCGCAGGCCGCGGGCCCGCGCCTGGCCCACCAGCCAGCGGAAGCTCGGGTTCAGCTCGGGGGCGCCGCCGGTGAGGTCGAGCACGCCGACGCCCGGCGAGGCGTCGATCAAGGCCAGGACGCGCTCGGCCACCTGCGTCCCCATGACCTCGGTGCGCTTGGGGCCGGCGTCCACGTGGCAGTGGTGGCAGGCCATGTTGCAGCGCTTGCCGACATTGAGCTGGAGCGTATCGACCGCAGTGCGGCGCAGGGGAGCCAGGCCGTAGCGGGCCAGGGTCGCGTCGAAGTCGGCGAGGGGCGCGTTCACGAGGGCCTCCGTGTCGGGGGCCTGAGTCCCCAACCCGGCAGAGGTTTCACCCGCCCTCACCGGATCCCGCAGCCCTGGCAAGGCAGCCCTCCCAAGGCGACGGCCCCCGCCGCGGGCCCCTCAGCCCGCCGAGGTGTCGGTCCGCCAGGTCAGGACGGCCGTGCCCATGGCCTCGGCCACGTCTCCCATGACGCGCTCGGCGGTCCACCAGACCTGGCCGTGCCAGCCGGTGCTGTCAAAGCTCCCGTCCAGGCTCATGGAGATGGTGTCCCACTCGGTGGGATCGACCCCGTCGGGGGTCAGCTCGCCGTGTTGGGCGTCGGTCAGCGGCATGCTGAAGCTGCCCGCGTTGCCGTCTGCCAGGTAGCTCCCGCCCAGGGTCAGGGTCGCAGCCGCGCCCTCGACCTGCACCAGGGAGGTGCTGCCGTCCTGGATCCACAGGGACAGGCCCAGGCTGGTCTGGTAGCTGTCCTCGCAGATCGGGTAGGCGACGGCCCGCCAGGTGCCGGTGTCGGAGCCCTCGACCTCGGAGTGGATGGCGTACCAGGGGCCGTCCAGGTGGAAGGTGGCCGAGGCCGAGACCGGCGTGCCCTCCTCGTACATGCCGTACCAAGCGTCCCCGGTCCAGTCGCCCGCCGCGCCGGCCATGACCGAGTCGATGGAGAAGTCCAGCGTGCCCGCCGGCAGGCTGGTGTCGCTGACCTCCTCGCGGGAGACCTCGACGCAGCCCAGCGAGCTGCCGGTGTCCCGGCCGCCGCCGGTGTCGTCGCCCTTGGGGGTGCAGCCCAGCGTGAGGAGCCCGGGGAGCATCCCGGAGAGCAGCAGCGTGGTCGTCGGGATCATGTGTTCCTCCATGTGCCCGTGTTGATACTGCGCGCGCCGGGGGCCGCCCGCAAGCGGCCGCGACGCCGGACCGCAGCCATCCGCTGACGCGTGTCGACGAAGCTGCCCGGTGTGTGTAGGCTGTCGGCGATCGTTCTATGCACGTCCCATGCACGCCCCGATGACCCGAGTCGGCCATGCCCGCCCAGCCCCAGCTTCGGACCCGCTCCGCCCCTCGCCCGCGGCGCACGAGCCCGACGATGCGCACGACAGGCCGGAGCCTGCTGCCGCGACGCCTGCTGGTCGATGTCCACGAGGCCCGCTCCGTCACCCGTGTCGGCCCCGAGGCTCCCTCCTCGCTGCCCTTCGAGCGGATCTGGAGCGACGTCGAGGCGCTGTACGCCACCGGCCTGCACCCGGCGATCGCCCTGAACATCGCCCACCAGGGCCGCACGGTCCTGGACCGCACCATCGGCCACGTCGAGAACGTGCCCGCCGGGTCGACCACCCACATCGCGAGCCCCGACACTCTCTTCAACCTGTTCAGCGCCAGCAAGATCGTCACGGCCACCCTGGTCCACGCCCTGATCGACGACGGCGTCCTGGGTCTGGAGGACCGGCCGGCCGACTACATCCCGGCCTTCGGCTGCCACGGCAAGGACCGCATCCGCCTGCGCCACCTGCTCAACCACACAGCGGGCATCAGCAACATGCCCCGCGGCGTGGACGCCGTCACCGCCCTGACCAGCGGCCACTTCCCCATGGAGGCGCTCGACGAGATGCGCCTGCAGAGCGTGCCGGGGCAGCGGGTCGCCTACGCGCCCATCACCAACTGGTTCATCGTGCAGGAGATGCTGGAGCGGGCCACCGGCCGTCCGCTGGCCGAGCTGCTGCGGACCCGCATCCTGGACCCCCTGGGCTTCGAGAACATGGGCTACGGCGTGCCGGCCGACAAGATCGACCGCGTCGCCCGCCACGCCCTGACCGGCCCGCCGGTGCCGGCCATCATGGACCGGATCTTCCGGCGCACCGTCGGCATCGACCTGGACACCGCGGTCCCGCTGACCAACGGCCCGCGCTTCCTGAGCGCGGTCCTGCCCTCGGCCAACATCATTGGCACCCCCCGAGAGGTGACGCGCTTCCTGGAGATGCTGCGCCGGGGCGGCGAGGTGGACGGGATCCGCGTGCTGTCCGAGGCCGCCGTCCAGCGGGCCACGACCCACGTGACGCCGCTGCAGCTCGACGGGACCTTCGGCTTCCCCATGCGCTACGGCCTGGGCGTGATGATGGGCGGCCGCCGCTTCAGCCTGTTCGGCCTGGACACCGCGGGCGCCTTCGGGCACCTGGGACTGTCCACGGTGGTGGTCTTCACCGATCCGCGGCGCGAGCTGACGGTCACCTTCCTGAACACCGGCAAGCCCATGATGGACCTGGGCATGGTGCGCTGGTACTGGGTGCTCCAGCAGATCGCCAGCATGGTCCCGCGGCAGCGCTGAGCGGCGCCGCCGCTATCCCCCCAGCTCGGTGGCCAGCTCGCCCAGGGCCGTGGCGTAGCAGGCCTGCCACTCGGGCTGGATGCGGTTCACGTAGATCTTGCGGAAGGGGCGGGGGGCCAGGTTGAGCAGGGTGCGCAGCTCGACCTGGGTGCCCGTGCCGTCGGGGCTCAGCGTCCAGGTCGTGATGAAGCCCTTGTTGCCCGCGTGATCGACCAGGACGCGTACGCCCGGCTCGGCCTTGCTGATGGTGGCCGTCAGCTTGCGGCGCCAGCCCTTGACCGTGTAGATCAGCGCCGCGCTGGCCCCGATGCCCTGGTGCTTCTCGCCGTGCTGCCAGTTCTTGGTGCAGCCCGACAGAAGCTTCTCCTGGCGGGTGAGGTCCGAGACGACCTCCCACACGGCCATGGGCTCGGCCGCGACGTGGCCGGTGGCGACGATGTCGGCGTTGGTGTCGTCGGGGATCGGGGCGGCGAGGGCCCCGGAGAAGGAGAGCAGGGCCAGGAGCAGTACAGTCATGGTGCTGACATAGCCGGTCCTCGGCCCCGAGGAGTGATAGGGCCCGCGCCATGCAGGACCCCCTCACCGACTTCCAGGTGACGCCCTTCACCCACGCGGGTGCGCGACGAGACGTGTACCGCCAGGGCAGCGGCCCCGCCGTCGTGATCATGCACGAGGTGCCCGGGATCACGCCCCAGGTCGCCGACTTCGCGCGCCGGGTTGCGGCCCTTGGCCTGACGGTGTGGCTGCCCCACATGTTCGGCACGCCCGGCCGCCCCCTGTCGGTGGCCTACGCCGGGCAGCAGCTGCTGCGGTCCTGCGTGGCCCGCGAGTTTCACGTCCTGGCCTGCGGCCACAGCAGCCCGATCACCGACTGGCTGCGCGCCTTGTGCCGCCAGGCCCACGCCGAGTGCGGCGGCCCCGGGGTCGGGGCCATCGGCATGTGCCTCACGGGCAACTTCGCCCTGGCGCTGATGGTCGAGCCCGTGGTCACGGCCCCGGTGCTCAGCCAGCCCTCCCTGCCCTTCCCCGTCTCGGCTCGGCACCGGGCAGCCCTGCACCTCTCCAAAGAGGACCTGAAGGTGGTCCAGGCCCGCGCGGCCGCCGGCTGCGGCGTGTTGGGGCTGCGCTTCACCGCGGACCGGAGCTGCCCGCCCGAGCGCTTCGAGACCCTGCGCCAGGCGCTGGGAGACGGCTTCGAGGGCATCGAGATCGACAGCGGCCGGGGCAACCCCAACGGCCTGGGGCCCATGGCCCACTCGGTCGTCACCAACGACCTGGTCGACGAGGAGGGCCACCCGACCCGAGCCGCCCTGGACCGGGTGCTGTCCCTGTTCCGTGAGCGCCTGCTGCCCGCGGGTTCATGACCGTCCCCGCTGCCCGCCCTCCCAGAGAGTCACCGTGCCGCCCCGTACCTTCCCGCACCCGATCCCCGTCGACCACTTCGCCGCCCTGCAGGACCAGTACCTCCAGGACCTGGTGAGCTTCCAGACGGTGCGCGCGCTGGCCCTGAAGCAGGGACAGGTCGCCCTGGTCGGGGACTTCGCGACCATCGCCCTGGGCCTGTCCTACCTGGCCTGGTGGCGGGGCCGGCCGGCGGCCGACGTGGCCGCCTTCGCCAGCGACGCCGTGGCCATCGCCCTGGCGGCGACCGAGCGGGGCTACGTCTTCCGCTCGCCCTACGACTACTGGCTGCTGTGCTGCGCCGCCGTGGCCCTGGACCACCCCGAGGCCGAGCGCCTGCTCACCTTGCGCAAGGCCCGGTGGTCGAACACGCCCCACGGCCGGGTCGAGGGCATGCTGCCGCTGCTGGTCCCCGCCCTGGCCGCCGCCATCGGGGCGGCCGGCGAGCCCGGCTCGGCCCTGCGCGCGGTCCAGGCCCTGCTGCGGGAGGGGCTGGATCAGCCCGACCACCGCGAGGAGGCCCTGCGCTTCGCACCCACCGTCGGGGCCCTGGCCGCCGTGCACACCGGCCGCGAGGACACCTGGGGCGCCGCCGTTCGGGCCCGCCAGGACGGCTGGGCCGTCGAGAGCCGACAGTTCCCCAACGCCCCGATGTTCCTGCTGGACTGGGAGGGCCTGGCCATGCGGCGACTGGCCCGCGAGGCCGGCTTCGCCCTGCCCCAGGACGAGGTGCAGCGACCGCATGCCCTCCTCGAGGCCGGGACCGGCGATCCGGGCACCCTGGGAGACCGTCTGGGCCCGTCCTGAGGGGTCTTGATCCGTCACAAGAGCCCGACCTCCCTTCCCTCTATGGCGTCAGACCGTGAGGATGGGGACCTTCCCAGGGAGGCGGCCATGGGTGGCACGCGTCGGTCCCAGGCCCCGCGGCAGCGGCAGGGCAATGTCCTCATCATCTCGGCGGTGAGCTTCGGCGTCTTGTGCGCCTTCACGGCCCTGGTCGTCGACCTCGGCTACGTCGGGCTGGTGGAGTCCCAGCTCCAGACGGCCACCGACGCCGGCGCCCTGGCCGGCGCCCGCTTCCTGGACGGCACCGAGCAGGGCCTGGTCAGCGCCCGGGCCGCCGCGGTCGAGCTGGCCGTCGCCAACTCGGCCAACGGCAGCGCGGTGGCGCTCGACCCCAACAGCGCCAACGCGCCGGACGGAGACGTGGTCCTGGGGGTCTGGGACGGCAGCGCCTTCATCGCCTCCACCGCCGTGGCTGACGTCAACGCCGTGCTGGTCCGGTCCAGCCGCTCGGACCTGCGGCCCTTCTTCTCGCGCATCGCCTTCGGCACCCGCGCCCTGGGGGCCGGCGTCCACAGCATCGCCATCGCCGGTCCGCCCACCGGGGCCAGCGAGGTGCCCTGGTACCTGCCCTTCAGCCTGCCCTCCTGCTTGTGGGACACCTGGGACGACGCGACCCTGCAGGACATGACCTTCGTGCTCAACCCGCCCGGCGACGACAACACGGGCTGGACCGCCATCGGCACGAACCCCACGGCCTCCTGGCTCAAGAGCTTCTTCCCGGCGATCTCCCCCTGCATGCAGGAGTGGGCCGCCACCGGCGTCGTGGACTCGGCCTGCGGCCGGATCGCGACCAGCGACGACGCGGTCCACACCAACGGCGAGATCGACAGCGGCCTGCAGTACATCGCCCAGCACATCGGCAGCGAGGGCATCCCCTGGGACAGCAGCGTGTGGGGCACCCTGCCCGCCCAGGACCCCGACAGCAGCGTCAAGACGGCCGACTACGGCATGGTCTACGCCGGGCCCATCCCGGTCTTCGCCTCGGGCGCCGAGTACTGCGCCGGCAGCGGCGGCTCCTGGAACACGACTGAGCCCATCGACTTCTTCGTCTGGGCCGTCATCTACGACGTGGTGAACAAGGGCGGGGCTGCCAGCAAGACCGTCTCCATGCGCATCGACCTGGACACCGTCTACAACGTCGGCGAGTGGGGCGGGGGCTCCACCCACGGCGTCCTGGCCCAGACCCCCTCGGCCCTGGTGCAGTGATGCGAAACCACCGACGCGGCGCCGCCGCCATCGAGTTTGCCCTGACCCTGCCGGTCTTCGTGCTCATGCTCGGCGGAGCCCTGGAGTGGGGCTGGGTCATGCCCCACGAGCTGGACGCCGAGCACGTCGCCCGGGACGCCGCGCGGGCCGGCGCCCTGGCTGCACCCGGCCAGGACCCCATCGCCCTGGCCACAACCCGGGCCACCCAGGCCCTGGCCGAGCAGGGGGTGGATCCGGGGCGAGCCACCGTGGCCGTGAGCCTGGGCAACGCCGTCTCCGGCACCACCATCCAGGTCCAGGTCACGGTCCCCTACGACACGCTGCTCGGGCTGGTCCCCGCGCCGGTGGACCTGCACGGGGACGCGACCATGCACGTGGAGCACCCGTGACGCCCGCACCCGTGACGCCCGCACCCGTGACGCCCGCACCCGTGACGCCCGCACCCGTGACGCCCGCACCCCTGTGCCGCCGCAACCGCCGCGGCACCGCCGCCATCGAGTTCGCCCTGGTCGGATCCGTCCTGCTGGTCATGATCTTCGGCATGATGGAGTGGAGCTGGTACCTGTTCCAGTACTACGCCCTGGAGCGGGCGACCGAGCAGGGGGCCCGGGTGGCCTCTGCGGTCACGACCAACCAGGACCCCACCCCCGTCGCCCAGGCCGCCGTCGAGCGGGCCTTGCGGGAGTGGGGCGTGAATCCGTCGTCCGTGGCGGTCGAGACCGAGCTGAGCGGCGAGACGGGCAGCCAGGTCGTGTCGGTGGACGTGACCCTCGGGAACGCCACGCTCATCGGCCTGGTCCCCTCGCCGCGCTCCGCGCACGCCCACTCCAGTCAGCACTACGAAGAAGCCCAACCGCGCTGACGCCGGGCGGATCTGCGGCCTGCTACGTCGGACCGCGCGCGGCCGAATGGCGCAGGCCCCCCTGTTCACGCGCCAGCATCCGGGCATAGACTGAAGGCGATCCCAGGAGCTCGCCATGAGGTCCCTTCCGGCGAGACCGCGACGGCGTCGCGGCAATGTGCTGATCATCGCAGCGGTCAGCTTCGGTGTGTTGTGCGCCTTCTCGGCGCTGGTCATCGACCTGGGATACGTCGGCTTGGTCGAGGCGCAGCTCCAGACCGCCACCGACGCTGGCGCCCTGGCAGGGGCTCGCCTGCTCAACGGCACGGCAGAGGGCATGGTCAACGCACGGGCGGCCGCCGTCCTGCTGGCCGACAGCAACGACGCCAACGGCACAGCGGTGGACGTGGACCCCAACATGACCAACGATCCAGCCGGGGGCGTGGTGCTCGGGGTCTGGGACGGCGCGGCCTTCGGGGCCTCGACCGTGCCGGCCGACGTCAACGCGGTGCTGGTGCGGAGCAGCCGCGGCGATCTGCGGCCCTTCTTCTCCAAGGTCGCCTTCGGCACCACCCGCCTGGGCGCAGGCGTGCACAGCATCGCCGTGGCCGGTCCCCTGACCGGGGCCAGTGAGGTGCCCTGGTACCTGCCCTTCAGCCTGCCCGAGTGCCTGTGGGAGACCTGGGACGACAACACCCTGCAGGACATGACCTTCGTGCTCAACCCGCCCGGCACCGACAACACGGGCTGGACCGCCATCGGCGACAACCCCACCGCGAGCTGGATCCGGGACTTCTTCGCGTCCATCTCCGGCTGCATGAAGTCCTGGGCCACCGATGGCACCGTGCCCGGCTCCTGTGCCCTGGCCAGCACCAGCGACCAGGCCAACCACACCAACGGCGAGATCGACAGCGGCCTGCAGTACATCGCCAAGAACATCGGCAGCGAGGGCATCCCCTGGGACAGCAGCCTGTGGGGGACCCTGCCGGCCCAGCAGCCCAACAGCTCCATCAAGGCCTCGGACTACGGCATGGTCTACGCGGGCCCGATCCCCGTCTTCCAGTCGGGCTCCGAGTACTGCTCGGGCAGCGGCGGCTCCTGGACCACGACCGAGCCCATCGCCTTCTTCGTGTGGGCCGTCATCTACGACGTCGTGAACACCGGCGGGGCCAGCAGCAAGACCGTCTACATGCGCCTGGACCTGGACACCGTCTACAACGTCGGCGACTGGGGCGGCGGTGACGACCACGGCGTGCTCTCCGAGACGCCCGCAGCCCTGGTGCAGTGATGACGACCCACCTCCGCCGCGCCAGCATCGTCACCGAGGTCGCGCTCACCCTGCCCCTGTTCCTGGTCATGCTGGCCGGGGCCATGGAGTGGGGCTGGGCCATGCCGCACGAGGTGGACATCGAGCACATCGCCCGCGACGCGGCCCGGGCCGGGGCCCTGACCCGGGTCGTCGACGGCCCCGAGGCCGCGGCCCGAGCCCGAACGGTAGAGGCCCTGGTCGCAGAGGGCATCGATCCCGCGACCGTGACCCTGACCACGGCGACAGGCACCACGGCCTCCGGCGACGTGATCTCGGTGGACCTGCGCGTGCCCTACCGGGCGCTGCTCGGCCTGGTCCCGGCGCCAGCGGACCTGCACGCCAACGCGACCATGCGGCTGGAGAACCAGTGATGCGACGCACCACGCGCCCTCGCTCCGGCGCTGCCGCCATCGAGATGGCCCTGGCCGGCTCCCTCATCCTGATCCTCATCTTCGGCTTGATGGAGTGGAGCTGGTACCTGTTCCAGTACTTCTCGCTGGAGCGGGCCAGCGAGCGGGGCGTCCGCATGGCGGCCGCCGCCAGCACCGAACAGGACCCGGCCGTGGTCGCCCAGGCCGGCGTCGACGCGGCCCTGCGGCAGTGGGGGGTCCAGCCTTCGCGCGTCACGGTCGTGACCACCGTGACCGGCGCGACCGGCAGCCAGGTGGTGACCGTCGACCTGACCCTGCCCGACGCCACGCTGGTCGGGCTGGTCCCCTCGCCGACCGTGGCCCACACCAGCAGCAGTCAGCGCTACGAAGAGGCCCTTCCCCGCTGAGCGCGGGCCCTGCCTGCCGTATGCTCGGCGGGCCCACGGAGCGCGGATGCGACGACTGCTGCCCCTGACTGCCCGCCCGGCCCTCGTCCGGGGGGTCCTGACCTTCGCCCTGGTGGCCGGCGCCCTGGGGCAGAGGGCCCAGGCACAGGACCCGGATCCCTGGAGCGACACACCGCCGGCAGCGACCGTCGCCCCGCCGCCGATCCCTCCGCGCGCGCCTGCCGCCCCGGGGGTCGATCCCTGGGCGACCCCGGTCGACCCCAAGACCGCGCCGCCGCCCCCGCCGCCCCCGATCATGCCCATCGGGCAGGCGCCGCCGGGGCTGGGCTTCTCCGAGCGGGCCCGCTGCGAGGCGGCCTGGCGCATGGATCGCGGCTGGGTGCAGCAGCTCGTGCCGACCTGGGCCCACCCGACCCTGGAGCGCTGCGTCTACGCCCCCGGCGCCGACCGCTGGCGCATCGAGGAGCAGCCTGCGCCCATGGTCCTCACGGCCGCCCTGGACGGGCCCCTGGTGGCGGTGGCGCTCGGCGCTGGCGCCTGGGCCTGGTCCACCGACCCGGTCGCCCAGGGCCGCAAGCACTTCGACCCGGCCTCCTCCACCACGCGAGCCGGGGCCGGCAACGGCGCCCAGCGTCGCGACCCCCTGGCCCTTCGCACCGTCGCCAGCGGCAACGCTGCCACCGCCAGCGACCTGCTCCTCGGCACGGCCCTGGCGGGCGTCGCCCTCTCCCCGCTGGCCCTGCCCAAGGCCGACGGGCGCCTGACCAACCTGGCCGTGATGAGCGAGGTCGTAGCCCTCAACATCTCGGTGCAGCAGCTCGTCGCGCGCCGCACCGGCGAGCCACGGCCCCTGGCCTTCCAGGACCTGTCCGCCTGGAGTGACCCGGACTTCGCCTACGCCGCCGACGTGCTGAGCCGCCTCGAGACCTGGACCAGCTACTACTCGGGCCACACCAGCACCGTGGCCTCGGTGGCCTACGGCTACGCCACGGTCCTCACCCTGTCCAATATCGACCGGGGCCGCAGCGACGCGGGCCTGGCCCTGCTGCTGTACCCGGCGGCCTTCATGGTCTCCAATGTCGAGGGTCAGCTCCGCGTCGACGCGCTGAAGCACGATCCCACCGATGTCTGGGTCGGCCACCTGGCGGGCGCCGCCATCGGCTCGGGCGTGCCCCTGCTCCACCACCTGGTCGCGCTGGCGGCCCGCAACCGCGTCGGCGCGCCACGCCCGGCACCGACCGGGCCGCGCCTGGTGCCCATGGTCGGGCCCGGCACCGTCGGCCTGCAGGGGAGCTGGTGATGCCGCCCTACTTGAGCACGTTGATCCTGGGCACGGTCCTGGGCTGCAGCTCCCAGGGCGACCTGGCCGGCGACTGGGTGGCCGCCTTCTACCGGGAGTCGGGCACGAGCACCGTGGTGAGCGCGGGCGATACCGGCGCCGCAGACACTGGCGGCGGGGACACGGCGGCCGGGGACACCGGCGGCGGGGACACAGCAACCAGCGACACAGCGGGCGAGGTCCTGCCGGCCTGCGAGGGCGACCAGGGCTTCGAGAACTTCCGCTCCTGGCTGCGCATCGACACGACCAACCCCGTCCAGGGCGTGCACTACTCGCTGTACCCGGACGCTGCCGACGCGCCGCGCCCGGCGGCCAGCGACGGAGTGGTGCCCAGCAGCGCCATGTCGGGCCTGGTGACCGGCGCCTGGGAGGGCGGGGTCGTGCAGCTCGACCTGGTGCCCGACCTGGACCAGCCCCTGGCGACCGAGGCGGATCGCGCGGCCTGGCGGGACCACCACCTGCACCTGGAGAGCCAGGTCTGGGGCGATCGCTGCTGGACCGCCCGCTGGTCCTGGGTCGGAACCGACGGGACGCCCGATCCTGATGAACACGGGGTGGTCTTCGTCCACCGGCAGTAGGCCAGACGCTGCCGACCCCGGGGGCTACGCTGGCCGCCCGCCCGGAGCCCTCATGCCTCGCCGCACCCTCCTCCCTGGCGCCGCCCTGGCGCTCGGGCTCGCCCTGCTCGGCTTGTCCCGCCTGGAGCCCGCACCGCCCCAGGCCGGCCTCCTGCGCACCAGCGCGCCCGCCGGCAGCTCCCTCTCCGCCCTGCGGGCCCGGGAGATCGAGGCCGCGCTGGCCCGTCGCTTCCCCCAGGGCGACCCGCGCCTGGCCCGCCTGGCACCAGGCACCGACGAGCGCGAACAGATTGGCCCCGCCCCGACGGACCAAGGCCCCGGCGAGGAGGGCGAGGATCGGGAGCTCCGGGAGCGCTGGCTGGCTGGACGCCACCGGGCCCCTCCTGGCTACGACTGGCTGGCCGCCGACCGCCGGGCCGGCCGGGACCAGGTCGCCAGGCGGGCCGAGCCGCCAGCAGCAGAGGTCCCCGTCGCCGCCTCTTCCAGCCGCTGGTCCGAGCGGGGCAGCGACAACCAGGCCGGCCGCATGCACGCCGCCGTGCGCAGCCCCAATGGGCAGACGCTCATCGCCGGCTCGTCGGGGGGCGGGCTGTGGACCCGCGACCTGGGCGACAGCAGCGTGCCCTGGACCCCGATCGGCGACGATCTCTACGGCGGGGTCCACTGGGTGCAGGCCGTGCCCGGCGCTACCGAGGGTGAGCCGCCCGTGATCGTGACCTCGACGGACTGGGGCTACGTCAACCGCAGCACCGACGGCGGCGCCACCTGGCAAGGCGCCTCGCTGGACCACACGATCAACGCCGTCCGCCGCCTGGCCCGCAGCTCCGACGGCAGCCAGGCCCTGTTCCTGGTCGCCTCGAACAACTCCCGCTCCTACCTGATGCGCAGCACGGACCAGGGCGCCAGCTTCCAGACCGTCAGGGACCTGGGCAGCTACGGCGGTGACCTCTTCGTGCCCCGGACCGGTGACTCCCGCGTCTACCTGGGCACCGCCAGCGCCGTGCTCTTCAGCGACGACCTGGGGGACACCTGGACCGAGGCGGGCGCCTTCTCCGGAGGGGGCAGCTGCCGCCTGGTCGGCAGCGAGGCCGGCGCCCCCACGCTCTACGCCCTGGTCGATGACGCCGTCCTGTGGCGCTCCGATGACACGGGCGAGAGCTGGCGCGAGCAGATCCGGGTCAACGACTTCTACGGCCACATCGCCGCGAGCATCGTCGACCCCGCGCTGGTGGTCTGGGGCGGGGTCGAGCTGTGGCGCAGCTTCGACGGCGGCGCCAGCGCCAGCAAGCAGAACGACTGGTACGACTACTACGACCGGCCCCAGGATCGGCTGCACGCCGACATCTTCGGCCTGGAGGTCGCCCCCGACGACGACGGCGGCGAGACCTGGTACATCGGCAGCGACGGCGGCCTGTTTTCGTCCACTGACGACCTGGCCACCGTCAACAACCTGTCCCTGCACGGCCTGCGGGTCAGCCAGTACTACTCGACCCTGACCCACAAGGACGACGCCGACACGGTCGCCGCCGGGGCCCAGGACCAGGGCTACCAGGTGAGCACCGGCCTGGGCGAGGCCACCCGCTTCGAGATGAACCAGGCCCTGTCCGGGGACTACGGGCACCTGGTCAGCGGCGACGGCACCCACGAGATCGTGTTCAGCGACTACCCGGGCTTCGTGCTGGTCCAGCTCGGCGAGGGCGGCAGGCAGCTGGGCTACGTCGACTTCCCCGCGGACGAGGCCGGCGCCTACTACGCCTGGATCCCGCCCCTGGCGGCCGACCCCGACGAGCCCTCGACCTTCTACCTGTGCGCCACGCACCTCTACCGCTACACCTTCGACGGCGACGCATGGAACGCCGAGCGCTGGTCCGACCAGGACTTCAGCGTTGCGGCCTACGAGTTCATGAGCGCCTTCAGCATGGCGCCCAGGCGGCCCGACAAGGCCTACGCGGCGACCAGCTACGGCCGCCTGTTCCACTCCGAGGACCGGGGCAAGACCTGGACCCGCTCCTCGGACACCGGCCCCTCCAGCCACTACTTCTACGGCACGGCCGTGGTCGTGGACGACGACAACCCTCGCAAGGCCTGGGTGGGCGGCGCCGGCTACGGCGGGCCGGCCGTCTACCGGACCCGTGACGGCGGTGAGACCTGGGAGGCCTGGGGCCAGGGCCTGCCCGACACCCTGGTCTACGGCCTGGCCCAGACCACCGACGGCAGCGACCGGATCTTCGCCGGCACCGAGACCGCCGCCTACGTCCGTGGTCCCGACGATGACGCCTGGGTGGACATCACCGGCAGCGAGGCGCCCATCGTGACCTGGTGGAGCGTCGAGGCACTGCAGAGCGAGCCGACCATGCGCTTCGGCTCTTATGGGCGCGGCATCTGGGACTACCACTACGACGAGGCGCCCGCTGTGAGCGAGCCCGACACGGGCGGCGACACGGCGGCCGATGGCGGCGCGGACGGGGGCACCGACGGCGGGGGCGATCCCGGCAAGACAGTCGGCTGCGGATGCGGCGGCGGGAGCCCGGCGACCTTGGCCCTGCTCCTGCCGGCCCTGCTGGGCCTGGCCGGCCGGCGTCGTCGTCGCACCCTGGCCCCTTGACGGGCCCGGGGCGGGGTGGTGCCATGATCCCATGCACGCCACCTCGCTCCTCGCCGTCCTCCTCCTCTCCTGCTCCACGCCGCCGCCGCAGATCAGCGGGGTCGAGCCCACCAGCGGCCCGGCGGGCACGGAGCTGACCATCACCGGCGCCGAGCTGTCGGCCGGCACCACCGCCCGCCTGGGGGGCAAGGCGCTCGACGACCTGGTCGTCACTCCGCCCGACCGCATCACGGGCAAGGTCCCCGCCGACCTGCCCTCGGGTCCCGCGGACCTGCGCCTGAGCGGGCCCGACGGCCAGGGCGTCAGCCGCAACAAGGCCTTCCAGGTGACGCGGCCGCCCTTCGCTGACCCCTGCAGCGGAGAGGAGCAGCGCTTCACCCACATCCCACCCACGGCCGACGTCGTGAAGATCGACCGTCACCTGCCCGGCGGCGAGGTCGAGCGCAGCGAGATCGCGGTCCGCGACATCCAGGGCATCGAGGTCGAGCAGCGCGCCACGACAGGGGGCACCTGCAGCGCCATCTGGCTGCGCACCGCCCAGGACCGGGTGCTCTTCGACGCCCAGAAGGACGGCGACCTGCGCGAGCAGGCCCAGAAGATCGCCAATGACCTGCACAAGCCCTTGCAGCTCATGGAGCCGGAGCCGAGCGCCTCCCCCGCCGGCGGCTGAAGAATCCTGCTCAGAAGAACCCTGCTCAGAAGAACCCTGCTCAGAAGAACCCTGCTCAGAAGAACCCTGCTCAGAAGAACCCTGCTCAGAAGAACCAGGGCGAGAGCCACAAGCGCTCGCCTTCGCCGGCGGTCGGGCCTGTGGGCCCGAGATCATCGGCGCCGTACAGGCGGACCCGCACGTAGAAGGCGTCGCCTTCTTCCGCGTTGACCGGCACCTGGAGGAAGGGCTCGTCCGTGGTGGCCAGGGTCTCTCCCCAGGCGTCCAGCAGGTCGATGGCGACGGCGGTGTATGCGTCCTCGTCGAAGGCGCCGAGCAAGGACGCCGTGATGACCGCCCCCGTGCTGCCCGCGGGCAGCTCGGCGCCGGGCAGGTAGACCTGGGGGTCATCTTCCACCGTGGCCCAGGCCCGCACCGGGACCAGCGGCCCGCTGGTGGCGATGGTCGATCGGGCGATGAGGCCGTCGAAGAGCGCGCTGCGGTCGTAAGGCGAGGCGGTCAGCACGCCGGTGGCAGCCCCGTTGTAGTTCTGGCAGCCCAGATCGGTCTCGTCCAAGGCAAGCGCTGTGCAGGAGGGGCCATCGGACGCCAGCCCGAGGCCGTCGTGGGCGTCGGTGCCCCCCACCACGCCCAGGTGGTAGCCCAGCTCAAGCGCGGTCTGGAAGGAGCCGCCCGGGAAGTAGGCGTCGGAGGTCGGGACCCGCCAGTCGCACCAGGGCAGGTCCAGGTCGGCGCACTCCGAGGTCCCGTGCTCGCTCGCGATCTCGACCACCGGCTGGTAGCTCGGGTCGGGCACGTTGAAGGGCGCGGCCCAGTCGATGGGCTGGGGCCGACGCAGGGCCGGGTGGTGGCCGATGATCAGGACCCGCTGGGCCCCGCAGTCGGCGCTGGCCGTCTCGAGATCGCTGCGCAGCTCGGCGACGGCGTCGGCCAGGCGCGTATTGCGCCCGGTGATCTGGGTGGTGCCCCAGCCCTTGTCCCAGGACACGCGCGGGCCGTTGCCCGCGACCCGCCACTCGTCGCAGGCCGTCGTGCCCTCCAGCAGGATCGTGCGGTGGCCCCCCAGCCGGTAGCCATCTTCGTCCAGCGCGGCGTCGTAGTAGGTCCACTCGTAGCCGAGCACCGGGATGATGCCCGTGCCCTCGGCCTCGGCCACGACCTGCTGGGCGCGCTGCCAGATGTCCAGCACCGGGCCGCTCGGTGAGCCCTGGTACAGGTTCCACTCGGCGTGATCAGTGATCGCCGCCCAGTCCAGGCCCGCCTCGTGGGAGCGGTCGAAGACGTCGCCGGCCGGCGTGTTGTCGGCGCCCTGGCAGCCGGCCTCGGGGAATTCGCAGCCGTCGTAGGAGAGGTCGGTGTGCAGGTGCGGGTCGCCCCACAGCACCCGCCGCCCCAGCTCCACGACCTGGACCGAGGCCGAGGCCAGGGCCAGGCTGTCGGCGGCGGGCAGGCCCGGCTGGAGGTCGAAGCTCGCCGTCTCCAGCGCGGCGGAGAGGGTGTAGGTCAGCCGCAGGGGCCCGGTGGCGCTGGGCTGGGGCAGCAGGCTCGTCCCGTCCCCCAGGTCCTGGGGGCTCGCGGTCCAGGCGGCGTCGGGTGACCACCACGCAGCCTCTCCCGTCTCGTCCTGGCGGGACAGGCGGATCTGGATCCCGTCCACCTCGGGCGAGGGGCTCCGGTCCAGCTCCACCCGCTCGTCGGCCCACCAGCCCTGGTCCTCGCGGTGGGCCTGGAGCACCACCGAGACCGGGGTCGGCGTCACCTCGGCCGAGGTCACGGTCCCGTCCACCGACACCGCCCGGATGGCCGAGGCGCCGGCCAGCACCAGGCAGCGCTCGGCCCCCGTGCAGGCGTCGGCCCAGGCGCCGTCGTGCTGCGCCTGGATGACGACCTGGTCGAGGGTGACCTCGGTGCGGCCGGTCAGCCAGACGGCGCCGGCGAGCTCGCCCTGCACGGCCTGCACGGCCAGGGTGCCCTGGGGCGTGGCCGTGTCGTCAGGCCCCGGGCCCGTGTCCACCACGCCGCCGCCCCCGTCGGTCGTGACCCCCGTGTCATCCACGGGAGGCGCGGCCGAGTCGTCGGGCCGGGGCGTGTCCCGGGCACACGCGAGCATCAGGACCAGGCTGAACATGGCGGCGGCTCCTCCACACCCACGAGAGCCGAGCTTCTAGCGGTCGGTAGCGTAGCACCGAAGCCCGTCACCGCATACCGGCGACAAGGTCGCACCCTCGGCTCCCCCTGGCCACCGCGGGGCGGTCGCGCGCGGATCCTGTGCGAGGATGGCGGACCGGAGCTTTCATGGACCTTGCCGCCGTCGAGCCGAGCTTCCTGTCCCTGCTGCCCGCCCTGGTGGCGATCGCCCTGGCCTTCGCCACCCGCCAGGTGGTGCCGGCCCTGTTCCTGGGCATCGTCACCGGCGGCATCGTCCAGGGCATCCAGACCGGCGATCTGCACCGCGCCAACATCATCAGCGAGTTCTTCCTGCCGGCCCTGGGGAGCCCCGGCTACGCCAAGGTGCTGCTCATCTACCTGTGGAGCCTGGGCGGGCTGCTGGGCCTGTGGGAGAAGACCGGCGGCGCCCTGCACTTCGCGCGGGTCGTCGGCGCGCGCGTCGCCCGCGGGCCGCGCAGCAGCATGGTCTTCGCCTGGGTCCTGGGCTGCGTCTTCCACCAGGGCGGCACCGTCAGCACGGTCCTGGCCGGCACGACGGTGAAGCCCGTCGCCGACCGGCACCGGATCAGCCACGAGGAGCTGTCCTACATCGTCGACTCCACGGCCAGCCCCGTGGCCACCATCATCCCCTTCAACGCCTGGCCCGCCTACGTGGCGGCCCTGGTGGCCGGAAGCATCCCGCTCATCCCCGACGCAAGCACCGGCACGGCCTGGTTCCTGGCCTCGATCCCCTACAACTTCTACGCCATCTTCGCGGTCCTGGGCACGCTGCTGCTGGCCCTGGGCTGGCTACCTTGGATCGGCGGCAAGATGGGCCGGGCACGGACGCGGGCGCGCGACACGGGCGCCCTGGACGCCCCGGGTGCCAGCCCCATGCTCCCCAGCCGGGACCCGGGCATCGACCCCGAGAACGCCCGCGCGACCGGCTACGCCCCGTCGCTGCTCGACTTCTTCGTGCCCATCGGCACGCTGATCGGCGTCGCCGTCATCCCCTACATGCTCGGCCGCATGGGCGTGCTGAAGGACGGCGACTGGATCAACGAGGCCTTCCTGCTCAGCGTGCTGGCCGCCATGACCGTCGCCTTCGTCCACGGCATGTCCCTGCCCGACATCATCGACGGCTTCATCGAGGGCTGCCGGAGCATGACCATCGGCGCCATCATCCTGGGCCTGGCCGTGACCATCGGCCTGGTCACGAAGCAGCTGCACAGCGCCGACTACCTGGTGGGCCTGATGGGCGGCAGCTTCCCGGCCATCGCCCTGCCCGGCGTGCTCACCGCCCTGTGCATGTTCATCGCCTTCGCCAGCGGCACGAGCTGGGGCACCTACGCGGTGGTCTTCCCGGTGGCCATGCCCCTGGCATACGCGGTCAACCCCGACCCGGCCTACCTGCACATCTGCTTCGGCGCGGTGCTGGGCGGCGCGGTCTTCGGTGACCAGTGCTCGCCGATCAGCGACACCACCCTCCTCTCCAGCATGTTCACCGGCTGCGATCTCATGGATCACGTCTCCACCCAGCTCCCCCTGGCTCTGGTCGCGGCCACCCTGGGCGCCGCCGCCAGCACCCTGGCGGTGGTCCTGTTGGACTGACCCTCCCCTGGAGCCCCTCGTGTCCCTCCCCCTCCTCGGCCTCCTGGGCCTCCTCCCTCTCCTGCTGCCGGCGGCCGCCCGGGCGAGCGCCCCCCCTCCCGCGGCCCCCCCTCCCGCGGCCTCTGCCGACATCGCCGACTCCGACTGCGACGGCCTGACCGACGCCGAGGAGGCGCACCTGGGGACCGACCCCAACGTGGTCGATAGCGACGGCGACGGCCTGCTGGACGGCTACGAGGAGAAGCTGCTCGGCACCTTCCCCCTGGCCCAGGACAGCGACGGCGACCACCTCGACGACGGCCTCGAGCTGCGGGTCCTGTTCACCGACCCGCTCGCGGCGGACACCGACGGCGACGGCCTGACCGACGACCAGGAGCACCGGCTCATCGGCAGTGACCCGCGCCTGGCCGACACCGATGGCGACGGGCTGAGCGACAGCGAGGAGGCGGCCCTGGGCACCGACCCGCTGCGGGCCGACACCGACGGCGGCGGCACCGGGGACGGGGTCGAGGTGCGGGTCGACGGCACCAACCCGGCCGTGGCCTCCGACGACCTGCCCGACACCCTGGACAGCGACCACGACGGCCTGAGCAACGACCTGGAGGGGCTGCTGGGCACGCGCTCGGACAGCGTCGACAGCGACGGCGACGGCGTGGACGACCCCGACGAGCTGGCGGCCGGCACGGACCCGACCGCCGCCGACACCGACGGCGACGGCCTCACGGACTACGACGAGATCGGGCTGGGCACCGACCCGCGCCTGGTCGACACCGACCACGACGGGCTGCCGGACGAGGGCGAGGCCCTGGGCGGGCTCACCGACCCCCTGGACGCTGACAGCGACGGCGACGGCCTGGACGACGGCATCGAGTCGGTGGTCCTGGGCACGGATCCCAGCCTGGTCGACACCGACGGCGACGGGCTCAGCGACGGCGAGGAGCACTGCGACACCAGCACCGACCCGCTGCTGATCGACACCGATGGCGGCGGCCGCAGCGACTCCGCCGAGGTGCACATCGACGGCACCGACCCCCTGGACCCGGCCGACGACCTGGCGGACACCGACGGCGACGGCATCACCGACTACGCCGAGGGCAAGCTCGGCACGGACCCGCTCAAGGCGGACTCCGACGGGGACGGCCTGGACGACAGCGTCGAGCTGGGCATTACCGGCACCGACCCCCTCGTCGCCGACACCGACGGCGACGGGCTCAGCGACGGGACCGAGGTCGACACCACCGGCACCGACCCGCTCGTGGCCGACACCGACGGCGACGGGCTCAGCGACGGGACCGAGGTCAACACCACCGGCACCGACCCGCTCGTGGCCGACACCGACGGCGACGGCCTCTCCGACCGGACCGAGATCGAGACCACCGGCACCGACCCGCTCCTCGCAGACACCGATGGCGACGACCTGGACGACCGGGAGGAGATCGACACCACCGGCACCGACCCGCTCCTCGCAGACACCGATGGCGACGGCCTGAGCGACGGCCAGGAGCTGGGCACCACCGGCACCGACCCACTGCTCGCCGACACTGATGGCGACGGCCTGAGCGACGGCCAGGAGCTCGACACCACCGGCACCGACCCCCTCCTCGCCGACACCGACCGCGGCGGCAAGGACGACGGCACCGAGCTGGGCGAGGGCCGCGACCCCCTGGACCCCAGCGACGACTTCGACATCGTCACCATCAGCGGCCAGATTCTGGGCGGCTGTGACGGCTGCGCGACCGGGGGCCGACCGGCGGGGCTGCTGCCCGGGCTGCTCGGCTTGCTGGGGCTGGTGGGCCTGCGGCGGAGGCGGGGGCGGTAGAGCGAGCAGGCGGGTGTCAGCAGGCAGTTGTCAGCAGGCGGGTGTCAGCAGGCGGGTGTCAGCAGGCGGGTGTCAGCAGGCGGGTGTCAGCAGGCGGGTGTCAGGCGATGCAGTATGCGTTTTCAACGCCGGTCGTCGGCAGGCGGGTGTCAGGCGATGCAGTATGCGTTTTCAACGCCGGTCGTCGGGGCGGCACCGCGGGCGAGGGGGCGGCAACAACTCGGGAGGCGAGCAGTCACCTGTGAGGTAGTGGCATTCCTGCGGTCGCAAGTCATTGCTTGACCTACTTCTTGTGCCTTTGGTGCCGAAATACGGTCATTACTCAAGAGGTGATGCCTCGCCTGGGCAGTTGTTGCCGCGGCCGACCACCTCGGGCGCTCGACCCCCACGCGAGCCGGCGGGCGCTGCCTACCTGGCCACCATGTGGCGGTAGCTCAGGTTGATGCGCGGTCCTACGGGCAGGCGCGTGCGAGGCAGGGCGTGCAGCCACTCGGTGCGCGCCTCGCCGTCGATGAGCAGCAGGCTGCCGGCGGCCAGCTCCAGGTCCAGGCTGCGCGTGCGGTCCTTGCGGTGCTGCAGGCGGAAGCGGCGGACCGCGCCCAGGCTCAGGCTGGCGACGGCGGGCTGGCCGCCATGGGCGTAGTCGTCGTCGCGGTGGAAGCCGACGCTGTCGTGGCCGTCCCGGTAGAGGTTGGCCAGGACCGCGTTGAAGGGCAGCGCCGTGGCGGCCTCGATGCGCAGGCGCAGGGCGTCCAACAGGGGCAGCAGCGGGCGAGGCGGGTGGACCACGCCGGAGTAGCGGTAGCCGTGGGGGCCGAACATCTGGATGCGGCGCGGCATGGGCACGGTGCGGCCGAACATCGTGATCACCTGGTCCTCCCAGGGGATCGCGGCCAGCAGCGCCTCCATCGCAGCCTGGGCCTCCTCCGGCGAGAGCAGGGCCGGCAGGATGCGCAGGCCGGGGATGGACAGGGGCTGCGTGGGGCACCTCCGGAAAACGCATAACGCATCGCCTGACGCCGGGATCTGGCACCGGGATCTGGTACCTGACGCCGCAGCCGGCGGGGCGGGCAGGAGGTACATGGGCCGCACCGCCATGGGAGGCTCCCGTGTCCCCGACCTCGCTCGTGCTGCCGCTGATCGTCGGCGTGTTCGTGACCCTGGCCTCGAAGATGCCGGTGGGCAGGGCACAGAAGGAGCTCCCCGGGGGCTATGACAACCAGCACCCGCGGGAGCAGCAGGCCCGGCTGGAGGGCTGGGGCCGTCGCGCCCTGGCAGCGCACAACAACGCCATCGAGGCCTTCCCCCTGTTCGGCGTGGCGGTGGTGACCTGCTTGGCGACCGGCGTGAGCGGGCCGGTGGCGGCGGCGCTGGCCTGGAGCTGGGTCGGGGCCCGCATCGGCTACAACATCGCCTACCTGGCCAACATCGGCACCCTGCGCTCCAGCCTGTGGGCCCTGGGGATGTTGGCCGACCTGGGTCTGCTCGGCCTGGCCCTGCTGCGCTGAGCCTGCCGCGCCCTGGTGGGACATGGATGCCCCACTTGCGGCCTGCTCGGCTGGGGCGGCGCTGTCCCAGCCCACGGCCGCAAGGCCCGCAACTGGCCCACCTGGGGCCTCGGTTCACTCTGGCACGCCTCGTGCAACAGCCACCTTTGCGGGCCGGGTGGCTCCGCAGGCACCGGGTGGCGAGCGCCTCCTGGTGAACCGGGACGGCAATGGTGCGGTCTCGGCGGCTATCGGTGCCAGCTGGCCCTGGAGACGGGGCGCCTGCGAATCCACCACAGCGGTCCACAAGACCCCGCCGGGATGGTCCCGACGGGGTCTTGGTGCGTCTGGGGCCGGCCCCGCGGCCTCAGATCCGCTCGCCCGTCTGCACCGCCCACAGCCGGGCGTACAGGCCCCCGGCGGCGACCAGGTCTTCGTGGCTGCCGCGCTCGACGACCCGGCCCTGGTCCAGGACCACGATGTGGTCGGCGTGCCGGATGGTGCTGAGCCGGTGGGCGATGAGCACCATGGTCTTGCGGTGCTCGGCCTGCAGCCGGGCCAGGCTGCGCTGGATCGCCGCCTCGGTCTCGTTGTCGACGGCGCTGGTCGCCTCGTCCAGGACGAGCACCGGGGCCCCCTTGAGCAGGGCCCGGGCGATGCTCAGGCGCTGGCGCTGGCCGCCCGAGAGCTTCTGGCCCCGCTCGCCGACGATGGTGTCGTAGCCCCGGGGCAGGCCCTGGATGAAGGTGTGGGCCTCGGCCGCGCGCGCGGCGGCCTCGACCTGCTCGGCCGTCGCGTCGGGGGAGCCGTAGGCGATGTTCTCGCGCACCGAGCCCGGGAAGAGGAAGACCGTCTGGCTGACCAGGCCCACGGCCCGCCGCAGATCGGCCAGCCGCAGCTCGCGCACATCGTGGCCATCGAGCAGGACCCGGCCCTCTTGCAGATCGTGCAGGCGCAGCAGCAGGCGGATGAGGGTGGACTTGCCGGCCCCCGTCGGCCCGACCACCGCCACGGTGCTGCCGGCCGACACCTGCAGGTTGAAGTGGTCGAGGACCCGCGCCCCGTCTGCGTAGGCGAAGCCGGCGTCCTCGAAGGCCAGGGCCCCCCGCACCTCGGCCACGGGCAAGGCACGCTGCCCATCCTGCTGGGTCACCGGCGTCTCCAGCAGGTCCAGCACCCGCGTCGTGCTGGCCATGGCCCGCTGGTACAGGTCGAAGGTCGTGCCCAGGCGCGTCAGGGGCCACAGCAGCCGCTGGGTGAGGAAGACCATCACGCTGTAGGAGCCCACCGCCAGGCGGCCCTCCAGGGCCAGCCAGCCCCCGTAGAGCAGGGTCCCCGTGAAGCCCACGACGATGGCCATGCGGATCAGCGGCGAGAAGGCGCTGCTCAGGCGGATCGCCTCGCCGTTGGCCGCCCGGTAGGCCTCGCTCTCGCCGCGGACCCGCGCGACCTCGGCCTCCTCCGTCGCGAAGCTCTTGATGGTCTCGATGCCGCCCAGGTTGTTGGCCAGGGTCCCCGACAAGGTGCCGACCCGTTGGCGGACCGCCATGTAGCGGGGCCCGATCCGCGCCTGGAACAGGAAGCTGCCCCACAGGATCACAGGGATGGGCAGCAGGGCCAGCACCGCCACGCCAGGGGCCAGGCCGAAGAAGGACAGGCTGACCACCACCACCGTGGTCGCGACCTGGAGCATGTCATTGGCGCCCCCGTCCAGGAAGCGCTCGAGCTGGTTGATGTCGTCGTTGAGGATGGCCATCAGGCCACCGGTGGAGCGCTCCTGGAACCAGGTGGCGTCGAGCTTCTGGATGTGGGCGTAGGCGTCCAGCCGCAGCTCGTGCTCGATGGTCTGGGCCAGGTTCCGCCACAACACGCCGTAGGCGTACTCGAAGATGCTCTCCAGCCCCCAGATCACCACCGTCAGCCCGGCCAGCACCAGCAGCTGCGGGACCGCACCCTGCACCCCCATGCGGCCGAGCAGCGACTGGTCGCGCGACACGATGGTGTCCACGGCCATGCCGATCAGGGCCGGCGGCGCCAGGTCGAAGACCTTGTTCAGGATCGAGCAGGCCACGGCGGCCCGGAGCTGGCCGCGGTGGGCCTGCGCCGCGCGCAGCAGGCGACGCAGGGGCGGCGGGCTGACGGCCCCCGTCGGCGGGGGGGGAAGGACAGGCGCGGTCATGCGGGCTCCCCGGTCCCAGCCCGGACAGCGCTCCGGGTGGGGGACCTCGATGTACCGCTCCCGCCTACCGTGTCCCAGCGGCGAAGGGGGCGCCGATCCGAAGGCCCGCACCGCGGGGATGGGGAGGCGGGATCAGAGGACCGGTGCGCGCTCCCACGAGCTGACACCCTCCGTCCTGCCGGTCCTACGCACATTGTGCACCGGGGCCATAGCGGCAGATATCGCCGTATGTCGAATAGACCCATATCAAACCGATGGTTTGCGGATTTCTCATCGGCACGTATTTCTACAGTCGCACCATGCCCTGGTGGACCGCGCCGAGCGGGTACCGCACCCGCCGCGTCGAGCCGTCTGCCAGGGGCCAGGGTCCAGGTGATGGTCGCCGAGTCGCCCGACACGGTGACGACGACGTCGACGTAGCAGCCGGCCGCGCCGGTGTCGCCCGTGTCCAGCATCGTGCCTCGTCAGGTCCCGTCGTAGGGCTGCTTGGGCGCCGGGCAGGAGCCCTCTCCTCAGGCCCCCAGGAGCAAGGGGACCGCGAGCGCGGCCAGCCGCCGTCGAAGCCGGCGCGCCCCGGTCACGGCTGCGGCGCCAGCTGCACCTGGATCACCACGCCCTCGGGCGTCCTGGCATGCAGGCGGAGCAGGGCGCCCGGCGTCCCCGCGGCTCGACCGCTTCGCCGCATCGGCCCCCACAGAATTGCCCCAGCTCTTGGCGACATCCCTTGACGCAGCAGGGGGAGTGCTTAACCGTGGCCCGACCGGAGCCCCACCGGGACGGATCCTCGCCCGCTTGCCGCAGCTCCTCTCTGGCAGGTCCCCTGCCACCGCCCCTGTCCCCTCGGAGGGTGGATGATCGAGGTCGTGAACTTGAGCCGCTACTACGGTGACTTCTGTGCCGTAGAAGAGGTCTCCTTCAACATCAAGGACGGCGAGGTCGTCGGCTTTCTCGGGCGCAACGGCGCCGGGAAGTCGACCACGCTCAAGGTGCTCGCCGGCCTGCTGACGCCCTCCTCGGGCACCGTGCGCATCGACGGTGTCGACATGACCGAGGCGCCGACGAGCTTCCGAAAGCAGATCGGCTACCTCCCCGAGGATCCACCGCTCTACGAGGACATGAGCGTCGGCGACTTCCTGCGCTACGTCGGCAGCCTGCGCGGGCTGACGGCGGCGGCCGTGGAGGCAAGGCTGCCCGAGGTCCTGGCCAAGGCCCAGCTCGGGGACCGTGTGGACCAGCTGATCAGCGAGCTGTCTCACGGCTACCGTAAGCGGGTCGGCATCGCCCAGGCCATCTTCCACCGCCCCAAGCTGGTGATCCTGGACGAGCCGACCAGCGGCCTGGATCCGGCCCAGCTCCGCGGCATGCGGCAGGTCATCAAGGCCCTGGCAGCCGAGAGCACGGTGCTCATCTCCAGCCACAACCTGCCGGAGATCTCCCAGACCTGCGACCGGGTGCTGGTGCTCAAGCGCGGGCGTCTGGTGGAAGAGGCCCACGACATCCCCGACGAGCTGGCCACCACAGTGGGCGGCCTGGCGGGCGGTCCGGCCCGCAACCACGTCAGCCTGACCCTGCGCGGCCAGCTCGACGCGGTCCAGGCCCTGCTGACCGCCTCGCCCCTGGTCCGGGGCAGCACGGTCAAGGCCGTGGATGGCTACGTGCTGGCCTACGTCCTCCTCAACGAGGACGCGCCTGAGGCCCTCATCGCCACCCTGGTGGCGGCCGGCGTCGGCATCCGCCGCGTCGAAGACGGCCTCGCCACCCAGCTCGAGGACGCCTTCCTCGACCTCACCGCGGAGCAGGCATGACCGCCGTGCTGCAGATCGCCCGCCGCGAGCTGGGCAGCTACCTGAATTCCTGGTGGGGCTGGGTGATCCTGGCCCTGATCCTGCTCTTCGACGGCCTGGCCTTCAACGTCTACGCGGTGGGCTTCGCGCCCAAGTACAGCGCCGACGTGCTGGAGCAGTTCCTGGAAGCGAGCACCGTCACCGTGATGATCGGCGGCGTGCTCCTGGCGATGCCCACCATCGCCCGCGAGCGCAGCTCCGGGACCCTGACCCTGCTGCAGACCAGCCCCGTCACCGAAGCCCAGATCGTCGCCGGCAAGTACCTCGGCGCCCTGAGCTTCCTGACCCTGATCAAGGGCCTGACCATCTACATGCCGGCCCTGATCGAGGTCAACGGCAAGGTGAGCTGGGCCCAGATCGGCGCCGGCTACCTGGGCCTGTTCGCCCTGGGCGCCGCGGTCGTGGCCATCGGCACCTTCGCAAGCGCCATCAGCCGCAACCAGCTCCTGGCGGCGGTCCTGGGCGGCTCCCTGGTCGGCGTCTTCATCCTGGCCTGGCTGGTCAGCCGGGTCAGTGACCCGCCGCTCAAGTCGGTGTTCGCCTACCTCGCCCTCTACGACAAGCACTTCCAGCCCTTCATGCGGGGCCGGATCAACACCGAGAGCCTCGTGTACTACGCCTCGGTCGCCTTCGGCTTCCTGCTCCTCTCGACGCGCGCCCTGAAGGCGAGGAGGTGGCAGTGACCCTCATCACCTTCCTGTGGCTGGTCGGCTACGCGCTGTTCTTCGTCGGCGAGCGCATGTTCGGCACCGGCGGCGAGACCTGGCGCTGGGTCCTGGACGGCGGCGGCCTGGTGGCCATCCTGGCGGCCCTGGGCATGTTGGCGGCCGCGCGCGGCAAGGCCGAGCCCGAGCAGCGGGGCCCCTACATCCTGGGCCTGGCCTTTGGCGGGGTGGGCCTGCTCTCCCTGGTCTTCTACGGGCTGTCGACCGCCAAGGTCACCGACGCCCTGAGCTTCGAGGGTGACACGCTGCTGCGCTACCAGGTGGTCCTGGGCGCCCTGGTGCCCATCGCCTGGCTGGCCGGCACGCTGCCCCTGCTGAGCATCACGCGCGCCCTGGGCATGTCCCCGGTGCGCAGCATCCCGAAGCTGATCCGCGAGGGCGCCCTGTCGGCCCTGGCCGTGTCCTTCGCGCTGTCGATGCTCTTCCCGCTGAACTACCTGGCCAGCCAGTACAACAAGCGCTGGGACCTGGGCTACTTCAAGACGGCCCAGGCCGGCAGCCGCACCCAGGCCATGGTCGACTCCCTGGAAGAGCCGCTGCGGGTGGTCTGCTTCTTCCCGACCGGCAGCGACGTCGGGGCCGAGGTCAAGGCCTACTTCGACGGGATCGAGGGCAACAAGCTTGACGTCGAGTACGTCGATCACGCCCTGGAGCCCGGCCTGGCCGAGGAGCTGAAGGTCCGCGACAACGGCTACGTCGCCTTCGTGAAGGGCGAGCAGATCGAGCGGGTCAAGGTCGGCAGCGACTTCGAGAGCGCCCGCCGCAAGCTCAAGGACCTCGACTCCGAGATGCAGAAGTCCCTGGCCAAGCTCGCCCGGGGCCAGAAGGTCGCCTACTTCACGACCGGCCACGGTGAGGAGTACTGGCGCGGCGGAGAGGACAAGGACCACAACATCAACACCTTGAAGCAGCTCCTGACGGGGCTGAACTACAAGGTCAAGGAGCTGGGCCTGCCCGAGGGCCTGGGCGTCACGGTCCCCGACGACGCCAGCGTGGTCTTCGTCATGGGCCCGACCGAGCCCTTCCTGGACGAGGAGCTCGCCTCTCTGGACGCCTACCGGCGCCACGGCGGCGCCCTGCTGGTCTCGCTGGAGCCCAGCGGCCCGGACCTCAGCGGCGTGCTCGCCCCCATCGGGCTGTCGGTCGACACGGCCCACCCGCTGGTCATCGACAACTACTTCCTCAAGGTCACGGGCGGCCCGGGCGACCAGCTGAACCAGGTCACCAACCGCTTCTCCTCGCACCCCTCGGTCACGACCCTGTCCCGCAACAGCAAGGCGGCGGCCGTCGCCTTCCCCGGCGCGGTGGCCATCGACCAGGACAAGAGCCCGCCGGGCAAGGTGCAGGTCACGATCCGCTCCCTGGCCTCGGCCTGGAAGGACCTCAACGGCGACCTGGCCTTCAACGACGGCGCCGAGAGCCGCCAGCAGTACAGCCTGGCCGTCGCCGCGACGGGCCCCGCCGAGGGGGGGGGCGAGGCCGCAGCGCCCACGGACAACACGCCGAAGAGCGCGGACGCTGACGCCGACGCCAAGGACGCCGACGCCAAGGACGCCGACGCCAAGGACGCCGACGCCAAGGACGCCGACGCCAAGGACGCCGACGCCAAGGACCCGAGCAAGGACCACGGCAAGGACCGGGACAAGGCCGACGACAAAAGCCCGAGCAACGAGTACCGGGTCGTCGTCATGGGCGACTCCCAGTGGGCCAGCGACCTGTTCCTGCTCTACAGCGGCAACGGGCAGCTCGCCGTCGACACCCTGGCCTGGCTCACCGAGGACGACGCCCTGTCCGGTGAGACCGAGAGCGAGGAGGACGTGAAGATCCAGCACACCAAGGAGGGCCAGGGCCTGTGGTTCTACGGGGCCGCGGTCTTCGTGCCCTTCGGCATGTTGGGACTCGGACTGGCCCGGCTCAAGCTGCGCCGTCGCCGCGGAGGGAAGGTCTGATGCGCCAGGTCATCACGTACGCAACGCTGCTCGTGGCCCTGCTGGCCGCCGCCTGGTTCCGCTGGACCGCCGCCCCCGACGCCAGCGACGGGGACAAGGTGGTCCTGCTCCAGGGCCAGCCCGACCAGCTCAAGCAGGTCCACTGGAAGACCGAAGACGCCGAGGCGACGATCTCCCGCAAGGAGGACGAACACGGCAGCTACCTGTGGGTGGAGTACACCAAGCAGGAGACCGCCAAGCCGCTGACCCCGCCGGGTGCCGACGCGACCCTGCCCCTGCCGCCGCCCGAGAAGGTGGCGAAGACCACGGTCTTCAAGGCCAGCGACAAGGGCGACGAGCTCATCACCAGCCTGGCCCCGATGTACGCGCTGCGGAAGCTTGAGGGCGTGACCGGCGACAAGCTCGCCGAGATCGGCCTGGACGCGCCCACGGAAGAGCTGGATCTGACCTACGGGGACAAGACCACGGCCCTGATGATCGGCGGCGAGTCCTACGGCACCAAGGACCGCTACGTGCAGGTCAAGGACAGCGGGGACATCTACCTGGTCGACGACCAGCTGCTCAAGAGCCTGCAGTACGCCCGCACCCGCCTGCCCGACCGCGACCTGTGGTCCTTCAAGGATCCCGAGATCGCCTCGATCCTGGTGGACAACGGCACGGGCAAGGCCGAGGTCACGCAGAAGAATCCCGACGACGAGAAGGCCCGCCAGTGGGTCAAGGCCGACGGCACGGTGGACGAGCAGATGACCACCTGGCTGGACAAGGCGCTGAAGCTGCGCGGCACGACCTACGTCGACGAGGGCGCCGAGGACGCGCCCAAGGACCTGCAGTTCCGGTTCAGCATGCGCCTGACGCCGTCCAGCCCCAAGGCCAAGGCCGAGACGCTGGAGGTCCTGCAGGACGGCACCGACGGCGACTACTACGGCCGCAGCGAGCACACCCGCGGCCTGCTGAGGCTGCTGCGCGCCCCGACCCGGGGTGTGGTCGAGGACGTGGCCGGGCTGGTCGAGTAGGCAGGGCCCGGGACGCTTCGAGGACCGGGGCCCGCCGGTCTCAGTCCTCGAAGACGCCGACGGTGACGACGGTGATGTTGTCGTCGGCCCCCGCGTCCAGGGCTTCCTGGGTCAGGCGCTCGGCCATCTGGTCCAGGCCGACCCCGCAGGCGATGGAGCAGAGCTGGTCGTCATCCAGCGGGTCGGTCAGGCCGTCGCTGCAGATGATGAACACGTCGCCGTCGCGCACCGGCCGGGTCGAGGTGTCGGGCTCCACGGGGCCGTGGTAGCCGACCGACTGGGTCAGGATGTTCTTGTGCGGGACGATGCGCGCCAGCTTGGGCGTGAGCCGGCCGGCGTCGATCTCCTGCTGGACCACCGTGTGGTCGCGGGTCAGGCGCTGCAGGCGCCCGTCGCGGAGCAGGTAGATGCGGCTGTCGCCGACGTGGCCCAGGTGGGCCAGCCCGTCCTCGACCAGCAGGACGCAGACCGTGGTGCCCATGCCGGTGTGGGCCGGGGTCTCCAGGGCGGCGCGCCGGATGCGCAGGCTGGCCTGGTTCATGGCGTAGCGAAGGCGCTCGCGGATGGTCTCTTCGCTGTCGGGCGTGGCCCGGTCCAGGCGGGTCTCGTCGGGATCCCCCTGGCCTAGCAGCACGTCTCGCAGCGCGTCGACGGCCAGGGCGCTGGCGACCTCTCCAGCGGCGTGGCCGCCCATGCCGTCAGCGACGATGAACAAGCCAGCGTCGACGTCGACGAGGAACGCGTCCTCGTTGTGCTCGCGCACGGGGCCGGGATCGGTACGGGCATGGGCTTCCAGTCGCATTCCATCCACCTGAGGTCCATCGGAAACGATGGGGAAACTATAGAGGGGGAGCACCGCCACCGGTAGCCTGTCCACGCGCGCGCCCGCTCCCCCAGACCAAACCAGGTCACCATCCTTCAGACCATGGACCCAGTCTCCCACACCATCCCCCGCCCTGGCGAACGGATCGGTCCCTACCGCGTGCTCGGCGAGCTGGGCCGCGGCGGCATGGCCATTGTCGTCGAGGTCGAGCACGTCGACACGGGCGCCCGGCGGGCGCTGAAGTTGATGCTCCCCGGCGACCGCAGCGAGGAGGTGGCGCGGCGGATGGAGCGCGAGTTCCTGGCCCTGTCTCGCCTGAACCACCCCAGCGTGCTCAAGGTCTACGAGGCGGGGCGCTACCAGGGTCGGCCCTGGTTCTCGACCGAGGTCCTGGACGGCGAGGAGCTGCGCACCGCGGTCGAGGGTTGGCGCACGCTGGCGCCGGCCGACCGCTTCCGCAAGGCGGAGCATGTGCTGGCGCGCGTGGCCGAGGCGCTGGTCATCATCCACGACCAGGGCCTGGTCCACCGGGACGTCACGCCCAGCAACATCATGCTGCTGCGGGACGGCAGCCTGCGCCTGATGGACTTCGGCGTCGTGAAGGAGGCAGGTGCCGAGATGACGCAGGCCGGCGAGGTCGTGGGCACCGTAGCCTACATCGCGCCGGAGCAGATCATCGGCGGCCCCGTCGACGCCCGGGCCGACCTGTACGCCCTGGGCGCCGTGCTCTACCTGATGCTGACCGGCCGCCGGCCCTTCAACGCGCGCAACCTCGCCGGCTACCTGGACAAGCACCTCAATCGCCCGCCGCGCCCGCCCCGCGAGCTGGCCCCGACCCTGCCCGAGCGCCTGGACGCCATCTGCCTGCGCCTGCTGGAGAAGGAGCCCGACGCGCGCTTCGCCTCGGCCCGGCACCTGCTCCTGGCCCTGGACGACCGGCCCCTGCCCGGCGAGGCCCGGGGTGAAGGCGGCCGCCCCCTCGATCCGGGCCAGCTCCCCGTCACCGGTCGGGCCCGCGAGCTGGGGGTGCTGCGCGAGGCCGTGAACCGCCTGCTGGTGCCCATCGGCGGCCACCGGGTCCACGAGATGACCCGCTCCAGCGCGCATGCCGAGCGGGAGCGGCCCCCGGGGGGCCTGGTCATCATCGACGCGACGGACGGCATGGGAAAGAGCCGCCTGGCCAGCGAGGCCATGGCCATGGCGCGCCAGGTCGACGTGGCCGTGACCCGGGTGCGCGGCACCGGCGACCCACGCCCCTGGTCGGGCTTCCGCAGCCTGCTCGAGGGCCTGGACGCCCTGCCTGGCTACTCGGTGCCCGACAGCGTCCGCCGCGCCCTGGCCGGCGCCGCCAAGGTCGAGGCCTGGTCCATCGGCGCCGCGGCCCGCGACCTGGTTGAGGCCGCCGGCCCGCGCCTGGTCATCGTGGACGACGCGCACCGGGTGGACCGCAGCTCGCTGGACCTGGTCGCCTACCTGTACCGCAACCTGGTGCTGCGCAGCCGCTTCCCGCTGCTGCTGGTCCTGACCCGCGACCCTAGCGAGCCCGACGGCTCCCTGGGCCGGATGCTGGCCGAGGGGGGGGCGCTGGCCGAGGGCGATCCCTGCCGGCTGTCGCTGGGTCCCGTGCCGGCCGCGGCCGTCGAGGAGCTGCTGCTGCACCTGGTCGTCGACGACTCCGGCTCCCGCGCCCTGGCGGCGCGCCTGGCCCAGGACGGCGAGGGCAACCCCTTCTTCATCGCCCAGATGCTCCGCGGCCTGGTCGCCGAGGAGGTGATCACCGGGGGCGACGCGAACCGACGGGGCGAGCTGGTCCTGGACCGCGCCGAGGTGGCCCGCGCCGCCCTGCCGGTGCCGGGCAGCATCCGGCAGGCGTTGCTGGCGCGGCTGGCACCGCTGGGTCCCGAGGCCCGGGCCGCCCTGGACGTGCTGGCCGTGGCCCGCGAGCCCCTGGACGACACGGTCATCGGCGAGGCCGCCGGCCTGGGCGGGGGCGAGCGCCTGGCCCTGGCCCTGGGCGAGGCGCACGACGCGCTGCTCGTCAGCTCGGGAGAGGCCGGCGCCGGCCGCCACGTCCTGGCCCGGCATCGCCTGGCCGACGTCCTGGTCGAGGACATGAGCGACGGCCACCGGGCCGACCTGCACAGCCGCCTGGCCCGCGCCCTGGAGCGCTGCCACCGCAAGGACCTGGGCCCCGTCGTGGCCGCGGTGGCCGACCACTTCGCCGAGGCCGACCACCCCGCCCTGGCCTGGCCCTACCTGCTCGACGCGGCCCGCCAGCAGAGCGAGCACGGCGACGTGGCCGACTCCCTGGCCACCCTGGACCGCGCCCTGCTGCTGGAGCCGAGGGCCCGTGCCTACGCGACCCTGGCCGAGGCCGACCGCCGCCTGAGCGAGGCGCTCCAGCTGCGGGCCGCCGCCCTGGTCCACACCGGCGAGTGGGCCGAGGCCAAGAGCGAGGCCCGCCGCGCCTTGGAGCTGGCCCGCGACCTGGGCGACGATCTGCGCATCTCCCGGGCCGCCGCCGAGCTGGGCGGCCTGTCCCGGCGCCGCCACGACCTGGACGAGGCCCGGCAGTGGCTGGAGCTCGCCCTCAGCCACGCCCGGCGCAGCGGCGACCGCCGGGCCAGCATCCTGCCGCTGTACGAGTTGGGCGCCCTGCACTGGAGCCAGGGCGACCTGGACGGGGCCCGCGAGGAGTGGGTCGGCGCCCTGGCCAGCGCCGAGGCCCTGTCCGACGAGCGCATGCAGGCCCTGGGCGCCAACGGCCTGGGCGTGTTGGCCCTGTGTCGGGGCGACGCCGCCGAGGCGCGCCGCCAGTTCGAGCGGGCCATCGGCCTGGGGGAGCGCCACGGCATGGCCGAGCGGCTGGTGATCTCCCGCATCAACCTCATCGAGCTGCACCACCTGACGGGCAACCTGCGCAAGGGCGCCGAGCTGGCCGACCGCACGGTGGCCGACGCCCGCGAGGTCGGCAACGCCTACGGCATCGCCCTGGGCCTGCGCTACCGGGCCCTGGTCCTGGCCGACCTGGGCCGGCTGGCCGACGCCCGGGAGAACGCCCTGGAGGCGGCGCGCATGCAGCGCGCCCTGGGCAATCCCGAAGAGGAGCTGCCGGCCTACGCCATGGCGGTGCGGGTGGCTCTGTACGCCCACGACCTCGACGCCGCCGAGGCGGCCCTGGCCGCGACCGAGCCGCTGCTGGCCGAGCACGACACCGAGGGCTTCGCGCCCATCGTGCACGCCTGGCGGGCCCGCGTCCTGGTGGAGCGGGGTGAGGTCGAAGCCGCCCGGCTGGCCCTGGACCGGGCCATGGCCGAGCCGGGCCGACCCTGGCCCCACCAGCGGATCCGCGTGCTGCTCACCTTCGCCCGCACCATCGAGGCCCTGGGGGATCACGAGCGGGCCACGAGCCTGGCCGAAGAAGCCCTGCGCTTGGCCGACGCCAGCGGCTACCGGCTGTACGCCATGCGGGCCCGCCACATCGCCGGCCGCACCGCCGCCGACGCCAACGTCCGGGCCCGCCACCTGCGGGTGGCCGACGCCCTGGAGCGCTCCTTGGCCGCCAACCTGCCGCGCGAGGACGGCGAGGGCTTCCTGGAGTTGCAGCGGGAGTAGGCAAGAGCAGGCGGGGACGGGCTCGCGCCCCCTACCAGCGCCCTCCCACCTCGCTCACGACGCTGGACAGCACAGCCGGCTCGGCGGCGCGGGCGTGCAGGGTGCGGGAGAGAGCGGGCGCGACGCCGGGCTGGCGCGCCCGGGCGAGTTGCAAGGCGGCCTGGGTGTTCAGGTCGAGGTCGTCGGGCAGCGGGCCCCAGGTGCCGTCGTGCAGCCACTCCTGGACCGAGGCGCGATCGGCCCGGGAGAAGGGGGCTGCGCCGCCGAGCGCCTGAACCACCTCGGCCTCGTCAGCGCGGACCGCCTCGCCGTAGCCCAGCAGCCAGGTCGCTGGTCGAGGTCCTCGGCCGGCCCCTGGGTCGACAGGGCAGCGTGCAGGGCGTCGGGCCCCAACCAGGCAGCGGCCTGCTGCACGGACAGCGGATCATCGGTCTCGGGTCCTTCGCCGGCCTGGGCCCGCACGCGAGCCTGCTCCACGTCGGGCAGCGAGGCCTGCACCGCAGCCCAGGCCCCCGCACCGGCCCCGGCCACCACCAGGGCCGCGACCAGCCCCCGCCAGGCATAAGCGGTTGGGCCGAAGGGGACCTTGCCGTAGAAGCGGTAGGTCCGGCCGCCGGCGTGGTTCATGACGTACTGGTCCAGCGGGACCACCGGCAGGTAGATGAAGGTGAGGAACTGCGTGCCGATCCAGGTCCCGTCGGCAGAGGGCTCGTCCTTGCCGTAGACGCGCGTGCCCACGCCGTTCAGCGTGAACATGGCGGGCGCCGAGCCGGTCTTGACGAAGCGGCGCCGGTTGGCCAGGACCGCGTCCACATGGGCGCCGCTGTGCCGCCCCAGCAGGCGGCTCCACCACAACTTCTCCACCACAGCTCGCGGTACAGCTTGTGGGGATCGCCGCTGGCAAGGATGGCGAGGAGATCGGGATCCCCCGCCACCAGGGCCCGCAGCTCGGGAATGCGCTCCAACAGGCCGGACGGGTCGTTCATGTCCTCCTCCCGCGCGCAGTCCACCGCGGGAGGGGCTCCCTGTCATCGATCGAATGGACGCCCCAGCGGCCTCAGCTCGCCAGGCGGGGCTGATCCTCCAGGGCCAGCAGGCCGGCGCGGATCAGCGGCAGCACGTCCTCTTCGGTGTACCGGATCATGTGCTCGCCCACGATGGCGCGGGACAACGACCACGCGAACTTCTGCGGGTGACGCCGCACCGTGCGCACCATGAGCCGCCAGAAGCGACGCCGCCGCGGGCTGCGCACGCCGACCTCCAGGATGATGCGCGCCAGGATGCCCACCTCCTCCAGGCGCGCCGTGCGACCGCCGCCGGGCAGGGGCTCGCACAGGTCCAGGAAGGCCTCGATCCGATCGTAGTAGGCGTCGGTCGTATACAGATCGGCCAGCAGGCTGGCGTAGCCCTCCAGCAGGGTCGCCTCGTCCATGGTCGGCTCGAAGTTCTGGATGCCGAACTGGTCACCATTGTGACCGCTGCCCTCGGCCCGCAGCCGACCCTCACGCTCCAGGCGTGTCCATAGCTCGGTCTGGGGCAGGGCCATCAACAGTCCCACCATGGCCAGGGGGATGGGACTGTCCAGGATGAGCGCGCGCTGCGCGGCGAAGATCTCGGGCGTGTCCGAGTCGAAGCCGACGATAAAGCCGCCCATCACCTCGATGCCCGCCCGGCTGATCAGACGCACGGCCTCAGCCGGGCCCATGTTCAGGTTCTGGGTCTTCTTGACAGCCTTGAGCGCGTCCTCGGACGGCGTCTCGATGCCCAGGAAGACCGCGTTGAAGCCGGCCTTCACCATGCCGCCGAGCAGGGCCGGGCGGCCCGCCAGGTTGACGCTGGCCTCGGTCGACAGGTTGAAGGGGTAGCTGCGATCCTGCTGCCAGCGGGTCACGGCCGGCAGCAGCTCCTGCACCGCCTTCTGGTTGCCGATGAAGTTGTCGTCGACGATGAAGATGCTGCCCCGGTAGCCCAGCAGGCGAAGCTGCTCGAGCTCCCCCACGACCTGGACGGCCGTCTTCACCCGCGGCGTGCGACCGAAGATCTTGATGACGTCGCAGAACTCGCAGCGAAAGGGGCAGCCCCGCGAGTACTGGATGCTCATCGATCCGTAGGCGCTCAGGGTCGCAAGGTCAAAGCGCGGCAGGGGGCTGCTCGTGAGGGCCGGGAAGCCTTCCGCGGTCAGCGTGATGGCATCGGCCTGGGCGGTGATGGCTTCGACCAGCGCGGGGGCCAGGTCCTCCAGCTCGCCGCGCACCCGCACATCGGCCTGCAGGAACAGGCTGCTGTCTGTGGAGATCGCCGGCCCGCCGACGACGGTCCGCTTGCCGGCCGCGCGGGCCCGGTTCAGGATCTGTTTGGTCGAGGGGATCTGCACCCGCATGCCGCCGGTGAGCACCACGTCGGCCCAGGCGAGATCGGCATCGGACAGCATCTCGATGTTGAGGTCGATGAGCCGGAAGTCCCAGTCCTGCGGCAGCAGGGCGGCGACGGTCAGCAGGCCGAGGGGCGGCAGGTTGGCCCGCTTGCCGGCGATGGGCAGGCCGTACTGGAAGCCCCAGTAGGTGACAGGAAACAGTGGATAGACGAGCAGTGCGCGCATGGTCGTGCCTTCCCAACGAGCCGCAGGTAAGGCGCGTGTTCCCCAACATAGCCCCCCCCGGCCCCAGGTGCGCCGCGCATCTCTGCGCACCGCACGGGGCGACCTCTGCCGATCCCGCGACTACACTTCCGCGCGATGCCCGTCGATACCCCACCGCTGCCCGGCGATTCCGTCGGCCCCTACCGCCTCAAGGAGGTCCTGGGGGTCGGTGGCATGGCCACGGTCTACCTGGCCATGGACCCCCAGGATCGGCGCGTGGCCGTCAAGATCCTGCACCCGGGCAAGGCCGGCACCGACGACGCGCGACGCTTCCGGCGCGAGTTCCTGACCCTGCGGGATCTGCGCCACGAAAACGTCGTGCAGGTCTACGAGGCCGGCGTCCAGGGCGACTACCCCTGGATCGCCATGGAGCTCATCGAGGGCACCGATCTCGGCAGCCTGGTGGATCGCTGGACCGAGGACCCGCCCGCCGACCGCTTCGCCCGGGTGGAGCACATGCTGCGCGGCGTGTGCGCCGCCCTGGCCCACGTGCACGAGGCCGGGCTCATCCATCGGGACATCAAGCCGAGCAACGTGCTGGTCACCCGCGCCGGCGACGCCCGCCTGACCGACTTCGGCGTGGTGAAGGCGCCGGGCCACTTCAACACCCAGCTCACCGTGGCCGGTCGGCTGGTCGGCACCATCGCCTTCATGGCGCCCGAGCAGATCACGGGCGACGCCGTCGACAGCCGCGCCGACCTCTACAGCCTGGGCGCCGTGCTCTACGTGATGCTGACCGGCGAGAAGCCGATCCAGGCCGACACCATCGCCGGCTACCTGGCCCGTCACCTCACGCAGGCGCCGCTGCCCCCCAGCGAGCTGGACCCCCGCGTGCCGGCCCGCCTGGAGCAGGTCTGCCTGACCCTGCTGCGCAAGGACCCGTCGCAGCGCTACGCCTCGGCCCGCCAGGTGCTGGAGGCCCTGGACACGCCGGCCGGTGATCGGCGGCTGCCCGTCCACGGCCGCGAAGAGGAGCTGATCCACCTGCTGGCCCGCGTCGAGCGCCTGGCCGAGGGCGAGGGCGGCGTGGTCGTGCTCAGCGCGCCCGAGGGCCGCGGCAAGAGCGCCCTGCTGGCCGAGCTGGTCGCCCGGGCCCGCGGCGCCGGACGCGACGTGGCGGCGGCCGATGGCGGCGGCGTTCAGCCCCTGCGCGCCCTGCGCAGCCAGCTCCCGGTGCGCGGTCCGGCCGAAGAAGACCTCTCCGACCCCGGCGAGGACATCGCCGATCTCTCGGCCGGGCGCCCCTGGACCCTGGTCGTGGACCACCTCGACCGCCTCTCGCCCCTGGAGCTGGACACCCTGACCCGCCTGGTGCGGACCCAGGTCGCGATCCACGGCGAGCCGCTGCTGCTGGTCGGCGCCATCGAGGACCCCCGGGGGCGCGTGGCCGGCCTGGTCAGCGGGGCCGACACGGGGCTGTCCACCGAGCGCATCGACCTGGGCACCCTGGACGCCCGAGCCGTGGTCGCGATGGTGCGAGACCGCGGCCTGGGAGGCGCGGCCGGCGCGGCCCTGGGCCGACGGCTGGCCGAGGAGAGCGAGGGCCACCCCGGCGCGGTCGTCGAGCAGCTCGACGCGCTGCTGCGGGCCCGCTGGCTCGTCCGGGACGAGGGCGGCGAGCTGCGCAGCACCCGCGACCTGGACGCCCTGCGGGAGGAGGCCCTGCCGGTGCCCGAGCGGATCCGCCAGCGCGAGGCCGACCGGCTGGCCCGCCTGGCGGCGCCGGCCCGCGCCCTGGTCGAGGCCCTGGCCATCCTGGGCGAGGAGGCGCCGCTGCCCGTGGCCGCCACCATGGCCGAGCTGACCGCGGCCGAGGGCAGCCGCGCCGCCCAGGCCCTGGTCCAGGCCGGCATGGTCAGCCGCCAGAGCACCGGCCTGGAGGACCAGCTCGGCCTGTCCTCCGAGCGCCTGCGTGAGGTCGTGGTCGACGCGCTCCCGGCGAGCCGCCGCATGGCCCTGCACCGCGCCGCCGCGCAGATCCTCAGCGGTGGCCGCCGCCGCACCGAGGCCGACAACGAGCGCCTGACCGCCCACCTGCTGGCCGCCGGGGAGTCGGCCCAGGCCTTCCCCCTGCTCATGGCCAGCGCCCGCCGCCGCCTGGCCGCCGGCCAGCCCCAGGTCGCCGCGCGCCTGCTGCGCCGCGCCGCCGAGATCCGCCCCGGGGCCGACGCGACCATGTCCCGCGCCGACTCCGCGCGCGCCATCCACGGCCTGCTGGCCCTGCAAGGCGAGGCCGCCTGGCGCACCGGCGACCTGACGGGCGCGCAGCAGGCATGGGAGACCGCGGTAGCCCAGGCCGACGACGCGCCCGACCCGGCCACACGGGCCCGCGCCGCCGCCGGGGTCGGCCTGGTCTTCGCCGCCCGAGGCGAGGACGACGCCGCCATCCCCCGCCTGCAGGCCGCCCTGACCCACCTGCCGCCCGGCGATCCCATGTGGGCGCCCGTGGTCGAGGCCCTGGCCGAGGGCCAGCTCGCCCAGGGCGAGGCCGCCCAGGCCACCACCACCTGGCAGCGCCTGCTGTCGGTGGGCGAGGAGAGCGGCAGCGAGCGCCTGGCTGCCCGCGCCCGGGCCGGCCTGGCCCAGAGCCAGCTCGGCACCGTCTCGCTCTCCGTCGGGCGGGCCGCCCTGACCCGGGCCGCCACCCGGCTGCGCATCCAGGAGCAGGACCCGGCCCTCGCCCGCCTGCTGCTGCGCCTGTCCGAGCTGCTCCTCGCCGATGGCCAGCTCTACGACGCCCGCGAGCGCGCCCTGGAGGCCGACCGCATCGGTCGCAGCGCCGGCCGGGGCGTCGAGCGCACCCAGGGCCTGGGCCTGGCCGCCTGCGCCCTCGCCGCCCTGGGCACCGACGCCGAGGCCCGCCAGGTGGCCCGCGAGGCCGCGGTCCTGGCCCGGACCCGCGACGCCAGCCACGACCCGGCCGCCCTGGTGGCCCTGCTCCCGGTGGTGCGCGCCCTGCTGGACCTGGGCTTGTGTGACGAAGCCACGGGCCTGCTGCCCGACCAGGCGCCCTCGCCCTCGCCCGGCCAGGACGCCCCCGCCGCGCAGCTGCTCGCCCTGCGGGCCCGGCTGTTGTCCTGGCAAGAGCCCGAGTCCGCCGAGCGCCTGGCCCTCGACGCCCTCTCCCTGCATCCCCCCTTGCTGGTCCACGCCTCTTGTCGCCTTGCCCTCGACGCCGTCCGGGCCCTGGTCCGCGTCCGCTCCCCCCAAGCCCCCGCCGCCCTGGCCGAGCTGCGGCGCCGCCTGCCCGCCGAGGGCGCGCGCCTGATGGCCCTCGAGGCCGCGCTCCAGGCCGCCCGCATCCACCTGCCCGAGCCGGCCGGCACCGCCGCCCGCCTGCTCGCCAGCAGCCTGGACGAAGAGCTGGGTGCCCAGGGCCGGATGGCGCGCCGCTGGGCCGAGTGAGCCCCGGAACCGGGCGGTGCCGCCGCGGGCGCCGGGCATCACTCCAGGCAGGCGAAGCGGGCTGCGAGCGCGATAGTCTGCGCCGGTGAGCGACACCCCCGCCTCCGCCTCCGCCTCCGCATCCGCCGGCGCATCCGCCGGCGCATCCGCCGACGCATCCGCCGACGCATCCGCCGACGCATCCGCCGACGCATCCGCCAACACTGCCGGCGGCATGGCCCCCGACATCGAGATGGGTGGTCTGGTCCTGCGACCGGGCGACTTCGTCGACATGTACCGCTACGTGCGCCCCGTAGGCCGCGGCGGCATGGCCTTCGTGTTGCTGGCCCAGGATCCGGGCGGCCAAGAGGTCGCCCTCAAGGTCCTCAAGGCCAGCCGCATGCGCACCGGCCTGGCCCGGTTCCGCCGCGAGTTCCGCGCCCTGTCCCGGCTGGACCACCCCAACATCATCCGGGTCGAGAGCTGGGGCGATCTGTACGGGCACCCCTACCTGGCCATGGAGTACATCGACGGCGTCGATCTCCACGCAGCGATTCGTCGCATGTCCCGCCAGCCGCCCGAGGTGCGCTGGCCTTGGGTCGAAGACGTCTTGGTCCAGCTCGCCCGGGCGCTGGGCCACCTGTCCCGCCGGGGCCTGGTCCACCGCGACCTCAAGCCCAGCAATGTGCTCATCACGCGCGACGGCACCTGCAAGCTGACCGACTTCGGCATCGTCAAGGACCTCGACCCCGACCGCGACCCCGTCGTGAGCACGACCCTGGTCGGCACCTGGGCCTACGCCAGCCCCGAGCAGATCGCTGGCGACCCCATCGACCACCGCTCCGACCTGTACAGCCTGGGCGTAATCCTCTACGCCATGCTCACCGGCCGCCGCCCCTTCGTGGCCGAGAACATGGCCGGCTACCTGGAGGCCCACCGCAACGAGGCGCCGATCCCGCCTTCGCAGCTGGTGCCTGGCCTGCCGCCCATCCTCGAGCAGATCTGCCTGCGCCTGCTCGCCAAGTCGCCGCGCGACCGCTTCCAGTCCGCCGCCGAGATCCTCGAGCAGCTCCTGACCGAGGAGCCCGACACCGACACCGAGGGCAAGCAGGCCTCGACCAGCTGGACGCCCCCCCTGGTTGGGCGCACCGCCGAGCTGCAGCAGGTGGGCGAGGCCCTGTCCCGCCTGACCCGCAGCGAGGGCGGGGTCCTGCTCATCGAGGGGGCCGAAGGCGCCGGTCGCAGCCGCCTGCTCGACGCCGGGGTCGCCGACGCCCGCCGCCGGGGCCTGCCGGTGCACGAGGCGCGGATCACCCCGGGTGAAGGCGCCTTCGAAGCCCTGCTGCGCCTGGCCCGCGAGATCGGCCGTGAGCTGGGGGGCCAGGTCCCGCCCGAGCTGGCCCGGGCCATCGCACGCTTCGCCCAGGGCCGCGGCCGCATGCCGGGCGACGCCCGCTACCAGCTCTACGACGGAATTCGCGCCGCCCTGGAGGGCCTGCTCTCGCGCGGTCCCCAGGTCATCGCCCTGGACGATCTGCACGCCGCGCCCGCGCCCTTCCTCGACCTGCTCGGCTACCTGGTGCGGTCCCTGGTCGAGGAAGGGCGCGGGCGCGGCGTGCAGATCGTCCAGGGCGATGACCTGGG